>OLOV01000291.1_pt1 | contig 44708 bp, 40 predicted proteins | sample 1672931 | NCBI WGS metagenome assembly OLOV01 (sample SAMEA3136738, study PRJEB25190) | human gut metagenome | biome: human gut; feature: human-associated habitat; material: faeces | place: Austria | collected 2013 | reverse complement strand
CAACCGCTTAAACAAAGGAAAAATCAGTCTTACGAGTTCAGAACTAATCAAGGCCTTGTTTATCATGGATAGAAATATCCTTTCGAATAACGATCGAGTTGAAGCAGACAAACTGGCATTAGACTGGAACATCATGGAGCGCCAGTTTCAGGATGACAGATTCTGGTACTTTATTAGCAACAGCAATGATAGTCATCAGACAAGAATAGATGTGTTGTTTGACTTTGTAACAGAGAAACCAATTGACCAAGCGGATAATGATTATTCGTATCGTCTATTTCAGAACCTATATGACTATTGTAGGGCACAAGAACGTAAAGATGATTCTGTAGAACTTAAACCGTTATGGAGGAAACACGGTATTGACAACATGCGTGCTGCTTGGGATTATGTCGTTAAGACTAATGACAGGTTGATTGCCTGGTTCGAAAACAACTTATACTATCATTATGTTGGTTATCTTGTAAGTGTCGGTAGCCAACCTCTTGACATCTACAACAAGTTGGAAAATGCCAAGCAACGGTTTTCTGGCAGAGAGTGGACAAACGATGATACCGAGAAAGAGTTCCATAAACTAATTATGGATAGCTTCAAAGACAAAGATAAATATCTCAACGCAGCCAGCATTGACAGTTTTGAATACGGCTCAAAATATGTGTTCCGTCTATTGCTTTTATTCAATGTAGAGACAAGCCGCCAAAAGGGACAACGTTTTGCATTCGACTCGTTCAAGAAAGAAAAATGGGACATTGAGCATATTGACTCTCAGAACAATGCGTCATTGGTTGAACACGAAGACCGTTTGCGTTGGTTGAAGAATGTCGCTTATATTCTTGGAATAGAATCAAAACAGAATGAAAGAAAGGTAACGGCAAAGCCACTATACGAGAAATGCATGGATTTTATTCCAAAGTATGAAGCTAATCTTAGGGGAACCGGTATTGACAAACAATACACCGATCTCTGTAAAGAAGTACTTGAATACTTCTCTGCCGGTGATGATGCAATAAAGAATAAGGACAGCATAGGCAATCTGACATTGCTTGACTATAAGACCAACAGAGAGTATCAAGATGCTCCGTTCTCATATAAGCGTCACTGCATTATACGCGAAGATAAAGCAGGAAAACGCTTTATACCTATAGGAACACGAAATGTATTCTTGAAATACTACTCTAACTCTAACACAGAATCATCCTTCATAGATGCAATGCGATGGAGTATGCCTGACTTTGATGGTTATCTAAGGGAGATACACAACACGGTTGATGTTATCTTCAATGTGTTTAACTCTAATTCTTCAGAAACTTATGAACGATAATATAGATAAACTGTGTTTTGTAGACCTTATAAAGAAAGGAAAAATCCGCATACCACAGATACAGCGTGACTATGCACAAGGACGTAAGCACAAGGAGGTGCAGGAAATCCGCAACCATTTTGTGCGTAACCTTTTGCTTGTGGTAACAGGTAAAAAGACGGAAACACAACTTGACTTTGTGTATGGTAGTGATAGAAAAGATGCTTTTGAACCTCTTGATGGTCAGCAGCGTTTGACTACATTGTTCATCCTGCATTGGGTACTAGGTGTTGATTTGCAAACAGCCGAAGGTGAATCTATATTGACATATGAAACTCGTAATACCTCAGAGGCATTCTGTAAAGAATTGGTTCACCATAAAGCAAAGCAGTTTGTGGATGAAGCTACTGAAAAGACTAAAGAGTCAAAGAAAAAAGCTGATGAAGAAAGAAGTAAGCCTGAGGAGCAGCGTGATGCCTCAAAACAGATAGCCCATATCTATACACCATCCGAAATTATCCAAAATAGAGATTGGTTTCAGTGGGGATGGCGTTTTGATCCTACCATCAACTCTATGCTTGTAATGATAGACACTATTTGCGAGCAGATGGATTGGAACTTGGATATTGATGCTTGTCAGGCGAGATTGAACAATATCACCTTTAATCATCTTGACTTGGGCGAGATGGGTATGTCTGATGAGTTGTTTATCAAGATGAATGCAAGAGGAAAGCTTCTCTCTGATTTTGACAAGTTGAAATCTACACTTGAGGAAGAAATTCAGTTGCAGCAAAGCGAAATGAATGATCGTGGCAATACGCTAGCAGATTCAAAGATAGAGCATGCTTGGCGTGAGAATATGGATGGAAAGTGGATAGATTTGTTTTGGCAGAAGTATGCAAGTGCAGTTATGACGCAGAATACTTCCGATGATAATAAAAATGAAAGACTTGCCGCTGCAAAGGAAACTGAAAAAAGATTGAAGATTTTTCTGTTGCGTCTGATTGCAATGCAGTTGTTTGCAAAAGTACCTGGCATAGATTTGTCGAACGACTTTGAGCAGCCAGATGATAACGGCGAGGAAGCAATGCGTCTATATGAAATAAAGAAAAAACGTATATATGATTTGCATGAAACCCTGTTTGAGGCTTCATATAGTGTTAATGAATCTGATCTAGATGATTTGTTAATCGCTTACCAGAACCATCTCGTTGACTGGAGAAGTGGCGATAGCAATATATTGCCCCATTATTGTACAGTTATTGATTTCAAGGAGCTCATAGATAATATAAACCTATGGATTATTGATAAAGGTAACGGACAATATACGGATGTAACAACATTATTGCCCCAAGATTCGTTCTTTGATGACAATAACAATACTTATTTCTCTCATTTAGCCGGCGATAACATAAGTAACGATACCCTTGCCACATTGTATTCATTGCAATGCTTCCTCAAACTTTACCCATATAAGCACGACTCGGAGGCTTGGTGCTTGAACTTTGAGGAATGGACACGTATGTCCCGAAATGTATTCAAGTTCGATAACAACACTGATCGTATAAATAAACGGAAAGATGCTTCTGATGCATTTGGAGCTGTATTCAATATGGCTTCGGAAATGGAACGCTATCATAAAAATCATGGTATAGACCTTTATAAAAACAATGCTGCGGTATTATTATTCCTCAAACAACTTAACCATCCATACAAGGGTATTGACAATAAGTCTTTGGAAGAAGAAGTGTATAAAGCAAACCTGCGACTAATCGATGATGAAGGTACTTCCTGGACAGATGCCATTAGAAATGCAGAAAAAAACCCATATTTATGGGGACAAATACGATGTCTGTTACATTGGGCAAATGGTAATTTGGAAACATTTATTGGCTATTCTAATTGCTTGACAAGCTGGATTAATCTTGATAAACAATGGGATAAACAAGAACTGTATTATAACGCCATGTTATGCTTACAGCCGGATTGCTGGAAATCTAAAAATCGGCTCTATGAGTTTAATAGAGATCGAGACAACAGTATGAAGCGATATTTGCGAGAGGAACCAGAGTTTGGTGAATCTGTTCGTGTGTTTATAAAGACTTGGATTGATTGGAATGCTCAAGCTACATTGGAGGACTTCTGTAAATACACCATTGAGACGACCAACAACACAGGATGGGTAAAGTATTTCAAACAGCGTCCTCACATTATCTGGGAATCTTGGAGAAAGAGGTTCTATGAAGATAAAGGACATGTCATTTTTGCTCAACAGAAGACAACTGATAGCCATTGCTTTGATCCAATGCTAAGATATATCAAATCGCTCGCAGCTGATGTGTTCTACAATGAAAAGGAGAAAAAGTGGATGAAAGATGTAATTGTAGAATTGTATGACTCAAAGTCGCTTGGTTCTCATGGTTTGGTTATAAGCATACCTAACCACAACTGCGAGATTCGTTGGTGGGGTGACATGGGTGAATATGTTATTACAGAAAATGGCATAACATCTATAGTTAATGATATTGATGTACTTGTATCAACAATGAAACTAACGATAGATCAATATAAAAAAGAATACTATAAGCATTTATAACAAGCTTATTTTAGGGGTATTCAGTTAATGGGCTGGTTGAGATTGTCCTCAATTGACCATTAACTGAATATCCCTAGTTAATTTTCATAACACAAAGCAACTTAATTGCAGGGAGACTTCGGCCTCCCTTTTTTATTTCTATACTGCCTAGTGAACGTTTACATTGCCTGCACTGCGCTCAACGGGGGCCTGCTCGGCGCGCGGCCTTCCCCGAGGAGGAGTGAAGTGTTTTGCCGTTGCGCTTCTTATCTGAATCTTTCCCGTGCGTAAAAAACAAGATTTCAGGGGAAAAGCGCAGGAGATTCAAAAATAATCGCTAAATTTGCAAAACTTATGAAGTTCGTCGGTTTGCGCAAACTCACCACGGACACAATGGGCGAAACACTTCGTTCGCCTTGCAACGCCAAGAGATGACGATGATGTCGAATCAAATGTGCATCAAAAACCGGCAAACACAGGCATAAAGACACGCCCGACAAAGTCAAAAACGCATATCAAAGCGCACCAAATAATTTTAGTTATATCATACACAACAATTTACGACATGAAACATTCTTTACTTTCGCTTACAGTGGCCTTGGCTGCTGTCTTAGGATTCGGTGCCACGGCTGCGGCACAGACCTCGGTTTACGCTACCGGTAATTTTACGGGCATACCCGCCTCATGGGATCCCGAAAATCCCGTTGAACTGACCTACGCTGACGGCGTATACACACTCGACCTCACCGGCGCCAAGCAAGGCCAGATGTTCAAACTCTCTACAGCCAAAGGCGACTGGACGACTTTCAACGCCTCCTGCTTCGGCGTAGCCGCTGACAACACCACTGCTACACTGATGCCGAATGTCGCCACCACCTGGGCCGTAGGCAACCTGGGCAACAACGCCATTCCCGCCTCCGGCGACTTCAAACTTGTTGTAGACCTTGATGCCAAGACAATGACTCTTGTCGGCGAGGGAACCACCACGGACATCTTCGATATATACCTGCGCGGCGATGTCAATAGCTGGAATGCAGACGAGGCTTACAAGTTTAAATATACCGGCGTCAGCTCTTTCGGCGAACAGATGTACGAGTTGATACTCCACGATGGCCTGGCCGGCGAATTCAAGATTGCAGACAGCAGCTGGAGCGAGGTCAACTACGGAGCGGACGCAACCATCGCCATAGATAGCACCACCGAGGTGTTCTACAACAGCAGCGCCAACCTCAAGTCTACAATAGCCGAAAGCATCAAACTGACATTCTACCACAACCTTGACAAGACCAAATCGTCATGGCTCAAGGTGGACAAGCACGAAGGCGTCTCGGACATTACCGTAGATGACGCTGCCGCCGCAACGTACTACAATCTGCAAGGCATACGCGTGGCCGAGCCCTCCAACGGCCTGTATATCAAGGCAGCCGGCAATACCGTAACAAAAGTTTACGTCAAGTAACAATACACTACCTGCATAACCAAAGGCCGGGAAGCATCGACAGCTTCCCGGCCTTTGCCGTATATATGCGCAATTTACTTTCGAAGGTGACAATTTTTTCCGGCAAAGCGATTTACGTTCGACGTCCTTGCGGTATATAAACGTAGATACAAATCTAACAAATTAAAGAACTTGAACAAATGAAACGATTACACCTCTTTCTAACCATTCTGGCCGTTATCATCGGCTGCCTTGGCGCCCACGCCGAACGATGGAATTACCAAGCTGACGCAGTCGCAATTTGCACATACAATGACCGCTATAATCGTTGGAACAATTGGAGTTCCTGGACTCCTTGTGATGTTATAATCAATATCAACGGCGATAATGATAAGATTACGATATATTCAGATGTGGTACAGGTCTATAAGATATACAGTGTATCGTCCGGCGAATATGACCGAGATGGCGACTACCATGTTGATTTCGAATTCAGAGATCAAGACGGTGACTATGGTACCCTTTGCATATACAAAAGACGAAATGGCGGAGTCGAACTCTATGTCCGATTTAACAACGTGCAATGGGTATATGATATAAGAGTATAGCGTTTCGACAGACGCATACTTGACAACCGGAACATGGTGCGCGCCAATTGGCATGCTTTTTGTTTTTCTAAAATGCGGAAGGTAGACACTGTTGTCTCCTTCCGATTCTTATCCAAATAATATATAGTTATCATCCAAAAGGCCTCAACCCTCATGAATTCGTTTTTACGTAACACGTATCAGTATTTCTACATTTTTACCATTTTCTTTTTCGTTATTCTGCTTGTGAATGCCATCAATGGACAAAGCATTGATTACCAACTGTATCTATGTGCGGGTTGCGGCATCGTGGCCGTGGCCGTCCATGCTTGGTGTTACGTAAGGCGCCGCGCGGCGTTAACCAACAATACGGAGCCATCGCTCGACACTGAAGAGACACTCGTCCTCTTGGAAGAAGCTCTGACCGCCCTCGGATGTCAACCTACAACGCATAAGAGCGACGGCAAAATAGTTGTCGCTTATCAGGGCGAAAACCTACTCTTTGATGTTCATGGCAACAGCGTCCGCATCGTGGACTACACTTGGAGACAGGTGGATAAAAACGACCCCGATTTTTCGGCCAAGCTGATGGCCGTCAATTATGCCAATTGTGCATTCCTGACAAAGTTAACATTCGAGCGACTTGATGACGACAACATCGGCATCTCGACATACCTGGATTTCGTTTTACATTCAGGCATCAAAAGGCTTGACCTTTTCTTGAGCATGGCCATGCAAAATCTTCTGCACTCGCACCGCATCTTGGACGAAACATACCTTGCGATGATGTCCGCGAACGGTCGGACAAACAACGATACACGCCGCCCCGTAGGCTTCGCAACCGCCGATGAAAACACAAATAACAACTGCAAGCCCGAAGGCGAGCAATCCGAAGACAACGGAGGCGCTACCGAATCCAACGAAGTCAAGGCGGAGTCGTCCATGCGCCGCCCCGTGGGCTTCGCAACCTCCGAAGAAGGAAATATCGTTTAACCCTCGAATAAAAAGTTCTGCTCATCAAAAAAAATCTTAGCCTAAAACACTGAAAATACGCAGTTTATAAAAGCAAGAGCAAATTACCCCGAAAATAATGCGTATTTTTTACTCAGAAAATTTGGTGGTTTCAGATGCAAGCAGTAATTTTGCGTCAAAACAACACAAACACAAAATCCACCACAATGGAACAAGACAACAAATACTGCTATAAATATCCGCATCCGGCGGTGACGGCCGACTGCGTGGTTTTCGGCTACGATGTCAAAGAGGGCCTGTCGCTGCTGCTGATAGAGCGCGGCCTTGAGCCTTACAAGGGTCGCTGGGCCTTTCCCGGCGGCTTTATGCGCATCGACGAAAGCACCGACCAATGTGCCGAGCGCGAGTTGGGCGAAGAAACCGGACTGACCTCGTGCTACCTTGAGCAATTCGGCAGCTTCAGCGATGTTTACCGCGATCCTCGCGAGCGCGTAGTCACAATCGCATACTTCGCACTGGTCAAGAAAAGCGAAGTGCAGGGCGGCGATGACGCCCGCTGCGCCCGATGGTTCAGCATCGACAAAGTTCCCCCTTTGGCCTTCGACCACGACCACATACTGAGTGTAGCGCTACGCAAGCTCAAGGAAAAAATACACTTCGAGCCCATAGGCTTTGAGCTGCTACCCGAAATATTCACCATGCCGCAGCTTCAGGACCTGTACGAAAGTATTCTGGGCATCAAGTTTGACCGACGCAACTTTGCCTCCAAAATGCTTAAATTAGGCATACTTGACATTGCTGTCGAACGGCCCAAAGGCGCCGCATCGCGCATCCCGGTACAGTACCGCTTCAATAAAGACAATTACGACAAGATGAAGAGCAAAGGCTTCCGTATGGAATTCTAAAACGCCGACACTTGTCCGGAACGCAGCCAAGCGACAATCCATAAACCACTAAAACAGCAGCACAATGTCAAACGCAAACAACAACGACAGCGCTCCTCGGCAGTACACAGCAGGACGATACACGCCCGAACATATCACGACTCTCAACCACGATGAGATCTTCGTCTTCGGCAGCAATTTGGCCGGGATGCACGGCGGTGGTGCCGCCCGCGCGGCAGTCCGCTATTTCGGCGCCATTATGGGACAAGGCGTCGGCATACAGGGCCAAAGCTATGCCATTCCCACCATGCACGGCGGTGTGGACAAAATAGCGCCTTATGTCGACCAATTCATCGAATACGCCAAGGAGCATCCACAACAGACATTTTTGGTGACACGCATAGGCTGCGGCATCGCCGGATTCAGAGCTTGCGAAATCGCTCCGCTGTTCCGCGCGGCTTTCGGCATCGACAACATCGTACTACCTCGCGACTTTGTTACGGACATCGAAGACAGCAATCACTAATCTGCGGAGAATAATAACTGCGCTCTGCAAAAAATACTACCTCTCATTCTTCTCTTTCCACATCGATTTTTTCAATCTCGAACACGATATTTCCTCCAAAACCACTAACTTTGCCAAACAGTACAGACATGGACAACGAAAAACTCTCCCCGGAAGGGCAACAAGCGGCATTTGCCGAAGTCGTAAGACAGCGGTACAATTCGTTTATGCCCAAATTCATCAACTACCTATGCAGACAGTACAGCTTCCTGAGCCACTCGGAAGCCATGGATATATACAATGACGTATTTATTGCCATCTACAACAACCTTCAAAAAAGCCGTATAGCTCCCGATACAAACTGGGAAGCATATATGCTTAAGATTGGCAAAAATATGGTCGATAAGATATACCGCGCCCCCAAAGACGGCCGCATAGTTTCATTGGACTTCGACTCTTTGTTTGACGAAACCCCCGATGACACCCAAAGCCGCACCGACCGCTTAATGGACCAAATTTCAAGCATCGAAAACACGGATAATCCATACGAAGACCCCGAATTAATCGATGCACTCAACTTGGCCATTAGCCACTTGCCCGAGAAATGCGCCATGATTATACGCTTTTTTTACTACGACAATATGAGTATGGACACTATAGCCACGCTGCTGGGATACAATGCCGCTGTGACGGTTCGCAATCGCAAAGCGCAATGTATGAAGCAGTTGACAATGGAAGTCAAACAATACGCAGCAAGGCTTGGTTATGACTTATGATATGAAATCAGAAGATATGGACAAGAGAGCACTCATTCAACAATACCTCAACGGACGTCTCAACAGCGCCCAAATCGCTGAATTTACGAGACAGCTCAAAGACCCGGAATTCTGCAACATTCTGAGCGAAGAACGTGAGATTGCCGAAAAGCGACAGGCGGCAAGCCAAGCAACAGCCACGATGGCCAAAGTGGCCGAAGCCAAGCCCTTATCCGAGCAGGAGCAAGAAACACTTATAGACCTATACGTCCGTGGGGACATGGACTCGGAAACCGAAAGCCGATTTCTCAACCATATCAAGGCCGACAAAGAACTGCAAAGGCAAGTACTGCTTGTAGCAAACACCGTCAAGGGAGCCTTAGCAGAACAACGTCAAAGCGATATGGAGTTCGGGTACGCCATGAAGTGTCTGACGCCTGACCGACTTGAACAAATCATCGGACCGCGACGCAGTGCGTCACCTCGGCACGCATCATCAAACACTCGGTTGTCCGACAGACCCGATAGCCACCGACAAGACATCCAAAAAAGTCGCCTTTTGGCATTAAAGCCTTCGGCCCGATTATATAGTCTCGATTACGACAAACTCGACAGCCTCGAATCAAGCAATAGCGTCGCAGCCGACATCTACGAGCGGTTCAAACCGAACTACGCCGCATACGGCATCTGCATCAATGCTGACACTCTGAGCGAAGCCTGCAAGTGTCTCGATGCCATCAAGGCAGCCTACGACGAAGCACTGAAATCCGGCGATATATCCGGGGCTTTGGCTGCAGGCAAGGACCTTGCCGTGGAATATCTGCACATCGGTATGGTCGACAAGTTCAAGGAAATTCTCAATGACCTTAAGTCAGTCGCCGCCCACAGCTCGAGCAAAGACGATGACACACTGAAGCGCGACATTCGCCTTCTCCTGGCCCTTTCGGAGACCATCTGACGCTCGCAGCGTCTCAAAGTATAAATCTCTTCACCGACAGCGAGCGGCGCCTCATACGGGGCGCCGCTCGCGTTATAATGTCCATTTGGTCCGGAAGCATAAGTTTCGTTATATCGTCAGACGTGATTCGCATCTTTTCGAGGTTAATGCCGATTATCGTCGGACTCTTCAAATTCCACTGATTGGTCACCGATAGCGTGAATGAGTTCGAGTTTAAGGTCTTCGGGATAATCCTCGTTTGCCATATAGCAGTTGATGACGCGCAGAAGCAGGTCTTTATCAATGTGTCCGGCTGCTACATGATAGATAATAGCCTCCATACACTGCATAAAGTTGTATGCATGCCAATAGTAGCCGTTGTGCACAAGAAACCATACGTCGAGGGTCAATGCAACGCGTTTGTTGGAATCCTCGAAATAATGGCCTGTGCAAAAACCGAAGACCAGATAGGTCAGCTTTTCGGCAAAGGTGGGATAATACAAATCGTTCTGCACGAAGTCAAGCACTTTCCGTATGCCACCCTCATCTTTGACGCCCTGCAAACCACCGCCGCTGGCTGCTACCGTTTTGCTGTAAACCACCAATGCCTCATCGTAAGTGATGTACTTCAATTCTTCACTCATCTTCGGCTTGCTTTAAGCGTTTGAGAACTTCCCGATTCTCCGGCAGATTCATTATCTCGTCAAAATCAATTGATTTTTCTCCGATGAAACGATCAAATTCCTCGGGTGTGACGGCACGAAGATATCCGGCGATGTTATTGTGGAAAACATCGCGGAAGGCAACATCGCGAGATGCCATCTTTGTCCGTGCATCATATATGAAGGGTTGCATGGCCGGCGACTGTTCCTGCTCTAAGATAAGTTCTTTCACGCGCTCCAGCGACAATAGCTTTCCATTCCTCACTTTGAATTCTGCTTCGATTGCATAACCGATGCCATTCTCAAATGAAGAAATGCAGCGAAGCACTTCCGCGTAAAAAGTCCGACGTACATTGTCGCTTCTGTCAAGCCGCAATATAGCACGATATTCTCCGGCCTTTTCTTTGAATATAGCCTGGTAAATAAGGTCGGTAATTTGTGCATATTTATAATTTTTATGTCCCTGAACGCATCGTCCGACGGCGGCGGTGAAATTCTTTCGATAGTTGTCTTCTTCAATTGCAGCCGTAACGAAATCAATGTCTCGGGTATTGATGTATTTAGTGCCGCCTCCGGCTCTCTTGTTGATTGTCGAAATCACGATATCAAGGATACGTGCACGAACTTTTTTAGCTACTTCGCTTTCGGTTAAAAGCATACCGACATTCAAAACAGTTCGGAAGCTGAACAAGCCAAGCCGGGTGGTTTTGCTCCCGACATTTATGACGGGAGCAAATTGCAACTTAAACTCTTTCAGTTGTTTGCCCTTACTTAAAACATAGCCGTTATGCTTCAGTTCTTCGCTGTGTTCTTCCAGAAGACGCTCAATGGTGCGCTCATCCACTTCATAGAAATCGGCTACCATTTTCTTAGTGAAACGATATTCCCCTTCAAAGAACATCCCGGTAAAACCAAGGTCCTCTTGAAGAACTTCCACGGCGTAGCGATTGTTCAACACATTTTGTCGCTCGATATTTGACACAGTAAGATCGTTCATATTGCAAAATTACAAATTATATTATGATATTCCGCTAACTATGAGGTCTTAGGTGATGTTTAGACCCCTGTAAAGTCCAATGGCAAATGCAATGTTGCGAAAATGCCTGAAGAATTCAGATATAGGGATGAATCTCTTCACCGACAGCGAGCGGCGCCTCATACGGGGCGCCGCTCGCTGCTATAAGATGGTTAATCGATGTCTCAGAGGCTGCGATTGACCTCAATTTCTTCGAAACCTTCGAATATATCGCCCACTTTGATGTCGTTGTATCCGGCAATGGAGCATCCGCAGTCGTAGCCTGCGACCACTTCTTTGACGTCATCCTTGAAGCGTTTGAGCGAGCCAAGTTCGCCGGTATATTTGACGATACCGTCACGGATAAGACGAACTTTGCAGCCGCGTTTCAGCTTGCCTTCGCGAACCATTGCGCCGGCAATGGTGCCGACCTTGCTGATATGGTAAGTCTCGAGAACCTCGGCCGTGCCGATGATATCTTCTTTGATTTCGGGCGCAAGCATACCGGCCATAGCGTCTTTGACCTCCTCGATGGCCTGATAGATGACCGAGTAAAGGCGTATATCAACGCCCTCGCGCTCGGCTGCTCGGCGTGCAGCTATGGAAGGACGTACCTGGAAGCCGATGATGACAGCATCGGAGGCGGCGGCCAGAGTGACATCGCTTTCGGAGATTTCGCCGACAGCTTTATGAAGGACATTGACTTGGATTTCCTCGGTGGACAGCTTGATGAGCGAGTCGCTGAGGGCCTCGATGGAGCCGTCAACGTCACCTTTGACGATGATATTAAGCTCCTGGAAGTTGCCTATGGCACGGCGACGACCGATATCCTCGAGGGTAAGTATCTTGGTAGTACGGAGGCCTTGTTCGCGCTGCAGTTGTTCGCGCTTGGAGGCTATTTCGCGAGCTTCCTGTTCGGTGTCGAGTACGTTGAAGATGTCTCCGGCCGTAGGTGCGCCGTTCAGACCCAATATCAGTGCCGGACATGCGGGGCCGGCTTCCTTGATGCGCTGGTTGCGCTCGTTGAACATTGCTTTGACCCTGCCGAAGTGGTTGCCGGCCAGGATGATGTCACCTACGCGAAGCGTTCCGTTCTGCACCAATACGGTGGCTACGTAACCGCGACCTTTGTCGAGGGACGATTCGATGATGCTGCCCGTGGCCTTGCGGTTAGGGTTGGCCTTAAGGTCCAGCATCTCGGCCTCGAGAAGCACTTTTTCCATCAATTCGGGTACGCCCGTACCTTTCTTGGCTGAGATGTCTTGCGACTGGTATTTGCCACCCCAGTCTTCGACGAGGTAGTTCATTCCGGCCAATTCTTCCTTGATTTTTTCGGGGTTGGCGTGCGGCTTGTCTATCTTATTGATGGCGAAGACTATGGGTACGCCCGCCGCGCTGGCGTGGTTGATGGCTTCGACTGTCTGCGGCATGACATTGTCGTCTGCGGCAACGATGATGATACAGATATCGGTAACCTTGGCTCCGCGAGCACGCATGGCGGTAAATGCCTCGTGGCCGGGGGTGTCGAGGAATGTGATGTGTCGGCCATCCGAAAGTTTGACATTGTATGCACCTATATGCTGCGTGATGCCGCCGGCCTCGCCCGCTATGACATTGGCTTGTCGTATGTAGTCGAGCAGCGAGGTCTTGCCGTGGTCGACATGGCCCATAACCGTAACAATCGGGGGACGCGGCACGAGGTCTTCTTCGGCGTCCTCTTCCTGATGTATGGCATCGGCCACTTCGGCGCTGACGTATTCGGTCTTGAACCCGAATTCCTCGGCCACAATGTTTATGGTCTCGGCATCGAGGCGCTGGTTGATGGAGACCATCACGCCGATGTTCATACACGTTGCGATGACCTGGTTGATGGGAACATCCATCATTATGGCCAGGTCGTTGGCGGTCACAAATTCGGTGAGCTTGAGTATCTTGCTCTCGGCACGTGCCTCGGCAGCGGCTTCGCTGGCGCGTTCGGCAGCGGCTTCGCGTTTCTCCTTACGCCACTTGGCGCCTTTCTTGAGGCCTTTGTCCTTGGCCGTAAGGCGTGCCAGCGTTTCCTTGACTTGCTTGGATACGTCTTCGTCGCTGACATCATTATGCAATTGAGCCACGGGACGCTTGGCGGGGCGTTCCGCGTTTTTGTTCTTGGCGTTTTTGCCTCCGGAGCGTCCCTGACCGCCACCCTGGCGATTGCGGTCACGGTCGGCAGCCGATGGCGGATTGGTGCCCGGAGTTTTATTGACGTCCACTTTCTCGCTGCCCGGCTCTATGCGGCGGCGTTTCTTGCGGTTTCCGCCGGCATTTTGTCCGCCGGCATTCTGTCCCCCACCCTTGCCTTTTTTCTTGGGGCGCGTGGACAGATTGAGTGCCTCAAGGTCTATTTTGCCCTTGATGTTGAGCCCGGCCACCGTAGGAACATTGGTGGCTATGAAGTTTTCGTCTTTCTCCGGGGCTCGGGCATCCTCGTCTGCCTCTTTGGCTTCGGCGGCGGCTTTGGCTTCGGCCTCGGCGGCGGCTTTGGCTTTGGCTTCGGCGGCGGCCTTGGCTTCGGCTTCGGCGCGTGCTTTGGCTTCGGCCTCGGCACGTGCTTTGGCCTCGGCTTCTTCTTTGGCTTTGGCGGCGGCGGCCGCTTCGGCACGAGCCTTAGTCTCGGCCTCTTCTTTGGCCTTAGCCTCGGCGGCGGCGCGTTGTGCGGCCTGTGCCTTGGCTTCGGCCTCGGCACGTGCGGCAGCCTCTTCGGCGACACGGCGACGCGCGGCTTCGGCTTCGGCAGCCTCGCGTTGCAGGCGGTTGCGGATGCTATGGTCTTTGTCGAATTCGTTGAATACAATGTCAACGATGTCTTTCTCGACTCGCGTATTGGGACTCGAATCGACGACTATGTTCTTCTTGTTTAGAAACTCAACAACTGTATTCAGCCCAAGGTTGAGTTCTTTTGCCAGGGTGCTTATTTTTGTTTTCGCCATATATTGTTTTTTGTCGTTCTTCGTTGGGATGGCCTGTCGCCATGGTGGCGGCGGCCGTAGCCGTGATGGCTTGGTGAGGGGAGGGAGGATGCTGCGACCCCGTCAGGAGGGGACGCAATGCACATCAATCTTCGAATTCGGCGCGGAGTACTTCGAGAACGTGGTCGACGGTTTCTTCCTCGAGGTCGGCCTTTTCGACGAGCATTTCGCGGGGTGCGTTGAGAACGCTCTTGGCGGTCACGAATCCGATGTTCTTGAGGGCATCGATTACCCATTCTTCGATTTCGTCCTTGAACTCGTCCAGATAGATGTCTTCTTCGGCATCGCTGTCGTCCGTGTCACGATATACATCGATGACGTATCCTGTAAGCATGGAGGCCAGCTTGATGTTGAGGCCGCCCTTGCCTATGGCCAGGGATACCTCCTCGGGATGCAGAAACACCTCGGCCTTTTTCTCTTCTTCGTCAAGACGTATGGACGAAACCTTGGCGGGGCTGAGGGCGCGTTGGATGAACAACGTGGGATTGGAGGTGTAGTTGATGACGTCTATGTTTTCGTTGCGCAATTCGCGTACGATGCCGTGGATACGGCTGCCTTTGACGCCTACGCAAGCGCCCACGGGGTCGATGCGGTCATCGTAGGATTCTACGGCTATCTTGGCGCGTTCGCCCGGGATGCGTGCCACGGCGCGTATATTGATCAGGCCGTCTTGTATTTCAGGCACTTCGAGCTCGAAGAGCCGGCGCAGGAAGTTCTCGTTGGTGCGCGATACGGTAATCTTGGGATTGTTGTTCTTGTTGTCCACATTTGCCACAACGGCGCGTACGGTCTCGCCTTTGCGGAAGAAGTCGCCGGGGATGCTTTCGCTCTTGGGAAGCAGCAGCTCGTTTTTGTCGTCGTCCAGCAGCAGGGTCTCTCGCGACCAGGTCTGGTAAACTTCGCCGGAGACCAGCTCGCCTTCCAGCTCCTTGAATTTGTCATAGATGGCCTCTTTTTGCAGGTCCAGAATCTTTGACTGAAGGGTCTGGCGCAGCGTGAGGATGGCTCGACGACCGAATTTCTCGAAGAAGATTTCCTTGGTGTGCTCTTCGCCGACTTCTGCATCGGGATCGTTATCGGCGTGCGCATCGCTCAGCGAAATCTCGAGGTTGGGATTGGTGACTTCGCCATCGGGCACAATCTTCAGGTTTTGGAATATCTGTACGTCGCCCTTGTCGGGGTTGAGGATTACGTCGAGGTTTTCGTCCGTGCCGAACATCTTGGCCAGCACGTTACGGAATGACTCTTCCAAGACACTAATCATAGTGGTCTTGTCGATATTTTTCAGTTCTTTGAACTCGGCGAATTGTTCGACCATGTTCGGACGGTCGTCTTTTTTCTTTGCCATTTGTGGGGATGTTATGTGTGGTTTCTTTATTATTGTCAATGTCGCGTCCGCGTTCAGTCGATGTCGCGGACGATTGTCTTGATGTTGGAACGCAGGATTTCGTGTGGCACGGCTTCGACCACGGGGCGCTTGACGCCTTCGCGTCGTACTTTTGTGGAGACGGTCACGGTGATGGCCTGACAGTCTTCGGAGACGGCGACAAGCGTGCCGTGTATGCGGCGACCGTCGCGCGTGAGCACGTCCACGGCATTGCCCACGTTCATACGGTACTGCGCGTCCACAGTCCACGGTGCTGTAACTCCGGCACTGCCTACGGTGAGTTCGTAATCCTCGACGTCGCGGTCAAAGACTTCGGTTATGCGGCGTGACAGCGCCGTACATTGTTCGATGTCTATGCCTTCGGGACTGTCTATGGTCACTTCGACAACGTTGTCGGCACTCACCGTGATGTTTACCAAAAAAATGTCCGTGTCGGATATGGCTTCCTCTATGGTGTTGCGCAGCAGTTCTTTATCAAGCATATTGGTTGTGTCTGTACTTTTTCGTTTGTCGTTGTTTCTCTCTTTTTTTGCCTCGCTCTTCGGCGAGACCTGATAGCGCCTTTTCGCACCTTCACAAGACTCCGGACCGTCAAAAGACGAGGAGGAAGCCTCAGGCCTCCTCCTCTTGAGAGTCTCATAATGTACTGCAAAGTTAAGCATTTACTATTATATGGACAATAGCAGGATTTGTTAGACCCGAAAACCCCCGAAAACTTTATGCTTTTTTATGATTAATTGTTGTTTTTTAACTGGCGCGGGGTTCTCGACGGCATCTTCACCGGGCTATAACTGATTAACGGGAGATGTATCACTGTCTTCTCGTTCCTGTTCTCAAAGCTGACAAGATGTTCCGGTCTCGCTACGGACAGGTGGGGCGGACAGCCGGATTGGGTAATAGCACGATAGCTCCAATAGTCGCAATAGGGCAGCGCCTATTGGAGCTATCGGAGCTATCGATGTGCTTGGGTGTGCTTTATTCGCGGTGCATAACCTTGCGTGCGGTACCGTCGCTATAGCGTACGATGTTGATGCCGGGTTGCAGGGCGGTGCGCACCGAGCCGTCGATGCCATAGATGGCGGTCACTTCTGCCGAGGTTTCGGCGCCGGTGATGTCCTTCACAGCTAAATACTGTGACATCGGCAGGATTTGCTTAACGCGAGCAAATTCCGCAACGGCCTTGTACGCATCTACCGAAGTATCGGGAACATACAATGTGATATTGCTGCAGAAGTCAAACAAGGTATAAGTATATGCGGGAACTGTAGCAGCGCGGAGCACCACCGTTTCGGTCTGCTTTGCACTATAGAAACAAGCAGTCATTTCTTTAATGGTCGAAGGCAGATCGATATTCTTGGGAGGATTAGTACGAAATACATTATGACCTATATATTCCACACCCTCGGGAACATTGAATTGCTCCATACCATTGGTATTCAGCGCATTCGCAGATATGATTTTGGTACCCGGGAGTACGTTATACACCTTCACCGGATTTGCTATCGGAAGAGCATCGAAAGATATTCCGGTATAATCGACATCATGAGCTCCTGCCGTTTTGTTTTTGCTGTATATGGCGCCTACTTCATCATTGAAGAAAAACTTATTGGCTTCGTCTACCTCGAAACGCTCCAAGTATTGCAGCCCGTCATAAAAATCTGTAAGCGTATTTGCGGGAATGTCGGCTACGGAAGCCGGGATGCGAAAAACCTTAGATTGAATACCTTTGTATTTGCCAAACCTCATCATTCCGATGGTACCTTCGGGCATAGCGAAGACGTCCTCGCTATATGTACCATTGCAGCTGATAAGCCATTTTTTGAAATAAACAGGGCCATCCGGCTGATTAGCCATCCATTTTGAGTCGACAAAGTTGTATTGACCTATATTCTCCAACTCCTCGGGACCGCCGGTGACTGTTTCCAGATTCGTACACCAGGCTAAGGCACGCCCCCCAAGCTCTTTGAGCCCCGAAGGCAACTGTATCGCAGTGATGTTCACGTTGCTATCGAACAAAGAAAACCCAAGTCTAGTGACTGTGTAGGTGTTGCCTTCGTAGGTGATTGTTTCGGGGATAACGACGGCACCGGTGGCTCCGGGAGCTTTTTTCAGTTCCGCTGTGCCATCATCGTAAACTGTGTAATCCCAGCCATCGACGGTCGGAAAGCCGGCGATGTTTTTGGCTGAAGCCACGCAAGACAGCAGCATGGTTACGGCAAATATGCCAAATGTCAGTAGAGTTCTTTTCATATACATCTTCTATTTAGAGGTTAGTATTGTTTTGTATTGTTTGGTTTGGTTTAGTTTGGTCTTTGTATAAGTTGGATGTTGTGCATTGACAGGTCGTCAGCGATGAGGCAGGTCTTCGGCTATGAGGCAGGTCGGGGACACCTTATCAATACCACATAGACACGCGACATCTTCTTAATGCAAAATTAGGACACAAATTTCAGGGGGGGGTGAATATTTCGGACAAAAAGCTGTCAATTTCGGACATCATCCGCCGAAAACACATGTTTCTACATACACGTATACCCGGTAGGGGCTGTATCAAAAAACGTAGACACTGCGCGAGCGCAATGTATTGCGCTCGCGCAGTGTCGGGATAGTATGGTGATGAATTATGCCGCTACCCATTACGACACAGCACCACAGTAATTCGCTGTTATGACTCAGCCTCAATATGAGGGGAGTATGCGTCAGGCGCTTACTTAACGAGAGCTTTGCCGCGTGCTATGGCTTCTTCGTTGAGGGGAATGAGGTGATGGTGACGCTCGGGGAGGGTCTTGCGCAAGCCGCGGACAACGGCATCATCGGGCACCAGGGGACGAGCCTTGAGCAGCGCACCAAGCAGTATCATATTATATGTCTTGGAATTGCCCATTTCGATGGCTGCATCGGTGGCATCTACCGGAATGACGCGGATATCGGTGCGTGTGGGTGCGCGGTGTATGCCGTAGGGGTCGTAGATGAGCGTTCCGCCGGGCTTAACCTTGCTCTCGAATTTATCAAGGGATTGCTGGTTGAGAATTACGGCAGTGTCGTAGCTGTCAACGATGGGCGAGGATATGGCGCTGTCACTGATGATGACGGTGACATTGGCTGTGCCGCCGCGCTGCTCGGGGCCGTAAGCGGGCATCCAAGTGGTTTCGAGGTTGTCCATGAGTGCGGCATAGGCCAGTATTTTGCCCATAGATAGGACGCCTTGGCCGCCGAATCCGGCTATAATGATTTCTTCTTTCATTGTCTAAGGAATTTGATGTGGGTGGGTTGGGAGTGTGTCTCGACGAGTGTCGTATCCGGCGTCATTCGTTTTTGAGGTCGCCGAGGGGATATTTCTCGGTCATATGTTCGGCCATCCACTGATTGGCCTGTGCGGGCGTCATCTTCCAGCCGGAGTTGCATGTGGATACGACTTCGACAACGGAGGTGCCTTTCTTGGCCATGGCGTTTTGGAAGGCTTTTTTGATGGCGGCTTTGGTCTTGCGCACGGCGGCAGCGGTATGTACCGTCTGACGTGTAACGTAGCATGTGCCGTCCAGTCCGGCAAGGATATCGCTGATTTTCAGCGGGTATCCGTTGAGGTCGACGCGTCTTCCGTAGGGGCAGGTGGCCGTCTTTTGGCCCAGCAGGGTGGTGGGAGCCATCTGTCCGCCGGTCATGCCGTATATTGCGTTGTTGATGAATATGATGACGATGTTTTCGCCACGGTTGCAAGCGTGTATCGTTTCGGCGGTGCCTATGGCTGCAAGATCGCCGTCGCCTTGGTATGTGAAGACAACGTTGTCGGGATTGAGGCGCGACACGGCCGTGGCCACTGCGGGAGCGCGTCCGTGGGCGGCTTCCACCCAATCAACGTCTATATAATTGTAGGCGAATACGGCGCAGCCTACGGGCGCAACGCCCACAGTGCGGTCTTCGATACCGAGGTCGTCAATGACTTCGGCTACGAGTTTGTGTACAACGCCGTGGCTGCAGCCCGGGCAGTAGTGTGTATGAACGTCAAGGAGCAGGCGCGGACGTCCGGTGACCTTGTTTTCGGGTTTTATGATTTCTTCGATGGTCATTGTCGTGTGGTGTTAGATGTGTGGTGTGTGTATGGGCCTATCACTTGCTTATTTCGGGAAAGTTTTTTCCCAAGGCCTCGAGTATCTCGCCGGGGTTGGGGACGATGCCGCCCATGCGACCGAAGTGGTATACGGGTACGCGTCCTTCGACGGCGAGACGTACGTCTTCTATCATCTGTCCGGCATTGAGTTCGACGGTGAGTATGCCTTTGACCTGATGCGAGAGGCGTGCTATTTCTTTCTCGGGGAAGGGCCAGAGGGTGATGGGGCGCAGCAGGCCCACCTTGACGCCCTTGGCGCGGGCTTCTTCGATGGCCTTAAGTGCGATGCGCGCGATGCTGCCGAAGGCCACAATCAGATATTCGGCATCTTCGGTGAAATGCTCCTCGAAGCGCACTTCGTTTTGGCGTATGCGCTCGTATGTTTGCTGGAAGCGCTCGTTGTTCTTCTCCATGAGCACGGAATCCATCTCCAGAGATGTGATGACATTGCGGTGGTCACGACCATGCTTGCCGGTGAGCGCCCAAGGGCACTGCTCGGCTATCTGCTCGGGGGTGCGACGCGGACGCTGCTCGGGCAGCACGACTTTTTCCATCATCTGTCCTACCACGCCGTCGGCCAGTATCATAGCCGGGTTACGGTATTTGAAGGCCAAGTCCATGCCCAGGCCTACGAAGTCGGCCATTTCCTGAACCGTAGCGGGAGCCAATACTATGAGGTGATAGTCGCCGTGGCCGCCGCCCTTGGTGGCTTGGAAGTAGTCGGCCTGCGAGGGCTGGATGGTGCCCAAGCCGGGACCGCCGCGCATGACGTTGATTATCAAAGCGGGCAGCTCGGAAGCGGCGATGTAAGATATGCCTTCCTGCTTGAGAGATACGCCGGGCGACGAAGAGGATGTCATGACGGCCTTGCCCGTGGATGCGCCGCCGTACACCATATTGATGGCGGCAACCTCGCTTTCGGCTTGCAGCACTACCATGCCGGTAGTTTCCCATGGCATCTCGGCCTCGAGGGTTTCCAGCACCTCGGACTGCGGCGTAATCGGGTAGCCGAAATAGCCGTCGATACCATAGCGGATGGCGGCGTGGGCAATGGCTTCGTTGCCCTTCATCAATTTAACTTCTTGATCCATATATTGTGTCGTTTTTTGCTGTGGGTGTTTGGGTATTTGAGGTGGGTGTCTGTAGAGGCACTCTTATTTTTGGACTACGCGGTACACTTCGATGCAGGCATCGGGACATACCAGCGCACACGAACTGCACGCTATGCACTTGTCCGGCTGTTTCATGTACGCATAATGGTAGCCGCGGTCGTTGACCTCCTTGGGCTGCAGACCGATGACATCGGCAGGACATGCCACCACGCAAAGTTCACACCCTTTGCAGCGGTTGACGTCTACCGTGATTGCTCCAATAATTTTTGCCATAATCGTTGATTTGTTTTTGTGTTGGTGAGGATATACAGTAATTCATGGGGCACCCCCTCAGGGGTGTCGGCGTGATTGGTTACTCACGACACGCAAAGGTAAAAATTATTTCGTAACGGCCACTGCTTTTAACTTTTTATAAGAAATCCCCCTCTTCTGACAATCATAAGGCACAACATCCATCACACCTGACATTATATATCCATACGCCGCCCATTGCTTGCAAATATCAGCCAACACCCTGTGCCGCCCATCATTATGCCTGTTTTTGAAGCCTCGGATACAGTCCCTAAAAAACTGAAGCCATCAGTGTAAACGTATGCATCATAAAACCCTTTTCGGTCCAACTATCCGAATATGTCCTCCAGTCTAAGTAACGACTACACCGACCTCTCGTCATATTTTTTATTTGGCAGATTCAAAAATAGTTAATAACTTAGCGGCGTGTATCATAAAGATACGCAGACATATCATATATATTGAAGCGTTTCGTGCTTTATCCTTTCAAGGAAATCGCCAAAATTTTCATTCAGAGAGGGATTAGAGCAGTCAACGAGCGCTCATGCTTGTCGCATATCCATATCTCCGGCAGGAGAAATCGATATTCGATAAGGCGTGGGAGTGGACTGTTTATTTCTCTGATAGGCGTTTGGCGATGCCTCCTTGAAGATAAACAGGAACATCATCCTACGCTTTTTCGTTAATTAACAGTCATCTCGAGGATGGAGGCGACAGAAGAAAGTATGAGAAATCTAAAATTCTTAATCTGTGTGATTGCGATTTTAACCGCATCATTCGCGGCGTATCCTTTTTTTGGAGCAAAGAAAATCACCATTAAAACCATTCCGGAATTTGCGACCATCTATATTGATGGTCAGGAAGTCGGTACAGGCACTTATCAAGTCAAGTTTGACAAGCACAACGAGTTTTACGTTGTTTCGGTAGAAGCGCCGGGGTATATTACCCGAAAATACCGACTTCTTAAGAGCAATCCCAAGAACACAGTCGTATACGAGATACCCGAATCCGAAGCCTACAAGGCTTCTTCGTCCGGCGAAGACGCCGGAGTGCAACCCAATGCATGGTTTGACATCACGTGTCGAAAAGGCCTGACAGAGGATATGATATGGAAGCGTCTGATGAGTGTTGCCACAAGTTATTTCGATAATATCGAAGTACGAGACAAAAGTGCCGGGTGGATAAAGACCGGCTGGGCCGTCAATCGGTTCAAAAATGAAACGGTTCGCACTCGGCTTGAGGTTCGCATTTCTTTCACTGATGAAGAAGTGGTTTCGTATCGTGCACGTTTAATAACCGAAATCAAGGAAAACGACTGCAGAGGTAACAACTGCTACGAAAGATATGACCGAACTATGCGACTGTTTGACCCGTTGCTCCAGGAGCTGCAAACAACAGTTGGCGGTGGGGAGTAATCATAAGATAAACGATGATGTAAAAAATGAAACGCATTATAATATCTTTGGTATTAGCTCTTTGCTCCATCGCAAGCTATGCTCAGTTTCAGCTTAAAACAAAAGGAGAATATTCCCTGAAATTCATGGAAGTAGGCGATCCTGAATTACAGTGGAATGTGTACGAAGAAAAGAAAGCGCAATGTGTGCTGAAAAAGCAAAAACTGATTATTGAATCAAAGGAAGACAAGCGAATCGTTGTCTCTTGCGCCGAATTCTCATTAAATCCGGAAGAGGAGGACTTCTTTGTCGAATTCATATTTAAGCCTTCTGAATTAAAAGACGTTCCGTCGTTTGGAATAGCATTCGATTATGAGAATGAAAATAGTTTTTCGGCAATACTGTTTGGCAAAAAAGGATATGCTTATGGCATATGCGAAAAAGGAGAATTCTCGATCATAAAACGCGGGATGTATAAACTTGCCTCGCGCAAAAAAGAGGTTTCGGACGAAGAGTATGCTACTGCGCTAAATGAAATACTAAAGGACAAAAAAATGTTCGATGTGAGCCTTGTGCAGTCCCGAGGTCGGCTATACTTTCTTGTAAACGATGTAGAGATTGCCGGGTTCAATAATGTAAAAATTACAAATCCTAATATGGGCTTTGTTGTTGAAGGAAAACAAAAAATCGAAGCTTACGCGATTCTGTTTTCCACAATATCTTATGAAGACGAAGACGAAAACGAAAAAGGTATGACGCAGGAATAAGCCCTTGCATCACATCAAGAAAACGAGAAGATGTCCGATGTTTCAATTATATCCGGACATCTTCTTGCTTTTTGTCCCGGACGCTCTATTTTAGGCATATCAGTACCGAATATTACAGCAAAGCCGCGGCAGCTGTGGGGCTGTCGCGGCTTGCTATGTGCGCCCGGGGGGACTCGAACCCCCACGTCCTAAGACATTAGATCCTAAGTCTAACGCGGCTACCAATTACGCCACGGGCGCTAACGTGCCGCAAAGGTACAACTTTTTTTTGAATTGTCGGCCATTATGTGCCACGGTCCACAAGTTGTGTCACACAACCGCCCCCCCCCTGCAGCTCCATATCTGAACGACAATAGATGTTTTCGCTCTGAATGTTTTGGTTTTACAAAAAATAGCATTACCTTTGCAATCGAAAATAGAGCCAAAGCGTTGGTTCATTACATCTGAAAAGGTGTTATTTGAATTATCTTCTTTTAGTAAATTCTCGCAAAATTCGCTAATAGATAGAGAGATAACGACAATAACACCTGCATCGTAGCTAATACATATCCCTATTAGGAGATATCTATATAGCTTATCGGTGTGGGTTATACTGTATATCTTCTATCAAAGGCAATGCGAGAAGCCAACTAAAAGGGATATGCAGAATACAATCCCACACCTTTTCTTTCTTAGAATAACGGCTTCATTGGGATTGTGGAGCAAAAAATTCTGTTTTAATATATGAAACACAAACTTTTACATCTGCAGTCGCTGCTCGCTGTAGCTCTGTGTGTCATTATGTCCGTGACTTTTTCCGGATGTGGAGATGATGACGATGAACCTGAAAAAGACAGCAAAAATCTTGAGACAATTTTAGTAGGAACCTGGATTAACGATGATGGTGAGTACTTCGTACTGAATTCCTATGGATCAGGCCAGAATTACCTAGATCATGAGTCCTATGTAAACAAAGGGAAATGCGACATAATTACATCGTGGTCCTGCAAAGACAACGTTCTGAATATGGTCATCGACTCTGAATTTGAAGGTGAGGTATATACTTCACGACTGATAGCCAAGTCCGTATCTGAGAATGAAATCGTTTGGTCGGACGAATACGATGAGAGCGTAACCTGGCACCGCTACAAGTAACGGCGCTTCGGCATAATCTCTACATACAAAAAGAATTGGCAACTGCCGCAGCTGCCAATTCTTTTTGTATATGCAAGTGTGCCTTCGCATCAGGTCAATTGTCGTTTTGTGGCATGGTGTTTGCGTAGCTTATCCATTACTAATTACGCCGAATTTCTTATAATAGCCTCATTTATGGAAAGAACAGAATTGTTTGTGTGCAAATGTTTTGATGTCCGCCATCAGTTAGTCTTACGAGTTCTTGAAACAAAAGAAAACGAAGAACACATTGTTTACGGGAGTTTTCATCTTGTTCATATTCCTTTTTGGGACAAACTGAAGTGTGCGATAAAATATCTATTTGGTATAAAGCGAAAGGATGGAGATTTTGATGCAATGCTGTTTTGTCCCGAAGATGCGGACAGGCTTGAATGGTTTGCAAAGTATTTGGATGCGGGTTTATCTGTTACAGATAGGGATACAAATCCTATTCATTTCACATTTCAAAGCAGGGACAACGTGTATGACGTGGCTTTTGAGACGCGTCAAAGTACTCTCTGCGATGGGAGCGAGCCGACATATTCGGAGTTATCTGTTTGTGTGTCTATGAAAAATGGCAATATGTTTTACAGAATTTATCGTGCCGCCAAGTATTTGTTCGGTTATTGCTCTTGTTATGGCGATTTTGACTCTTTTGAATTCATGCAGACGGATGCTTTCAGACTTCATCGCATGGCAAGTGTGTTGAAGTCTTGATATGGGTAAAACCCATTACGCTTCACATAATATGTAAAAAACCTATTGTCCTCATTGTCTGCAGGCTTGATTATTATCTCCTCAGACATACCGGCTGGAACACTATCTCAATTTTTGCTTTGAGAGTGCCTTTTGACCATCTTTGATCAGCAAGATAAAGCTGTCGTTTCAAATCATCCTCAACCGGAGTAGCTTACAGAAAATCAAGCCACTATAATTGGACACCGGTGGTGTCCAAATTGATAAATCAGATAACGCTCCGAGGTTTCTGCTGTTATTTTTCGCGGATGTCGCGGGTGAGTTGGACCATCTCGATGGCGGCGAGGGCACATTCGGTGCCTTTGTTGCCAAGGCTTCCGCCGGCGCGGTCTGCGGCTTGCTGATGATCGTCGGTGGTGAGGACGCCGAAGATGACGGGGATGTCGCAGTCGCTATTGAGCAGCGTAATGCCTTGAGTGACGCTTTGGCATACGTAGTCGAAATGTGGTGTGCCGCCGCGTATGACGCATCCGAAGACAATGACAACGTCGTAGGCGCCGCTTTCGATGAGCTGTGAGGCGGCGAAGGTCAGCTCGACGGCGCCGGGCACTTCGAAGGTGTCGACGTCCGAGTCATCGATGCCGGCATCTTTGAAAGTCTTGAGTGCGGCGTCGCGCAGGGCGTAGGTGATGTCGCTGTTGAAACGTGCGGTGACTATGGCGGCACGCATATCGCCCACGGCTTCGGGCATCAGCTCGAGGGGGGCGTCTTGTCGGTTATGAAGTTCGGTGGACATTGTTCCTATATTTTTTGTGGCTTTGTATATTTGGTCGTAATGTGCTGTGTGTCGTCGTGTGGCGCGTATCTATTATCGAGGATTTACGAGGCTTAGGGCGTCCTCGCGAGACATTCCGATAATGCTATCGGCGGCAATATGGCGTGCAGCTATGGTCTGAGCCACATGTGCGGTGATTGCACTGATGTCGGCCGTATTGTCGGCGCTCGCGTGTATGCCCGGGCCGAATATGGTGGCGGTAGCGCCGTCTACATGTACCATCACCGGCGCCGAGTAGCGGATGTGCTGTTCGTAGCAGGCCTGTCCGTCCGGGTTGTCGAAAATGGTGGTGAGGGCCTCGGTATCGGTGATGACGATATGCGCGCGCTCGAGATTGTCGAGTATGGCTGGCATTACGCGCGTAATGCGCGGCGTCTGCGACGGCATAAACCCGGGCAGGTATATCATCACGGCACCTCGCTCGGCGGCGCTGTCCAGCAGCGGCACCATGCGTGCACGCATGCGCCCGTCCAAGGCGTAGAATTCGCCGAAGACGACGATGTCGCCTCTGGTGATATTGGGCCAGACGATGTCGAAACATTCGTCACCATAGTTTTCGTAGCGTATTGGGCGTGTGCCCATACGTATGATTACCGGGGTCGTGCCATCGGTGAAACGGTCAATACCGGCAGTGTTGACGCCGGCTTCGGTCAGGGTATCCACGGCGGCCTGCCCCACGGGGTCGGCGGCGGCTTCGGAAAGTATGGACACCGGCGTGCCTTGCCGTCCGAGAATGGCGGCAGCTTGGGCAATGCGTCCGAAGAGTCCGATATTGGCGGCACTGCCGTCTAAGTCGAAGGCCAGCGCACATTCGCCTATGCAGAAGATTTTAGACATATTGTAATATGGCCTGTTGCGGGCCGGGATTTTGATGTCAATGTATGGTGCCGTCGCCGCGTGCGGCGCTGCCGAGGTATCCGCCATGGTGGCGACGGGCGTAGTCCTGACGCGTAAACCCTATGGCGGACATCACCGCAGTGGCCAGTACATCGCCGATGACGGTCATGCAGGTGGTGGAGGTGGTGGGTGTCAGACCCAGAGGGCATACTTCGGGGGCATGACCCGTGGAGAGAGTGACGTCGGCATCGTTGGCCAGCGGACTGTCCGGATTGCCGGTAATGACAATCAATGGTATTCCGTCGTAGAGTCCCCGTGCCAGAGCTACCAAATCGACAATTTCGCGTGTCTTGCCCGAATTGGACACCAGGAGCATAACATCGTGGGGTTGCAGCACGCCAAGGTCGCCGTGCTGGGCTTCACCCGGATGCAGATTGACAGCCGGGGTACCCGTGGACGAGAATGTCGAGGCAATGTTTTGGGCTATTTGCCCGGCCTTGCCCATGCCGGAGGCTACCAGCTTGCCGCCGAGGCGGTGTACGCGCTCTATTATGAGGGCGACGGCACGGTCGTAGGCATCGCTGACCGGAATGGCGGCGATGGCACGGCTTTCGGCGTCCAGTATATGGCGCATGGATTCTTGTATCTTGCTACTCATCGTTGGTGTTGGATAGATAATCTTGTGTTTAGCTTATTTGCTCTCGCTGATATGCGCATATGCCAAGGCATAAGCCTTGATTTGGCGCACCATGGCCAGCAGTCCGTTGGAGCGCGTGGGCGACAGATGCCGGCTCAGCCCGATGTCGTCTATGAAGTGCAAGTCGGCGTCCAATATTTCCTGCGGAGTGTGTCCGCTGAGGACGTCTACAAGCATCGATACGATGCCCTTGACGATAAGTGCATCACTGTCGGCGCTAAACACCAGCCGTCCGTCGTCATCGAGTTTGGCATCAAGCCATACACGGCTTTGACAGCCCTCGATGAGGTTTTGCGGGGTCTTGGCACTTTCGGGCATGGGTGGCAGCTGACCGCCCAAATCAATGATGCAGGCGTAACGATCCATCCAATCGTCTATTTCGCCGAACTCTTGGATGATTTCCTGTTGCTTATCTTCTATAGTCATTTTCTGATGTTTATTTCGGTATAGGTGGCCGTTATGGCTGTTGTTTAGCGGATGGTTGTTCCGAGTAGATTACATCGAGCAGCACTTGCGCCACAGCATATAGCGTAGTGCGGTCGATATTGGCGATATTGTCGGCCATGGTGTGCCATGTGGGCGTAAATCCTCCCGGTCGTCCGGCATCAATAATATCTATGGCCGGTATTCCGGCGCTTATGATGTGTACATGGTCGTCGTTGATGGCTCCGCCGCGCCTTTGGACAAAGAGTTCGCCCAATCCGCGCCGTGCGGCCGCATTCCACACCTTGGACACGACTTGCGGCGCCGAGCGCATGCTGAAGTATTCCTTGGCAAAGACGGCGCCGGCGGCGCCTACCATGTCTACGAGTATGGCATATGCCGGCATCTCGCCCTTGGTGATGTCATAGGGCATATTGCGTACCCAGTGCTGCGTACCTATGCACCACGAGTTTTCGTAGCGCATCAGCGTGGCTTCATCCGAGCCTTCGGGGGCGCTCATGCCGCTGTCCTCAGCATCCGTGAATAGTATGTCCACGCCTATACCGGGGTCTTTGGCGGCGATGTTGCGTGCCACTTCGAGCAGTACGGCCACGCCCGAGGCGCCGTCGTTGGCGCCCTCTATGGGTGTATTGTGATATGCCGGGTCCGGGTCTTCGTCCGCCCAAGGCCGGGTGTCATAGTGCGCCAACAGCAGTATGCGCCGCCGGGCAGCGCTGCCGAAGCGACCGAAAATATTCTCGAAGCGTATAGGCGTCCCGTCGGCCAGGCTTCCGGTACCGGTATGGGTGGACACCTCGGCACCGGCGTCAGCCAGATGTGTCCTAAGCATCTCGGCACATCGTGCATGTGCCGCGCTGCCGGGTACGCGCGGCCCCAGGGATGTTTGGGCCTCGACATACGCATAGACGCTGTCGGCATTTGCCGCAGGTGCCGCCGGCCTCGCGGACTGCGCCACACTATCACTGTCGGCGACGGTGGTTGTTCCCTTAGACGAACATGCCGCGGTGGAGGCTGTGGCAAAGGCGGCCAATGCGCATGATAGCAATGTGATACGTGTCTTTGTCATCGTATGTATTGATTTTCTGCCGGCGGTCGGCGATGGTGTTCTATGGGTGCAAAGTTAAAGATAATTCTCCGGATAATGCACCTGTGACGGCATCCAATCGCTTGGTGGGATATAAAAAAAGGGTAAGCTTGCTACATCGCACCGCTCAACCTCTTGCCCTTGCTTCGGTCAGGACCTGGGGGATTGGGAGGGAGCTGGTCGTGTAGGACTTACCCGAGCGCAAAGGTACGCACTTTTTGCCATTCGACAAAATAATTTTTGATTAGAGCATTGTTTTTCGGGGAATATGCGTAAATTTGTGTTCCAAACAAACCCAAAAGATTTGGATATGGAAATTATAGACTTCGGCGCACAGAACTCCCTGGTAGGGGTATACCTGTCGCAAATGCGTGACGTAGAGATACAAAAAGACCCGCTGCGCTTTCGCCGCAACCTCGAGCGCGTGGGCGAAATCATGGCTTACGAAATCAGCAAGACGTTGCGCTACAAGGCTTTGGATGTCACCACACCGTTAGGCAAATCGGTATGTATGGTCCCGGACGAGCAAGTAGTGCTGGCCACCATCTTCCGTGCCGGCGTACCATTCCACCAAGGGTTCCTAAACTTCTTTGACGGAGCCGAAAACGCCTTTGTATCAGCATACCGCAAGTACAAAGAAAAAGAGAATTTCGATGTGTGCATCGAGTACCTTGCCTCGCCGCGTCTCGAAGGCAAGACACTTATAATATGCGACCCGATGCTGGCCACCGGAGCATCCATGGATCTGAGTTATCGTGCTTTGATAACCAAAGGCATGCCCGCCAAAATACACGTAGCTTCGGTCATTGCCTCGGTACAGGCCGTGGAATACATCAAGAGCAATTTCCCCAACGACCGTACCACCGTATGGCTGGGTGCTGTGGACGACAACATCAACGAACACAGCTACATAGTGCCCGGACTGGGTGATGCCGGAGACCTCGCCTACGGCATCAAGGAATAGACGCCTCGTAGACAACCTCACACGAGAGCACAGCAGCGTCCGATGAGGACACCAAGCGACGGATGATACAAGCTCTGCCGCCTATGTCTTGTTTTTTTACCATAAGCGAGCCGACAGGTCATTAGCCCCAAAAAGAGCGGGGGCCTCACGGCTGCCGCTCTCTTCATTCATCACATTATGCTTATTGTGCTTTCTTGTCTATTATGCTTAACCCTAAGAGACCTATTCTGTTTATTATATGAGACTTATTGCGTTGTAATTGTCAGAATTTTAAGATTGTATGGCATCGAGTCGCGCATAGCGCTTTTCGATTGTAGTCCAATCAATTATATCGGCCAGTCGTCGTAGTGCTTCGGCGCGGCGGTTTTGATAATCAAGATAATAGGCGTGTTCCCAAACATCGGCGACCAGCAGCGGCACCAAATCCTCACGCAAAGGATTGTAGGCGTTGGATCCGGCATGGATAGCGAGGCGCCGCGAGTTATCGGTCGTCAGCCATACCCATCCCGAACCGAAGACAGCCGTGCCGGCGTCCACAAAGGCGTCATAAAATCTTTCGAAACTCCCGAAATCGCGAGCTATAGCCTTGGCAAGGTCGCCCGTAGGCTCTCCGCCACCGGCTGGCGACAAACCGTAGAAATAGAAGATATGATTCCATGTCTGAGCGGCATTGTTGTACAGCGACCCCGGGTCAGCGGTTCGGATGATGTCCTCGACGGAGGTCCAAGCAATATCCGAAGCTGCAACCAAGCGGTTAAGGTTGTCTATGTATGTACGAGTATGTATATCCCAATGATATTGGATGGTACGCGCCGAAATGGCCGGGACAAGGCTGTCCGGAGCATAAGGCAGTTCGGGCTGCACCATTATAAGCCTGTTGTTGTCGTGCTGTGTGTCTGTATGTGCCATGATTTGATGATGTTACTTAGTCGTTTTGTCGCATCGGAGTCCGATATCCGATATTGTACTATTGTAACAACCAAACACGGATACAAAGTTTGCCGCAACATCCTTTTTTGGCGTTTTTTAACACTACCGAAGACCGAGCCGATGCATAAAAAATACACGCACAACCCGAAGGTTCAGGCGATTGAAAGCAACCCCCAAAAAATCAAAAAGCCGAAAAAAGATGCGGCAATATTTGTACGCTTGGATAAAATGCAGTAAATTTGCGGTATCTACAGAGGTAGACATTATTAGAATATAAAACATAAACGTTTTGCTTTTCGCTCTTGGTTGAAAACCTGAGAAATTTTCCACAAGAGATGCGAGTATGAGCAAGATAGTTTCTCACGTATTATATACGTGGGTTACTATTGCCCCATCTGCATCTCAAGGTTTTCTCAGGACCCTCAACCAAAGACGTGGCAAAGTTGCCCACGTTTTTTTGTGTAAATGCCGTCCCGGGCAACAACGGCACACAACAAATTACTCTGCATGAGAAACAAAATCATTTTATCATTCGCAGCTGCAGGCGTACTGCTGCTGTCCTCATCCTGCGCGACCCTCACAACGAAGAGCTCCCAGGAAATCTCCTTCAAAGGCGTACCGGGTACGCAGCTGAAAGACGCCGACAAGAATGTACAGTTAGGCTTTGTCGGAGACAACGGATTTGCAACGGTCAATCTAAAGAAACAACTCAAAGGAAAGCGCGTAGAAGCATCCAGAGAAGGTTACACCTCGCAAAATTTCATGCTTGACACCAAGATTCGAGGACGTTTTTGGTGGAACATAGTTTTGGGTATAATCCCTGCTGCCATTGACGTCGCTACCGGCCAGATGATGGTATATGACAAAGATGTACTTGACGTCACGCTGCAAAAAGACACAAACACTCCGGCACAACCCGAGCCGGTCGTCGCCGTTGAGCCTCAACCTCAGCCACAGCCCACCGGACAAGTAGTCAACCGCAACACCCCCGGAAATACGGATATGGAAAAAGCCGTTATACGCTGGTATATAGACTCGGAACCGCGCGGCGCACGCATATCCTGGCGCGTGATTTCGAATGACCCGGCCGAGGTCAAGAACACCAACGAGACTTATATGACCACGACTCCCTTGGAAGAAACGCGCTCGCTGAACATCCTCGGTCTCACCTACGAAAACTCAAACAACGTCACCATCGAAGTCAAAATCGAAAAGCGTGGCTATGAAACGCAAGTCAAGCGCTATAATGTGCGCATGGCCCTCGACCAACAGGAAATCAGCAGCTTCTTCGAACTCGTACCCAAAGTCGTAAAGAACTACCGAAATTCCCGAAACGCCACCTCATCTTCCTCCAAATCCTCTAAGAAAAAGTAACCAAACACCTTAACATCAATCAAATACTTCCAACAGTTATGAAAGGACTAATAAAACGTCTTGTCGTGGCATGTATGCTTGTCGCGGCAACGACTATGACCGCCACAGCCAAGGACTACCAAGTGGCTCTGGCCTGCGATCCTGACGGCGCTGCCGTATACCTCAACGGCGAACTCGTCAGCCCTACGACTCCCGCATTTATCACCCTCAAGAAGAAAATGGCGGACAAGACCCTGATGTTCCAGTTCGTCAAAAAAGGCTATGAGTCCAAGACCGTAGTCGTCGTATTCTCAAAGAAGCAGCTCGAGAACAACGCCGTAGTCTATGGCGAACTTCGCAAGAAACCCGAGGCCACACCCAAGCCCAAAGCACAACCCGCTCCCGCACCGGCGCCCAAACCTTCGGAAACGACATTGACGGCCAATCAGGAGCGTCAACGTGTCGACCGCAACAACGCCGGCAAAACCGACATCGAGAAAACCATCATTCGCTGGTACTTCGACTCGGATCCGCGCGGCGCACGTGTCTTCTGGCGTGTGATTTCGAGCGTTCCCGCCGAAGTCAAGAACACCAATGAGACATATATGACAACCACACCTATCGAGGAAACACGCAGCTTCAACATCAACGGCTTGACTTACGCCAATTCGCGTGATGTCACCATCGAAATCAAGGTCTGCAAAAAAGGATATGAAGACCAGGTAAAACGTTTCAACGTCCGTCAGGCGCTTGATCAGCAGGAAATCAGCGGTTTCTTCGAACTCGTGTCCAAAGAAAACTACAACAGTCGCGATGACGACGATGACGAATAGAATTAGGAAAAACAGAACCGGGCTGATTTAATTCTCCCGGGTTATGGATGAAAGCGGGTCTGCTCTTTTTATGGTGCAGACCCGCCTTTTTTTATGCAACAGCTTATGTCCTTTTAGTAGAATTTGTAGTCGACATCAAGCGGCGTCAGAGTTTTCGGAGCACTCCGTGCCGGACCTTTCGAACTTAGGAGTTGCGGTAGCGGTGACGGTATTGCTCCTTGACGGCATCGACGACATTGATGATATAGTCGCCGGTCTTTTCGAGCGTTCCGATGATGTCCATGTAGTATATGCCTTCTTGATACTGATATACGCCGCTGTTGACATTGGTGACGTTCTCGCTACGCAACTGGTTGCGCATATTGTTGATTTCACGTTCCTTGTTGTAGCTGGCGATGATTTTGCGTTCTTCGGGGTTTTGGATGTTAGCGATCAGGCCATTCATCATCGTCATGGCCTCGGAAACATAGCCGAACATCATGTCGATGTTGGCCAAAATGCTTTCGTTGAACTCGACGTTGCTTTGGGCTTTACGCGTCATGATTTTGCCCAGTCCGTAACAGCAGTCAGCTATAGACTCGATTTCGCTGATGACCCCGAGCATAGATGTCAGGCGCAGCTTCGAGTCGTTGGACAAACGTCCTTCGGCGCAATGGTTTAGGTACTTGGCTATTTCGATTTCCATACGGTCGGAGATGTCCTCATATTTTTCGAGACGCGACAGCAGCTTGTTGAAATCGACGCTGTTACTCTTGGTGTGCACAAGGTCTTGTGCCATCTTTATCATGCGACCGACGCGCTCGGCATATACTCCGATCTCTTTTTCGGCCTGAGTGATATTAAGCTCGGTGGCGTTGAGCAAACCGCCGGATATAAACTTGAGGGAGAATTCTTCGTCTTCCTTGTGTCGCGACGGGAGCAGCCATTCGACTATGCGCACATACAATTTCGTGAACCATATCATTATGGAAACATTGATGAGCTTGTATGTCGTATAGAACACGGACAATCCGAACGACATGGCCACCTGCAGCTGTGTAATCATATTGTGGTGGTGCGCAATGACCGCATCGGGCGCAGAAGGCGCGGCATTAGCCATAACTTGGTTGTACATTGCCGGGTCGGTGGCCTTGAGCTCGGTGGTGTATCTGTACAATTCGGTAGGGTCACCCAGCCCGAGCCATTCGGTCAAGTGCGCAGACATATTGACAAAGGGATGGAACACAGCCAAAAGCCATGTCATACCCAGGACATTAAACAGCACATGCCCGGCGGCCGTGCGTTTGGCGGCAATATTGCCACTCAACGATGCCAGTACCGGGGTAATAGCCGTACCGAGGGCGGCACCCAGTACAAGTCCGCAGGCCAGCGGATACTCAATCCATCCTTTGCTGCACATAATCAACGTGATGGCAAAAGTAGCCGCCGATGACTGTATGACGCAGGTCAGCACTATGCCCACCAGTACAAATAGCAACAGCGACATAAAGCCCATATTGGTATAGTACGAGAGCGACTCGAACACCTCGGGGTTGGACTGCAGGTCGGGGACGTAGTCGTTGATGATGTTCAAGCCAAGGAACAGCAGCGAGAAACCGACAAGGAATTCGCCGAGGCTCTTGGTGCGGCTGCCTCGCATAAAAAGCATTGGCACAGCCACGGCCAGTATCGGCATGGTCACGGCCGAGATGTCAACCTTGAAGCCGAAGAGGGCGATAATCCATGCCGTGAAGGTGGTACCCACGTTGGCACCCATGATTACGGCCATAGATTGGGCCAAGGACATCAGTCCGGCGTTGACGAAGCTGACAACCATCACTGTCGATGCCGATGAGCTTTGAATCAATGCCGTGATGGTGAAACCGGTAACCACGCCTTTGAAGCGGTTACGTGTCATTGCCGACAGTATGTGGCGCAAGCGGTCGCCCGCGGCTTTTTGCAGGCCTTCGCTCATCACCTTCATACCATACAGAAATAGGCATACCGATCCGAGTAGGCCCAAAAAATCAAAAAATCCGTAGTCCATGTCGCTGGTTAGGTGGATATTGGAGTAAGTTCGTACTTTCGTTCTATTGACCGTGGTCGTCGTTGCCAACCTCGGCAATGGTTAAGTGCCACGGGAAAAGACGCGTACTTTCCGACTGCAAATTTACTCGAATTTTATATATTATTTATGTTTGCTTAGTGTTTTTTTCATCTTTAGTAAACATTCGGGCAGCCTTTCGGTTTGCTTATGCACTGTATGTCGCTGAACATTAGATGCTGACATCGCCCGACACCGCTATGGTCCGAAAAACGGCTCAAAGCTACGCCGACACGCACCTATGCGCCGTATTTTCCAATAATTGTGCCTTTTGGACTACAAAAGGAACGGATACATCTGTTTCACTCGCGGATTTATTCGTAATTTTGCGGAGTGAATACACCCTGAGACGGAGGCATCACATAAATTAAACATGCAGGACAAACGCTCCACATATTCTTCGGCAGTATTACGCTGCCTTATGTGTCTGATGATGGCGACGTTATGCGTATCCATACCGGAAGATGCGCGTGCGCAGATTGTATCCACAACGGAGCAGCGCATCGATGCAGACTCGATGCGTCGCGCCTTTGACAAACGCCCGTATTTCGGGCTGTACAAGGACAACTACTTTATCTTCGGACCGGCAATAGGCAGTCGCCCCACCAACGAGAATACCAATGTCAAGTTTCAGATTTCGATTTCGCAACGTCTGACACGTTCCACACTACCATTAGGCACTTATCTGTACCTGTTTTATACGCAGAAAGTATTCTGGAACGTTCTGGAGAAGTCGCTGCCCATGACCGACCTCAACTTCAATCCCGGTATCGGACTTACCAAGCCGCTGTTTGTCAAGAACCGTTATATCGGCAAAGTGACGCTGATGGCCGAGCACGAAAGCAACGGCCGCGATGGCGACGCCTCGCGCTCGTGGAACAAAATATCCTTGGGCGCCAACGTGATGATAGACCCCATGCTTATGGTACACGGCAAAGTATGGATACCAATCATTGACGGCGAAAACAACCGCGACATCCTCGATTACTGCGGACTTTATCAAGTGGGGCTGCAATTCTTCAGCTCCAATCGCCGTTTCAACGCCGGAGTCACCCTGGTGAAGCGCCGCGGCTGGCGCCAAAGCTACAACACAACCATCGAATTCAGCTACCGACTCTGGAAGCGCGACAACCAATTCCTTTTTCTGCAATACTATAACGGCTATGGCGAAGGCCTGCTCGAGTACAACAAATTCCATAGCCAGTTGCGCATAGGCATAGTTATAAAGCCGCAACTGTTCAGCGACTATTGACATATGCACACCCGGGCGTTATCGTCCCGGCACATGCGTGGCATCGACAGCTTGCCCACTGCCCGCCATCTTTCTATCATCAAGGACAAAAAGCAAACCTCCATAGTTTCAGTACCCCCACCCTCAACCTCGATGAAGACACTTTGTGCGACTTAGACACAATAATAATAATGCAACGAGGGCGCTCTCGCATGGGAGCGCCCTCGCCGTATATATGTGTCTCGTAAGAGATTACTTCACAAAGACTTTGGAGACCTTGTCGCCTGCCACCTTGATGTATACGCCATTTGCAGGACGATCCACGCGTACACCCTGAAGGTTGTAGAAGACAGGAGTTGCGGCTGCCTCGGCATCAATGTCGCCGATACCGCTGTAGCGGTCCACCTTGAGCCACGAAGATTGGTTGGTGTCAAGATTGTGATAGAATGTCAGTTTGATACTCTCGGTGATGGTGGAGCTGATGTTATTGGCATTATATTTCAGCTCGGTAGTCTGGCCCGCTTCGATAGATTTGTCGTATACGCCGTAATTAACTGCGGTCCAGTCGGCTGTGGCAACCTTAAATTCGCCGAGCAGTCCTTCGGGCAGCGTCAGTTCGTAGACGTTTTCGCCGGAAGCGTTTTTCTCGACAAAGTTAAATTTGTAGGCGTCTTTTGCCGCCCATCCCGTGGCTTCGCCGAGTATATAAATCTCAAAAACATCGGTGTACGAGCCTTCTCCTTGCAACTCAAGGGTCTTGGCATCCATGTTTACGACCAGTTTGAAGTCGCCTGTAGCAGGCACCACCATGTTTCCGCACTTGCCTTCCGTCCAAGTCACGGCGGTGTTCAGTGGCAGAGTGTAGTTACCATTGTCATCGGCCATGCCGAAAGCAGCGGCATTGAAGGTGGACCAGTCGCCTTTGGCGGTAGATAGTTTGAACATCTGACCCTGCTTGGCGTCGGTCATGTCATAGGTGTATACGCCGTCGGCGTAGGTGAGCGTTGCCGATTCCTCGGGAGTCCAAGTAGCGGTCAGTCCGGGCACGTTGCCGGTAATATATACCGGGCTTTGTGCCGAGGCAGTGGCGACTGCAGCAGATACAACGGCTGCCATCGCGAAAATACGGTAGCTGTGTTTCATAAAAACAAGTAAGTAAAAAGTAAGTAGTATGATATAGTATTCAAAAAGAATCCTTGCGGATCTTTTTCGGCCGTAAAATTACGCATTTTTTTTCTATCTACCACATTTTCACTCTTTTTTTCTAAAAATATAAAACCGCAACCCCGAAGAACGCAACCGCAGGGGATTTTGCCATTTAGGGAAATTATGACTAAATTTGCGATGTCGCAGCAGTTCGGGATATACAGACAACCACACTGCCGCGCATGTACGTACAACATAAAAAACTAATACACATGCTATTATCCATGACCGGCTTCGGCAAAGCCACCGTAGTCATACCAGGACGGACAATTACCGCCGAAGTAAAGTCTCTCAACTCGAAGCAATTCGACCTCAGTACACGCATTCCTTCATCCCTACGCGCCCACGAGATAGATATGCGCAACATTCTGGCCTCCAAGCTGCAACGCGGCAAGGCCGACTTTGCCATCACTGTCGAGAATACGGCGGCAGCGGTATCTTGCCACCTCAATGTGGACAATCTGGCTGCATATCGCGCACAGGTGTCCGAGGCCGCCGTGGCCTTGGGCATACCCGAACCGGAGGATTGGTACAGCGTATTGCTGCGCTTCCCGGACGTGATGCAGGCCAACGAGGAAGAAAGCGTGGACGATGAGGCTGTCGCTTGCGCATTGCGCGAAGTCACCACACTGGCCGCCGATGCGCTGCTGGACTACCGTCGCGCCGAAGGTCGAAAGCTGGAAGAATTCTTTGCAGTGCGCATACAGCACATTTCAGAATTGCTGGCGCAAACTCCCCAATACGAGGCCGAACGCATACAGCGCATACGCACACGCTTGGCCGAGGCGCTCCAAAGCATCCCCGTCATCGAATACGACAAGGGACGACTGGAACAGGAAATGATTTTCTACATAGAGAAACTCGATGTCAACGAGGAGCGCCAACGTCTCACACAACATCTGGCTTACTTCTTGGAAACCATGGAACAAGACCCCGGACAAGGCAAAAAACTCGGATTTATCGCCCAGGAAATGGGACGCGAAATCAACACTCTCGGATCCAAGTCCAATCATGCCGAAATGCAACGCATAGTCGTGATGATGAAAGACCTCCTCGAACAAATCAAGGAGCAGGTACTCAATGTAATGTAACCCTACATACCACCAATTATGAAACAAGGCAAGATTATTGTCATCAGCGCTCCCAGCGGCTGCGGCAAGTCCACAATTATCAACGCCATACTTGATGCGGGCGACATAGACATGCGCTTCAGTGTCAGCGCCACCAACCGCTCGCCTCGTGACGGCGAAGTCGACGGCGTGCATTATCATTTTATGTCCACCGACGAATTCCGTAACGCCATAGCCGAAAACCGATTTATCGAATGGGAAGAAGTATATCCCGGACGATACTACGGCACCTTGACTTCGGAAGTCGAAAACGCCATAAACGCCGGCAATAACATCATACTTGACATAGACATAAAAGGCGCTCTCAATGTCAAGCGCCATTTCGGCAATCTTGCTCTCACCATATTCATCCTGCCGCCGGACATAGATACCTTGCGCCGGCGTCTCGAAACACGCGGCACCGACGACCCCGAAGCCATTAATCAGCGCGTGGCTAAGGCCGAATACGAAATATCCTTTGCCGGACAATGCGACATGCGCATCACCAACGATAACCTCGATACAGCCATAGCCGAGACACGCCAAGCCATCATTTCTTTTCTGGAAAAATAAATCCGTCCTTAAGCCCGTCCGAAAGCCTATATATAAACAACAGGAAAACGAACTTTCTCCGACACACGCATATGAAAGAAACCATCGGCATACTCGGCGGAACTTTCAGTCCCGTGCATATAGGGCATATTGCTCTGGCTTCATATATGGTTCAATGGAAATATGTGGACCGTGTATGGTTGGTGCTGTCACCACTCAACCCACTGAAACAAGGATCGGATATACTGCCTGATGCACTGCGCATGGAGATGCTCGAAAAAGCCGCACACGACATCGACGGAGTAGAGCCTTGCGATATAGAGTTGTCAATGCCTCGCCCCTCCTACACCATAGACACACTGCGCAAACTGGCCGTCACTTACCCGGACAAGAATTTCAAACTTATTATAGGCAGCGACAACTGGCTCATCTTTAACCGGTGGCGCGACCACGACAAAATACTCACCGAATTCGGCGTCTTGGTATATCCGCGCTATGGCTACGAAATCACCGAAGATAAGATGCACGAGCGTATGCGTCAGGTTCATGCGCCCATATTCGAAATATCAAGCACAATGATACGTCAAGGCATTGCCGACGGACGCGACATGCGTGCCTTTGTACCCAAAGAAGTCTACGAGTATATCATCCTAAACAAACTCTACAAAAACTGACAATGCCACTTTCCAATAATACATTAGCCGTAATGGCGCTGTGCAACGAATATTGCCAGGCCATACAATCCGTAGCTTCGGGCCAACTCGCCGGCGATGATGATACATCGGCACGCGATACCTTCGTAAGCACTATGTTGCGACTGCTACCGCGCATATACATTGCCGCCAATGACATTCCCGAAAGCATAGACGACACCGACGCATATATTGCCGATGTGCTCGACGAAGACTCTTATGAAGCACTACGCAGCGCCATCGAACAACTGCTGGGCGCCGATGACACCTACCTTGAAGTATTCCATCAAGATATGAAATACTCCGATACGCCTATTGCCGCAAGTATTGCCGAAGGTCTCTGCGACATCTTCCAAAGCACTTACAACTACTTGCAAACCATACGCGACGATGCCACCGACCGGGTGGTCGATGCAGCCACCGAGGCTCTGCGTGCCGACTTCATCCAGTATTGGAGCGGAATATTATGCAACGTCCTGCGTGCGCTCAACGCCCTGCGTGCCTGCTGACACACACCATAAATAAGCATCATCGTCAATTGATATGGACAATACGATAATACAATACATCCAAAACTCATAGAAAAAAAACGCCATGCTTTCACTCAAAGAATTTCTTGATGCCTCAGTGGTCAATTTCTGGGCCATTGACACTATATGCCACCAATTATATTACGAAGGCTTCCAATTTTTGGATGCACGCAAGCAATGGGACCTCGTCCCCGGAGGCAAATACTATACGCTGCAAAACGGCACCGCCGTCATTGCATTCATTGTACCGGACAGCGGCGACAAAAAACTCCACGCCCCCGACCGCTTCCACATCATCAGCGCCCACAGCGACTCTCCCGGATTTCGTGTCAAACCCAAATGCGAGATGCTTGGCGAAGGTCGTATGCTGCGCCTCAATACCGAAGTCTATGGCGGCCCTATATTGTACACCTGGTTTGACCGCCCGCTTTCCCTGGCGGGACGCGTAATACTGCGCGGCGATGATGCCATGCACCCTGTCACACGTCTGGTGCGTTTCGACCGCCCCATGCTCACCATCCCACACCTGGCAATACACTTCAATCGCGCCGTCAACGAGGGCAACCCCCTATCCCGCCAACGCGACATGCTCCCTGTAGTAGGTACGCTTCCCGAAGATGAAAAACCCGAAGGATGGTTGTGCCGACAGATTGCGGCCGAGCTCGAAGTCAAAGCCGAAGATATTCTCGATTACGATATATCGCTATACGACACCACCAAAGCCTGCACAGTAGGCGCTTATGAAGACTATATCACCTCGGGACGCATAGACGACTTGAGTATGGTACATGCAGCCACTGCCGCCATCGCTGATACACAGCCTTCGTCCGACGGCACACTCAAGGTCATGGCCATCTTCGATAACGAAGAAACCGGTTCCGGAACCAAGCAAGGAGCCGGATCGCCTATACTGGACTACGTACTGCGACGAGTATATGCCGCCGCCGAAGCTCCCGAAGAAAAATACCTGCGCAGTGTCGCCGACTCCTTTATGGTCAGCGCCGACAACGCCCACGGCGCACATCCTAACTATATGGACAAATACGACCCCACCAACCATCCGTTGCTCGGTGGCGGCCCGGTCATCAAAATCAACGCCAATTGCAAATACATGACCGATGCAGACAGTGCCGCCGTATTTGCATCTATATGCAAGGATGCCGGAGTACCGGTACAGTATTTCGTCAATCACAGTGACGTTGCCGGAGGGTCGACTCTGGGCAACATTCTCACCTCGCAGATACCGCTACGTGGTGTCGATATGGGTGCCGCCGTCTGGGCTATGCATTCGGCGAGAGAAACCGCCTCGCTACGCGACCACGAAATGATCATCCGCGCATTCAAAGCTTTCTACGCACAAAAATAAAGTAAGAAAAAAAAGAAAAGGAGCGGTCGATATGCTCCTTTTCTTTTTCTTTATAAGAACTCCTATACTCTACATATAGTGTCAATAAGTATGTCTATAACTGATAAGAAACTATTGAAAACTATATTTGGAAATATCGGAGACTTGAACATATAAGGAGAAAATATAAAAGCACAAAAAAATTAAATAATAAGTTATCGTATCCTCTTTCTACTATTTTCTACCATCTTTTCAACCTACGAGATCCTAATACTGCCGAAAAGTTATTAACTTTGCACGTTATCCACACCATGTTTATAAAGTTTGTATCTTGTTGTGGATAAGCAAAACCGGGTGTTTATAACCACTAAGGACAATATACAACAAGATGTTGATAACGTATTTTCCAAATTTTCAGTGAAAAAGTTATAATCTTTATCTACACCCATTATTGTTCTTATAGAAATTTTGAAGAAATTATTTTCATTAAACCTTATAATAAAATATGGATGTTGAAAACTCCGGACGACAGTCCGTCGAAGCACTCAAAGAAGATATACAGCGCCTCAAGAAGGAACGCGGTGCTGTCATCATGGCGCACTATTACCAGCAGCCCGAAGTGCAGGACATCGCCGACTTCATAGGAGATTCTTTGGCACTGGCTCAGCAGGCCACCAAACTGCCTCAAAAAGTGATAGTGCTGTGCGGCGTCCATTTCATGGCCGAAACTGCCGCCATCCTGTGTCCGGAGAAGACTGTGATTATTCCCGACCCTACGGCCGGATGTTCTTTGGCCGATTCGTGTCCGGCCGATCGCTTTGAGGCTTTTATCAAGGATCATCCCGGACATACGGTCATATCGTATGTCAACACCTCGGCAGCCGTTAAGGCTCTCAGTGATGTTTTGGTCACCAGTTCGAATGCACGCAAGATTGTAGAAAGCCTGCCCAAAGATACTCCCATCATCTTCGGTCCGGATCGCAATCTTGGAAGTTATATCAACAGCGTCACCGGACGCGATATGGTACTATGGGACGGCGCCTGCCATGTGCATGCACGTTTCAGCGTTCAAGGTATCATAGACCTCAAAAAACAATACCCCGGAGCCCCGGTGCTGGCTCATCCCGAATGTCCCAAAGCGGTGCTTGTGCTTGCCGACCATGTAGGATCTACGGCGGCTTTGCTCAAATACGCACAACAAAGCGATGCTGATACCTTCATCGTAGCCACCGAAAGTGGCATACTACATCAGATGCACAAAAGCTGTCCGGAAAAAAATTTCATACCGGCGCCTCCGGACGAACTTGGATGTGGATGCAACGAATGTTCGTTTATGAAACAGATAAACCTTGAAAAAATACGCAACTCGTTGCGCGACATGGCTCCGGTAGTCAAGGTGGATGCCGAGACAGCTCGCCGTGCCATCGTTCCAATAAAGAGAATGCTCGAACTTTCGTGAAATATACATAAAAAAAAATACACACTATATATAATGGAATATAATCATCGCGACATCGAAGCCCGCTGGCAAAAGTATTGGCGTGACAACAATACATACCGCGTAGACATAGACACCAAACGACCCAAATACTATGTACTTGACATGTTCCCCTACCCCTCGGGAGCAGGTTTGCACGTTGGACATCCCTTAGGATACATTGCCTCGGACATTGTAAGCCGTTACAAAAGGCTCAAAGGCTTCAATGTACTACATCCCATGGGATATGATGCATACGGATTGCCTGCCGAGCAGTATGCAATACAGACCGGACAACATCCTGAGGTGACTACTCAAACCAATATAGCACGCTATCGCGAACAACTGGACAAGATAGGATTTTGCTACGACTGGTCGCGCGAAATACGTACATGTGACCCCGAGTATTACAAATGGACTCAATGGACTTTTAAGCGCATGTTCCTGAGCTACTATGACACTCAGGCGTGCAAGGCCATGCCCATCACCGAACTTGTGGCACGTTTCGAAAAGGAAGGTGCCAATGCCGACACTCCGGCAGCCTCTTCGCAGGTACTTACTTTCTCCGCCGACGAATGGAAGTCTATGGATGCCAAGCAGCAGTCTGACGTGTTGATGAACTATCGTATAGCATATCTCGGCAACACCATGGTCAATTGGTGTCCCAAATTGGGAACGGTACTGGCCAATGACGAAGTATCCGAAGGCGTATCGCTCCGCGGGGGTTACCCGGTAGAGCAAAAAGTGATGTACCAATGGTGTTTGCGTGTGAGTGCATATGCCGAACGCCTGCTTAAGGGACTTGACACCATCGATTGGACCGACTCGCTCAAGGAAACACAGCGCAACTGGATAGGTCGTAGCGAAGGCGCAGAAATGCATTTTTCCATCGATGGAAGAGATGATATAGACCTCGAAATATTCACCACTCGTGCCGATACGGTTTTTGGTGTTACTTTTA
>OLOV01000290.1_pt1 | contig 44714 bp, 47 predicted proteins | sample 1672931 | NCBI WGS metagenome assembly OLOV01 (sample SAMEA3136738, study PRJEB25190) | human gut metagenome | biome: human gut; feature: human-associated habitat; material: faeces | place: Austria | collected 2013 | reverse complement strand
TTGCTGTCTCCTTTCAGAATGGTGTGTCGTGACTTCATTCTACCAGAGCCTGCAAGCTATGTCTTCTTTTATGCGGTTTTCTTTTTGCGCAACTTATTGTACATTATCCCACGTCGTCGCAAGCTTCATATCGCTTGCGACGACTTTTTATGCGCAGCATCAAAAGTCATCTCGCGCTCATTCCGCTGCGATTCCTTCCCAAATCAAACCCGCTTCGCTGGGCTTTGATTCGGCTTTTTGCCCGAGCGCCCTTGCCCTAAATGACGATCTTCACATTGCTTCTCCTTTCCAACTTGAACCCGCCTCGCTGGGCTTCAAGTTGGTTTTTGTTGTGCCGTCGGAATTAGCTGATATTTATATCTGCCCGAAGTTGGGCTTTAATTTGGGTTTTTAGAATATTCATATCACGGAGGGATTTGAAAGGCGGCTCTTGGCAACATGCCAGTGGCATGCTGCACTGTAAACCCTGCTATTGACTGGCCCTCCTAGCTGCATGGTTTTGAGGCAATCGCCGGTATGAATGAAGCCAAGTCGTATACATCCTTGCCTGTTTCATTGAAATGTTGCCGGGTTTATCTGCAAACATTTCAACGGCCCTGCTGATCATGTCCCATCCCCCCAGCCGCCGCGAGGATGGCTTATCAAATTTCTGTTGACTTGTGCAAAGGCAGCAGGAGGGCAAGGGAGGGAAAGCTGCACCCACCGGCAAGTTCTTTTCGCTATCCGGCATAGTCGGGAGCTCGTTCTCTTAAGAACAAACACCGACCCGGGCGGTCTGTTTGCAGACCGCCCGGGTATACTAACATTATAATTATATTTCCCGCTTTAGATTATCGTGATCTCCATGCAGCTTCCGTAGCCAAAGACCCTCTCCATCTCGGACTTGTACAGCCGGAAGTAGCCCGTCGGCATCAGCGCCTGTACGCACCCGGCGAAGCCGCCGCCGTGCACGCGCCACGCGCCGCGCCCCTCGAGGATCGTCTTGCTCAGCTCCAGCCCCTGCTCAAGCTTCGTGTCGCCCGTGGCGCTGGTGACGATATTGTTCAAAAGCTGCTCCGACGAGCGGCCGGATTCGTTCATCAGACGCATGTACGTCTCCCCGTCGCCGGCCTTCAGCGCGTCGCGCATCTTCGGCACGCGCTCATTCTCGCCAAAGAAGTGCATCGCCCGGCGCACGGGGCGGTTTGCCGGATCCCAGCCCTTGCTGTAGAACTCCTTCGGATCCACGTCCGCCAGCACGCCCTTGTCGAAGAGATTTGCGATATACACCATGTCGGCCGGGATGCGCGCATACGAGGTGTCAAGCCCCGTGTGACTGCCGCCGGTATTCGTCAGGCACATCGTAAGCCCCATGGGCGCAAAGCTTGCGCGGATCTGCTCGATCTCGCCGGTCTTGGGGTCGGCGTACACGGTATGGCCCATGGCGCTGGCAAGATGACTCATGATGCCGCAGGGCTTGCCGAAATACTTATTCTCCGCCTGCTGCCCGGCGCGCGCGATGACCACGGCGTCCACCTTGCCGTCATTGAAAAGCTCGCTGAGCATACGCCCGGCCAGAACGGAGAACGCCGCCGACGAGCTGAACCCGGAGCCCGCGGGAAGCGTGCTCTTCACACGCGCGTCAAAGCCGCCCACGTCCAGCCCCAGCTCCTTGAATGCGGCGACAACGCCGCGGATGAGCGATTTGGGCGTGCCGAATTCACGTGTGCGCAGAGCGAGATGACTGATATTGACCTCAAAGGGCTTGAAGCCCTCCGACTGCACGCGGATGAGGTTCGTGCCGTTCGGCTCACAGTGCGCATAGTGCCCGAACTGAACGGCCGAGGCGAGCATCCTGCCGTTCTGGTGGTCTGTATGGTTGCCGGCCAGCTCAGTCCTGCCGGGAACAAAGATCTGTTTATTCATATGCACTGTCCTCTGAATAATATTGTGCCGTTGATTGGCAAAAATGCGCATTCGACCGCAAATCCGCAACTCTGTGGGGCGCAAAGGAATTTGCACAGCCAATCTTCTACATCTATCAGAATAAACCAAAACGGCGGCAAAGTCAACCTTGAGCGGCGGAAAAACAATGTTTTAACACATTGAACAAATTCCTTGCGTTTGAATCGTGCAGAAGATATAATAATGTAAAGGTCTTTATACGGCGCGCGGGCAAAAAAGCGGGCCGCATGAGGAACGCGGCAGAAAAATACACGCCCGGCGGAGGCTTCGCGGGCGGGAATAACAGGAGACGGACGCGATGAAAAGTGCGAACGGGATAAATCTCACAATGCTCTGCGATTTTTACGAGCTGACCATGGGCAACGGATATTTCGTGAGCGGGCGGCAGGACGAGATCACGTATTTTGACATGTTTTACCGCTCCGTGCCGGATGCGGGCGGCTTCGCCGTCGCCGCGGGGCTTGAGCAGATAATCGACTACGTGCAGAAGCTGCACTTTGACGAGGAGGATATCGCCTACCTTCGCTCCCGCGGGATATTCGACGAGGGCTTCCTTTCGTATCTGCGCGAGTTCAGGTTCACGGGCGACATATGGGCCGTGCCGGAGGGAACGCCCATCTTCCCGAAGGAGCCTGTGCTGACGGTGCGCGCACCGGCCATACAGGCGCAGCTTCTCGAAACATATATGCTGCTGGAGTTCAACCATCAGAGTCTTATCGCCACAAAGGCGAACCGCATCTGCCGCGCGGCGGACGGGCGCGCGGTGCTTGAGTTCGGCTCACGCCGGGCGCAGGGCATTGCCGGCGCGGTGACGGGGGCGCGCGCGGCGTTCATAGGCGGCTGCGCGGGCACGGCCTGCACGGTGTCCGACCAGCTTTACGGCGTGCCGGCGGCGGGCACAATGGCGCACTCGTGGGTGCAGATGTTCCCCAGCGAGTATGAGGCCTTCGTCAGCTACTGCAAGGCCTACCCCAACAATGCCATTCTACTTGTCGATACGTACAACACGCTCAAGTCCGGCGTGCCGAACGCTATACGCGCGTTCAATGAGGTGCTCAAGCCCATGGGCATCACGAAGTGCGGCATCCGCCTCGACTCGGGCGACATGGCATATCTGACGCAGCGCGCGCGGAAGATGCTGGACGACGCGGGCTGGACGGACTGCGCGATATCCGTGTCCAACTCGCTCGACGAGCGGCTCATCTCCGAGCTTCTGCGCCAGGGCGCGCGTATCGACTCCTTCGGCGTTGGCGAAAGGCTCATCACATCCTCCAGCAGTCCGGTGTTCGGCGGCGTTTACAAGCTGTGCGCCGTGGAGGACGAAAACGGCGAGGTCGTGCCGAAGATAAAGGTCAGCGAGAATGTCGGCAAGATCACGAACCCCGGCTTCAAGAAGGTGTACCGCCTGTACAACAGGCACACGGGCATGGCGGAGGCGGATTATATCTGCCTGCGCGATGAGACGGTGGACGATTCGCGCCCGCTGGAGCTCTGCGATCCGGACGCGCGCTGGAAGCGCAAGACGCTGACGGATTACCGCGCGGAGGAGCTGCTCAAGCCGGTGTTCCTCGGCGGAAAGCTCGTGTACGAGCAGCCCACGCTCAAGCAGATAAAGACGGCCTGCGCATACGGCGTCAGCACGCTGTGGCCGGAGGTGAAGCGCTTCGACAACCCGCACAGGTACTATGTCGATCTTTCCCCGAAGCTCATGGCGCTGAAGGATCGGATGCTGGCGGAGTTTTCGCAGCACCTGTGAAAAGGAAAAAAGTCTTTTTGACAAGAGCGGCATAATGCGGTATTATATAGCGGCATCAGAAAAATAACGAGGTACGCGTATGTTAGACAGTGAAATCTACGGCATAATCGTCGCTTTGGGAATACTTCTGGCCATGTTTCTGGTGGGAGTGTTCTGCGTAACGGTAAATGCGGACAATATACGGCTTCAGCGCAAGTATAAGGGCGACGAATCCATGAAGGAGTTCGTCGGCAAGGAGACGCTGAAGGGCTTCGGCCTTATAATTCTTGAGCTGGCGCTGGCCGCGGCGCTGCTGCTGGTGAAGTCCAAGTTTATCGGCTGACGAACGAAATTTGTCCGGGCGCGAAAGCGCCCGGATTTTTTTGATACTTTGTAATACTATGTATGCGTGGTATGTGTACGGCCCGAATCTCCGCACAACAGGCTTAGTTCGCGGCGTGGAAATAGAATATCTTCATGTCCTCAGAATCTGCGTCCTTTTTGAAGCAGTGCTCAACATGGGGCGGGATCATTATTGCCATCTCGGGGCCGACCCTGAATTCCTCACCGTCAACATAAAATGTACCGGTGCCACTTAGGACAAAAAAGCCTTCTTGATCGTCGTGCACACCGAATGGGCCGTACTCCATCTCGTTGCAGTACATCACGCCGGAAAGCGCGCCGCCAGTGCCGAACAAAAGGTCAATGTCGGGACGTGAAAGGCTTCTGTCAAGCTCTTCATCTCTGAACTGTCTGCAATAATTCATATTTATCTCCTTATATCTCGTTTTGCGGGAGTGCCCGCGGCTGACGCTTATTCTAGCCGAGAAGCAGGTGCTTGTCAACAGAAAATTTACACGAGTTTATATGTGCAACATCAACACAATTTTGACATTGGCTTATTGACAGAATGGGGAATATTCTATATGATATTTATATCATGATACTGTTAGACACAGAGAAAGAGAAACAATGGTAACAAGAAATGATGTTGCAAAGCTGGCGGGCGTGTCGCCGGCGGTCGTGTCATATGTGCTGAACAACTCAAATTACGTCAGCGAAGAAAAACGTCAGGCCGTGCTGAAGGCTGTGGCGCAGCTGGGGTATTTTCCAAATTCGGCGGCGAGGAGTCTCAAAGAGGGCAAATCAAAGCAATTTCTTATAATAACAGACGATATCAGAAGTGAACTTTTCGCAGAGGTCACGTTTTATATGGAACGCGAGGCGTCGGAAGCGGGCTACTCGATAGCCGTATCTTCATGCACGCAGAAAAATTTTGACGAATATCTGGATTCGCTGATGGGAAGACAGTATGCCGGTATATTCCTGTTTTCAGGAATGTTCCCACTGGTGGGCGCGCCGGTAGACAAAATAAACCGGCTTGCTGAGGCTGGCGTGCCGGTGGTGCTGTTTAAGTTCATACAGAGTCCCGCGAAGCTGCATCCAAGTATCACGCTGCTGCAATCGAACATCAGCGAGGCGGTGTGCAAAGCGGTCGATTATCTGCACGACGTGAAGGGGCATATGATAGTCGGATACATCGGCGACGGGAATCCGTGCGCAACGGGCGAATCACTGCCATTCGGCGACGGTCTGAGAGTGAAGGGGTATCTTGAATCGGAAAGAAAGCATGGGAGAGAACCAGATAAACGATACGTGTTTTTCCTTGACGAGTTTTCAAACAATCACCAAACTTTCATGAATGTGGAGGGGATTGTTGAGCAATTCTTTGCTCTGCCGGAGAGTGAGCGGCCAACGGCGTATTTTGTGAATTCAGATACGATCGCGGCAAAGTTGATGGCGCGCTTACGCAGTCTTGAAATATACGTGCCGCGGGATGTGGAGATAGTCAGCTTTGGCGATACGCTCTCCGCGTCGATAACAAATCCGCAGCTCACGACGGTCGGACTGCCGTGCCAGGCAATAGGTGAACAGGCGGTATACACACTGCTGCAGAAGGTCAAGGGCGAACCGGCGGCAAATGAGTATTTTGCGGCGAGCTTTATAAAGCGTGACAGCGCATGACGAAAACTGGTTTATAAAGTATTTACATGGGGTGGAATGCAACAAATATTCCACTCCAATTTTGTGACTTATTACAAGTATTTACTCGCGTAAATATTTTTCTTGACATCCCCAGAACGCATGTATTATTATAAATTTACAATACGTACCCTGTGGGGCGCGTAACAGAGAAACAAAAAAGATGGAGGAAAGAAAAATGAAAAAGTTAACGGCACTTTTGCTTGCAGCCATCCTTACGGCGTCATTGCTGTGCGGCTGCGGCAGCACCACTGCGGCGGGAACGGAAGCGGACACCCGGGCGGCAGGCGCGGCAGAACCGAATACTTCCGCAGACGTGAAGGTAATCCGCCTAGCCGCGAGCGACCCGGCGAGTTACCCTCTCTGCCAGGCTGATTCTTATTTTGCGGAAAAGCTTGGGGAACTGAGCGGCGGCAAACTTAAAGTCGAGACGTTCTTTGACGGAGTACTCGGCGAAGAAGCGGACACTGTGGAGGGACTCGGTCTTGGAATGCTGGAAATGGCACGTGTAAGCGCGGGCAATATGTCTACTTTCATACCGGAACTTGAGCTGTACAACCTTCCTTATCTGTTCACCTCCGAGGAACAGTTCCTTGCGGCAATAACCGGAGATGTGAAGAATATATACGCTGGACTCTTTGAAAACGCCGGGTACAAGCTGATAACCTTCTATGATGAAGGTACGCGTTACATCTTCAACAAGACGGAATGCGTCACCGAACCGGCGCAGCTGAAGGGGCTTAAAATACGCACGATGGGCGCGCAGAGCATTCAGGACGGCTTTGCCGCAATGGGCGCGTCTCCCACGCCAATGAGCTCCGGCGAGGTCTATACTTCCCTTTCTCAGGGTGTCATAGACGCGTGCGAGAATAATTACAGCACAATTTATTCCAACAAGCTGTACGAGGCGGCAAAGTATTTCAGCAACACCGAACATATGCGCGTACCCAGCGTGCTGCTGTGCAGCCTTGATTACTGGAACGGCTTTACCGCCGAGGAGCAGGAAATGATTGATGAAGCGGCAGCGGCTGCCTTTGACTATGCGCGCGAAGTGTTCAATGCCGGGGAGCAGGAAGCTTTTGACGCGATGATGGCGGAGGGCTGCGTATATGCAGAGCTCAGCGATGAGCAGCGTGCGGCTTTTTCCGCACTGTGCGCCCCTGTACATGAAAAGTATGCGTCGAACGATATATCCAGACAGATACTCGAACAGATACGTGCCCTTGCCTGAGCACGGGGCAAAAAGCATCGTCTGCACTAGTTGATGTGTGGAGATAAAATGACCGGGCGCCGCCGCGGCGCCCGGTCTCTAAAAAACGCCGGAGTTTACAAAAATGAAGAGACATGCATCCTGAAAATAAGGGGGGATTTTTGAATGGCAATAAAAAGATTTGTAGACAATGTGCTGAAGGTAATCACAGTCGCGCTTGTGGCGGCAATATGTCTTGTCGTGATCTGGCAGATACTGACTCGCTTTATACTAAATAATCCGTCTTCCTGGTCTGAGGAGATATCGAGATACCTCCTGATATGGATCACCTTCCTTGGAGGCTCAATGGGTCTGACGACGGGGGCGCACATGGGACTTGTAGTCGTAACAGAAAAAATCGAAAGCGAAAAAATACAGCTCGTGCTGCACATCTTTGCATACGCTGTGTGTGCGCTCATCGGCTATATATTCGTACGCTACGGCTACATATACACGCTCAGCGGGATGAAGCGCACGATGATGTGCTGCAAGATCCCGATAGGCTATGTATATATGATAATGCCGTTCAGCGGACTGGTCATTGTGATAAACAGCATTGAGATGATAGTAAAAGGCATCCGCACGCTCGCGCGCGGAGAGAGGAGGAACGGTTAATGGTCGCGGTAGTTCTTTTCGGCGTAATGTTCTTGCTGATGTTCCTTGGCGTTCCTATCGTTTTCTCCATCGGCGCGGCAGGCACCGCGGCGCTTGTATTCTGCGATGTTAGTGTGCCGCTCACACTTATTGTGCAGCGCTTTTTCACAGGAGTGGATTCGTTCACACTTTGCTGCATACCGTTTTTTATCCTCTGCGGCCAGTTTATGGCCTGCGGTGACCTCTCAAAACGGCTGCTGCGTCTGGCGGAGGCCTTTGTGGGGCATATCAGGGGCGGGCTTGCGCTGATAAATGTTGTTTTCAGTATGTTCTTCGGCGGAATATCCGGTTCATCCTCGGCAGATGTCGCGGCGGAAGGCCCGATACTTATGCCCCTTATGAAACAGGCGGGATACGACGAGGGATATACCGTCGCGCTGACGGCGACGACGGCAACTATCGGCGTTATAATCCCACCGAGCAACATGATGATAATATATGCCTCCGTCGCGGGCGCTGTGTCCATAGCGGATATGTTTCTCGGCGGCATAATTCCGGGATTGCTGATGGGCGTTGGCTTTGGTATTGCGGCGTATATTATTGCCGTTAAACGCAACTATCCAAAAGGTGAAAAAATGACCGGAGCAGCAAAAAGGGAAGCCATACGACAGGGGCTGCCGCCGCTTGTCACTTTTATCATAATCATCGGCGGCATTCTGCTGGGCGTGTTCACGCCGACCGAATCGGCAATAATCGCGGCGGTCTATAATTTTGTGCTGTCAATGTTCATATATAAGTCAGTCAAATGGTCGGATTTGCCGAAAATGTTTCTCGAAACAGCGTATATGACCGGCGCGGTGCTGATGCTCATTGGTGTATCGTCCATATTTTCATGGCTGCTGGCGTATACAAAGATACCCGATCTTATCGTCAACGCGATTTTTTCTCTGACAAGCGCGAAGTATGCGGTGCTGCTTCTTATGCTGCTGGTGTTTCTGCTTATCGGCATGGTCATGGACGACGCCCCCGCATGCATCATATTTGTGCCGATGTTTGCCCCGGTGGCCTATGGGTTCGGTATGGATCCGGTCCAGTTTGGCGTATTCTGTGTGATGTGTCTTGCGATAGGACAGTATACGCCACCTGTCGGCGCGGTACTGTTTTTGAGCTGTAAAATAGGTCAGTGTCCTATAGAGAAGGCGGCAAGGGCGCTCATTCCGTTCGCGGCGTCCGCAGTGATATGCTGTATCCTGGTAATGCTTATCCCGCCGCTGACGACGTTCCTGCCAGAGCTTGTAAAAACGATAAGCGGATGACAGGCGGCAAGGAGGATAATATAAAAACTAAGATGAAAAAGACATATGAAATACCTTTTGCAGACGAAAAGCTAATTGTTGAGCTGCCGGAGGAGCAGGTCGTCTATGTGGCGCACCCGATGATCCCGGAGGTGCCGGGGGATGTTGACGCCATGATAGAGAGCGCGCTGGATTCGCCATACGGCAGCGACAGGCTTGAAAATATGGTAAAGCCGGGGGATAAGGTGCTGGTGCTGCTGGACGACATTACGCGCCCCACGCCAAAGAAGATCATACTTCCGCATGTTCTGAGACGGCTTGCGCTGGCCGGAGTTGACGAAAAAAACGTCAAGCTCTGCCTTGCCCCAGGAACACACCGCCCCATGACAGAAGAGGAATTGCCGGTTTACATTGGCCGTGATATAATAAACCGATATGAGATCGTTAATATAAGCTATAAAGATCTGGACAGGCTCACATACATCGGCGACTCGCCGAGCGGCGTGCCCATAGATGTGTATAAAGAGGCGATCGAAGCAGACTTCATAATAGGCGTGGGCAACATTGTGCCGCATGTGTCTGCCGGCTGGGGCGGCGGGGCGAAAATAGTGCAGCCCGGCATTTGCGGTGAAAGAACGACGCGGGCTACGCATATCGTTGCGGCACTGGAACAGAACGTGATGGAGACCTGTGGCAATGCCGACAACAAATGCCGCCGGGAGATGGAGCTTATCGCCCGGCAGGTCGGGCTGAAATTTATCGTCAACACGGTCATGGATGAGAATAAGAATGTCCTCGGTGTGTTCTGTGGAGATTTTATTGATGCACACAGAGCAGGTGTGCAAATGGCGAAAAAGGTGCTCAGCCCGGAGATCCCGTGCAAAGCGGATATAGTGATCGCCTCGGCCAATCCATGCGAAATAGATTTTTGGCAGGGTGATAAGCCATTTGTGTTTGCGCAGTATGGCTTGAAGGACAATGGCACGCTAATCTTCGTGATAGAGGGGCGCGAAGGGCTGTGCGGAAATGCTTCTCACCACGAGGCGACGCTGCGTAAGTACTGTACGCTTTCTGAGGAGCGCATTCGACAGGATGTTAAGGATGGCAAAATAGACGACGTCATAGCTGTAGATAACCCCATACATTTAGATCAGGTCCGTCGCCGCGGAGTAAACACACTGGTAGTAACGCGCGGCTTCAGTGAGAGAGACTGCAAAGATCTCGGCTTTGAGATGACAGGCGGGCTTAACGATGCAGTTGCAAGAGCATTTGCCCGTCAGGGCGACGGTGCGACGGTGGGCATTATCCCATACTGCGGAGAAACAATGGTACGCGTGAAAACTACATAATAAACCGTAAGAGGAGAATCGCTATGCTGATGAAAAGCTTTGATATGGGCACGGCCCATGTAGAGGTCTACGACACCCGCGCCGCAATGGGAGCGAAGGCGGGCCGCGACGCGGCGGAGACGCTGCGCCGCCTGCTCGGAGCAAAGGACGAGCTAAACGTGATGTTTGCCGCCGCGCCGTCGCAGAACGAGGTGCTTGCGCAGCTTCTGGAGGAAAAGGATATCGACTGGGGGCGCGTGAACGCCTTTCATATGGATGAGTATATCGGTATTGCGCCCGATCACCCCGCCGGCTTTGCGCGCTTTCTGGAGCGCGCGATATTCGGAAGGCTTCCGTTCAAATCGGTGAATTACATCGACTGTACGGCGGCAGACCCGGAGCTTGAAGCCGCACGCTATGCCGCGCTGCTGGCACAGCACCCGCTGGACGTGTGCATCCTCGGCGTCGGGGAGAACGGACATATCGCGTTCAATGACCCCGGCGTTGCCGATTTCGACGATGCCGTGCTGGCAAAGGTGATAGATCTGGACGAGCGCAGCCGTGCGCAGCAGGTGAACGACGGCTGCTTTACAAGACTTGAAGAGGTGCCGAAGAAGGCCATCACCGTTACTGTTCCCGGCCTTACCGGCGCAAAATACCTCTATTGCAGCGTGCCGTGCGCGACGAAGGCACAGGCCATCGGTAGAATGTTCACCGGTGAGATCGCGCTTGACTGCCCGGCGACGGTGCTGCGGCGTACACCCAACAGCTTTGTCTATCTGGACAAGGATTCTGCGGCCATGCTTCTGTGAGGCGCGCGATGAGAATAGACGACGTACATATGATACGCGCCGAGGCCGGCGGCAGGGATGCGGTCGTGTGCCTAATGGAGCAGGAGATACCTGGCACCACTGTGATGCTTCACACGCTCGGTGCGGGGCGGGAGGCGGTGTTTTCGCCGCGGGAGAACGCGGCGCGGATAATTTTTCTGTGCAGCGGTGAAGTACGGGCGGTACAGTACGGCGGCGTGCACGACGTGCCCGGGATGGCAGTTTATATCCCACTGCCGAACGAGGAGGTGCGCATATGCGCTGCGGAGGACAGCACGTTTATAGAGCTCATACGCGAGCTGAGCGCAGATGAGCTGGCAGAAATAGACTCTGCTGATCTGCCGTACTGTCTCGCCTATTCGGACGCAAAAACGTATTCCGAGGATTGCAAAAGCCCCAAAACAATCAGCCGAATGCTTGTTCCGGCGCGTCTCATCCCGCGCTTTGCTATGGGCGGAGTCGAGACAGGCGGAGACGACATGGTGGAACAGCACTCGCATCCGATGCTGGAGCAGTATTTTTTCGGTCTGCCGGATAATAACTGCGACGTTATTATCGATGATATATGCGTGCCGTTCGGCGGCAATGTCCTGTTGCATATCCCACTCGGCTCCGAGCATGGGGTACTGTCGAGAGGAACGCAGAAGGTGAATTATCTGTGGCTTGATTTCCTGCTCGACTCACGAGGGCTTGAGTACATGGACAGTGCACACAAGATGAATGAATGACCCGGCAATGAACGAAACGGGCTGCCTTGTTGGGAGGCGGCCCGTTTGACTGTTTTATTTGGCTCTGCACGGCACAGCGTTTATCATGCAGAGTAGTATCTCCCCGCCCCTCGCTGCGCGTAACAGCCCGAGATCGACCCCATTGGCGGCGAAGTCGAGAGCTGGAAGCCCGGCGAGAGCGTCAATGTGCGTTTCATAGGCGTATACGCGCTCATGCCCACGACGATGGGCCTGTCTATCGAGCTGCCCAGCGAGCTAAAAACCGACTATATGCCGCTGAACTTTGAAGAGGGGGGGATAGACTTCGTGCTGAAGGATGCCCCCTGTGAGCTGGGCAGCAAGATGAAGTTCAGATTCGACTCCATTTCCAAAGGCGCGGTCGAGTGGATCGCCGGCAAGGCGTATGTTAAAATATGGCCCGAGGGCGAAAAGACCTATGACATGTTCTTGTTGATGCTTCAGGACTATATTGACCATCCCGAGAACTACACGCGTGAGGAAGCCGAAAAGTATACGGTGTACACCTGGCCGGAAAATCTGCGGATGTATACACCGTGGTAATAGAGGAAAGCTGATATGATATAAAATAATAGGCTTCCGAAGGGAAGCATATTAAACTGCCGCCGGGGGCGATCCCGGCGGCAGTTATACTATTATACTAAAATCTATATACTATTCCTCTGCTTTATACATCCACGCCGCCCGTTATGAGAGATTCCCGGTGGCGTACATCGCCGCGGTCAGGGCGACGACGGGCGCCGTTTCACAGCGCAGGATGCGCTCACCCATCGAGCACAGGTGCAGCCCGACTATCTTGGCAAGCTCCGCCTCAAAGGGGGCGAAGCCGCCCTCGGGCCCTGTGACAATGGCCGCGGTGGAGACGCTTTTGTTCGCCTCAAGCACATCGCCCATCGCCTCGCGCTCACCCGTTTCATACATGAAAAGACCCACGTCCTTCTTCACGGCGACGTCGAAAGCGTCCGCCAGCTCACCCGCCCAGCCGACCTGCGGGATGATGCCGCGGCCGGACTGCTTGGCGGCCTCCTCGGCGATACGCTGCCAGCGCTCCAGCTTCTTTTCCTCATTGCCGAGCTTGGCGATGCAGCGCGAGGAGGAGAAGAAAAGGATCTCATACGCCCCGGCCTCCACGCACTTCTGGATGATATAATCCGTCTTGTCGCCCTTGGGCAGCCCGCACAGCACCGTGACCTTCACGCTCGGCTCCGCCGGGCAGCGCACGACCTCGATCACCTCGGCCTCGACCTGCTCCTTATCGGCCTTGACGAGGCGGCATTTATAATCCGTCCCCTGACCGTCGCAGATTATCATATCCTCGCCCGGGCGCATACGCAGCACGTGCACATGCTCCGCGTCGCGGCCCTTCATTATCGCCATGCCGCCGAGTATATTCGTCCCCGCCATAAAGAATCTGGGCATAGTTTTTCCCTCCGGCTCATACTTTTATAGCCTATTATCGCACAATTTTCACCTCTTTTCAAGAGCCGGCATAAAATACGGCGGGGAAACTTTTATATACGGGAGTCGATATTATGGACAGAGATATTCAAAAGGAGCTTGCGGGCTTTGCCGCGGTGTGGCAGCGCGTCGAAAAGGGAAAGACGCCTCTGCCGGAAAACGTGAAGCTCATGCCGCGGCGGGAGGCCAAAAGCGCCGCCGTGCGCTTTAACCCGCAGGGAAAAAGAACATGAATATCGTGCCGGGCGGGGGATTTCTCTTGACCCGGCATGATTTTGTTATATAATAACTGTTATAAGACATATAAGGAGTGCAGCGCTATGCCGACCACATGGAACAGATCCCCGGAGGATTTTCACAAGATATATTCCGCAAACACGGACGCCTTTTACCGCCTTGGCAGTTATTCACTGGCCAAGGAGCTGGACGAATTCATGACCAACTGCGCCCTGCAGCTGTGGAGCCGCGGCGGCGGAATGACGCAGAGGCATGTGGACATCGCAAACGAGATATATTCGCGCAACCAGCCGAAGCCCACGTGGATGCTGTGGAGCCTGACGAGCGCCGTGTGCGACTGCGAGGTGTTCATGCCGCCGGTGTTCTACTGGAACCTTGCCGAATCGGACGCCAAGCGCGGCACGCAGGCCTCGCGCACGTTCATAAGGATGTTCACGAACATACTGCTGTACATCGCGGCGTGTGACGACGATGTGTCGCTTGCGGAGGCGGAGTACATCACCGAGTGCACGGACAAGCTTGCCGCGATATGCGACGCGAGCGGCGTGGGCAAGGCGAAGGAGGCACTGAACCCCATGGACTTCGTCACGACGAGCGAGCCGGGCTTCAAGGACAAGCACCCGCAGATCGCGCGCAGCGCCGCCGGACAGGAAGCGGCGCAGGGCGCACAAGTGCCCGCCGCGGAGGCGGAGAAGCCGGACTTCGACGAGCTTATGGCGCAGCTTGAATCGCTTGTCGGGCTGGACGATGTGAAAAAGGACGTCAAAAACCTCATAAACCTTGTAAAGGTGCGCCGCCTGCGGCAGGAAAACGGCCTTCCCGTGCCGCCGATGAGCCTGCACATGGTGTTCATGGGCAACCCCGGCACCGGCAAGACGACGGTCGCGCGTCTGATAAGCGGGCTGTATGCGTCCATCGGCGTGCTGAGCAAGGGCCAGCTAGTGGAGGTGGACCGTTCGGGCCTGGTGGCGGGCTACGTCGGGCAGACGGCACTGAAAACGCAGGAGGTCATAAAGTCCGCCCTCGGCGGCGTGCTGTTCATCGACGAGGCGTATTCGCTGTCCTCCGGCGGGGATAACGACTTCGGCCGGGAAGCCATAGAGACGATACTCAAGGCGATGGAGGATCACAGGGATGACCTTATCGTCGTCGTGGCGGGCTATACCGGGCCGATGGAGCAGTTCCTCAACTCCAATCCGGGGCTTGAGTCGCGCTTCAACAAATATTTCTTCTTCCCGGACTACACCGGGGAGCAGCTTTTGGCCATATTCAAGATGCAGTGCAGGAAAAACAGCTACACCCTCACGCCGGAGGCGGAGAAAACGGCGGAGGAGCTGTTCACGCAGCTATATGAGCAGCGCGGGGACAACTTCGGCAACGGGCGCGACGTGCGCAACTGCTTTGAGGACATGATAGTGCGCCAGTCCAACCGCGTGGCGCAGATGGACGCGCCGACAAAGGACGACCTCATGGCGATACTGCCGGAGGACATGCGCGACGAAGCTGAAGCACCCGCCGCGGCGGACAGCGACGGCGGCGCGGACGCCGGAGACGCCGCGGGATCCGAAAAATAAAAGCATAGAGGCAGAAAAAACGCGCGCCGGAAACGGGGCGCGAAATTTATACACTATACTATAAATTTAGACGTTAGACATTGTATCAGTTTGGCTTATTCCGCAAGCGCGCCCGCGCGGCGGAACACCTCCCTCATCCTTTCGGCGTAACCGCGCAGGGATGGGGCCGCGCCCTCATCGGGGAGGATGAAGGAAAAGCGCTTCCCCGTGTGCGGAAGGCCCGTGAGGACATCCCACAGGGCGTCGAGGTTCTCGCCGTACCAGTCCTCCCACGCCATCGCGCGGCGAAGCACGGCGTAAAGCTCCTTCCGCGTGCGGCAGGCGGACATATCCAGCGTGACGGCACCGCACAGCGCGTCAAACAGCCCGGTGCAGCCGGCGTAGATATCATCCCACGCGCGCTGGAAGTCGCGCGTATACCACGGGTCGGAGACGGCCTCGCCCGGCCGGCCGGCGTAATCGAGCAGGTCGTGTATCTTCCCGTCAGGGTCGCCGTTATAGAAGCGGTCAAGGTTACGTCGGTTCTCCTCATCCATGCCGATGATGAGGTCGTAATGCGCGTAGTCGTCGGGGCGGATGCGGCGCGCCGTCTTTCCGGCACAGCTTATCCCGTGCGCCTCCAGCATACGCCGCGATGGGGGATAGACACCATTGCCAAGCTCCTCGGACGAGGTCGCGGCGGAGGCGATCTCAAATGCGGCCTCCATCCCGGCCTTTTTGACGATGTCCTTCATTATGAATTCCGCAGTCGGACTGCGGCAGATGTTGCCGTGGCAAACAAAAAGTATCTTTGTCAAATGCAATCAGCCTCCTGAAAAGCCGTATTCTGCCCCGATTTACCGCGATTTGCCGGGCAGAAAAAGTTGTTAATAATCTGTGACTCTGTCACGGAAACGGCAAAATACGGCAAAATGCGGCAAGTTAATGCCGTCAATGGTAGTCAAATGGTAGTAAAAATCGGGGTGTTTTACTACCGTCGGGGGAAGAAGATAATGAGAGATAATTCGGAATCTATCGTTGCAGAATATTAATTCTGCAATCCGGTTTTTCATCATTCATTACCCGTTCGATATTCTTCACAAAAAACTCATAGCGCTTTCTATGATACTTCACGCCGTCGGGAAGGCCAGCAGTATGTGGCGTTAAGATTACATTTTCCATTCTGCGGAATGGATGATCGCGCCGCAAGGGTTCTTCTTCAAAAACGTCCAGACAAGCGCCGCCGATGAGGCCCGTCTCCAATGCCTGCAGAAGGTGCGGCTCATCAATGACTCCGCCTCTCGAGGTGTTGACCAGGACAGAGTCTGACTTCATTTTAGAAAACACATCTGCATTTATCATATGCCGGGTACTTTCGTTCAGAGGAACATGCAGGCTGACAATATCGCTGTCACAGAGCAGACTGTCCAAGTCTCTTTGCTCTATTCCTGCAGCTTCAGTTGGATGATGGCTATAAACCAGCACTTTCATGTGAAAAGCATTACAGTATTCTGCCACTATTTTCCCGACATGACCAAATCCAACAAGGCCGATTGCTTTTTCCGAGAGTTCGGCTCCAAAATAGTTTAGTTCGCCTTCATCGGAATCCGTCTTTAAGAACTTGTCGAGCTTCACGATATTCTTGTACCAGCAAAGAATCAAGGCCATAACATGTTCGGCTACAGCGTTGGCATTTACACCTGCTGCATTACATACCTGGACACCATGCCTTGTACATGCGCTTAAGTCAACATTGTCATATCCCGCGCCTGTCTGCACCAACTTCAGCTTAGGTGCTTTCTGCAGGATATCGTCGCCGATCAGGATGTGTTCGGGAATAATTACCTCAGCATCTGGTAATTCTTGTTCAACCTCTTCCGGCAAAACAATTCTGACATCCCAGTCACAAGGAAAACTCCCGCGGATTCTATCTTTTGCTGTCTCTGGGAAAAAGCCTATGATGACGACCTTCATAGAACACATGCCCCCCCTCCCGCCAATACCAACTTACCGGAATCGCCCGTCACACCCGAAAAATTAAGTAGTTTATTATACCTCATGTCGGCGGATTTTTCCACTATAAAAAATCGGCGCTCCGCAGTTTGCGGATGTAGCGAAGAGATGATAGATGTCGAAGTTGTCTACCAGGCAAATCCGGCATTATCATGTTTGTGAGAAAAATTCTGCAGCTTACTTGTATTTTCAACGAAAAAAGACTCCCGTATAACCAAATCGGCAGTACGGGAGCACTTTTACCCTGGTATTATTTTTTCAAATTCATTGAACCTGGAAGCGAAGACTGCTGTTCTCTTTCTCAATTTTTCGTACAAAAGCAAGATCTTCCTCCGTCTGCGGATAAACAATAAACAGTGCCTTGACATACTCTTCCACAACACAATTTACACTTTCTGAATCTCCTCCGCACTGCAGGATATCGCCGGATGCAGCGGCAACTTCCGTGCCGTCCGGCTTAACCAGCTTCATTCTGCCCTGTATAACATATATATTCTCGATATTTTTGCCATAGTCCAACCGGACCTCTCCCACAGGGGCGTGCCAATAGCCTATCAGCAGCTTCCCGTCTCCTGATATGTGGACGATAGACATCGCCGCGGAATACGCCGGATTATTCTCGTATGGATGGCCAAACAGAGCATCGCATAAGTCTTTTTGTGTGATTAGTTTCATGATTTATTCCTCCAGAAACAGACTTGCAGCTCCTATTATGCCCGCACTTTCTTTTAGCTTTGAAGTGGTGATTTCACATTTGTATTCGCTGTGAATCCGTGCTGTGGTTTGCTCACGGATCCTGTCTAGGTATGGTTCGAGACTGTTTGCCACGCCTCCAGCCAGCACGATCATATCCGGAGCATAGACATAAATCAGTTGGTTCAAGCCGATGGAAAGATATGTCATATACCAATCAACGATCTGTTTTGCACCCGAATCCCCTGCCTCTGCAAGGGCGAACAGTTCTTCGTTGGTGACATTGGAACCCAGTATCGATCTGGCGTATCGCTGTAAAGCCGTTCCCGAACAGGTGGACTCCAGACAGCCGTCCACGGCACAATAGCATTTTGCCTGATCCAATACGGGTATTTCACCCAGACTTCTGACTTTGAGATGACCGGAAAGGTGGTTGCATGCGTCAGGATCTGGAAATCTCTTATTTACGACAAAGCCAACGCCGACTCCGGTTCCGAGCGTTAGAGTCAGCACCCGGCCGTACGCTTTCCCTGCACCAAACAGACTTTCCGCATAGCAGATCAGTCGCGCATCGTTCTCAATTCGGCAGGGGAGTTCCATACGTTCCTCGATGATATCTTTCAGAGGGTAGCCGTCCGGAATGTTGATAAAACCGCCCATGGTATCCACGACTCCGTTAGCCGGGAAAATATAGCTCCCGATAGATATACCAATTCCGAAAATCTGATCTTTGTTCAGCCCGTTTTTGCTCAACTGAGATTCAAAGCAGTCTGAGAACGCATCCAAAAAGCTTTCTTTCGACGAGCCCTCCGTCGGGATCACAGACTGGCTTATTATTATTCCCATCTGGATATCTGTCAAACCGAGTTTTGTTCTGGTGCCGCCGATGTCGGCCCCAAAAATATAACGCATCATGTCACCACCCAGTCATTTAAAATCTGAAACTCGCCAGGTACCCTTTCTGCACCTAAAGTGCACTGATATGCAATCAGCTGGAAGAACAAGGCAAGTAGAATCATATAATACTCTTTATCGAAATCAAATTCGGGATAGTACAGCACAATGTTTCCACAACCTTCCTGCCCCTCCGGACCGACATACAACGACAGATCCGTGTTATCGCATATGAGTTTCCAGATTTTACAGGAGCGATCGTTTCCCTCTGTGTTGAGAAAAATGTTCATCACCTTATTTTGAATCACTTCAATCGGCCCGTGATAAAAATTATCGATCGTGGAGGGGTGACAGCATTTTTTTGCCTCTTCCTCAATCCACAGTGAGGCGCTCTCAATCACGCCGATGCCGTAGCCTCTCGAAAGACAGTAAAAGCCGTCAGCCTCCGCCAGACAACTCTGCTGCTGCAGCCTGCCTAGAACGATTTCCTTATTTGCTTCCATCCAATCCAGCATGCGGAACAGCTCGTTGACTGTCCTGTCATCGACCCGGCCTCTCCACGCCGTTTGGGCGCAGAAAAGACCGCATAAAGCCATCGATGTATAAGCCTTTGTGCATACCAGGTCATCATAGGTGCTGTTGTCTATCAGAACATAATCTGAATATTTTGCCATGGTGCTGTCAGGCGTCATCGTTATGGAAATGGTTTCAATGCCGCGTGCTTTTAAAATTGAGGGCAGCTTCGCAACTTCATAACTTTCGCCGGATCTGGACATAAGAATACATACGTCATTTTCATTCAGAAGACTGATTTCATCCAGCAATTCGGACGTCTGCTCCAGCCACACATGATATCCCGCTTTTTTCAGGTAATAGTATGTCGGGAACAGGGAATAGTAGGCACTGCCCATGGAAGTGAGAATGATCCTGCCGGCAGAATTCATTTTTCCGGCAATGGTTTTTACCCCATCATGATATTCATTCAGCAGAGAATCCAGCACCTTCTTCAGCTCGGCAGGCTGCTCGTAAATATTAGTGAGAAGATTATTCATTTTTCACCGCCCACTACCAAGCCGCGAATAAACCATTTCTGGCTCAGTAAATATAAGAGTATGATGGGGATGGAAGACACCGCTGCCCCAGCCATCAACAGAGGGATATCGACAGAAAATCTACCCTGCAGGGAGATCAGGCCGAGAATCAGTGTGCGTTTCGCATCGCTCTGTGTAAATACAGAGACAATCAGCAGCTCATTCCAGATCCACATAGCGTTAACGATTGCCGCAGCAGAAAAGCCGGGAGCGACAAGTGGAAATACGATGCGGTTGAATGTCCTGAAAAAACCGCAGCCATCCATCAGGCTTGCTTCAATGAGGCTGTTCGGAACAGAAGACATAAAGCTCGACAGGATGTTGACCGTGAATGGCAGGATCAGACCGATATAAATCAGCGTAACTGTCCAGAGAGAATCAATCATGTGCAGCTTCGAGAAGAAAACAAAAAGGGGAATCAAAAGGACAACGCCGGGGATGGACATCAGCGGAAGAATCATGATATTGACCAGAGAACGGCCCTTGAAGTTGAATTTTCCCACCGCGAATGCAGCCAATGCTCCAAGATAGCCGCAAATGAGGACCGATACAATCGTAAGGAAAAAACTGTTTGAAAACATCCTGGGGAAGTCAAACTCCGTGATGATTTTCGCATAGTTTCCGAAATAGGCATGAGCGGGCAGATTGTACGCATTCTGCAAATAGGCGTCTTTGGTCTTTATGGAGTTTGAGATCATGAAATACAGCGGCGTCAATTGAACCAGAATAAACGCAAGAACCAGAAGAGAAAGAAGCCATGCTCCTGCAGAATGACCGGTGGCACGCTTTAATTTGACAGATATGCTTTTCATTCATTCTCCTCTCCGCCGATGGTTCTCTTCACAAAAAACTGAATCACAACCAGAAGCATTGCAAAGATCAGCAGGAACACAGCCAGAACGGAGGAGATGCCGTATTGGTGATATTTGATCCCCATCTGATAGATATAGTACTCCAGAATATAGGTGCTGTTCTGTGGCCCGCCCCTCGTCATCACGAACACATAGTTGAACATCCACGACAGCATGTTGATCAGACAGAGGATGATGTAGAAGGAAAGCACGGATTTCAGCTCCGGCAGCAGGATATGCAGAGAAGCTTTCAGCGGCGTCGCGCCGTCCAGGTTCGCCGCTTCGATGACGGCTTTATCTACGGAAAGCAATCTTGCGAGGAACAGAATGATGCCGAATCCCAGCTCCTTCCAGATTACAACGACCATAATGGTATACAGGGCCGTAGACGGCTGCCCGATCCATGGCTGAACCCATGAACCAAGCCCGATGCCTGCGAGTACGTTGTTGACCATCCCGTCTTCCCGAAGAAGATAGTCAAAGATAATGCCCACAACCGTTACCGAAATGATATATGGGAAAAGCAGCAGCACTCTGTACACTTTCCAGCCTGGAATCCTGTAAAACAGAACGATTGACAGGAACAGACTGAGCACGATAAGCGGGGGGACGGTCAGAAACAGTTTCAGATTATTCAACACCGATTGCCAGAAAAGCTTGTCTTTAAACATCCAAGCGTAATTTTCCAGCCCGACAAACTCTCTTCGAGTCCCGTTTGTCGCAAAGAAACTGTCATATGCTACCCGACCGACAGGGTACAGGAAAACAAACGCAATGACGATGAGCGCCGGAAATAAGAACAGGTATGGCGTTTTTTTCTCTTCTTTTCGTAAAAATATCATTGTCAATTCCTCAATAAAGCAGAAGGGAGTATCACAGACACTCCCTCTGCAAACATTTTTTAGAAATTCGCTGCCCAGTCTTCAAAGCCTTCAAATTCGAATTTGTTCATGGAACGCCATTTCTCCGCAGTGTTTTCGATCATTTGTGAGGCGCTTTCCGGCGTGCCGTTGTCAAACAGGCTCTGCAGCGCGGCATAGACACCTTCACTGTTAACTTGTGCGGGAATATAGAGCTCCGGGTAGATGCAGCTGTTGTTGAGCAGCTCGTTGTAAATTTGCTTTTCGGAAGCGGTGCTGATCCAACTGGTATCGAAACGGTCGTCGCACGGAAAGTTCTTGGTATGCTCATACCAGCTCTTTAGCTGTTCGGGCTGATGCATGAATACGAGGAAGTCGGCAGCCTCCTGCTTATGCTTGCTGAACTCAGGAATTGCGAAGCTGTGTGCCTGGTTGTTGAGTTTTCCAGCCATTGCGCCGTCGCCCATGACGGGGATGTTGATAATACCGGCGACATCCTCTCCTCCCATTTCATTAATCCACTGGATGGCCTGCCCGTTGGTCGCGAGACCCATTGCGGACTCACCGCGAAGGAAGGACTCTCTGCCCTGATACCAGTCGTAAGACATAGCCATGGGGTTGGTATATCCTTTCTGTACCAGCTCATAGATCTTGTTGAGCCAGTCCATATGCTCTTTTTCGAGAAAAGCGCCTGGGGTTACGCCCGCTTCAATATATTCTTTCGCGGAATCATGTGCGGCCGGTCCGAATACGGCATAAAGCCACGGGGTTGCCCATCCGTCTTTGATTCCTCCAAGCTCAAATGGAATCACACCGGACTGCTTAAGCGTTTCGCAGGCGGCGAGCAGCTCCTCCCAGGTTTGGGGAGGATTTTCTGGATCGAGCCCTGCTTTCGAGAACAGTTCCTTGTTATAAAGAATAACAATACTGATCTGGTACCAGGGGCTCAGGTATGGCTTCCCGCCGTAGGATAAGCCCTCCAGATTCGTCCAGTGCGAAAGCTCTTCTGCGTCGACCAGTTCGGTGATATCGGCGAGGTGGTTATCCCAGATATAAGAGATCGCATAGATGCCGGTCCAAAGGAACTGAATATCGGCGCCGGAACCAGCCTGAATAGAGGCCTCCCATGACGGATACAGGTCGTCCTCCGTCTGTTGGGACAGATTAATCGTCACGTTGGGCGCGACAGCCTTGTACTTTTCAACGGTTTCTTGCAGCCAGGCTTCAGAGCCCGGAGTGTCGCCTTCACCCCACCACCAGAGATTCAGTTCAATGGGTTCGGTTGCAGCGGATTCCGCTCCGGCGGGTTCTCCTGCAGCAGCTGTCTGACCGGGAACAGAGCCCTCTGCAGCCGGCGCCGGAGCCTGCTGCCCGCAGGCAGCCAGTGCAAAAAGCATCACGAATGCCAGCAGAAATGCTAGTATGCGCTTCATTGTTTTGCCCTCCTTTAAATGATTGAACGAATAAATCGTTATAATCATTATAATGAATTTTGTCAATAAGTTCTTGAAATAGTTTGGACAATGTTATAAAATAAAAATCAGAAAGATATTTTGCTACGAAAGGCCGGAAAGACGATGCAGATTAATTCCCAATCGGATATTCCTCTGTATAAACAGGTAAGTCAGATTCTGCTGGAGCAGATAAACAGCGGCGAATGGAAAGCGAACGAAAAAATGCCGCCGGAACCGGTTTTGTGCAATGAGTTCAATGTCAGTCGCATTACGATACGACTGGCCTTAGATGAGCTGGTAAGAAAAGGGAAAATCTATCGGCGCCAAGGAAAGGGAACCTTTGTAAGCCCACCGCTGATTGACCAACAATTGTCCTATTTCTATCTTTTCAATGGAAAGACCGATGCCAACAGCAACAATATGAAGAAAGTCATTATCGACTGGAAACAGGGTCCCGCCGATGAAGAACAAAAGGAGAACCTCAAGCTCATCGGCGATGAGGAAGTGTTTGTTGTTACACGTATCATCTATGCCAACGACGCCCCCTTTGCGGTTGAAGAATCCAGCATCCCGGTAAAACTGTGCCCTGAGCTGACAGAAAATGAGATTGCGGCCAATGGTCTGTATAACTCTCTTGACGCTTACGGAGTGAGACCGAATCGGGCGAACGAATCGCTTGAAGCCATCATCATACCGAGAGATTATCAAAGCCTACTCAATGAAAGCAATACGACCCCCGGCTTTAAAGTAATGCGGACATCCTATCGTAATGACATGCTTGTAGAATTTTGCAGAAGCTGTGTAAATGGCAAATTAATAAAATATAATGTTACACTTGGCGAAAACTAATAAAATGAAGTCGTTACACACCATTTTGGAAGGAGAAAGCAAACCAGGTTCGAGAAAATGGTGCAACTGAATGGGGAAGGAGTCAAGGGACAGATAAAGGAATTGATTTGAGGGAGTGTAAAGCATTAAAGGCACGCTCTGTACAGAGGGGAAAAGAATGAGTGACAGGCCTGAAGCATCGTTTTTAATTGATTCACTATACCTCAAATTCTCGTTTTTTTCATTATAAAATTTGGCACTCTGCAGTTTGCGGAGTGCCTTACTGGTTTTTATGCTGTTTTCAGACCGACTTGAACACTTTCTTGGAATGCGGCAAGTCATTACCCGCGCCCGCGGTGTGCGCCTCCTTTGCCGCGCGGGGAGAGGGGGAGGCGAAGCTCACAGCGGAAGCTGTCGCCGGGGAAGAACTCCGCCGTGCCGCCGTGCGCCGCGGCGATCTGCCGCACAAGACGAAGCCCCGTGCCGTGCGCCGCGCCCCCGTCCTCCTCAAGCGGCGCGCGAGGGGCGTCCACCGGCGGCGCGGCAGACGCGCCGCCGCTTTCGACCCATATGGCGAGAGCATCCCCCTGCGCCTGCGCGCCGAGGCGGATATGGCAGTCCGGCGGAGCGTGAATGACGCAGTTTGAAAGCAGGTTTCCAATGGCGCGGCGCAGCAGGAACGGGTCCGCCCAGAGCTGCGGCAGGGGCTGGGGCGGAAGCTCCAGCGTCACGGAATGTCCAGCGGCGAGGCCGCCGTTGATGAAGTCCGCCGCTATCTGACGCAGCAGCGCCGAGGGCGCGACCCATTCACAGCGCAGGGGCTGCATGGCGCAGTCCAGACGCATGGTGAGGTTGAGATCATTGACAAGGTCGCGGATGGTCTGGCTCTGCCGCCGGATGACGGCGGCGCGCTCCCTGTACGGCGCGGGGAGGGCCGCGTCGCCCTCCATCTGCCCGGCGTAGCCCATCACGACGCTGAGCGGCGTGCGGATATCGTGGGAGACGCCGTTTATCCACCCGGAGCGGGCGGCGTCTATACGCGCCTGCTCCTTGCGAAACCAGTGCCGCGACAGCAGCGCCGACACCGCGAGCGTACCACCCAGCGAGGCAAGCCCCAGCGCCGCGAAGAAGAACGGGAGCCGGCGGAGGAGCCGCAGACCGGCGGAGATATTATACTTCCACAGACTGCCCTTCGGCGCGCCCATCACAAGAAGCCCGTCGGGGCGGATGAGCGTGCGCACGGGGTAATCGCCCAGATACCAGCGGCTGAAGGCCGCGACGTCAGAAAGCGTATAGTGCCGCGGAACGTCGCCCGGCAGGGCGCGCGACCAGACGACGTCACCGCCGCCGTCTATCAGCATGAGCCAGTGCCCGTCCGGCAGGGCAGGCCCATCCTCCGCGAGGCTATAGCTGCCCGCATCATATGCAAGCGCGGCGGAGACATCCGCAAGCGTTGGCGACACAGCCTCGCCGTCCATGAGCGTGAAATACGAAAAGGCGAGCAGCCCGGCCAGCCACACGGCCGCAAGGAGGAGCGCGGAGAGCGTGAGCATGACGGCGGCCTTCCATATATTCTTCACGGCCGCGCCTCCCTCTCCAGCCTGTAGCCCAGCCCGCGGACCGTGAGCAGGTACTTCGGGCGCGACGGCTCGTCCTCTATCTTCTCGCGCAGGCGGCGGATATGCACCATGAGCGTGTTTTCATAGCCGACGAGCGGGCCGTCCCACAGCGCCTCGCACAGCGCGTCTACGGTGACGATGTTCCCGCGGTTATCCCACAGCTTTTTCAGAAGCAGCAGCTCCTTGGCCGTCAGGGGTATCTCCCGCCCGGCGCGGCGCACGGCGCCTCTGCCCCAGAGAAGCTCAGCACTGCCGAGCATGTCCGGCGCGGAGGGGTCTACGCCCTTGTACACCCGGCGCAGCACGGCGGCCAGACGGAGAAGAAGCTCCTGCGGGAGGAAGGGCTTGGTGATATAATCGTCCGCCCCGAGGCCGAGGCCGCGCAGGCGGGCTTCATCCTCATCCCGCGCGGAGAGGAAGAGCACCGGAACGTCACTCTGCCGGCGCAGGCGCTCAAAGAGGGAAAAGCCGTCGCCGTCGGGCAGCATCACGTCCAGCAGTATCGCGTCGGGCGCGGCACTCTGCGCCAGCGCGAGAGCCTGACGGCAATTCGCCGCGCAGCAGAGATCGTACCCGGCCTCGGTCAGAACGGCGCGCAGCAGCGCCTGAAGCTGCGGAGAATCGTCCACCGCAAGAATTTTATATGGCTTGGTTGGCATGACATAAACGCCTCCTGTCGCGGACTATTGTAGCATATTCCGCCCGCGGATGGGCGGGCGCGGCGAAAAAGTAAGCTAATCTTAAGGCGGACTTCATCGGCGCGTAAGGCACGGGGCGTAATATGCGCACAGCACCAGGAAAAAGGGGGATGAATTACATATGGCGATACTTGAAACGCGCTCATTGTGCAAGAGATACGGCACGGCGATGCGCGTCAACGGACTGAACCTCTCCGTGCCGGAGGGCAGCATATACGGCTTTCTCGGGCCGAACGGCGCGGGGAAATCCACGACGCTGAAAATGGCGCTGGGCCTCGTGCATCCGACGTCCGGCGCGGTGAAGCTGTTCGGAAAGGAAATGAACGCGGCGAACAGGCGGGATATCCTGCGCCGGACGGGAAGCCTTATCGAAGCGCCCAGCTACTACGGACACCTGACTGGGAAGGAAAACCTTGAGGTCATACGGCAGATGAAGGGCGCGCCGGAGAAGGACGTGGACGAGGTTTTGCGCATAGTGCGGCTGGACGGACAGAAGGACAAGCGCGCGGCCCACTACTCGCTGGGCATGAAGCAGCGCCTCGGCCTTGCGGGGGCGCTGCTGGGCTATCCGAAGCTGCTGATCCTTGACGAGCCGACGAACGGCCTTGACCCGGCCGGGATACAGGAGATGCGCGAGCTGATACTGGAGCTTCCCGAACGCTTCGGCATGACGGTGGTCGTGTCCAGCCACCTTCTGAGCGAGATAGACCAGATAGCGGGGCACGTGGGCATTATCCGCGAGGGGGAGCTTGTGTTTCAGGACAGCATGGCGGCGCTCCACGGCCGCAGCACGCACCATCTGGAGCTGCGCACGGAAAACGACCCCGCCGCGGCAAGGCTGCTGCGCGCACGCGGGATAGAGGCAGACATACAGGACGGGCGGCTGACCCTGCCGGTGCTGACGGATGGCGAGACGGCGGAGGCCGTGCGCGCCCTCGTCGAAAGCCGCGTCGGCGTCCTGCGGCTGGAGGAGCGACAAAAGAGCCTTGAGGACATCTTTCTGGAGCTGACCGGAAGGGCGGCGAGCCTATGAAGCTGCTGAGGCTGGAGTTCTACAAGTGCCGGAGGCGGAAAATGCTGCCGGTGTGCGCGGGCTGGCTGGGCGTGGAGCTGCTGTGGATCGCGGCGGCGCTGCTGCACGGGATGGACGAGACCGACAGGGCCGCCGGGTGGCAGATGCTGCTGTACCAGCTTGCGCTGATAGACGCGGTGACGCTGCCGGTGGTGCTTTCCGCGCTGGTAAGCCGCGAGTGCGAAATGGAGCACGCGGGCGTGACGCTGAAGCTCCTTGAGACGCTGACGACGCCCGGCCGCCTTTACGCGGCGAAGCTTGCGTGGTACGAGCTCATCACGGCGGGGCTTATGTGCGTGCGGGCAGCCGTGTTCGCGCTTCTGGGCGCGGCGGCGGGCTTCGCGGGGGCCGTTCCCGCGGGGAAGCTCATGCTGTTTTCGCTGATGAGCTGGGGCGTGTCGATGGCGATAGGCGCGTTGCAGCTTGGCCTGTCGCTGTGCTTTGCCAATCAGGCCGCAGCGCTTATCAGCGGGATAGCGGGCGGCTTTGTGGGGCTTATGTCGCTGTTCTTCCCGGCATGGGTGCAGCGCTGCGTGCCGTGGGGCTATTACGGGCGGCTGGCCGTGGCCGGGGTGGACTGGAACGCCGCGACGCGGGTGAGCGAATTTTACTGGCGGCGGCCGGAGGCGGCGGACATTGCCCTGACGGCCATATGGTTCGCGGTGTTCCTCGCGGCGGGGCTGACCGCGTTTATACGGAAGGAGATGTGAACGATGCTGCTTCGCTGTATATTATCCGAGCTTATGAAATGCCGCAGGAACCCGGTGTGGCTCGCGTTCATGATACTGCCGCTGTTCCCGGCGGTGCTGGGGACCTTCAACTACCTTGGAAATATTGAGGTGCTGCAAAACGGCTGGTACAGCCTCTGGACGCAGCACACGCTGTTTTCCGCGTTCTTCTTCCTTCCGGCGCAGCTATCCGTTTTCTGCGCGTGGCAGTGGCGGCTGGAGCACACGGGTCACAACTGGAACCGCTTCATGACGGCGCCAGTGGATATAGAGTGCCTGTACCTTGCGAAGCTTATCGTCGCGGCGGGGATATCCGTGCTGGCGCAGGCGTGCATCGGCGCGCTTTTCCTGCTGGGCGGCACGCTGGCCGGGCTGAAAGGCCCCTTCCCGCGGGAGCTGTGGAACTGGCTGGGCTGGGGCGCGCTGGGCGGCCTTGCCGTGTGCGCCGTGCAGCTGCTTCTGAGCCTTATCATACGCTCCTTCGCCGTGCCGGTGGGCATGGGCCTGCTGGGCGGAGTTGTGGGGATGCTGGCCATGGCGAAGGGCTGGGGCTACAGCTTTCCATACGCGCTTCTGCCGCTGGGCATGAGGGCCAACGACCCGGAGCGCCTGCTGTCGCCGCCGCTGTTTGCGCTGTCCTGCGCGGCGTACATCGCGCTTTTCGCCGCGGCGGCCACATGCGTCCTGCGCCGCCGTGATGTAACGGCGGACTGACCGCCGCGCAGGAAAAAGAAAAAACAGCCGGAAAACGACATAAACCGCTTGATAAATAAGAAAGATGTAGTATCATCTAAATGCAAATTAGTTGATGCTGCATCTTTTTTGCGCCCCGCATGGGGCGCAGGGATAACGGAGGCGGAAATGGACGCGACAAAGCGGAAAATAACGAAGATCGCGCGCGAGGTGAGCAAGTTCACCGTGCGCACGATGCGCGCGGAGGGCATCGGCGCGGGCGAATTCGACGTGCTGCACGCCGTGCGCAAGAACCCCGGCATCACGCAGGCCGGCGTGTGCAGGATAACGGGGCTGGATAAGGGGGCCGTCGCGCGGCAGACGGCGAATCTTGAGGCCAAGGGATATCTTGAGCGCCGCGAAAACCCCGGCGACGGGCGCAGCCGCCTGCTGTACGCCACGGAGAAGGCGGAGTCGCTGAAAAACTCCAAGGCGCAGATAGAGACGGCGTTTTACGAGTGGCTGGCGCAGCCGCTCTCCGACGCGGAGCGCGAGGAGTTCGCGCGGGTGCTGGATGTGCTGTACAGGCGCTGCAAGGCGGAGAGCAAGGCGGATTTTCCCGAGATGTCGGCAATAATGAAGGACGGTGTGCACGATGAAAAATGAAAAGAAGAAAAAGCTTTCACAGGCGATGCTGTTTATAATCCTCTTCGGCGTTGTGAGCCTGTTTTCGGACATGACGCACGAAGGCGCGTCGAGCATAAGGGGCGCGTATCTTTCGCTGCTGGGCGCGTCGGCGGCGACGATAGGCTTCATCTCCGGTCTGGGCGAGCTTATCGGCTATTCGATGCGCTATGTTTTCGGCAAGCTGACGGATAAGTCGAAGCAGTACTGGCCGATGACGATAGCGGGCTATGTGCTGGACGTCGCGGCGGTTCCGGCGCTGGCGCTGGTGGGTGAGCACGGCTGGGTCGCGGCATGCGCGCTGCTGGTCGTGCAGCGCATGGGCAAGGCGATAAAAAAACCGGCGAAGGACACGATCATGTCCTTTGCCGCCTCGCAGGAGGGCGTTGGCAAGAGCTTCGGCATTCAGGAGGTGCTTGACCAGATAGGCGCTTTCCTGGGGCCGGTGCTGCTGTACCTTGTGATGCTGTTCAAGACAGACGGAACGACGTTTGAGATATACTCCACATGCTTCGCGGTGCTGGCGATACCGGGGGCGGTGACGCTCATCCTGCTTGTCGTGACGCGCTGCCGCTTCCCGAATCCCGAGCATTTTGAACCGGAACCGAAGGAGTACATCCCCTTCCGGATGAAGAAGGAGTTCATCCTCTACATCGCGGGGATAAGCCTTTTCGCCTTTGGCTTCATAGACTATTCCATCATAATCATGCATGTGTCGCGCACGTATTCCCACCTCGCCTCCGGCCTTTCGGAGACGGGCGCGCTCGTCTCGACGGGAACGCTGCCGCTGCTGTACGCGGGGGCGATGCTGGTGGACGCCGTGGCGGCGCTGTTCTTCGGACTGATGTATGACAAGAAGGGCGTGCGGGCGCTGGTGTGGTCCACGCTGATCTCCGCGCCGTTTGCGGTGTTCGTGTTCGCGTTCGACTCCGTGCCGATGCTGCTCCTTGGCGTGGCGCTGTGGGGCGTGGGCATGGGCGCGCAGGAGTCGATACTCAAGGCCGCCGTCACAAGCATGGTGCCCAAGGCCAGCCGCGCCACGGGCTACGGCATATTTGAATGCTCCTTCGGCGCGTTCTGGTTCCTCGGAAGCTGGCTGATGGGCGTGCTGTACGACGTGAGCATCCCGGCGATGATCGCCGTGTCCGTCGCGGCGCAGCTTGCGGCGATACCGCTGTACATAAGCTCCGCCCGCCTGCGCCAGAAAGCGGAATAAGAAAAGTCAACAATAAGGACAACGCAGAAAGGCGCGGCCATGGTGCGCATAAGCGAAGATGAAAAGAAACAGCGCGGCAAGCTCCGTCATCGTCATCCCGGCGGAGTCCTCCGCGCAGTCCATGCCGGTCAGGGGAGCGGGCTCGGAGAAGAAGCCGAACACCTCGCCGCTGAGATCGACATAGCAGATGTAGTTCATCCATTCGGTGCCGAAATCGACCTCGACGAGCGTGCCGTCCTGGCGCATGCTGATGTCGATGACCTCCTCGGGAGTGATGCGCGCGTAGTCGATAGCGGTCTTTGCGATATAGTTATGAATGTTGTGTTTCATTTCAGATTCCCTCGGTTGACAAGAGCATACACGCCTGACGCGTCAGAAGAAGTTCGCGTCATTCCGTTTCCACCTTGCGGCGAAAACTCCATTATGCTCTCTCCTTCTTCCTTTTCCTCGCAAACCCGCTTCGCTGGGCTTTGCTCGGAGGACGCGAGAAGGGTCGTGCTTTTCGCCTTGATGGGTTACGACACATCTGCGCCTCAAAAGCCAAAAATCACTCGAAAATCCATCGCTGTCAGGTGCAAAGCAGTTTTGCCGGAGCAGAAAGGCGGCCAGACGACGAAAAGGCCGCAGGGAATACTTTGTGTATTTGCAAGGACTTTGAGGACGTATGGGCGTTCTTTCTGCACGTCAAAACCGTGTGTGTCCTTGTCAATCGAGGGTAACCTCCGATGATAGAAATAACATCGTCCCCTCTTGAGGACGATGTTATTATGGAGCATGAGGTTAAAACACGTATAAAGAGGATTTAAACCGATGTTAAACGGCGCGTCTGCCCTCCGTGCAGATGTCGCGCACGTCCAGCGCGCGGGTGTGGTCGATATGCGTCCACTCGGGCGTGATGAAGAGAGACTCTATCACTATCGGCACGTAGGTAAGCATGAACACGGGGAAGGTGAAGGCGTACAGCAGCTTTTTTGCCGTGGTGCAGTGGATGCTGCGCCATTCGGTGGCCGTGGTGATGCCGCCGATGACGAAAAGCGTGAGGTAGAGGTTCAGCAGCATTTGCAGCGCCGAAACGCCCAGCACGCCCCATTCCTTATAATAGAATATATTCACTGCCGCCGCACCGATGTTGACGACGATGCTCAGCCCCGTCAGGACCGCTGCGGGCATGATGCTCATAGTCATGTCGTAGCACGAAAAGCTGCCGCGGAAGATGCCGGAGATGAGCGCGCGGCCATACTTGCGGAACACCTGCATATACCCGCGCGACCAGCGCAGCCGCTGCACCCACGACTGGTGGAAGCGCACGGGCTGCTCATCGTACAGCACGGCGTTGGCGCAGTAGCCGACCTTCATGCCGCGCGTGACGTTGTCGATGGTAAACTCTATATCCTCTGTCAGCAGGTGGAACGGCCACACGCCGCCCTGCGCCTCCAGCACCGCGGCGGAAAAGAGAAAGCCCGTGCCGGACACGCCGCAGCTTGAGCCGAGGGCCATGCGCGCGGCGTTGAGATAGCGCGATTCACGCAGGAACCACAGCGCGTACCCGGCGGAGATCCAGTTGTCGCCGTAGTTTTTGGAGTTGCGGTAGCATGTGACGATGTCGTACCCGGCGGAGAAGGTCTCGTTCATGCGCGCGACGAAGTCGGGCGCAAGCACGTTGTCCGCGTCGAGGACTATGTACCCGTCGAAATACTCCTGATGCAGCAGCTTCATCTCGCGCAGCAGGTAGTCGAGGGCGTAGCCCTTCCCGCGCCGCTCCGGGTCGCGGCGCTCAAACACCGCTGCACCGCGGCTCCGCGCGACGCGCGCCGTCGCGTCGGTGCAGTTATCCGCCACGACGAATATCTTTATCAGCTTCTCCGGGTAGTCCTGCGCCTTTATGCTGTCGATGAGGTTGCCGATGACCTCCTGCTCGTTGCGCGCGGCGATGAGCACGGCGAAGCGGTGCGCCCCGGCGGGCGGCGCGGGCTTCTTCGCGGCGAACCATGAGATGGGTATGTACAGGAACTGATACATATAGCATGCGAAAAACAGGCACATTATTGCGAAGTTTATTATCTCTACGGTGTGCATTGCATTACCTCCAATGTATCTATACGGAATGCATTCTGCGTACAAGCTGTGCCGCTGATTATATCAACGGCACAGGGGAAAAGCCATTAAGGCGGGGTGAAGATTGTTTAAGATGTGCTTAAGCTTTTGCGGGCCTGTCGCACACGATGCAGAAGGCCATGACGGCGAAGAGGTTGAGAAACAGACCGAGTATCGGCCAGAGGGATTTGTTCATGCCCTCGTTCACGGCGCTCTTATAGAGCCATGCGACGACGGCCAGCCAGTAGTAAAGCGCCAGCACGGCCCACAGCACGCCGAGGCCGCCGATGATGGCGTAGTTCACCGCGTTGAGCGGGGTTATCTGGCTTTTCCACGCGTGCTCACGGTCATGCTCACGATCCTTGTCGTGCCCCTCGCCGCGCTCGCTGCCGTCCGCATTATCCATATTATCCGTGCCGTCCGCGGCGGCCTGCTCCGCAAGGGCGTACTGCTGCTTGAGCGCGGCGGCGTCGCTTATCTGGCGCGAGAGACTGAGCGGAATGGCGACAGCCGTGACGACGGCGAGGATGATGAACAGCAGCGCGATGCGCTTGAAGGTCTTTGTGTAGTCGAGATTCATTACATGGTCTTTCATGGGAATGTCCTCCATTATTTTATTTTGTGGTGATAATACCCTCGGCTGACAAGAGCGCACGCGCCTGACACGTCAGAAGAAATTTGCATCATTCTGTTTCCGCCTTGCTGTCAAAAAATCACACGAGAATCCATTGCTGTCAGGTGCAAAGCAGTTTTGCCGGAGCAGAAGGGCGGCCAGACGACGAAAAGACTGCAGGGAATACTTTGTGTATTTCCAAGGTCGTTGAGGACGTATGGGCGTTTTTCTGTCCGTCAAAACCGCGTGTGTCCTTGTCAGCCGATGGTCAAAAAGAAAAATCTGCTCCCTCATTGGGCTGTGCCCATTATGAGGGAGCAGATTAAATTTCACATAAAGCGAAGTTAAACCATGTTTAAACGATATCCCACGCCCCAGACCGTCTGGATGAGCGGCGGGTTTGAGGGGTCGTCCTCCAGCTTGTCGCGCAGGCGGTTGACGTGCACGGCGACGGTGATATTGTCGCCCATGGACTCAAGGCCCCAGATAAGCTCATAAAGATCCTCGCGGGAAAAGACCTGATTCGGGTGCCGCGCGAGGAAGAGAAGAAGCTCAAACTCCTTATTCGTGAGGGCGACGGGCTTCCCGTGCACGGCGACAGTGCGCGCCGCGGATGGCCTCGCTGTAGGCGCGGATGGAGGTCAGCGGGCTTTTCAGGTCGTGCGACATGCCGGCGATAAGCTCCTTGCGGCTTTGCGCGCGGCGCTGCTCGTCCTCCAGCGCGGCCTTGAGCTTCGCCGCCATGAGGTCAACGGCGTCGCACGCGGCCTTGAACTCGTCCTCCTCCGCATAGGCGATGGGGCTGTCCAGATCGCCGCGCTGTATGCGCTCCACCCCCGCGACGAGCACGTCCAGCGGCTGTGAGATATGCCGGAAGAGCGAGCGGGTCAGATACGTGTTCGTAAAGACTATCGTCAGCAGCAGCGCCATGCCCACGGCGCCGAGATATATCCACAGAAAGGTCTCAAAGCTGGAAAACGCGGCCTCATGCTGCTCAATAGTGATGTGCATCTCCTCAAGACTCAGCCCCAGCCGGGGGGAGATATGTCGTTTCAAGGATGTACAGCGCCACGCCCGCGCCGAAAAGCAGCAGCAGACCCGCGATGAGCAGCGGCACGAGAAACATGAATATATTCGATCTGGCCAGACGGCGGCGAACGGTCATTGTCCTCACCTCCTACCCTCGATTGACAAGGACACACACGGTTTTGACGGGCAGAAAACCGTCCATACGTCCTCAAAGACCTTGGAAATACACAAAGTATTCCCTGCGGCCTTTTCGCCGTCTGACCGCTTTTCTGCCTCGGCAAAACTGCTTGCACCTGACAGCGATGGATTTTCGAGTGATTTTTGTTTTTTGAGACGCAGATGTGTCGTAACCCATCAAGGCGAAAAGGCACGACCCTTCTCACGTACTCCGAGCAAAGCCCAGCGAAGCGGGTTTGTGAGGAACAAGGAAGAAGGAGCGAGCATAGTGCAGTTTTCGCCTAAAGGCGGAAACGGAACGGTGCGAGCTTCTTCTGACGCGTCAGGCGTGTGTGTCCTTGTCAACAGAGGGTACATATATGCAGGATGAGTATATCAGAATTATGCACTATATTCTTAAATAAAGATTAAAACTGTGTACTGAAAACTCCGGCATGGCCGCGCGTGGCGGCCATGCCGGAGCTGTGGTTCATTGCGTATATGCGCCCTTCACGCCTTACTTGGTCTTGGGCTTTGCCAGACCCAGAGTTGCGCTGAAGAAGCTGTAGAGCGCCGCACCGGCGAGAGAGCCTGCGCCGAGGATGGTGAGCGCCTCTTTCCCTTCGGGGTGAGTCTTTTCCACGATGTAACGGATGATGAGCGCGATTATGATGGTCAGACCGTTGATGGTGGAGCCGACGAGAAGGCCAGTGGCGAAGAGTATGCCAAGCTGGCGGTGACGGCCGAGGATCTGAATGATGGCGCCGGGAACGGCCCAGATGAACAGCCACTTTGCGATCTCGGCGGATGCGCCGGCGTCGATCGCGGCGACGAAGGTCTTGCTGACGGCAACATAGTCGCCGTTGTTGAAGTATCTGCGGGCAAAGATAAGGCACATGACGAAGGCGATGCCGAAGCCGAGAAGCTCGGAGCAGAACTGCTGCTTGCGGCCCTCAAGCTCAAGCTCGGGGTCGGCGCCGTTGCCGCGGAGGATGTAGCCGCACTTCATATCATAGGCCATGTCGGAGAAGCACGGGCCGGTGGCGGCGACGTAGCCTGCCAGAATGCCCAGCGCGAGCGGCGGGAAGCCCATCAGCATACCGAGGATGAGGAATATCAGCGTGCACGCAAAGGAGGGGAACCAGCCGGAATGCATCGCGGAGATGCCGACGATAAGCTCCGACGCGAGAGCGGCGAAGCCCGCCCAGATTATCCACAGGATGAACATGGGAACGCTCATATCGCTGACGATACCGGTGACGAGCGCGAGGACGAGCGCGACGATGAGGTAGGCGACCATGCCCTTGGTGAGCGCGCCCTTCATCCCCTTCATGCTGGAGGTGAACTGGCCGGCCGCAGAGGCGGAGGCCGCATCCTTGCGCTTGAAGAGCATCATGCCGCACTGGACGAGGGAGATGATGCCCGCGCCGATCATGACGCCGTGGGGCATGTAGTTGACCCAGAGGTGCTCGCTGTAGACGAAGCCCTCGCCGAAGATGTTGGTCAGCAGCGTGAACTTATGCCCGAAGAGCGAGAACATGAAGCCGTTCGTCTTTATCGAGCCGATGACTATCGAGCCGATGCCGAGGGCGGCCATTGCGCCGAAGTTGCCGAACCAGGAGACGCCCAGAAGGTCCATCGGCAGGCCGGCGAACTTGCCGAACGCGCCCATTGCCATACCGACGAGGATGAGCGCGGCCTTCTTGCCCTTTTCGATGACGGCAAGGATGCTTTCCGCACAGGCCACGCCGGGAGGCCACGCGCCGCCGTTTTCACCGGCAGCGGGGAACATGGGAGTGTCAAAGGTCTTGTAGATGATTGTCGCGTCGATGACCGTGGCGACGGTGCAGCCGATGAGCATGGGGAGGAAGAGATCGCTGCGGCCCATTATCATGGGGATGCCGACGGGCATGAGCATGCAGTTGGCGATGGAGAAGGTCGCGCCGGAAATCGAGGTCTGCAGAAGATTCTGCCGGTGGATGCTCTTGAACTTCTTGAAAACGCGCAGGGGGATAAGGGACAGCACGACGGCGAACAGCGCGCCGATGATAGACGTGTTGGCCGTGACGCCGGTGCGCACGATAAGCTCCATGCCGATGATGCTGCCGAGCGTGCACATTATGACGCCGAAGATCAGGCACCATGGGTCGTACCACTTGGGATGTTCCTTCGCGGTGATCTTCTTTTGGGTGAAGTCCTCGACTTCACAGCAATTGACGTTTCTGCTCTGATCGTCCATTGAGTTTGCCTCCATTCTCTGAAAAATATTCACTTGATTCCTATAATCGGAATTAATAAATAGTTATAGGAAACATTAAAACAATAGTATTCGATAATTCACAATTTGTCAATAATTTTGAACGAAAAATTTTGTCGAAGGCGTAAAAAAACATTCCGGCCGAAGCCGGAATGATGAGACTGTCGAAAAAGTGGCTTTTGCCGCTTTTTCGAGAAAGCGTCGCTGCGTTCTGCGCCTCTGTCGTCCGCTGTCAGCGGACGATTCGACGCTCACTCCGCGCAAAGAGTTTTCTGCCACGCACATGTCGCGGCAGAAAACGGATAATACCTCTTTCGCGTCTGCGGACGCGAAACTCTGCGAGGCTTTTTCGACAAGCTGGCCGGGGTCGGAATGACTGTACAATAGATAATAGGCGAACAAATGCCCCGGAGGGGAAGCGCGTCAGAACTCCACGCAGGTCGCGCCCATGCGGTTGTTTATCTGCAGGGCCAGTGCGCGCGCCTCGCCCAGCATCCTGTCGAGCAGCTCCTCCGTCATGTCCACGGAGCGGCCGCCGCAGCTTATGCCCGCAACGAGACGGTTGGCGGAGTTGAACACGGGGAAGCCGATGGCGAAAAGCCCGCCGGGCATATCGTTCTTCGTGAAGTCGTACCCCCGCCGCCGGGCGAGGTCTAGACTTGCGCGCAGCCGCGCCTCATCCTCCGCCGCCATGCCGAGCCCGGCAAGGTAGGCCTCGCGCTCATCCTCCGGCATGAAGGCCAGCAGCACGCGGTTGGACGCGCCCTTGTGCAGCGGGTACAGCCCGCCGGTGAACATCGTCGTCGTCAGCCCTGTCCGGGAGGAGAGGATATGCTCGATGCAGAGGCTTTTCATGTCGCACAGCATGGTCATGGTCATGCTGTAGCCCGTCTGCTCATAAAACTGCCAGATAAGGTCGTGTGCGATGCGCTTGACGTCGTTGCGGTACACGGCGCAGAAGCCGAGGATCATCGCCTTGTCGCCGAGCATGTACTGCTTTGAAGCGGCGTCCTGATGCAGAAAGCCCTCCGCCGTCAGGGTGTACACCAGCCTGTACGCCACGGTGGTGCCGACGCCCAGCCCCTTTGCGATGGCGTTGAGCGAGAGGGAGTTTTCCGTCTGGAACATATTGAGTATTTCCAGCGCGCGGCCTGCGGTTTGCAGGTAGCTGACATTGCTGCTGTTTCTTTCCAAAATATTTACGGTCCTTTAACACAGCCGGGCGGCGGCACGCGCGGCCACGGCATTATTCCTGATATAGAAATCCAGAGAGAATAGTACCAAGTTTGCCGCAAATTGTCAACCGGCACGAATATAATAATGTAAAATTATTTCCGCCTTTTGTGTTGACAAAATAAGGCCGCGCCGTGTATGATATACACATATTCCGATAAAAACACAACAATTCCGATAACAGGAAAGGAGACGGCAAAAATGCTTATTAAACAGCTTATCGAGGTTTTTGACCTGCTGGACAGCAGCACCGCCTGCGGCGCGGACATCGCGGATTATCTCAGAGGTATAGACCCCAAGGCCGATGTGGAGGTCAGCCCCCTTGTCGGGCCGCGCGGCAAGACCGACATGGTCAAGATCCGCATCCCCGGCACGAACGGCAAGGCCGCCGGCGGCACTGCGCCCACGATAGGCATACTCGGCCGCCTCGGCGCGATAGGCGCGAGACCGGAGATGATAGGCTATGTTTCCGACGGCGACGGCGCGCTGGTCGCGCTGACCGTGGCGGCGAAGCTGCTGGACATGCGCATGAAGGGCGACTTCCTTCCCGGCGACGTGTTCATTTCCACCCATATCTGCCCCGACGCCCCGACCCAGCCGCACAAGCCGGTGCCGTTCATGGGCTCCCCGGTGGAGATGGCGCAGGTCAACCGCGCGGAGGTCACGCCGGATCTGGACGCGGTGCTGTCCGTTGACACGACGAAGGGCAACCGCGTGATAAACACCCGCGGCTTTGCGATATCCCCGACGGTCAAGGAGGGCTACATCCTCAAGACGTCGGAGGACCTGCTGGAGGTCATGCAGCGCACGACCGGGCGTCTGCCCTATGTGTTCCCGCTGACGGTGCAGGATATCACCCCCTACGGCAACGGGCTGTACCACCTCAACAGCATCCTCCAGCCCAGCACGGCCACGAACGCGCCTGTCGTCGGCGTCGCCATCACGACGGAGACCGCCGTTCCCGGCTGCGGCACGGGCGCAAGCCATTATACCGACGTGGAGGAGGCCGCGCGCTTCATGCTGGAGGTCGCCAAGGCCTACGGCCGGGGCGAGGTGAGCTTCTACGACGAGGAGGAGTTTGCCCGGATACAGAAGCTGTACGGCACGATGAACCACATTCAGACGCTGGGCCGGGAGGACTGAGCCATGCGCGAGATGAAGATCGGCGCGATAACCGTGGGGCAGTCGCCGCGCACGGATGTGACGGGGGATATACTGCCCATATTTCAGGGGAAGATAGAGCTTATAGAGCGCGGCGCGCTGGACGGGCTGACGCGTGAGGATATCGCGCGCTTCGCCCCGCGCGGGGACGACTATGTGCTGGTGTCGCGGCTTTGCGACGGCAGCAGCGTCACCTTCGGCGAAAGCTTTATAGTGGACAGGCTGCAAAACGGCATATGCGAGCTTGAGCGCGAGGGCGCGGCGGCGATAATGGTGTTCTGCACGGGGCGCTTCCCGGAGACGCTGACTTCCCGCGTGCCGATGATATTCCCGTGCGACCTGCTGCACAAAACGGTGCCGCTGCTGACGGCGGCGTCGGAGATCATCGCCGTCACGCCGTCGCCGATGCAGCTTGAGCAGAACACGGAGAAGTGGCAGGGCTATGTGAAAAAGTGCACATCGATCGCGGCGTCGCCATACGGCGAGTGGGATGCGCTGCATGAGGCGGCGCTGCGCTGCCGTGAGCTTCCGGGCGACCTCATCGTGCTGGACTGCATAGGCTTTACACAGGAAATGAAAAATATGTTCGTCAGGGAGAGCGGCAAGCGCGCCGTTCTGCCGCGCACGCTGCTGGCGCGCGTCGTGTCGGAGCTGACGGACGTGGATACGACTATAGCGTAAGGAGCTTGAAATGGAGCTTAGAGAAACTGCGAAAAACATGCTGACGTCCTGCCTGGCTGCGAAGCCGGGCGAGACGCTGCTGGTCATCACCGACGACAGCCGCGTGAAGATAGGCACGGCGATATACGAGGCCGGCAAGGAGCTTGGCTGCGAGGCAATGCTGCTTGTGATGAAGGAGCGCGAGGTCAGCGGGCAGGAGCCGCCGGAGACCGTCGCGGCGGCGATGAAGGCGGCGGATATCGTCGTATGCCCCACGGCAAAGTCGCTCACGCATACGAACGCGCGCATAAACGCCGTCAAGGCCGGGGCGCGCATCGCCACCATGCCGGGCATAACGGAGGAAATGTTCTCCCGCGGGGCGATGACCGCCGACTATGACGAGGTGGAGAAGCTTACCGCGCGCGTCACGGCGCTGCTGACGGCGGCGTCGGAGGCCGTGATAGAGAAGGACGGCTGCCGCCTGACGCTGGCACTTGCCGGGCGCGACGGCGTGCCCAGCCCCGGCGTATACCGCGAAAAGGGGAAGAGCGGCAACCTCCCCTCGGGCGAGGCGTACATTGCCCCGCTGGAGGACGGCTCAAACGGGGAAATGATAATAGACGGCTCCATGGTCGGCGTGGGCAAGCTGAGCACGCCGCTGCATGTGACGGTCCGGGATGGGCGGCTGCGCGCCATCACCGGCGAGGGCAGCGAAAAGCTCGGCATACTGCTGGCGAATGAGCGCAACTCCACGCTGGGTGAGCTTGGCATCGGCACGAACATGGCCGCCATACTCAACGGCATAATCCTTGAGGACGAGAAGGTTTACGGCACGGTGCACATCGCCTTCGGCACGAACACCTCCTTCGGCGGCACGAACAAGGCCGACTGCCATATGGACGGCATAATCCTCAAGCCGACGCTCTACCTCGACGGGCGGAAGATAATAGACCACGGCGAGTTTTTGGTGTGAGAGACGGCGTAATGACTATGCGCTGTGCATTGTATGTGAAAGCCGCCTGAAAACAGCATATTAATATCCATATCCGGCAGAGACTGAGATGTATCAGCCTCTGCCGGTTTCACACTTCACATGGTTAAAATTTTATTTTTTATTGATAGCGCCGGGATGCTGTGATAGAATCTATAACAATTTAAAACCAGTCCTTGCTCAACAAGAGCACGCGGTTTTGAAGGGCAGAAAATGCCCATGCATCCTCAACTACCCTGCAAATATATAAAGAAGGAGCGATATCAATGAAGTTCTCAGCAAAGATGGAAAAATGCGGGCTGTCGCCCATGCGCAAGTTTGCGGGCGCGGCCGCCGCGGCCGAAGAGCGCGGCATGAAGATATATCACCTGAACATCGGACAGCCAGACATCGCCACGCCGGAGGCATACTTCGACGCGATACGCGCGTTCAGCGCGCCGGTGCTTGAATACGCGCCTTCTGCCGGGGAAAACGTGCTGATAGACGCGGTGCGCGGTTACTATGACAAGATCGGCGTCACGCTCGACAGGGGCGACGTGCTCATCTCCACGGGCGGCAGCGAGGCGCTGCAAATGACAATGGCAAGCATCCTCGACGACGGCGACGAGATACTCGTGCCGGAGCCGTTCTATCCCAACTACGCCACGGCGGTGACGCTCACGGGCGCGGCCATCCGCCCGATACCGACCTGCCCGGAGGAGGGCTACCGCTACGCCGTGCGGGAGAGAGTGGAGGCGTGCATAAATGAGCATACCCGCGCCATTCTGTTCACAAATCCCGGCAACCCCACGGGCAACGTTCTCAGCCGCGACGAGCTTAAGCTGATGCTGGATATCGCGCGCGAGCACGGGCTGTTCGTGATATGCGACGAGGTGTACAGAGAGTTCGTCTACGCCGGCGGACCGCTGATGAGCGCGCTGCAGTTCAAGGGGTACGAGGATAATGTGATAGTTATCGACTCCGTGTCCAAGCGCTTCTCCGCCTGCGGGGCGCGGATAGGAATACTCATTTCCAAGAACGCCGAATTTATGAGCCAGTGCATGAAGTGGTGCCAGTGCCGCCTGTGCGTGTCTACGGTCGATCAGATAGCGGCCGCGCAGCTGTACACCGTGGGGCCGGAGTATTTCGCCGCCGTGCGCGAGGAATACATGCGCCGCCGCGACGCGATGCTGGCCAAGCTCAAGACCATTCCGGGCGTCGTGTGTGAAAAGCCCGAGGGCGCGTTCTACGTCATGGCGGCGCTGCCGGTCGATGACGCGGACAAGTTCCAGACATGGCTTCTGACCGAGTATGACAACAACGGCGAAACGGTGATGTTTTCCTGCGGAGAGCCGTTCTATGCCACGCCCGGAAAGGGGAAGAACGAGGTGCGCATGGCCTACGTGCTGAAGGAAGAGGACATTGAGCGCGCCATGGACATCCTCGCGGACGCGATAGAAAAATACAACGCGGCGCACTGAGTACAAGCTGCCGGAAACGAACCCTCTTGTCAGGTTGAACCGCCCAGGATCGTGCTGATAATTACAAAAAGCCCGGAATCTCAACGATTCCGGGCTTTGTCGTTTCATCAAGTTTCCGCAAAATTTCAGGTCATGACGGCACGAGTTATCATTTCAACACGCCGTCAAGGGCTTCGCCATCCAATGTAAGCGTCACGGCTTCGCCATCGTGCGTGAGGCGGAATATATCCGAAGCAGAACCCGCGGCACGGAGTGCGGACAGCTCAAAAGCAGAACCCACACCGGAGGTAATAAAGACGATGGTACCAATGCCCTGCTGCATGAGCGCGTCAACACCAGACAGCGCCCCGGTCAACACCGCGAAGTCGTGCGCCGCCGTTATCGTGAGGACGCCGTTTTCAATGACTGCGCTGTGACCGAGGTCCGCGCCGTTTGCGTCAACGATGCGGAACAGCGGCGAATACTCGGGCGCGCTGGCCACAGGCAGAACGGGCTCGGGAGGAACATATGTGCCGGTGATATTATGATCGTATTCCTTTGCGTACTGATTCCAGTATTCTACCCAACCGTTGACGGTAAGCTTGGATGTATCAGGCTCAATTTCCGTGCCGTGTATAGGGTCGTCCGAAGAGCCGCCGTCGCCGATCCATGCGCCATGCCCATGCTTGTTGCCGTATTCGTCATTGATGATCATCCATGCATTTTTGATGACCTTCACATGGGCGTCACCGGAGATGGTCACATCGCTGCCGCGCCCTCTGTATTGATCGCCAGATTTAAAGGCCACACCATAATCACTGCCGCCGCCGATGCTTGCAGCGCTGGTGCCGCCCATAACAGTGACTTCACCGCCGGATATTCTAATACCGCTTCCGTTCGCCAGAGTACCGCCGCCTATACCGGCCCCATGCTGTCCGCCTGTTGCATTGACCGTACCGCCTGTAATTGTTATGTTTTTTCCGTTTGCCCGCATGCCGCCGCCAATGCCGGCGGCATCGCCTCCGCCGTTTGCGGTGACGACACCGCCGTTAATGACAATGTCAGAGCCATCGCCATCTCTGCCGCCGCCTATACCGGCGCCAAGCGAAGCGCCGGTTGCCGTGACATTGCCGTCGTTTATAATGATATCTTTCCCGGCAGCGTAAGCGCCGCCGCCGATGCCGGAGCCCCAGTATCCACCCTTTGCGATGACTGTGCCGCCGTTGATTTTGATATGTTCACCGCTGCCATTTTCACCGCCGCCAATGCCGGCGGCCGACGTTCCTCCTGCTGCCGTAACGTGCCCCTTGTTTATCGTTATATTTGAGCCGCTTCCACCTTCGCCGCCGCCGATGCCGGCACCCTCGCCGTATGAATTGGAAGAAGCAACGACCGAGCCATCATTAATAGTTATATTATCTCCATTGCCTTTTAAACCGCCGCCTATCCCGGCACCGGCTTGCCCGGTGGCGGTTACTTTGCCGCCGTTGATGGTGATATTTGTTCCGTTTCCATTGCGGCCACCGCCTATACCCGCGCTTTCTGCGCCGCAGGAGGCATTAACAGTGCCGCTGTTGATAGTGATGTTTGCGCCGTCCTCTGCATATCCGCCGCCTATACCGGCCGCGTAAGCGCCTCCCGTGGCATCAAGACTGCCGGAAACCTTGTTTTCATCCTGTATCACAAGATTACTGTCGTTATTCTCAACACCGGCGTGCCCGCGCCCGCTTTTCACGGTGTTTTCCCCGTCAAGCTCAATAATGACGGTGGAATCTTCATCCGGGCTTACGCTGACCGCCGTTACGGCACCCTCTCCGTTATAGTTGTTGCCGGTGCCGCTTTCGTCAATATTCACACCGTCGAGGGTGACCTCTGCCGTTGCGCCGCCGGTGGCGGAAATGCTTATGGTGTTCTGTGTCGGCGTCTCCGAGTCGCTCTGTGAAATGATGGTGGGCGAGGTTTGCGTCACGTTCACAAAGCCCGCGTCCACCTGAGAAACGTACTGGCCGGACTCATCTGCCGACACCTCTATACTGCCCTGTGAGAGGTCGTACTCCTCCGCAAAGGCAAGCGCAGGCACGTAGCAGACAAGCAGCACCATTACAATGACCGTCGAAAACAGCTTTTTAAGTTTCATTCTCCAACCCTTCTTTTTCTGTACATAATGTATACCGACGATATACTCTGACACATTGCAGGAACATTTTAACACTCAACATCAAGCAATGCAAGATGTTTTTCATACAAAATACCTTGATGTTAAAAGACGGCACTATCACCCATACTGTTAGTTGAGGTGATGGTATATGTATATGCGAATAAGAAAGGCGCGGGAAGAGCGCGGCTACACGCGCGAAAAGTTTGCCGAGCTTCTGGATGTGAGCGTTTCCTACATGGCGGAGGTGGAGCGCGGCAGGACCGGGATATCCGTAAAAATGCTGATGAAGATATGCGGCGTGCTGGGACTGTCGGCGGACTATGTGCTGTTCGGCGAGGAGAGGACGGAGGCCGCCGCGCTGGCGGACAGGATAGAAAGGATAGACGGAAAGTACCTGCCGCTGCTGGAGAGCATGATAGACGGCCTGCTGGCACTGAACGGCGCGGACAGCAGGGAATGACCTGCACACCGCCGCAGTTGCCCAGCGGCGCGACAGATTCATGCCATTTACCTATTGACAAAGTAGGATTAAAATAGT
>OLOV01000288.1_pt1 | contig 44867 bp, 47 predicted proteins | sample 1672931 | NCBI WGS metagenome assembly OLOV01 (sample SAMEA3136738, study PRJEB25190) | human gut metagenome | biome: human gut; feature: human-associated habitat; material: faeces | place: Austria | collected 2013 | reverse complement strand
TTAAATTTATATTATTTAATATTTTTTTGTTATCTCTTTCAAAACATATATTTTTGAGTTCTAACATATTACCTCCCTTTTTGAGTTTAATATTTTCACACCTTTAATATTTTACCACAAAATTGCAATAAAATAAACATATTTTGCAAAAAAAACGAGCTAATTGCTCGTCTTCTATTTTAAGTATAATGTTGGGTCTACTGTTTCTTCATTTTTTGTCATTTCAAAATGTAAATGTGGCTCATCTGCTATTTCAAAAGCTGCTGAATTTCCCACAGTTCCTAGACTTTGACCTTTTATTACTTCTTCTCCTTCTTTTACAAATTCTGTTGTTAATAGGTTTGAATATATTGTTTTTAATCCGTTTCTATGTTCAATTATTACTGTTAGACCATATCTTGGGTCATTTTTTATTGCTACAACTTTTCCCTCTTCTGCTGCTTTTACAACTGTTGTTCTTGCTGCTTTTATATCTATTCCTTTATGAACTATCCATTCTTGTAATGTTTCTGAATATACTAAATTATCTATTGCAAAGCCTTTTAATATCTCTCCTTCTACTGGATACATAAATTCTAATTCTTTTACAGGTTCTTCTACAATTGTTTTGGGTTGACTTTCTTGGTCTTGTGTTTGGTTGTTTTCTAGCTCTGTATTTGTTTGTTGTTCTTCATTTTCTACTATTTGATTTGTGGTTTCCTCAACTATTTCATTAATTGTTTTGCTTAAGTCTGTACTTGCTTGTTCTAGACCATTACTGTTTGGTACTAATTCTGTAATTTTTTCTGTTGCTAATAAACTTTGCCTTGCTGTTTCTTTAATCTTGTTATTATATACAATATATACTGTAACACACGTTATAATTAAAACTAATAGTATACCTCCATAAATTATTAATATCTTTTTTAAATCACTATTCATTTTCCTTCTCACTTTGGATTCCTCCTTTTATTTTCTTTAGTTTAATTATGTACCCAATTTTTAGTTTTTATTCAAATATTTTCTATTTTTACATCTGTATAATAGTGATTTATTATTTGCTCAGCCGTAAACCCTGTCTTTGCCATTGCATCTGCTCCCGTTTGACTAAGTCCAACCCCATGCCCATAGCCGGTAACATTAAAGGTAACATTTTCACTAACCTCTATACTAAACTTTGCAGATTTTAAACCAAATATTGTTCTTGCTTCTACTCCTGCCATGCTTACATTACCAAACTGTACTGTTTTTACTCTTCCACTTTCAGTATATTCGGTTATTTGTATTGGATTTTCTGTATTCCAATCTATAACTACTTCAGGGTGCGTGTCTTGTATTTTCTGTAAAACTTCCTCTTTAGTTAATGTTACTGTTGATGCATATTGTGTATATACATCTTCACCTGTTGTTTCTACACTTTGCAAATATGGGTAATCTCCTCCTCCCCACACATTTGCAGCTGTTTCTGTTATTCCCCCACTACTTGAATGGAAAAATGCGTTTATTGGTTCTCCATTATATGTAATTATCTTTCCTGCTGTTTCATTTACAGCTGTGGTAATTTTGTCCCAGTTGTTTTCTCTATCTGCTTCATTCCATTTTTCAAATCTGCTTTCTTTTGAAATCCATGCCTGGCAACACTTTGAGTCATCACATATGTCTGCATCTCCATGCTTGCTACCTTTAGATATTTTATATGCTGTATAAGTTCTAGCAACTATTGCTTGTGCTTTTAATGCCTCTATTTCATAATTCGCTGGCATCTCTGCTGATACTACACCATATAAATATTCGTCCATATTAAGTTCTTGAACTTCTCCTGTTTTACTATGTAATAATTTTACATTTGCATAATTTTTATACGTATATGGTTCTGACTTTTCTTCCTTTTTCTCTTGATTTTCTTCTGCTAGAGTTGGATTTGACATTTTCACTGTTTGTGGTCTTTTAGTAAATATTATTGGAAGTATAAAACATAAAACTACAAAACATAAAATATATACTATAATTCTTCTCAAAATTTCCTCCTTTTTTTAAGCAATTTTCTGGCGCATTTTTAGTAATATTTTCTTTTCAATTCTTGATACCTGAACTTGAGTTATTCCAAGCATTTGAGCTACTTGCATTTGAGTTTTTTCTTTGAAATATCTTAAAATTATAATTTTTCTTTCCCTTTCTTCTAATTCATCTAGTAGTTCCTTAATACATATTCTGTTTATTACAATTCCTGTTTCATCTTTATTTGTACTAATTTTTGCAATTCTTGTTTCTCCTTTTGAATCATCATATGCCTCCTCATCTATTGATTCTGGTTTTCTAATTGCTTCTTGCGCTTCTATTATTTCTTCATTTGTAACCTTTAATCTTCTAGCAAGTTCGCTTACTTTCAATTCTTCTCCTGTTTTATTTGCATTTTGCCTTTGAAGTTCGTTTATTTTTGTTGCCAATTCCTTTATGCTTCTACTTATTTTTATTGGTCCATCATCTCTTATAAATCTTTTTATTTCTCCGAATAATATATGGCACAGCATATGTTGATATTCGTACATTATAGCTTATATCGAATCGCTGAATTGCCTTTATTAAACCTATACATCCTATTTGATATAAGTCTTCTCCTGCGTATCCTCTTCCAGAAAATCTTTTTACTATGCTCCAAATTAAACCTGTATTTGCTTGTACCAGTTTGTCTAGTGCCTCTTTTGATTTATTTTGAGCCTTTATAATATCTTCTGTTTCTACCTCGTACATATTTCCTCCGTTTAATTTTTAATTACCTTTTTCATAGTAATTTTTGTACCTATTCCGAGATTAGATTCTACCTTTAGCTCATCCATAAAGCTCTCCATTATTGTAAATCCCATTCCAGACCTCTCTAGCTCTGGTTTTGTGGTGTACAAAGGTTCTTTGGCCTTTTCTATATTTTCTATTCCTTTTCCATTATCGCTAATTACTATCTCTATTGAATTTCTAAACAGTGTACATTCTATTTTTATTATTCCTAGCTTGTCTTCATAACCATGTATTATGCAATTTGTAACTGCTTCTGACACAGCTGTTTTTATATCTGATATTTCCTCTATGCTTGGGTCTAATTGTGAAGCAAAACTTGCTACTGTAATTCTTGCAAATGCCTCATTGGTAGATTTACTTATAAACTCTAGTTTCATTTTATTATCATACATATTTTCCAATTTTTGTTCCTCCTTGTTCCCCTATTATTGGTATTATTTTTGTTATTCCTGCCATTTCAAATACTTTTTTTACGCTTGGTTTTACATTTATCATATTCATTTTGCCACCAAACATTGAAATCATTTTATATCTGCCTAAAATCATTCCAATACCTGCGCTATCCATAAAATTTACATTTTCAAAATCCATAATTAATTGTTTTGGTATGTATTTTTGTATTTCAAAATCTGCTCTTGTCCTTATTTTCTCTGATGTGTGATGATCTATTTCTTCTGTTATTTTGAGTGTTAATAGCTTGTCCTTTTCATTATATACCGCCTTCAAACTAATCCCTCCTACTTTTCATATACCTTATATATTCTAGTTTTAATTTCTTTTTCCTTCGATGAAATATGAGAAGTTTTGGCGAAAAAAGACAGGATATAAAGTAAACTTTTGTAGCTTACTTTATTCCCATCATTTTTATTTTAGTTTTTAATATTACTATATTTCCTTCATTTTTCTATATTTAATATATTTAATTGTTCCTATTACAGCAATAATTGATATAGAAATTAGTATTGTTACTTTTATACCTGCATTTGGTATTACTGTTTTTGATATTGTTTCATCTTCCTTTTTATCATTATTATTAGAGTTTTGTTGTTCCTCTTCAACTAGCTTTCCATCTTTATATACTTCAGTTGTCTCTACATCTTTTACTATCATAGCTTTTGATGTTACTGCCTTTTGATTTCCACCTTTAATTGCTACTTCTTTTACATATAAATATAGTACATTAGCCTTTGCAATTTCATTATAGTTTGCTATGTCATTTGTATCTATTGAAAATTTTAACTTGTTAGAATTTGTTTGTTCTTCTGTTATCTTAACCCAGTCTGTTATATTAGCTTCTGCTTGGTTTGCTGATAAGTAGTAATAATATTCATATTGGTCATTGTTTAGGTTTCTTACAATATCTAAAACCTCCATATCTAGCAACATATACTCATTCTGTGCTGGGTCAGAGAAAAAATATGCTTTTATCTTCTTTACAAGACTTCTTGAATTGTCAAAGTTTGAATTTTCTGGTTTATCTTTTGAATCTATACCTATTTTATCTTCTTTTATTTCAACATCAAATGTTGTTTCTTTTGATTGGTATGTTACAGTTAATGTAATAACCTTTTTTTGAGTATTGTTAAATCCTTCTATGTTTACTTGCTCATCAGTCATAGGTATATCTTCCTTATAGCCATCCTCATATGTAACTTCTATAATCCCTCCTGTTACGTCTAAATTTTCCTTATTCATAATATATGAAACCTTGTTTGGTAATTTTTTTACTGATATACTTGAAACCTTTCTTGCTTCAACTGTTATTTCCTGTGTTGTTGTTTTGTTTTCAAATCTTATTGTTATGTTCGTTTGTCCTAGAGTTAAGCTGTTTCCATTTTCTATTGTATAATCCGTTATTTCCAATTCTGTTCCATCCTCGTACGTTGCTATAACCTTCATTCCTGTTGCATCAAAGTTTTGACCAACAGTATATTTTACTTTATCTGGTTCTTTTGTTATTTCAATTTTTATTACTGGGTTTGGCTCTACAGTTACTGCTTGTTCAATCTTTTTCTCTTCGTAACTTATTGTTACTGATGTTTGCCCGTTCTTTAAACTTTGTCCATTTTCTATTGTATAGTCTGTTATTTCTTTTACTGCACCGCTTTTATAAACTGCTTCAACCACCATTCCTGTTTTATCAAAACTATGTCCTGCTAAATATGTAGTTTTAGTTGGTGGGGTTTTTATTCTTATACTTGCAACAGTATCTCTTTCTACTGTTATAGGTTGATTTACTGATATACCCTCATATGTGATTGTTACATTAGATTGTCCTACTTGTAAATTTGTTCCATTTTCAATACCATATCCTACTATCTTTGCTCTTAATCCACTTTTATATGTTGCTGTAACCTCCATTCCTGTTTTATCAAAATCTTCTCCTTCAAAGTATGTTGTTTTAGTTGGTGGAGTGGTTATTTCTAGTGTCTCTAGTATATCATTTTCTATTTGACTTACAGTAAATGCTTTTATTGTAGTATCAAAGTCAGGCAATCTACTATTCATCTCTGATAGTTTAGAAAGGTCTACCCAACTGTTTGTTTCAAATTGATTAGGCGTTGTATAAAAACATTTTCCACTCTCAACTTGAACTGATTCAAAAAAGCTTCCAGCATAGGGTATTTCTGCTGCGACATAAATCTCGGAGTTTCTTGTTCCTTCTATTTTTACTACTATTGCAAAAGTATCATTATTAATTGCAATTGGATTTAGAAATTCTAATGTATGGTATCCAGCATCAAAAGTTTCTGTTTCTCCTGCTTTTAGTTCTACTTTTTTTAAACTGTTTTTGTCCATACTAGCTCCATTTTGATTAATATATACTGTACATTTATACGTTTCTGGTGCATTTATTGCTATTTGTGTTATATATTCTGGTTCTGAAGATTCTCTATTAAATATGGTTCCTAAATATAATTCATTACTTGGGAAGGTAAAAGGAATGTCATATCCTAAATAGTTATATTGGTAAATTTTTTCATAATCGATTTTGTCTGATGCTTTTATAACTCCAAAAAGAGCTGAATAAACATTAACATCTTCATACGAAACATACATAAATCCTTGGTCTCCAACATCTACACCCCACGAATTTCTAATAATCCATGCGCCATTATTTTGAGGCCTGTGAGAAGCATTGAAATTTGATGTGCTATAATTATCATCCCATCCCACAATAGAAGCTGCATGGTTTGTAGGGCAATTGGTGGTATTATCACAATACAAAGCACCTGTTGAGGCATTATAGTAATCTGATAATATTTGTGCACCATGAATTGATACATATACTGACCCATATTTTAGTATATGCTCTTTTATTTGTCTTTTTATTTCTGTTGTATCTTCACTTATATTGTATGAAGGGAATTCAATCGTATCATATAGTTGTGTAACTACATTCTTATTTTGTATTTGACTTAATTCTATTAAACTTTCATCATTTTCAAATGGCATTTGGCTTTCTTCTATTGCTCCTTGACCATTTGTTAAATACGCAGAGGCAAGGTAATAGTTTCCTCCATCACTAGCTCCTTTGTTGAATCCATATTCATTTATTTCGTTATTTGCAAAAACTCTATTTGTAGCATATACCATATGTCTTTCTGAAAAATTATACGTTTTAGTTGATAAGTTATTTTTATGGTTGTATAATGCTAAATTTGTTTCTAGTGAAGACATTACAGCAAATGTCCAACAACTATTTGTTTGTTGTTGATTTCTTATTGTTAAGTTTTCTGGTATAGCACTTCTTAAATCATATTTTGCTTCTAAAGTACCTTTTAAAGAGCTTGCCCAGTTTATTGGATTTTGAACTCTCGTTTTTGTCTTTGGTATTTCATAAGTACGTGGTTGTATTACTTTTTTTCTTTCTTCCTCTGGAAGGTTTAACCATTCCTTGTATTCTTCTGTCATTTCAACTGGCTGTATTAAATTTACTATTTCACTTGCAAATACCTTTTTCCCTGTTAATAAAACTATTAAAATAGCTAATGATATAAATACTTTTCTAACTTTTTTCATAATAATTCTCCTAACCATTTTTAGACATTATATTCTTAAGATTATTTTATACAAAAAAGTTACAAAATGCAATACTTTTTTGCATTTTGTAACTAAAATGTAATATTTTCGTAATCCTTATAAATATAATTCACACTCATTTAAAAAGAATTTATCGGTCTGTCCTGCTATATAGTCTATTATTACTCGTTTTATATCCTCATTTGGCTTTTCCATCATTTTGTTTACAAAATGATATAATATTCTTTCTGAAGAGGTTATTGTACTTCTGTGCAACTCATCTTTTACATCTACTTCCCCTAGTTTATTCAAATAATAATAGTATAATTTTATAAACATTTTTTCTATTTTGTCGTAGTTTAAATTTGCTTTTTCTGAATTGTATATTTTTTCATAATTCCAGTTCTGTAATTCTATTAAAGCTTCAAATACATCATTTGAGAAATTTAAGTATGGTTTTTCAAAGCTATTTATTATTACGTCTTTAATTAATGTATCTATTATTTGTCTGTTATTATTACCTATTATCTTTCTTGGAAGTTCCGGTATTTCATCTCTTTCTATTATTCCTAGAATTATTGCATCTTCTATGTCTCTACCTATATATGCAATTACGTCTGATAGCCTTACTACACTTCCTTCTATTGTTATTGGTATTATTTTTCTGCTGTAATCATCTACGTGGAAAGCATTATATAAATCTTTTTCAAATTCCTCACGTGTTTTGTTTGTATTATGTTCATATCTGTTTTTTAGTATTTCTCCATTGTGTGCTAAAATTCCATCTAATGTTTGCATACTAATATTTAAACCTTCTATGTCTTGCAATATTCTTACACTTTGAGCATTGTGACAGAAGTATCCTATGTTTTCCTTTTCACATATTGAATTTAACAAACTTTCGCCTTTATGCCCAAATGGTGTATGTCCTATATCATGTCCTAGTGCAATTGCTTCTATTAAGTCCTCATTTAGTCTTAAGCTCCTACCTATCGTTCTTGCTATTTTTGAGACTAATTGAACATGCAAAACTCTACGTGTTATATGGTCATTTTGAATAAATGAATATACTTGTGTTTTATCTATATATCTTGTATAGCCTGATGAGTGTATTATTCTGTCTATGTCCCTATAAAATATTGGTCTTATGTCTTCAATATCCTCCTTTAGCCATACTCCTTCTTCTGATTTACAAGCAAATGGTGATAAATCTTTTTCCTTTAATAACATATTTTGTTTTGCTTTTTCTAATATTTCATTCATATATTTTCTATTCCACCTTCTATATTATATAAATTTTTATAGCCCTGTTTTTTTAAAATCTGCAATGCTCTTTTACTTCTTATTCCTGCACTACAATACACTATTATTATACTATTTTTATCAAGCTTTTTTGGTGCCTCTTTTTCTATATCATATACTGGAATATTAATGCTTCCACGTATATGTCCCTCTTTATATTCTTGCGTACTTCTAACATCTAAAAGCACTGCATTATCATTTGTTTTTATAATTTCAAGCATCTCTTTTACTGTAATGTTTTCCTTGCTCCTGCATATTTTTTTCATTAATATATTAAGCATTTTCATTCATCTCCTAAAAAATCCCTAATATAATATATTAAGGATTTTCTTATTTGGTGAATTAATTTTTTTCTTCAAAATTTGCTGATAAAGCTATTATACTAGCTACATATGTTGCAAGCATTATTGGAAAAAATAGTCTATTTATTGGCATTCTTATTATTGCCATTAGTGCTAGTACAAATACTATTGAACCCATGATTCCAAGTATGGAGGTGCCTAAGATTTTTAAAACACCTTTTTTGTAATATCTTATTGAATAATAAAGTAATATTATTATTGTTGCTATACCTATATAATTTGCATATTGTTTTGCGTTGTCTATTAAAATATTTTTTGTATAACCATCAATATAATTTAGTCCATTTTTTCCAAGTAAAAACATTCCTACTGCTATTACTAGTACACATATTATTAATAATATTTTTTTAACTGTTCTCATTTTGACCTCCCACTTAAGTTTTCAAATATAAACTTTGAGAATATAAAATTATAAATATAAATTATTATTATTCCCCAGAATAAAGACATTCCAAAACTGTTTATATTTGTTTTTATTGCAAAGGTAAATACTACTGCTATTACGTATATTGGAAGTGTATTTAAGAAGAACTCTAAATTTGCTTTTTTGTACATGCCTTCTGTTTCTTTACTTAGGTTTCTTAAAACTATATATGTGAATATATACTCTAATATCATTGATATTACTATTGCTGAAATTCCTTCCATTGTTATAACTACATTAGTTAGTCTTAGTACTAGTAGTAAAATTCCTAAATATCCTATTTGAAAATATACAGATATAAAGCCTTTTGCTTTAAATTTTATTACTAAATATATATATGCTATTATGAATACAATTCCAATTGATGTTGCAAATATTAATAGTTTTTCTTGAGTTAGATTTGTTTCTTTTGTTTCATTTTTGTATTCATAAATAATTGGTTTTGCTCCTGAATTTAAAAGTACAGCTTCACGATTTGCTTCTTTTCTTGCTTCTTCTAATTCGTTTGCATCATTTGACACACCAAAGGTTAACATTACTTTATTGTTATATACTATGTTTGGAAGTACTGTTTCTCCAAGAAAAGAATCATTTAATATAACCCAAACTTTTTTTGAACTTGTTACATTTTCTTTTTCTCCTGCTTCATTCGTTTTTTCTTCAGTTGTTTCAACATATATTTTATTTAACTCCTCAATTTTTTTTGTTCCCTCCTCATTAAATGATAATTGTAGGAAAATTCCTGTTTGAATGGCTCCTTGGCTATACATTACTTCTGCCTTTTCTAAATATTTATTGTCAAAAACAACTTCAAATGTTTCTCCATCTAATAAGATAAAACTTCCTGAATTTTCTATTATGCTCTGAACTTCATCTGCTTGACTATTTTCTGGGATTTCTATTGTTATTTTTCCTGTTTTTTCATCTAAGTCTATTAGATATTCTGAAACGTTATTTCCTTTAAGTCTTTTTTCAATAATTTTCTTTGTTTTCTTGTAGTTGTCTAATGTTTTAACTGTTTCATCATTTACTGGATTTTGAACTGTTTTGTATCCAGCTTCTTCAGTATATTCTACCCCTTCTTCTTCTGTTACAACTTTTCCTTCTGCATCATATATTGTTTTTGTTGTTTTTTCACTTACATCAGCTGTAATTACTCTAGTTTGTCCAAATTCCATTCCTGTTTTTAAATTTGGTAGTACATTTACTTTTTCACCATTTTCATTCTTTTTATATACTCCAAAAAATGATGCAAACATTAAAAGAGCTACAACTAAGATTATAACAACTGTTAAAGTTTTTGTGTATTTTTTCACTTTTCCTTCAATCCTTTCATTTTTTATTTTATAATAACCTGGTATTATTTATAATAAGTTCAAACCAAATATTTAAATATTTTGCTGCATATTTGCTCATCATTGTTCTATCCATAAAAATTTCAAAATAGTCTAATACTGGACATATTTTTGTGTCTATTGTTAAATCTAATATTACTTTTCGATCAACATTATCAATTTCCAAATTAGCCTCTGTTACAGCATAATTTACTCTATCATGGATTTCAAATTTTGTTAGATTTTTATTTACAACTCTGTCTCTATGCACATCGGATTTATCTGCTAATATTAAAGCTGCCGAAATATCACTAACTGCCGTTCCTGTTGCTTCATCATGATTTCCAATTGCAGACATTATTTCTGTTCTATCTTTTACATCCATTCCCATATCCTTTAAGATGTTGTACGCAAGTATCGCACCTGAATGAGCATGGTCAACTCTGTTTACTCCATTTCCTATATCATGTAAATATCCTGCAATTTTTGCAAGTTCAATCCTATATTCATCATATCCCAATGTTTCTAAAATTCTTCCCGCTCTATTAGATACTATACTCACATGCCTTTGAGAGTGTTCTGTATATCCGAAGAGCATCCAATTGCTTTTGTGCTCCAATAACTAATTCTTGTACTTCTGGATTATTCTTTACATCCTCTAAAGTTACCATTTATCTCCTCCTTTTTATATTTGGTATTATATCAAAAAAATATGCCAAATACAATAATAAATACAAAAAAATAGTAAGCAGTAGTTGCTATTCACCCTTAATTTACTAAATTCTCGCCCAATCTCGTCGGAGCTTTTATATTTATTATAAATTGAGCCCACGATGGATACGCCTACGATGTTTTTCGGGGGTCCTCAATTTATTCTAAATATAAAACTCCTGCGTTGGGCGAATTTTTTAGTAGTAAGTCTTGAATAGCAACAAGTAGTAAAAGAACCAATGAATTGGAAATTTTATTCCTTTTTTATTGATTCTTTATCATCTATTAGATGAACCTTTTAGTTGTTAAGTGTTTGTCGCTCTAATCTTTGATAAAAATGTATAAAGTACAAATTTATAAAACTATACTAAATTTTGTCTACTGTCTCGTCTTTCTTGAAATATTTTGTTCCTAGCATTTTGTCTGGTAAATATTGTTGCTCAACTTGATGGTTTGGATAATCGTGTGGATACTTGTATCCTTTTCCGTATCCAAATTCGCTCATTCCGTGTGACTGGTGCGTTTCTTATGTGCATTGGTATTTCTCCTGTGTCTTTGCTTGATACATCTACTAAAGCTTTGTCTATTGCTAGGTATGCACAGTTTGATTTTTTAGAAGTAGCCACATATAGTGCTGCTTCTGCAAGTATTATCCTTGCTTCTGGCATACCTACATTTGCAACTGCTTGCATTGCTGATGTTGCTACTACTAGAGCATTTGGATTTGCCAAACCTACATCTTCTGATGCTGCAATTACTATCCTTCTTGCTAAAAATACTGGATCTTCTCCTCCGTTGATTGCTCTTGCTAGGTAAAATATTGTTGCATCTGGATCGCTTCCCCTCATAGACTTTATAAATGCACTTATGTTGTCGTAGTGAGAGTCCCCCGATTTATCAAACATTGTTTTTTTCTTACCCATACAATTTGCTGCTATTTCTTTTGTTATTTTTATTTTTCCATCTGAATCCATCTCTGTTGTAAGTACAGCAAGCTCTAGTGTATTTAGTGCTGTTCTTACATCTCCTCCAGATAGTTTTGCTATAGCTAATAAAGTTTCATCTTCTATTTCTATGTTGTAATTTGCTAATCCGTCTTTATTTTCTAATGAGTTTTTTAAAATTTTAAATATGTCGTTATATGTCAATGGTTTTAATTTTACTACCATTGATCTTGATATTAAGGCTTTGTTTACTGAAAAATATGGGTTTTCTGTTGTTGCACCAATTAGTATTATTGTTCCATCTTCCACAAATGGAAGTAATGCATCTTGTTGAAGTTTATTAAACCTATGAATTTCGTCTATAAATAAAATGCATTTTCCTGATGGGTTAAGTAGCATATTTTTAGATTCTTCTACTGCTTTTTTTATATCTGCAACCCCAGCAGTTACTGCATTTAATTGTATGAATTTATATTTAGTTGTATTGCTTATTACTTTTGCAATTGATGTTTTTCCACAACCTGTTGGTCCCCATAGGATTAAGCTTGTTAGCCTATCTGCTTTTATTGTTCTATATAGTATTTTGTCTTGTCCAAGTATTTCTTCTTGTCCTACAAATTCTTCAAGTTTTGTTGGTCGTACTCTGTGTGCTAGTGGCTCCATACTTTTTCACTCCCTTTGCTCGTGAAATAATAAACATTTTTTATTTATTGGTTTCCTAGTGTTAATAGTGCTTTTTTAATTATTTCTTCTACTGTTAAGTTTTGTGTATCTATTTTTTCTAATACTTTTGATATTTCTTTTCTTGTGTAGCCTAGTACTTGAAGTGCTGTTATTGCTTCTGTGTCTTTTTCTTCAAGGTCTATTACTTTGGTAATTTTTTCATTTTGATTTATTGTCTGTTCTGTTTTTAACTTGTCCTTTAATTCTAGTATAATTCTTGCTGCTGTTTTGTTTCCTATTCCTGGTATTTTTACTATTTTTGATACGTCATTTGATATTACTGCTAGAGCAAAGCTTGATGGTGTTATGCTAGAAAGTATCTGGATTGCTGACTTTGCTCCTATTCCACTTACTGATAGTAGTAATTCGAACATTCGTAATTCTTCATTACTTAGAAAACCATATAATGCGATGTTATCTTCTCTTACATAATAGTATGTATATACCTTTAGATTTTCACCTGTGTCTGGTAATTTTTCTATAACGCTTGGAGACATAAATATTTTGTATCCTATGCCTCCATTATCTATTACTACATAATTGTTTGCTTTGTCTACAATTTTTCCATTTATATATGCATACATAAGTGTTCACTCCTTTTGCATAAGCAATACTTAGTCAGCCTAAACGAAGTAAGTAGTATTTGTTTTGCACATACTTCAAAGACAGACTAAGTAATTTTCTTATTCTACAGTTACTGATTTAGCTAAATTACGTGGTTTGTCTACGTCTAATCCCTTTTCTTTTGATATGTAATATGATAATAATTGCAATGGTATTATTGAAAGTACTGGTGATATTTCTGTAGAAATTTCTGGTATTCTAATTATTGTATCAAAACCTTTGTTTTCTATGTTCTGATTTGTTACAACTATTACTTTTGCTCCTCTTGATAATACTTCTTGTATATTGCTAATTGATTTTTCTACTAAGTTTTTATTTGTTATTGTTGCTATTACTGTTACTCCTGTGTCTATTAGTGCTATTGGTCCATGTTTTAACTCTCCTGATGCATATCCTTCTGAATGTATATATGATATTTCCTTTAGTTTTAAAGAACCTTCTAAGCTTACTGCATAATCTACTCCTCTGCCAAGGAAGAACATATCTTTTTCTTTATATATTCTTTTTGCTACTTCTTGAATCTTTGAAGTATCTTTTAGTAATTCCTCTGCTTTACTAGGTAATTTTAATATGTCTTCTTTTATTGTGTCTATTTTGTTTGTATCAGTTCTTCCTAATATTTCTGCAAAATATAGAGCTATTAATGTTAACATTGTTACTTGTGATGTGTATGCTTTTGTTGATGCAACTGCAATTTCTGGTCCTGCATGTGTATATATTGAATAGTCTGCTTCTCTTGTTATTGAGCTTCCTATAACATTTGATATTGCTATTGTTTTTGCTCCTTTTGACTTTGCAAGTTTAAGTGCTGCTATCGTATCTGCTGTTTCTCCTGATTGGCTAATATATATTACTAATGTTTTGTCATCTACAAGTGGATCTCTATACCTAAATTCTGATGCAATATCTACCTCTACTGGTATCTTGCAAAGTTTTTCAAATAAGTTTTTTGAAACTAGTCCTGCGTGCATTGCTGTGCCACATGCTATTACATACATTTTATTTATACTTTCTAAATAATCCTTTGTAAATTCTAGTTCATCAAAATTTACTTTTGAATTGTTAAGCCTTGTTCCTATTGTTTCTCTTATTGCTTTTGGTTGTTCATATATTTCTTTTAACATAAAATGCTCATATCCATCTTTTTCTGCCCCTTTGCTGTCCCATTCTATTGCACTAGTTTCCTTTTTTATTTCGTTTAATTCTGTATCATAGAATTTTACATCGTCTTTACTCAAATAAGCAAATTCATAATCATTTAAGAAATAAAAATCCTTTGTATATGAAAGTATCGCTGGTATGTCTGAGGCTATATAGTTTTCTCCTTTTCCTTTTCCAATAACTAGTGGACTATCTTTTCTTACCACTATCATTTTGTCTGGTGCTTTACTTGAAATTATTTCAAGAGCAAAACTTCCTTTTAAATCCATACAAGCATTTTTTACTGCTCTTAAAAATCTTAAATCATCATTGTCTTTATCTTGTTTATAGTAATAGCTTATTAAATTTGACACTACCTCTGTATCTGTTTGTGATACAAATTTATATCCTTTTTGAATTAAATCATTTTTTAATTCATTATAATTTTCAACTATTCCATTATGTACTATTGCAAATAAGCCATCCATATCCATATGTGGATGTGAATTTTCCTTTGATGGTTTACCATGTGTTGCCCATCTTGTATGTGCTATTCCAATTGTTCCTTTTAAATTATCAATTCCATCTAAAGAAGCTAAATTACTTACTCTTCCCTTGTCTTTTTCTACTTTAATTTTATTATCTTCAATTACTGCAATTCCTGCTGAATCATAACCTCTGTACTCTAATCTTGTTAATCCTTGTATTAATATTGGTGTTGCTTTTTTTGTTCCTATATATCCTACTATACCACACATATTTACCTCCTTTAAAATGCAAAGCATTTTGTCCTTTAACTATTCATTTTTGCTTATGAACATTATGTATTATATTATATAAATATATTTTATGCAAGTACTTAAAATAAAAAACTGGATTGCTCCAGTTTTTATTTATGCGAAGTTTATTTTACTGTATATCCTTCGTCCTCTAGAGATTTCTTTATTTCTTCTCTAGTCATACTTTCTACTTTTTCGTCTTCTGACATTTCAGCAAATGTTTTGGCATCTAGTTCCATTGTAGCTTTTTTGCCACTTTGTGTTAATGTTGGAAGGTTTACTTCTCCTTCTTCTTCTCCTGCAAATGATTTTAAAAGTTGAAGCATTGCATTATATTCATCAACATATTTCTTTGCTGTATCATCATTTTCAAAGATAAATGTCATTTTAACTTTATCAACTTTATCATTTTTGAAAGATACTTCTACTTCCTCTTTATGTTTTGGAGTATCAGATGTTTCTTCTACGTCTTTTGTTGCAACTAATTTATTTCCACAACCTGTTAAAGCTAATAATACTACTAGTAAGCAAAGCATTAATAATACTACTTTTAATGTTTTTTTCATTTTTTTATCACCCCCATAAATTTTATATTTTCATAATATCAAAACTCTTTGGAAAAGTCAAGCTTTTTTTATGAAATATTTTTTATTAATTTTAGATATTTCATTGCTTCGTATATGTTTTTTACTCCTATTATGTTTGATGTATATGTTCCTTTTAGTTGTTTTTTATTGTGTTCTGGTATTATGCAGGTTTTGAAACCTAGCTTTTCTGCTTCTTTTATTCTTTTTTCTATCATATTTACGCTTCTTACTTCTCCGGTTAGCCCTACTTCTCCTATTGCTATTGTTTCTAGTGGTATACTTATGTTTTTATAGCTTGAGGCTACAGCTAGCACTATACCTAAGTCTAATGCTGGTTCGTTTATTTTTATTCCTCCAACAATATTTAAGTATACATCTTGATTTCCAAATGGCATTCCTACTACTTTTTCTAATACTGCTATTAATAGTGTTAGTCTATTATAGTCTATTCCGTTTGCTGTTCTTCTTGGAAAGCCAAAAATTGTTCCGAGATGTTAGTGCTTGTATTTCTACTAGAATTGGTCTTGTTCCTTCTATACTTGCTACTACTATTGAGCCTGATGGGTTTTCTTCTCTTTCTCTTAGTAATACTGATGATGGATTTTGTATTTCCGTCATTCCTTTGTCTTGCATTTCAAACATCCCAATCTCATTTGTTGAACCAAATCTGTTTTTTACTCCTCTTATTATTCTATAAGAGAAATACCTTTCTCCTTCTAAGTATAATACTGTATCTACCATATGTTCTAAAACTCTTGGACCTGCTATATTTCCGCTCTTTTGTAACATGTCCTATTATTATTGTTGTTATTTTTTGTTCTTTACAATTCCTCATAATTTTTGATGTTATTTCTCTTACTTGGCTTACACTTCCCGGACTTGAAGTTATCTCATCTGAATACATAGTTTGAATTGAGTCTATTATAACTAGTTTTGGTTTTACTTTTACAATTGCATCTTCTATAAGTTCTATATCTGTTTCTCCTAAAAATAATATGTTGTCATTGTTTATTCCTAATCTGTCTGCTCTTATTTTTATTTGTTCTGCTGATTCTTCTCCTGAAACATATAAAACTTTTCCTTCACCATTTACTTTGTCACATATTTGTAGAATTAGTGTAGACTTTCCAATTCCTGGTTCACCACCTAATAATGTAAGTGAACCTTTTACTAAACCTCCGCCTAAAACTTTATCTAACTCCTCGAATCCAGTTGAGGTTCTTTTTATATCTTGTTTCTGTATATTGTTTAGAACAGTTGGTTCTACCTTTTCCTTTGAGGTTAATTTTCCTACTACTTTGTTTTGATTTTTTTCTTCATAACAAGTATTCCATTCATTACAAGCTGGGCATTTTCCAAACCATTTTGGCGATTCGTTTCCACAATTACTACATACAAATATTGTTGATTGTTTTGGCATTTTTTTCTCCTTAATTAAAATAATATTTTTAGGGGCTGACATCGTGCGTCCGCCCCTATGTGAGACTTATTATTTGTCAAATATTTTTTGAAATTCTTCTGCTGTTATTGTTTCTTTTTCTAATAATTTTTGAGCTACAGCGTGTAGTTTATCCATATGTTCTAAAATTAAATCTTGTGCTCTTTTATATGCTGTATCTATTAGTTCTTTTACCTCTACTCCTATTATATCTTCTATGTTATTTCCAAATGCTTGAAGCTCATATTGTTCTTTTGTTTCTAAGTTTACTGGTCCTACTCTATCACTCATTCCGTATTTTTTTACCATATCTTTTGCTAAGCTAGTTGCTACTTCGATATCATTGCTTGCTCCTGTTGAAATGTCATTTAGTGCTATTTTTTCTGCCGCTCTACCTCCAAGTAGTGCTACTAATTTTTCTTCCATTTCTGTTCTTGAAATGTAGTATTTGTCTTCATTTGTTTTATACATTGTGTATCCACCTGCTAGCCCTCTTGGTATTATTGATACTTCTTTTACGTCTTGCTGTGTTTCTAGGTATTTGCTTACTATTGCATGTCCTGCTTCGTGATATGCTGTTAATTTTTTATCTTTTTCTGATATTACTCTACTGTTCTTTTGAAGTCCAACTGTTACCTTCTTTACCGCTTCTTCCAAGTCATCCATTACTATTTTTTCGTGTTGTCTTGTTGTTGCGATTATTGCTGCTTCATTTAATACATTTGCAAGCTCTGCTCCTGTAAATCCTGCTGTATCTGTTGCAATGTCTTTTAAATTTATGTCATCTCCTAAAGGCTTATTTGCTGAGTGAATCTTTAATATTTCTTCTCTTCCTTTTGCATCTGGTACTGCTATTGTTATTTGCCTATCAAATCTTCCTGGTCTTAATAGAGCTTTGTCTAACATTTCTGGTCTGTTTGTTGCAGCAAGTACTATTACTGTTTCATTACTATCAAATCCATCCATTTCTACTAATAGTTGGTTTAAAGTTTGATTGTTTTCAGATTCTGCTCCGCTTCCACCAGTTCTTCTTGCTCCTACTGCATCTATCTCATCTATGAATACTATACATGGAGATATTTTTTTTGCTTTTTCGAATAATTTTCTAACTCTTGATGCACCTAACCCTGCAAACATTTCTATAAATTCTGAACCACTCATTGATATAAATGGTACTTTTGCTTCTCCTGCAATTGCTTTTGCAATTAAGGTTTTACCAGTTCCTGGTTTTCCATAAAGAAGAATTCCTCTTGGAATTTTCGCACCCATTTCTTGAAATTTTTCTGGTTCTTTTAGAAAGTTAACTATTTCAAGTAATTCATTTTTTTCTTCATCAAGTCCTGCAACATCTTTGAAGGTTATATTTGTTTTTTCACTTTCTGCATCATATACTTTTCCCTTGTCTCCTAATCCTTGCATCTTGAATAGTACTATAAATAGTATTAATATCATTATTGTTGGTAATAGGTTAACTAGTGTGTTTGTTAGTCTTACAAATATATTTGTTTTGTCTTGTTTTAAATCTATTACTTTTCCTTCTTGTATCTTATTTTGTACTAGTTCTACAAATGCTTGTGTACTTGGTATTATTGCTTCTTTCTTTTCCTCTTCATTTTTTAATTTTACTTTTATTGAGGTGCTTCCTACTGTCATTTCTATTTTTTCTACTGCATTTTCATCAATTTTATTTATTAATTCTGTATATGAAAGTTCCTTGCTGTCTTTATCATTATTTTTGTTTAGTAATGCAAAGGTTATGATTATTGCTGCCACTACTAAAACTATTGTAAATATTGTATAGTAAATTTTACCTTTATTTTTATCCTTCATTATTTATACTCCCTTCTGGTTTCTTTAGGTATATATAGTGGATTTACATCTAGTACTGCTATATCTTCTGTTTTTATATTACCACCTGTTACATCAACTATTATATGGTACATTCCGTATTGTTCCTATTATATTATATCTTTTATTATTTATCTCCACAGTTGCCTTTTGTTTTTTTAAAATACTCTTTATTTCTTTTAAAGCTCTTCTTAATTTGTCTCTTACTCTAAACATATCTGCTCTTTGGGTTACATTATATCCATCTAGATATCCTATTGGAATTATTGCTACTTGAGTTTCCTTTTTGGTTTTATAACTATTAACATAGCTTATATTGAATTTTGCAGGAACCTTTTTTACTTCTGCAATATTCACTTCTAGTTTTCCTATTTTTTTAAGTCCTATATTGTTTTGTGAACTTACTCTTCCTATAAATGCTGAGCCAATTCTTGAAGCGGTCAGATGCATTTCTGGGTAGTTTAGAATTGCTGGTGAGTTGCATATATGTTTTAGCCTTATATTAATATCATTTTTTTCAAGCATTTCAAGAACTTCTTTGAATCTTTCAAATTGTGCTATTGTGTGTTTATTGTTTTTATAGTATGCAATTGAAAAATGCGAAAATATTCCTTCTATTTCTATATTTTTGTCTATACTCTTTACTGCTTCTAAAATGTTTTCAAAATCATTATATATAAATCCATATCTGCCAAATCCTGTATCTATTTTTACGTGTACCTTTATATTATACCCTTTTTGAGAAAGTTCATTTACCATTTCTATGTTTTCTTTTGAATCTACTGTGATTGTAATTTTGTTTTTTAAAGCCTCTTCTAATTCTTGTTTGTTGTATAAAGGAGATAGCATTAATATGTTTACATTTTGATGTTCTTTTCGTAAAACAAGTGCTTCTTCTAATGTCGCAACTGCTAGGTAGTTTATACCATTTTCTATTAAGATTCCGAGGGTACTCTTTCAGTCCTAAGCCATATCCGTTTCCTTTAACAACAGCTATTATTGTGTAGTCATTATCTCTAGAAATTTCTTTTACATACGTTTTTATTTTGTTTATATTATGTCTTAATTCCTCTTTATTTACAATTAATTGCTTCAAGTTATTTACCTCTTTCTTTTATTTTTGTTTTTATCTCTGCTAGATTTTTATATATTTTTTCTGTAATTTTGTACATTTTATATATGAAAGGTTTATAGTTGATGTATAATTCTCCTATAAATTCTGTAAACTCTGCATTGAAGCCTTTTTTAAATCTATATAATCCATATTGTGGATGACTTTCGTCTACCACACCAACAACACCTCTAAAATCATACATATCTTTTTTATGTTCTATTGAGTATTTTATCATCTCCCATTGTAGTAAATAATTTGGCATTAAATTTCTATGTTCGTTGCTACTTGCACCATATAAGTACCATATTTTATTTCCATAGATTATATCTAATATTCCTGATATTGGCTTGTCCTCATAATATGCCATCATTAATTTTAAGTGTTCTGGTGCTAGTTCATCATACATTTTTTCGAAATATGATAATGGTCTTATCATAAAGTTGTCTCTTTTTCCTGTTATTTCCATTATTTTATGGAAGTCTTTTAGATCTTCTTTTGTTCCTTCTCTTATTACAACTCCTTTTTTTGTTGCTAAACGTATATTATACCTAGTTTTCTGATGAAATGCTGCAAATATTTCGTCCTCTGTTTTACCTTTTAAATCTAGTCTAAACACATATCTTGGTTGTATTCCTTCACTAAAATTTTTGGCATCATCTTTTATTTTAAATCCTAATTCAGTAGCTATTTTTCTAAATTCTAAATCATCACTTTTTATATCTGGTTCCCATTTCAGAGTAAATGCTTTATATTTCTTAGCCAATTCTTTTAGTCCTTCATTTAAATCTTTTAAGACTTCTTTATTATATATATCACAAATTGGTCCTCTTGAAATGTACATAAAGTTTCCAAAAATTGGCATCTTTCTAATTAAAACGCTTACTGCACCTACTATTTTGCCATCTTCATCTTTAGATAAAACAACTTCATTTTTCCATGCTTGTTTTACTTTTCCCCATTCTAAAGATTGTTGAAAATTACATCTTTCATTATTCTCTAAAAACTCTTTATATGCTTTTTTATCATTTTCTGTTAAGATTTGCATTGGTTTGTCCTTTCTTTCCAAATTTATAGGTTGATTCTCCCTCGAAGTGTGGAGGGGCGCACAAGCTCCGCTCCTACAATTCCAATTCTATTTTTCTGCCAGTTGGTTTGTATTGTGTGTATTTAATATGTGCCATATCTAGCATTTTTTTTGATGCTTTTATGCTGTCTGTTTCTGCATATTTGTCTGATTTGTATATTATTTCTTTTATGCCTGATTGTATTATTGCCTTTGCACATTCATTGCATGGGAATAGTGCTACGTATATTTTGCTGTTTTTTAGGGTCGTACCTGTGTAATTTAGTATTGCATTTAGTTCTCCATGACATACATAGGGATATTTTGTTTCTGCAAATTTTCCTTCTCTTTCCCATGATACTTCATCATCTGAGCATCCATTTGGAAATCCATTGTATCCTATTGATAATATTTTATTATCTTCACTTACTATGCAGGCTCCTACTTGTGAGCTTGGGTCTTTACTTCTTTCTCCTGAAAGAAGTGCAACCCCCATAAAATATTCATCCCATCCTATGTAATTATTACGTTTCGGCATATTTTCCTCCTTTTTTTATTCAGTTTTTTCGATTGTTGCTCCATCTTTTGAGTCTTTTACATTATATCCTAGTTCTTTTATTTTGTCCCTTAGTTCGTCTGATAGTGCCCAGTTTTTTTCTTGTCTTGCTGTTTTTCTTTGTTCTACTAGTTTTAATACTTCTTCTGGTATTTCTTCTTGTTTTGTTTTTACTGGTTCGTCTACTTTTATACCTAGTACTTTATCAAAGTCTAATAATAAGTCTGCTAGTTTTTTTGATTTTACTGGATTTTTTATAACATCCCAAACCACACTCATTGCTACTGGCATATTTAAATCATCATTTATTGCTTCTAAGAATTTATTTTTGTATTCTGATATTTTGCTATCTTCTATTTCTTCTGTTCCAGATTTATGTTTTTTATATCCTTCTTTTAGTTTTATTAGTGAGTTTTGGGCATTTGTTAGTCCTTCCCAGGTGAAGTTTAGTTTATTTCTATAATGTGATGTAAAGCATAACATTTTGTAGCTAAGTGGGTCATATCCTTTATCTATTAAATCTTGTACTAAGTAAGTATTTCCTAAACTTTTAGACATTTTTCCACCATTTATAAGTAGAAACTCACAGTGCATCCAAAATTTTGCTGGTATTTTTCCTGTACATCCTTTGCTTTGCGCTATTTCATTTTCATGGTGTGTTGGTACTAAGTCTATTCCTCCTGTGTGTATATCAAATTGTTCTCCTAAATATTTGTTGCTCATTGCAGAACACTCTATATGCCAACCTGGATAAGATAAACCCCAAGGGCTTTCCCATTTCATTATATGATTTTCTGGTGCCTTTATCCAAAGTGCAAAGTCATATGGATTCCTCTTTTCCTCATCTATTTCAACTCTTGCTCCTGCTTTTTGATTTCGTAAATCTATTCCAGATAATATTCCATATTTGTCTAGTTTTGAAACATCAAAATATATTGCTGTTGATGTTTCATATGCGTACCCATTATCTAATAATTTTTGAACATACTTTAACATTTCTTCAATATGCTCTGTTGCTTTACATATTATTTCTGGCCTATCTATATTTAATCTGTCAAAGTCATCAAAGAATTTTGTTGTATAGTATTTGGCTATTTCTAATGGACTCTTCTTTTCCTCTCTTGCTGCTTTTAACATTTTGTCTTCCCCTTCATCTCCATCAGATACTAAGTGTCCTACATCTGTTATATTCATTACATGTTTTAATTTGTATCCGTTGTATTTTAGAGTTCTTCTTAATGTATCCATAAATATAAATGATTTCATATTGCCAATGCTTGCATCCTTATATACTGTAGGTCCACAAGTATATATTCTAACGGTGTTTCCTTCTAATGGTTTGAATTCATCCTTTGTCTTGGTTAAAGTGTTATAAAATCTTATCTTCAAAATCTTGCCTCCTCTTAAATTACTAAATTGGCAGATAAAAATCTGCCATATTTAGGTTCTTATTATCCATCAATGTTTTCAATAACTACTCCATTTACATTTATATTATTTCCTTCTGTTGTATTACCTCCAGTTGTATTTCCTTCGCCTGGTTTGTTATCTGGTTTTTCTGGTTTTTCTGGTTTTTCTGGTTTTTCTGGTTTTTCTGGTTTTTCTGGTTTTTCAGAAGTAATTGTTTCTTCTGGTGGTGCTGTATGCGCTTTACAATATTCAGTTATTAACATATATTCTGCATCTTTTGCTCTAGACCAATCACCTGTTTCTGTTTCTGGTCTTGTTATAAATACTTTTGTCTGTCTATTTTTACAGTATTGACCTGCTAACAATCCTGTATCTAAGCATACGTCAATTCCAACATGACAAGTACATTCCTCTGTTGGAACCGTTCCTTTTATAAAATATTCTGTATATGCCTGACTTCCCCTTTGGTCATTTTCGCAGAATATTGTTGCTAATTTGCCTGAGTTTTTACATATTCTAGCTGTTGTAATATTACTTGGTTTTGAATCTGAAAATCTTGCATTTGGTAAATCTTTGTGTATTGTTTTCATTACAGCTGAACATATTCTTCCTGCTGGATTAGAGCCAGCTCTAACTAATTCATTATAATCATAGCCATACCAAGTAGCTGCTGTATAATATGGTGTAATTTCGCAGAACCATCTATCATAATTTTTAGATGTTGTTCCTGTTTTAGCACCTACGCTTATTCCAGAAATTGCTGCCATTCCACCAGTACCAGATCTTACAACTTCTACTAATATATCTTTTACTATATATGCAGTTGCTAAAGACATTACTGTTCTTGTTTCTTGGTTTGCTTGTAATACTACATTACCTTCTGAATCTGTTACTTTTGTATAGAAGGTTGGTTCAATATACACACCATCGTTTGCAATTGATGCATATGCACCTGCCATTTCTAGTGGACTTACTCCATGCTCTAAACCGCCTAAAGCTATAGACATTCCCACATCTTTTTCTGGGTCAAGGGAAGTAATTCCTGCACTTTTTAGGAATTCTATTGACCTATCAATTCCAATATCATTTATTGCCTTTAGCATTGGTATGTTTTGTGATGAAGCTGTTTCAAATCTTAGTGTTAATAATCCTTTGTAACCCGTACTATTCTTAAAGCCTTCATATTTTCCTGTTGAATATGGAATATCATCATAAGCCGTTCCAGCTGTAATTATTCCACTATCTATACCTGGGCATAATACTGCTAAAGGTTTCATTGATGAACCTGTTTGTCTTACACTTTGTGTTGCTCTATTTTGACCAAAAGATGTTGTTTTTTCGCCAATTCCACCAACCGTTGCTACAACATATCCTGTTTTATGGTCAATAATTACCATTGCTGTTTGTGCCGTTACAGGGTTTCCATTTTCATCTTGTTTTTGTCTTGAATATTCTACATATTTATCATTTTTTACTTCTTCTTCTAGTACTTTTTGTATTTCTGTTTTTTGTGTTGAATATATTGTAAGTCCACCACTTTTTACGTAGTAATTTAGATATTCTTCTGTCCAGTCAGGATGAAGTTTTTTCAAGTCTTTTTTTACTTGATTTACTGCCGCATCTGTATGATATGAGTATATTGTTTGTGTAATTGCTCCTTGATTAAATGCTAATCCATTTTCCAATTCTGCAATTGCTGTTTGGTATTCTTCCTCTGTTATTGCAACTTGATGATTTGGGTTTTCTTTGCTTAATTCATGCATTTTGTCTAATACTATTTTTGTTCTTCTTTTTATCTTATCTATGTCTGATTGTTCAGTTGAAAATGGATTGTAATTGTTTGGTGAGTTATTTATTCCAGCTAAAAATGCACTTTCTGCTAGTGTTAAATCTTTTGAAGTTTTGCTAAAATAATAGTTTGATGCAACCTCAACTCCATAAGCTTTACCTCCTAAAAATATTAGGTTTAAATATAGTTCTAGTATTTGTGGTTTTGAGAATTCTTTCTCTAAATAGTAGGCTCTTGCCATTTCTTTAACTTTTCTTTGCCATGTTCTTTCATTTTCTTCTGTTAGAACCTTTAGGAATTGTTGGGTTATTGTACTTCCACCATAATCAGCTGAACCTATTCCTAATTTGCTTAAACCATATTTTATTGTTGCTGCTCCAGTCCTTTTTATGTCTATACCTTTGTGCTCATAAAACCTTTCATCTTCTATTGCAACAAAGGCTTTTGGAATATACTTTGACATATCTGAAATTGAAACATTTTCTCTGTTTTCTTTTCCACTTAAAACAGCTATAGTAGCTCCGCTGGAATCTTTAACAACTGAATTTTCATATTTAATTACAACATCGTTTATGTTTATTTTGGCTTCTTTGAAAATTCCATATATTTTTCCAATAAATATTCCCGCCATTACAATTAATGCAAGCAAGATAATTAATATGGCAAATCTTATTCTTTTCCATATTTTTTTAGATTTTTTAGTTTTGATTTTATATTTTTTTGTCTTGTCTATGTCGTTATTATTTTCTGGTATTCTTTTGGGTTGTTTTTTTGTGTTTTTCTTTTTATTATTCATATTTAAAAATATCCTTTCTTTATAAATATTTTTAATCCTTACTAATTATATTACATTTATTGATAAATTTCAATAAAATCTTCTAAAATATCATTTTCATTAGATACAAGTTTTGCTCCTTGTTTTATTAGCTCATTTGTACCCATTGAGGTTCCACTATAGATGCTTCCCGGAGTAGCATATATGTTCTTACCTTGTTCTAGTGCAAAGTCAACTGTTATTAGTGTACCACTCTTTTTGCTTGCTTCTACGACTAGCACTCCATCTGATAAGCCACTTATTATTCTGTTTCTTGCAGGGAAGTTTAGCTTTTCTGGCTTTGCACCAACAATATATTCTGATATAATTGCTCCTCCTGTTTTTATTATATTTTTATACAAACCGTACATTCTCTTTTGGATACACTATATCTATCCCACATCCCAAAACTGCAATTGTTTTACCACTGGCTGTTATTGTGCTTTGATGGGCGTACGTATCTATTCCTTTTGCTAGTCCAGATATTACATTTATATTGTGTTTTGATAAATTATATGCGAATTGTTTTGCAACTTGTTCTCCATAATCGCTACATACTCTACTACCTATAATTGCTATTGAGGTATTATTTAATATATCAATATTTCCTTTTGCATATAATACTATTGGTGGGTCAAATATCTTTAATAATTTTTGTGGATAATTTGCATCCTGAATTGTTATTATTTTTATGTTGTTTTTTTGCATATACTTATCATATTTTTCTAAGTTTTTTCTATATTCTTGGTTTAGTATTATTTTTATTTGTTCTTTTGTTATTGTTTCCTCTAGTTCTGCTTTTCCTAAACCCCAAATTTTTTCTGGTGTTTTGTATTTTTTCAATAATTCATACTGTGTTTTTGCACCTATTTTATTAATTCTTGAGAACCAAATCCAATATTTGTTCATGTTTTATCTTCCTTTCTCGATTTAGCTCTCCCCATATTTTTAGCAAAATATCGCCTTATTTTGCTGTTTTTACTATATTGGTCATTAACATTGCAATTGTCATAGGTCCAATTCCTCCTGGAACTGGTGTTATATAGCTTGCTATCTTTTGAACCTCTTCAAAGTCTACATCTCCACAAACCTTGCCCTCTTCATTTCTGTTTATTCCTACATCTATAACTACTGCATCTGTTTTTACCATATCTTTTGTTATAAATTTTGCTTTTCCTATTGCTGCTACTAGAATATCCGCTGTTTTAGTTATTTCACTTAAATTCTTTGTTCTTGAGTGGCATATTGTTACTGTTGCATTTTTATTTAGTAAGCAATGTAACATTGGCTTACCTACAATATTGCTTCTTCCTATTATTACTGCATTCTTTCCCTCTATTGGTATATTATATTCTTCTAGTAATTTAATAACCCCAAAAGGTGTGCAAGATATTACTGTTTCTTGCCCTAATGCTAATTTTCCAACGTTTATTGGGTTAAATCCATCAACATCTTTTTCAGGAATTATTGTCCTAAATGCTTCATTTATATCTAAATGCTTTGGGATAGGACTTTGCAATAATATTCCTGTTATGTCTTGTCTTTTATTTAGTTCTTGTATTAGGTCTATTAATTGTTTTTGTGTTGTATTCTCTTTTAACAAAAATTCTTCATACTCTATTCCCAGTTCTTCGCATACTTTACTTTTATTCCTTACATATATTTTAGAAGCTGGATCTTCTCCAATCATAATAACTGCAAGCTTTGGAAAAATATTGTTTTGTCTTAGTTCTCTTACTTTATCTTTCAAGGTTTCTCTAACTCTTCTCGCTGTCTCTTTTCCATCTAAAATAACTGCCATAATCTACCTCCCTTTACATTTTATAACATTATATCATTAAATTTTTAAAAATGGAAGATAATATTAAAACTAGATAGTTTCAATTTTTTGTTTATGCTTCTATTTTACTAAAAAATATGATATAATATATATACTTAATTTTTAAGGAGGCAATTAAATTGGAAAAAAATCAAAAAAAACAAGAACGGTTAGATGAATTGAATCAACGGTGTATGCTTTGTTTGGAAAACAAGCAGAAAAATTTTGAGCCTTTTAGTGTTCAATCCTGTGCTGCTTGTTCGATTGGGCAAGAAATCCATCGTTTAGATAACCCTAAATGGAATACAATTGATTGGAATTCTTCCCGTTTTAAAGATTATTATCATAATTAATTGCCGAATTCCTAGATAAATTTATCTAGGAGTTCATTTTTTGTTGACAGAAGACATTTTTTTAAGTATAATGATTTTGTAATAAATTTTATGTAAAACATTCTTTCAAAATAATTTTAGGAAGGAGAAATATTATGAATCGGTTCTTTGATAATTTCCCATTGTTTAAGGGAAAGGTTTCGGGAAAAATTACTTTAAGTCTCTTTATGTTGCTCTACTCTATGTTGCTTGTTCTTTTTGTACCTTGTAAAGATAGGCTACTTTGCTTTATTGCAATGCTATTTTCAAGTTTAGGTGATTTCTTTTTGAATCATACTAGTTTAAAAGAAAGAACAAAAAAGAGTTTTTATCTGGGTGCTATTTTCTTTATGATAGCACATATCCTGTATGCTTCTGCTTACTACACTTTGCATAGAATTGCAGGATTTACCATAGACAATGCTGGTTTTGCAATAGGTTTTTCAACTACTTCACTGACATTTCTAATTCTTGTGGAATTAGTTCGAGAAAAAGGTAAGGCTTGTTCACCTTTAATGTTTTTTTATACTATGATTTTGGGCATGAACCTTTCAATTATTTTTTCTTTTTCATATGTATCAGAATCATTTGAGCGTGCAATGTTAGCATCAGTTGGAGTATTATTGTTCTTTATATCTGATTTGTTTATCGGATTAGAAACTTTTTTAGGAGTTAAATCAAAAACTATAAGAGAACTAGTTTGGTGGTTTTATCCCATTGGGCAAATATTAATTATTACCGCGGGATAACGATTTTTATGCGAGTGTTCAAATAGAACACTCGTTTTTTATTTAACAATTCTATATTTTTATTAAAACGTATTTACGAACAGGTGTGTCGCGTGGTATAATATATAAGTTGTTATTTACCTAATAACCTTTTTACGAGGAGGAAATATGTTCAAATTAGTATCAGATTATAAACCAACAGGCGACCAACCTAAGGCAATTGAATATTTAAGTAATGGAATAAAAGAAGGTAAGAAATTCCAGACTTTGCTTGGAGTAACAGGTTCACGGAAAAACCTTTACAATGGCAAATATAATACAACAAACCCAAAAGCCAACCTTAGTATTGGCACATAACAAAACATTAGCACGGACAACTATACTCAGAATTCAAGGAATTCTTCCCAGAGAACGCAGTTGAATATTTTGTGTCTTATTATGATTATTATCAACCAGAAAGCTATATTCCTCAATCTGATACGTATATTGAAAAAGATGCTTCTATTAATGATGAAATAGATAAGTTAAGACATTCTGCTACTTTGTCTTTATTTGAAAGAAGAGATGTTATAATTGTTGCCTCTGTTTCTTGCATCTATGGTTTAGGAGACCCTGAAGATTATCAAGAGTTGATGATGTCTTTAAGACCTGGTATGGCTAAATCTAGAAATGATGTTATGAAAAAGTTAATAGAAATGCAATATACACGTAATGAAATTGATTTTAAGAGAGGTACTTTTAGAGCTAAAGGGGATATCTTAGAAATATATCCTTCAAATACTGGTGAGAGTGCCGTAAGGGTTGAGTTCTGGGGTGATGAAATTGAAAAAATAACTGAGATAAATCCTTTAACTGGTAAATTACTAGGTGTTCGAAATCATACTCTTATTGGTCCTAACTCACATTATGTTGCTTCTGAGAATAAGCTTAAAAATGCTATTTCAACTATTGAAGCTGAGCTTGAAGAAAGAATAAAATATTTTAAGGATAACAATAAACTAATTGAAGCTCAGAGAATTGAAGAAAGAACAAATTTTGATGTTGAAATGCTTATTGAAACTGGCTTTTGTCAAGGTATTGAAAATTACTCAAGACATATAAGTGGTCGCAAACCTGGTTCTGCTCCATACACCCTTTTTGATTATTTCCCAAAAGACTTTCTATTGCTTATAGATGAGTCTCATTCTACAATTCCTCAAGTTCGAGCAATGTATAATGGAGATAAAGCTAGAAAGGATTCTCTTGTAAACTACGGTTTTAGGCTTCCTTCTGCTTATGATAATAGACCTTTGAAGTTTAATGAGTTTGAGCAAAGAATTAATCAATGTATATTTGTAAGTGCTACACCTGCCGATTATGAAAAAGAACATTCAGAGCAAACTGTTGAGCAAATAATACGTCCAACTGGACTTTTAGACCCCAAAATTATTGTTAAACCTGCTACAAGTCAAGTTGATGATTTAATTAATGAAATAAGGCAACGCGTAGAAAAGCATGAAAGAGTTTTAGTAACTACTCTTACAAAGAAAATGGCTGAAGATTTAACAGCATACTTGAAGAGTATTGATATAAAGGTAAATTATATGCACTCAGATATAAAAGCATTAGAAAGAATGGAAATTATACGTAATTTAAGGTTAGGTGAGTTTGATGTATTAGTTGGCATTAACCTTTTAAGAGAAGGTTTGGATATCCCAGAGGTTTCTCTTGTTGCAATTTTAGATAGTGATAAAGAAGGCTTCTTGCGTTCTGAAAGGTCGCTTATTCAAACAATTGGTAGAGCCGCAAGGAATGTTAATGGTACTGTTATTATGTATGCTGATGAGCTAACCGAAAGTATGGAAAAAGCGATATCTGAAACTAACAGACGTCGTGAAATTCAAATCGCATATAATACTGAACATGGCATTATTCCTCAAACTATAAATAAGGGAATACGTGAAACTATTAAAGCTACAATCTTGGAAGATGTTAATACAGAGTACAAAATTGATAAGAATGAATCTATTGAAGTAATTATTAATAATTTAACAGATGAAATGCTAAAGTGTGCTGCAAAGATGGAATTTGAAAAAGCTGCTAATTTACGTGATAAAATTAAGGAATTAGAGAAACTGATGTAATGTATTTAAAAGGGATGGAACTTTGTGTTGACCCATCCCTTGATTTTTTAAAATATTGAATATAGTATGAATAAAGTTGCTGCAAGTGATGATACTAGAGAAACAACTGTTATTTGTGTATTTATTGATGGCCCTGCTGTATCTTTAAATGGATCTCCTATTGTATCTCCTATTACTGCTGCTTTATGTGCTTCTGAACCTTTTCCTCCAAAATGTCCTGCTTCTATATATTTCTTAGCATTATCCCAAAGTCCACCCGCATTACTCATAAGCATTGCAAGTAATAAACCTGATAAAATATTTCCTGTTAAGAAACCTCCTATTGCTTGTACTCCACCTATAAATCCTACTGCTAACGTTGCTATTATTGAAACTACTCCTGCTGGTATTAATTTTCTTATTGAACCAACTGTTGCTATATTTATACATTTACCATAATCTGGTTCAACTTCTCCTTCCTTTAGTCCTTTTGTTTCTTTAAATTGTCTATGTATCTCTTGTACTAATTTTTGTGAGTTTTTATTTACTCCAAAAATCAACATCGCGCAGAATACTGCTGGAATTGCTACACCTACTAAAGCTCCAAAAAATACTGCCGGATTCATTATATCAAAGGTTAAAGCCTCTCCTGTTGCTGTTGATACAATTTCTGCAAATGCTGCTAATAAGGCTATAACTGTTAAGCCTGCTGCACCTATTGCAAATCCTTTTGTAATAGCTTTTGTTGTGTTCCCTGCCGCATCCAATTCATCTGCTTTTTTTATTACCTCTTCTCCTAAATCTCCCATTTCTGCAAGTCCTCTTGCATTATCTACTATTGGTCCATAGGCATCATTTGAGATAATCATACCTACTATTGAAAGCATACCTATTGCAGACATTGATATTCCAAGCATTGCATACCCTGCTCCAATTGGAGCACAAAGTTTATATGAAATAAGTGCTGCTAATCCAATACCAATTAATGCTGGCATACTACTTAATAATCCATATGAAAATCCTGAAAGTATTGTAAATGCTGGCCCATTTTGACAGCTTTCTGCAACTTTTTTTACAGGTCTTTTGTTATCTCCGGTAAAGTAATCACTTGTTAGTCCAACTACAACTCCTATAATCATACCTACCATTGTTGCTCCCCAAATTCTAAAATCAAAATTTGAATAATATGTAGCAACCAAGGTTAATATTGCAAATAATCCACATGTTAAATATGTTCCTTTGTTTAACGCTTGGCTTGGTGTTCCGTTTTTCTTAATCTTTGAGAATAATACTCCTATAATTGATGATAAAAGTCCAATAGCACAATAACAGAATAATAAATTAATTTGTCCAAGTGGTAATGCTATAACTATTGTTGCTGCAATTGCTGCAACATTTGAATCAAATAAATCTGCTCCCATACCAGCAACATCTCCAACGTTATCTCCTACGTTGTCTGCAATAACTGCTGGATTTCTTGGGTCATCTTCTGGTATTCCAAGTTCAACCTTTCCTGTTAAATCTGCTGCAATATCGGCTGTTTTTGTGAAAATTCCACCACCTGCTTTTGCAAACAATGCCAAAGAGCTTGCTCCAAAGCTAAATGCTAATACTATATCTGGATTTCCTGTTAAAAGGTATAGTACTGCTGCACCTAAAAGAGAGGTTCCAACAACTGACATTCCCATAACTGCTCCACCTCTAAATCCACATATAAAGGATTGGTCTAAGCTCTTTTGAGCTGCTGTAGCTGTTCTTACATTTGCAATTGTTGCAATGCTTATACCTATATATCCTGCAAGTCCAGATAATACAGAACCTAATATATATGCTCCTGCCATATATAAATTGTTAAGTGGTGTTTGTGTTTTAAAGATTGGTTCTGGAAATAGTAATAAAATAAAGGTAGCTACTACTAACGAAAATATTACTAAAATAGAATACTCCTTTTTTAGAAATGTAAATGATCCATCTCTTATTAGTTTACCAACTTTTTTTAATTTATCATTTGCTATTGGTAACTTTGATACCCAACGGTAAAAGTATGCTGCAACAGCAAAAGCTAGAAGAGAAACTAAAATTGAAATAATTGCCCAATTCATAAAATACCTCCTTTATTTTTTTTATTTTATATCAATAGCTCCGATACCACCTTCTATTTCTATATAAGTGTCTCCTTCTCCATATTTTATATTCTCTGATACTTCTTTTCCTGCTAGTGAAATTGAACCGATTCCCTTATTTGCTCTTATTGTATAATTTTCTATTCCATCTGTTAAGTTTATATCTAATTCTCCTACTCCTGCATCTATATCATTTTTTCCTGATAATTTTGCATTTAGTATAAATTTTCCAACACCTACGTCTAAGTCTAGGTTTTTTATTGAACTTGATAAAATTTCAACTTTTCCTGCTCCGCTATCTATTTTAGCTTCTTCTGTAACATTTAGGTGCTTCATTTTTACCTCTCCTGCACCAATGTCAAATGATATCTTTTTTGTTTCCAATTTCTCTATTGTTACATTCCCCGCTCCTGTATCAATTTCTACTGTTTCAAACATCATTTCTTTAGGTATGTATATAATTAAATCATTGTCATTTTTTGTTGAAAACCATTTATGTTTTTCTTTTATTATCAATTGGTTAGAATTTTGTTTGCAAGCAATTTGTGGATTGTTAGTTTCTATTTTAAAATTTGCTCCTGTTTTTATTGTTAGGTTTGTAATTTTCACATCTATATTTAATGTTGCAATTTTTTCATTATCTATGTTTGTTGTTATTTCTTCTAAGTAACTTGTATCTTTTGAATTTTTTAGTCCTAGTGTCCCGTCCTATTATGTATATAGAATATACAATCGCACCTATTATATTTACAATTATAGTTATTGCTAATATAATTGCAAAATATTTTATAATTTTCTGTGCTGTTGTCATTTTATTTCAACACCTCCAAACAAGGCCATACTTTTTACATATATAGTATGAGAATTTTCTTTGTTCTCGCAAATTGATTTATCTGTAACTCCTCCAAATATTGGTGTTGATTTAACTTTCACTTTGACATTTGATGGCACATATATTTCAACTCCACCAAATATGGCTGTTGCATTTATAATGATGTCCTCTGTGATAATTGCATTTCTTAAATCGCACTTTGTTCCACCAAATATGGCTGTTAAATCTGCTCCTTTAAATTCTTCATTATCGAATTTAATATTTTGACTTGAAAATGTTGCACAGTATACATTATCATAACTCTTACTTTCATTTAGTTTTTTTATTTCTTTGTTTACTTTACCTCCAAGTGCATCTTTAAATATAATTGAAATTCCAATTATTATTAATATTGCTGGAAATAATAACTGCCATATAATATCAAAGTTTATAATTCCTTGACAAGATAATAATAATGCTACTCCTATTAGTATTCCTATTATATTGCCAGTTTTATCACTTTCTTTAAATAAGTCTATAAAACACGGTACTATAATAAATAAAGTCCACCATCCATCGAAAAATATGTTAATATCTGTAATACCTGTAGCATTAAGCCCCCATATTAAACCGACTATAATAAGTACTATTCCCCATAAAATATTTCTAAATTTTTTCATTTAATCATCCCCCGTTTAATATATTATCACAAAAGCAAATAATTATCAAATTATTTTTTAACTTTGTATTAATCATCTCTTTTAATTAGTATTCTAAAGTTTTTTAGTATGTTTTTTATATCCATTCTCCATACTTTCTAATATATATTTTTTTAGCCAGACTTGCAACAAAACAATATAAGAGAGTAACTCCAAAAATCATTGCTATATATTTAATAGCTATTGGCACTAATCCTATTATAGCACCTAGTGTTGTAAAAGGCACTAGAATCCCTATTATAATTAATAATCCTGATGAAATATATACTGCTTTATTTGCGTTACTTTGTACAAATGGTATTTTTGCTGTTCTTATAATATGCATTCCGACTAAGTTCGATACTATACTATATGTGAACCATATTGTTTGAAAATGTGCAACATCTCTTACATTAAATGTAAACCAAAGAAGTATAAATACTAACATATCAAAAGCTGAACTTATAGGTCCCATAAATAGCATAAAATTTTTTAAGCTTTTTATATCAAATTTTTTAGGTTCTTTTAAGTATTCTTTGTCTACATTATCAAAAGGTAGTGTCATTTGTCCAAAATCATATAACAGTCCTTCAACTAACAACTGAATCGGTGTTTCTGGTAAAAATGGTAAACAAACACTTCCCACAATTACTGATACAACTTCCCCAAAGTTAAAGCTTGTTGCCATTTTTATATATTTCATTAAATTAGCAAATGTACGCCTTCCGCTCTGTTACTCCATCTATTAAAACATTCAAGTCCTTCTCTAATAGTATAATATCCGCTGTTTCTTTTGCAATATCAACTGCTGTATCAACTGATATTCCAACATCTGAATTTGTAAGTGATGGACTATCATTTATTCCATCTCCAATGTATCCTACAATATTATTTGATTCTCTTAGTATTCTTACTATTCTTGCTTTTTGTATTGGTGAAAGCTTTACAAATATATTTGTGTCTCTTAATATCCTTAAAACTGCTGTATCTGGTAATTTGTCTAGCTTACTACCTGATACTATTTTCTTTGAATTTATATTTACCTTATTGCAAATGCATCTGGTAATTTCTTCATTATCACCTGTAAGAACTATAACTCTTATCCCTGTATTATTTAAGCGTTCTATCGAAGCCTTTGCACTTTCTTTTGGTGGATCTAAAAATCCTATAAATCCAAGCAGTATCATATTTTTTTCATCAGTAACATCAAAATTTTCTATATCCTTTATATCGTTTTTCTGGCATACTGCAACTACTCTTAACCCATCTTCATTTAGTTCTTTGGCAATTTTTTTTATATTATTTTTTATATCCCTTGTTATTTGAAATACTTGTCCTTGATAATCCACCATTGAACAAATATTTAAAATTTCTTCAACAGCACCTTTTGTTATTAATTGTCTTTTAGTTCCATCTGTTACTACTATCGATAAACGTCTTCGTGAAAAATCAAATGGAATTTCATCTATTTTTTTATAATGTTCAGTTAGTTTACCCATGTCGTTTTCTAAAGCTCTTTTTATAACTGCCCCATCAATGCTACTTTTTAAGCCCGTTTGAAAATAAGAGTTTAAAAATGCATGTTTTAATACTCTTATATCCTCACTTCCATAAATATCTAGATACTTTTCAAGTACTATTTTATCCTCAGTTAATGTTCCAGTTTTATCTGTACATAGAATATTCATAGCACCAAAATTCTGTATTGAATCTAGTTTTTTTACTATGGTCTTCTTTTTGGACATTTTAATTGCACCTTTTGATAGACTTGATGATAAAATAACAGGTAGCAATAATGGTGTTATACATATTGCTATTGCAACAGCAAATGTAAATGCTAATATTATATCATGTTTTTCAACATTTAAAAGAAAAACTAGTGGTATTAGAATTAGCATAAATCTAATTAATAATCTACTTATACTTTCTATCCCTTTTTGAAAAGCAGTTTTATTCTTGCCTGAACTTATGGTATGTGCGATTTTTCCAAAATAACTCAAATCACCTGTTTTTATAACCACACCTTTTGCTGAACCTGATATAACATTAGTTCCCATAAAGCAAATATTATCTAAATCAATTATACTGTCAAGTTTTTCATTTTCTGTTTCAGCATTTTTCTTTACACTATCAGACTCTCCTGTTAAAGAAGATTGTCCTACATATAAATCCCTAGCCTCTATAATTCTTAAATCAGCTGGTATCATACTTCCTGCTGATAGTAAAACCGTATCTCCTAGTACTATATTTTTAATTGGTATTTCAATTTTTTCTCCGTCTCTTATAACTATTGTTGTTGTTGCTACTATTTCCTTTAGTTTTTCAGCTGCTTTGTTTGATCTATATTCTTCAAAGAAGTCCAAGAGTGTACTTGTTACAACTAAAATTGCTATAACTATTATATTTGCATAGTTTGGATCAGAGGCTAAATATATATCTGTATATATCAAAATTGCAACTATACCAAGCAATATACAATTAAACGGTGTAAATAGGCTTTGCAAAAGGTAATGATACCACTTTTTAGGTTTTGCTTGTTTAATCTCATTTAGTCCGAATTTATGAAGTTTTTTTTCTGCTTCTAAAGTTGTAAGTCCTTCATCTTTTACGTTATATATTTTAATAAATTCATCTTTTGTAATTTGAGCTTCCTTGCTATACATTTCATATATATTCACATCTTCTTTGATATTTGACATTTCTAATTATCTCCTAATCTTTAGGCTTTTTTCTATGTATTTAATAATATTTTTTATAATTAATATTATATCTTTTTGCATTGTCATTATACATTTATTTTTTTTGAATCTTCTTACTCCATATTTTTTAAGTACTTTCCATAGTAACACTTTCGATTCCACTTTTAGAGTTCAAGCCACAAAAAAAAGACTAGCGTCTTTTTGTTGGTGGCTCGAAGTGGAATACGGCAAGCCGCGTCCTAAAAACAGTCCACTGGACTGTTTTTGCCTTCTCTTCGTTCAGGCACGTCCTTTTCGATTCCACTTTTAGAGTTCAAGCCACAAAAAAAAGACTAGCGTTTTTTTGTTGGTGGCTCGAAGTGGAATCGAACCACTGACACGGGGATTTTCAGTCCCCTGCTCTACCAACTGAGCTATCGAGCCAAATTTACTCTATTTAAAAAAATGGCGACCCGGAACGGGCTCGAACCGTCGACCTCTAGCGTGACAGGCTAGCGTTCTAACCAACTGAACTACCGGGCCAAAAAAATGGTGGGCGCAATAGGGCTCGAACCTATGACCTCCTGCTTGTAAGGCAGATGCTCTACCAGCTGAGCTATGCGCCCATTCCTTCGACGAAAATTAGTATACTAAATTTTTAAACAGATGTCAATACTTTTTTGCAAATTTTCTCATTTTTTTGTAAATTCTGGTTTTAAATATGCACCTTTTGAGTCGCCCTTATGGGCGACTCTCATTTTTTCATTAACATTAATATTGTCTTCCCCATATAATAAATGTATCTGCTGGCTTACCACAAACAACACATTTATCTCCTACACACTCTTGTTTAAATGGTATACATCTTGCATGTGCTCCTGTTTGCTCTTTTATTTTGTCTTCGCACTCTTGACTTCCACACCACATTGTTTTTATAAATCCTTGGTTTGTGTTGATTTTTTCAATAAATTCATCTAGTGTGTGTGCTATTGATGTTTTCTTTTTCATATTTTCTTTGCATTGATTATACATATTTTCTTGTATCTGTTCTAGTATTTCTCCTAGTTTTATTTCTATTTCATTTAGCCTTATTGTTGTTTTTTCATGAGTATCACGTCTTACAAATACACACTCTCCATTTTCTATGTCTCTTGGTCCTATTTCAATTCTTATTGGAACTCCCTTCATTTCCCAGTCATTAAATTTGTATCCTGGTGTATAATCTCTTGTATCACATTCTATTCTGTATTTTTCACTTAATAATCTACCTAGTTCTTCTGCCTTTTCCTTTACTCCCTCTTTATTCATTGCTATTGGAACTATTACAGCTTGGATTGGTGCAACCCTTGGTGGCAATTTTAATCCTCTATTGTCTCCATGTGCCATTATTACTGCACCTATTAATCTTGTACTAATTCCCCAAGATGTTTGGTATGCAAACTCATCTTCTCCATTTTTGTTTTGGAATTTTACATTAAATGATTTTGTAAAGTTTTGACCAAGGTAGTGTGATGTTCCTGCCTGTAAAGCTCTTCCATCATGCATTAAGGTTTCTACTGTATATGTATCTATTGCTCCTGCAAATTTTTCCTTATCAGTTTTTCTTCCTTTTATTACTGGTATTGCTAATAGATTTTCAATAACATCTGCATATATCTCTAGCATTTGTAATGTTCTTTCTACCGCCTCTTTTTCTGTGCTATGTATGGTATGTCCTTCTTGCCATAAAAATTCTCTTGAACGTAAGAATGGTCTTGTTTCTTTTTCCCATCTTAAAACATTACACCATTGGTTATATACCATTGGTAAATCTCTCCAAGATTTTACCCATTTTGAATATAGTGTTGAGAACATAGTTTCAGATGTTGGTCGAATACATAATCTTTCTTCTAATACCTCTTGTCCACCCATCGTAACCCAAGCCACTTCTGGTGCAAATCCTTCAACGTGTTCTTGTTCTTTGTTTAATAAACTTTCTGGAATTAAAACAGGCAAGTAAATATTTTTTACTCCTGATTTTTTAAACTTGTCATCTGCATACTTTTGGATATTTTCCCATATTGCATATCCATATGGTTTTATTGCAATACATCCCTTTGTATCTGTATAGTCAGCTAAATCTGCTTTTAATACTATATCTGTATACCATCTTGCAAAGTTTTTTTCAATATTTGTTATCTCTTTTACGAAATCTCCTTCATTTTTACTCATATATATATCTCCTTTTTATGTATTAGAGCGAATTTAATTCTCCCTTGATTTTTCTAATTATTTACCAGGACAAACGTATAGGTTTGTCCTTACATCTCTTTGCCTTTTATTTAACTTCATTCTCTTCCCCAGAGGGGTATGGAGCCTCCATTTTTTTATTCATTACTTCTTCAATTACTAATTGTTCGTTTTCATCTAATTTGTATTTTGGAAGCTCTGGTAATTCGTCTAAATTTGAAATTCCAAAAGTTTTTAAGAATTCCTCTGTTGTTTGATATACTGTAGGTTTTCCTGGTAAGTCTGATTTTCCTGCATCCTCAATTAGATTGTATTCTAGCAATTTATATATTGTTCCGTCTGAATTTACACCTCTTATATTTTCTATCTCTGCTCTTGTTATTTTCGGATTATATGCTATTATTGCAAGTGTTTCCATTGCTGCATTTGAAATATTAGGTTTTGCTCTATTATCAAATAATGGATATATGTAGTCGTAATACTCTTTTTTGCTACATAACGTATATCCATTTCCTACCTTTATTATTTCAGTTCCTCTATTTGCTTCTACCCAATCTGATTTCATACTTTCAATTATTTTAATTATATCCTCTTCTGGTAATTCAATAGCTGTTATGAGTTCTTTTATTTCAACTGGTCTACCACAAGAAAATAAAATAGCTTCTATTATTGCTTTAATTCTATTTATTTCCATTTTTTTCACCATTTCTATTATACACTTATTTAGGGGCTTTTTCAAGTCCTTATGACAATTATATATGTGTTTTTTAAGTGCTTTACTTCAAAGTTTTTATATTTTCATCTCTTAATTTAACAATCTCCTCCATAAGCTGTTGTGTAAGTTTTGTTGCTTCTTCTTTATCTTTTACTTCTTCTTTAAGGTTAGAATAATCTATTGGTTTTCCTATATTTATAATTACTTTTGTAAATGGTTTAAAGTTTCCCTGTATTCCTATTGGAATTATAGGTTTCTTAGCTGTTGCTGCAATTAATACTGCTCCATTTTTTGGCTTAATACCTTTTGCCATACCGTTTCTTGTTCCTTCAGGGAACATTAACAATATTTCATCCTTTTTTAATAGTGTTAAGGATGTTTTTATTGCTTGCATATCTGCCTTTCCTCTTTTTACAGGGTATATACCAAACAAATCTGCTATCCAACATAAGAATCTGTTTTTGAATAGTTCCTCCTTTGCAAGTACATTTACTTTTCTTTTAAACATCGCTACAATAACTGCTGCGTCTAAATTGTGTATATGGTTTGGACATAGCATTGCTCCACCTGCTTCAGGTATATTTTCTTTTCCTAGTATCTTAGGTCTGTAGATTATTATTGCAAATATTTTAAATATAAATTTTATAATTACTCTCATTTGATTTTTCTCTTTTCCTCTATAATTTTGACAACTTTTTCTTCAACGTCTTCTATGCTCATATTCGTTGAATCTATTATTATGCTATCTGGAGCTAATTTTAAGGCTCCAATTTCTTTGTTTTTGTCATTATAGTCTCTTTTTCTTATATTGTCTAAAACCTCTTCGTAAGTTATTTCTATTCCCTTCTCTTGCATTTCTAGTAGTCTTCTTCTTGCTCTTTCATCTTCAGAAGCATCTAAGTATATTTTTACATCAGCATTTGGAAAAACATATGTGCAAATATCTCTTCCCTCCATTATTACGTCTTTTCCTTCTGCCATTTTTCTTTGCAAATCCACCATTTTATATCTTACTTCTTTTATTGAAGACACTGGTGATACAACTTCGCTTACATCTTTTTCTCTTATTCTAGTTGTTACGTCTTCTCCATTTAAGTAGATTTTATCTCCAGAGGCAGTATTTTCAATACTTATTGATATTTTATCAAGCAAATCTATCACTTGCTTTTCATCAATAACTTTATTTTTTATTGCATCTGCTTCTAATGCTGCTAAGGCAACACATCTATATGTACTTCCTGTATCTATATTTATTAATCCTAATTTGTTAGATATTCTTTTTGTTACTGTGCCTTTTCCGCTTCCTGCTGTTCCATCTATTCCTACTATAAAACCCATTACTTTTCTCCTTTTTCTGGCTTATATATTCCTCTTGCTAATATTTGTACCTTGTCAACATTCATTGCTGTTAAGTTTTCTATTTCTCTTATACATTTCTTTTTAAATTTTTGTAAAGAATCTACTACATTAAATCCATAAACTAGTATTATTTCTATGTAAATTCTTATTCCTGTTTCAGTTTTTTCAATTCGTGTTCTGTATATTTTGTGTATTGCCTCAACTTTTACTGCTAAATGCTCTATAATATCCTTTAAAACCGTATCTGATATTGTATAATTTCCCAGGTAACTAAAAGTAGGTCTTATTATTGATTTTTCTGATATGTATGGTTTTTGGTCCTTTCCTTTTGATTTAAAAATTTGTAATGGATCTAGTATGTAACCTGAAAAATCTTTTTTTATCTCGAAAGTTGGTACAGGTATTACATGCTTTCCTTCAGTTGTTCTCATTCTCTTTGCCTCCTCCATTTCTGCTTCGGTTGCAACATCTGTTATATATATAGTTTTTTCAAGCTCTGGCAATCCTAAATTTTCCATTATCTTTTTTATCATATCATCAGAAGTTCCAAGTATTAATAAACTTTGCGGTTTATATTTTCTGAAGGCTTTCTTTATAACCTCCGCCTTTGTTGTGTCTAGAAACAATGCTCCTTTTACTGTTTCTATTTTTGTTGGAGCTTTTTTTGCAGAAACACCAGCAATTACTTCATTATCTTTTATAAGTAAGCCATCATCTATTATGTATCTAATATTGTATTCACTTGCTACCATCTGGGCTCTATAACTTTTACCAGTTCCAGAAGGTCCAACAAATGCATATACTTTTATTTTTGATTCTATAAACTTATCTATTAACATATTTTACCTCGTTTATAAATTTATGCATTTAAGTATATCATAAATTATAAATAATTACCACCTATTAGTGGAATTTTTATGATTATTGTATCTGTTAAGTAATTCGTGGCAAAATTTTTGCCTATAACTTTTTGTGTATTTTCTGGTTATTTTTTCTCTTTGCAACTTTATATATTTTATCATAAAATTTTATGAAGGGAAATACACTATGATAAAAAATTTATTTCTGCTACGTAAGCAACTCAAAGAAGCTGTAATACCGGCAAAATTACTACCCTTTTAATTCCCTTCGTAATTTTGCCTAAATTTTTATCACAGTTTATCTATATACTAATTCACTTATTGCTTTATCTCCTAATATTTTCTTTAATTGAGGATATCCTTCTAAACTACCTTGTTTGAATGTATATATTTTCTTTGTTTTTACTTTTTCCTTTTTCATTTCTTTTATATTTTCTTCTATTTCAGCTATATATCTTTCTGCATATTCTGTAAAACTTTCTGGTAATATTTGTACATTTAAGTGTCTTATTATATCAGTACAACTTTCACTTGCATATGTTGTTATTACTTTAGCTATATTTTCTGAACCATTTTTGCTCCAACTCATTCTTTTTTTCTTCATTCTTCGTGTAAGTCTACAATAATTATTGCTTTCTTGACACCCCATATTTCTATATTTTAAACCTGTTTTTTTACTATATGTTTTTAATTTTTGTTTCACTCCCTCGTAATCTTTATATCTTTTCATACTATCTTTTCTTTTATTTAAATATTTTTTTAATTCCTCTAATTTTTCTACTTCTTCACATTCTCCGTCATACTTATATTTTAGTTCTTCCACATATTCTATCATTTTTGAATATTCTTTTTTGTAAAACATTGTTTTTAATATCTCTGCATCTTCATCATCTCTTACATGAGTTGTTATTTTTTCTTTTAAATGATAACTGTCTGCTTGATATATTGCTTTTGTTGCTAATAGTCTTTTTATCCAACTTCCACCATCGCTATTTAAAACTCTTAATTCTACTTTATTCATATCATATTTACTATGTAGATTTGCATTGGTAATATCTGCCATTTCTTCTCCAGTCATATATCCTGCAACATATTCTTTTCCTACTAGTGCATACCTATTTTTACCTATCTCTTTCCATCCTTCATATGTCATTCCTAATTTTAATTCTATATTTCTTACTTTCTTTGGTACTTCTTCGTTTGGATGTTCTTTTTTATATTTTTCAATTTGTTCTTTTCTATCTTTGCCTTGTGTATATATCATTATTCCATCTGCTTCTTGATATATTGTTGGTGTTTCTTTAGTTCCTGCCTGTAATTTATCACTTTGATGTGCTTCAACCTTTTCTTTCTCATATTGTTTTATTTCTTTACCTAAATTTTGAACTATATTCCAAACTGCAACTCCACTAATTGAAAGACCTGTCATTTTACTTATCATTTCAGCACACACTCTATATGACACTTCTGATATATTTTGAGCAACTAATTCTATTATTCCTCCTGACACTTGTCCCATTTCTTTTATATTTAATATTTCATCTGTTAGATATACACATTTATTTTTACCATCTTCTTGTTTTTGTATATATTTAGTCCTTGTATATTCTACTAATCCTGTTTTAGCTTTTACTGTTGTTGTTTCTTTACCTTTGTTTCTAAACTCCTTAGTATCTCTACTATCCATTATTTTCTTATCGTATTCTTCTAACATATTTCTTAATATCTCATTTGCAAATTCACATGCAATTTTAAAAGCAATTTCTTCTAAATCCTTGAAACTTATCGTTTCTTTTGTTAAAATATTTTCAAACATAAAAATACCTCCTGTATATTTGATCTCTTCAACCAAATTATACACAAGGTATTTGTGTTTGGCTAGTCTTTTTAGACTAGTCTTATTTTTGTATTCAATTTTGCCACGAAAAATTTAACTCATATTTAATTTTTTACATCAAAATTGTATTATTTACTTCTATGTATTGTATTATTATGTCATTTTATGTTATAATTTATACGTAAATTTTTTAAAGATAGGTGTGTGGTCTTATGGCTGAGTTAAGATTTATTGAAGATTTCCCTGTAAAAGGAGTAAGGTTTATCGATATTTCTCCTAAACTTGCTGATAAAGATGACTTTTCAAAAATCATTGATGAGATGAGTTCAAAAGTACCAACAAATACGGATTATATCATAGCCCCTGAATCAAGAGGATATATTTTTGGAACAGCAGTTGCAAACAAATTAAATTTAGGATTTGTTCCTATTAGAAAACCTGGTAAATTGCCAGACAATTTAGTTTTATCTGTTGATTATTATAAAGAATATGGTAAAGATTCTTTATGCTTACCAACAAATAGTAATTATGAGAATAAAAATTTCTATTTTATAGATGATGTACTTGCAACTGGTGGCACTCTAGAAGCCTCTAAACAATTAATTCAAAAATGTGGAGGAAAATTTGTAGGTGCAGGTGTATATATAAACATAAAAGCATTAAATAATTTGGACATTAATTATGTTGAATGTGAATAAAAAATACCCTAGATATTAATCTAGGGTCAGACTATTGACAAACCCCAGATTTATTTTCTGGGGTTTTGTCTATGCTTTTAAA
>OLOV01000285.1_pt1 | contig 45018 bp, 43 predicted proteins | sample 1672931 | NCBI WGS metagenome assembly OLOV01 (sample SAMEA3136738, study PRJEB25190) | human gut metagenome | biome: human gut; feature: human-associated habitat; material: faeces | place: Austria | collected 2013 | reverse complement strand
GCATAACATGATGATTGTCAGTCCCGGACCGCATTCAGGTATCATTTCTTCGATACCGTAGCAGCCTGCAGCTACCAGACAGAAAATCATGAACACTACTGTCGAAACCTTGATGTCATGCTTTTTCAAACCGTGTTCATCAACTTCAACAACATGAGTTTTTACTTGTTCACTCATATCACATTTCCTCCTTAAATTATAGAAAATTAAGATTATTGCATCACCTTTATCTTACTCCCGCATATTCCCATTGTCAATTGTATTAATGAAATTTTCGTAAAATTCGATATAATTGTGCTTATTCACTCTATTAGTTTGCACAAAGCGGAAAACACCTCCCCTATGATATCAATATATGCCTAACGTGTTTCAAAAAAGGACTGCCGAAGCAATCCTTTTATCCTGTATTCATTATTCTATTCTCTGCCTACAAGCACCTGTCCCTTGTCATTTACTCCGATGACCTTCTCTCCGGCATCTCTCAGGGCTTTGATATATGCGCAGGTTTCCCCGCTTATTTCCTCTCCCGGACATACAAACGGTATTCCCGGCGGATAAGGTATTATTGAGCCTGCGCATACTCTGCCCGCAGCGTCCTCCAGCTTCACATATTCCTTGTACTTTGGCACCGGGTGCATTCTGCCGCCCTTTGGTATAGATATTTTTCGCTGTCCCTCTGCTCTGTCTGCAGGCTCATGGCTGTCTGCGATTTCTTCCAGAGCGGCAAGCAGCTTTTCAAGGTCGCTGCGGGTGTTGCCTATGCCGGTCATACACATAAGTATATCGCCTGTATTAAGCTCTGTGTATATATTTTTTTCCATAAGCAGCTTCTCAAGCTGACCGCCTGTAATGCCGTAAGCGCCCATATCGAGATTGATTTTGGTATCATCCATCATATCGGTTTTCATAATGTTAAGCCCCTTTATGTTTGCTGCCTCTATGTAAAACCGGTCGAGGTTTTCACGCCACTTATTCATAAGCTGCTGCCCGTGTTTTTCGAGAATTTCGGCGTTTATGTCAAGCGACGCCATCAGCACATATGAAGGGCTGGTGCTCTGCACAGCCTGAAGTTTGTCTTCAAGCACATATCTGTCCACTCTGTCGCTGCACAGATTCAGTATTGCCGACTGTGTAAGTGAAGCCAGTGTTTTGTGAGTGCTTCCGACAACTATATCGGCTCCGCTCATTTCGGCTGATTCCGGCATATCATCACCTGCTCCGTATTTGTGGAAGAAGTGAAGATGCGCGCCGTGAGCCTGATCTACTATGAGGACCTTGCCCGCATTGTGAACAACCTCTGCAATAGCCTCTATATCGCTGCATATCCCGTAATAGTTCGGACTTGGCAGTATCACAGCTTCTGCTTCGGGGGTTTCAGCGAGCAACCGTTTTACTTCTTCGGGATTTATCGCTCCTGTTATGCCGTATTCCTCATCGATTTCCGGATGAAGATAGACAGGTTCAATATTACCGAGCGTCAGCGCATTGAATATTGATTTATGGCAGTTTTTTGCCATAAGGAGTTTTTTGCCGGCCGGTACAGATGCAAGTATTGCAGCTATAAGGCCGCCGCTTGTGCCGTTAATCAGAAGATATGATTTCCTGGCATCGTAAAGCTTCGCATACCTGTCCTGTATGTCCTTTAACACGTCCTCTGCCTGAAACAGATTGTCTGCGCCCGGAATCTCGGTAATATCACAGTCCATAAAATTATCCAGCCATTTCCCGTAACCGAGCTGTCTGTAAAGCTTTGAGCCCTTATGGCCCGGCATATGATATGAAACTGTTTTTTTGTCTGCATGGTTTAATAAAAATTCTATCATTGTCGTTTCCTTTCCAAGCTGCCGTATTATTCCCAGAAGGCAATAGCTCTTATCGGCGATCCGTCTGCGTTCACATGTTTTAGAGGCAGTGCAAAGAACCAGAACAGATCGTCGCCGCATTTGTCAAGATTCATAAGGTTTTCTATGTTCACTATCTCATGCTCTCTGAAAAGCTTCTTGTGAATAGGCAGGTCTTCATCAGGAATAGGATCTATACCTATAACATCAAGTCCCACACCTTTTTTGTCTGTGTTCAGTATGAATTCCACCACATCATCGTCTATGCACGCATAGTCTTTGAAATAGTCGTCTGTGCCCCATCTTTTGTCCCAGCCCAGATTAAACAGCAGGTAATCTGCCTCCTCTGCTTTTTTTCCGTATTTTTTGATTCTGTCAATTGTAATGGCATCTCCTTCTTTGAGATCCTGGCAGTCTATAACCAGTGCTTTTCCCACAAACTGACTCACAGGGAACTGATCGAGAGTTGTTCTGTCTGCAAACAGATGAGCAGGCGGATCCATGTGTGTTCCGGTATGGGTATACATTGACATCAGCGTTTCCTTGAAACCGTCTTTTTCATATGTGTTTGCCGGCTCAAGTTTTGGCGGCTCTGTACCCGGATATACGGGCATATCTTCTGAAATTACATGTGTTAAATCGATTACTTTCATGGTGTCCTCCTTTAATTAATTCCAGCCTGCGAAATCGCAGATTTCTTCAGGTTTTATTTTTCCTTCCAGCACATCGTCAATAGACTGTCTTATAATATCAACGGCTTTGTCCGCATCCTCCTCTGTTATGACAAGGGGCGGCGTAAGTTCAAGTACATTTGAATTTATTCCCGAATTGTAAAAAAGCAAGCCCAGCTGATATGCTCTGTATACTACAAGCGCCGAAAGCTCCGATGCCGGTTCTTTTGTTTCTCTGTCTTTTACCAGTTCAACGCCTATAACCAGACCTTTGCCTCTTACATCTCCTATGACATCATATTTATCTTTGAGTTTATTAAGCTTTTTAACAAGATATTCACCTGTTTTTCGGGCGTTTTCCTCCAGATTTTCATTCTTTATTATCTTTAGTGACTCTATCGCCGCCGCACATGCAACAGGGTTGCCTGCTGTAGTGAAAAGATGCATTCCGGTTCCTGAATTCATCAGTTCTTTTCTTCCGACCACAGCGCTGAGAGGCTGACCTCCTCCAAGCGGTTTCCCCATTATAACGGCATCGGGAGTTACATCATAATGCTCAAATCCGAACATTCTGCCGGTTCTGCCGAACCCTATCTTGACCTCATCGATTATAAGGAGTATATCATACTTCCTGCATATATGTTCAAGACCTTTGATAAATCCCTCTGCAGGAACAACATCTCCGCCATCACACTGAATGGCTTCAATAACTACCGCTCCAATCTGATCAGGTGCTGCCACAGCATCAAAAATGTAGTTTTCAATATATCTCAGGCAGAACAGATCACAGGTATCACGACTTTTTTCAAAAGCGCAGCGATAACAGTACGGATATGGTATTTTTATTATATTTCCGCCGCCTCCGCTCAGTTTGCTCTGCGAAGGATGGCCCGACATCGCATATGATCCCATTGTCTGCCCATGATATGAACCAACAAAAGTTATTATTTTGTTTTTTCCTGTTGCATAAGGTACAATCTTGGCAATGAATTCATTTGCATCAGATCCGGAATGCCCGTACCAGACACTCTTGTCAAAGTCTCCCGGCAGCAGTTCTTTAAGCTTCTCTGCCAGTTCAACACTTTCCTCATTAATAGCGGATATTGTCGAACCTGTTGACAGTTTTCTGACAGCGCTGCATACCGCCTCTATAATCCGCGGATGATTATATCCAACATTGGCTACTCCCCATCCTGCGCTGAAATCCAGATATTCTTTACCGTCTGCATCTGTAAGGACGGCTTTGTTTCCGGTCTCCACAGCGAGGGGATAAAACCGCAGTTTCATTATATCACTTACAGATTCTTTGTCACGTAGGTATAATTCATTACTCTTACTCATAACAACCTTCCTTAACTCCGGCGGCTCCACAATAATACAGCCGGTCATTCAGTCCTTTTCTGTTTATTCAGGCCAGAAGGCAATAGCTCTTATCGGTGATCCGTCTGCGTTTACATGTTTTAGAGGCAGTGCAAAGAACCAGAACAGATCGTCGCCGCATTTGTCAAGATTCATAAGGTTTTCTATGTTCACTATCTCATGCTCTCTGAAAAGCTTCTTGTGAATAGGCAGGTCTTCATCAGGAATAGGATCTATACCTATAACATCAAGTCCCACACCTTTTTTGTCTGTGTTCAGTATGAATTCCACCACATCATCGTCTATGCACGCATAGTCTTTGAAATAGTCGTCTGTGCCCCATCTTTTGTCCCAGCCCAGATTAAACAGCAGGTAATCTGCCTCCTCTGCTTTTTTTCCGTATTTTTTGATTCTGTCAATTGTAATGGCATCTCCTTCTTTGAGATCCTGGCAGTCTATAACCAGTGCTTTTCCCACAAACTGACTCACAGGGAACTGATCGAGAGTTGTTCTGTCTGCAAACAGATGAGCAGGCGGATCCATGTGTGTTCCGGTATGGGTATACATTGACATCAGCGTTTCCTTGAAACCGTCTTTTTCATATGTGTTTGCCGGCTCAAGTTTTGGCGGCTCTGTACCCGGATATACGGGCATATCTTCTGAAATTACATGTGTTAAATCGATTACTTTCATAGCGTCCTCCTTTAATTCATTTATAGAACAATATTTATTCCGATAATTTTTCTGCTGCTTCACTGTGCGGTTTTGAGTAGAACTGATAGAACAGCAGAAGTATCACAAGATATACGCATACGGCAATGACTGTCTGAATACTTGACGAGAATGTTGCCCAGAATAATATTGCTCCACCCACTATACTTACAATGAAAAACAGATTCCTGCAAGGAAGTCTCCATGTCAGCTTGCCATACTCATCAGGGAATTTCTTTTTATATACATAGCTGCTTATAACTGTTATGCACATTGCCACAACACCGAAAGATGCCGAGATATTTGTAAGCATTACATATACATTTCCGAGCGCCGGAATAACACCCATAAGAATCAGCACCATTCCTACAATCAGGCTGAAAATAAGGCCGACATGAGGCACACCGAATCTGTTAAGTTTTCCAAAAGCTTTCGGAACAACGCCCTGAATACCCATGCCGTATACAAGTCTGGAAACTGTAAACATTTCACCTACAAGACATGTAACACATGCTATCCATGCCGCAAAATTGATCACCGTACCTGCAGCATTACCAAAAGCATATTTTGCAGCCAGCGTAAACGGAGAATCCATGGTTGCATATTCGGTATAATGTACAAGACCGAGACATACAGCCATACTCAGCGCATACATAATAATTATAGTCAGGAACGCCCAGAACATTGCCTTTGGAAGTATTTCCGGTTTCTTAACCTCGCCGCTTGTAGTAAGAAGTGCAAACGGTCCTGCATATGCGTAAGTTCCTGCGCATATCGCAAGCCATATTCCCTTGCCGCCGAACGGAGCAAACGGTTCATAGTTTTCAGGTGCTGTCTTGCCTGATAATATGCCCGCTATGATAAACACAACCATTATTCCGCACAATACAATGATGAGCCCAAGCTGCGCCTTACCTGTAACTTCTCCTCCCAGCATAGTTATAACAAATATTATCGCCAGAATACCCATGCCCCATATTACAGCAGATATATCAGCATTTTCTGTCCACATAAAGAAGTAATTGCTTATGTAGCCTGTTCCCAGACTTACAGAGCCAAGGAATATAACATTCATGCTGGCTTCCATAAATGCTGCCAACATTCCCCATCTCGGTCCGAGCATTCTCTTGTTCCAGTCATGAAGTGAACCTGCACGCGGCATTCCTACAGCCAGTTCACAGGCAGTCATGCAGATACACATAAGAATAAGTCCTGCAATAATATATGATATGATACATGCAGGACCGGCATTCTGCGCTCCAGAAGCCACCAGCAGGAACATGCCGTCACCTACAACAGCGCCTACACCAAGAGCCCAGATCTGCCAGAATCCCATTTTCTTTTTTAATCCTTTTTCTTCTTGCATTTTCTTTCCTCTCATTCACTTGATTTTCAGATACAACAAATTATAAGTGCACTATTTAAGCAGAATATTCCGAACATTTACTTAAAATTAACACACCCTTTCGCTTGTATCAATATGTATTTTGTATTATAATCATTTTATAATTATATACATTTTGTACATATGGAGGTTTCTGAAATGTTTAAAATAGGTGATTTTTTTAATCTTAATCTGTTCGCATGGACGCGAAATCTTACAGGAGCGCCCGTACATCAGGAGCGCCCTATCGAATTTGTATCTGTAAACGATCTTCCGCTTGACAATTTTATAAGGGAAAATGAAATGGTAATAACAATTGCAACTCCATATGTAAGTAATGATGATCGTATGTATGAGTTCATAGACGGCCTTGTCAAAGCAAAAGCAAGTATATTTCTTCTTGCCATACCCAATGACAGACTGGAACTGAGCAGGCGCTGCAGGGATCACGCTGCAGACAATAATCTTTCAGTATTTCAGATACCATGGGAATACCGGTTTGCTGATATTATCGAAAAAGTTACTGATGAAATAAGAGGTTCAAATGATGCTCTGCTGCAGAATCTCGAAAAGTGCCAGAACGCGCTTCTCAAATGCTATCTCAGCGGCAAGGGAATAAACGCAGCACAGAAAATAATAGCATCGCATCTTAATCATGACGTGGACATAATAAAAAACCGCGCAACCTGTCAAATCGACGATACTGCAGAGGAATACAGCGAAATCATTCTGAAACAGAACAACAAGGTTTACGGTTTTCTTTACATACATTCAAAAATAACATTCAAAACAAAAGCTCTTATCTCCAGAACTCTTGCGCCTGTATTAATGCTGTGGTTTTACAAGGAGGATATAATACAGGCAACGCAGCACCTCGTAAAAGACGACTTTATATGGGAACTTATCAGCACCGGAACAAATCTCACAGATGATATGATTTATACAGCCGAAATACTGGAGCTTAATATTGAAAAGGAGTTCACCTGCATTGTGGGACAGATCAACTTCAAAAAAAACATCTCTGTGAATTCATGGCTTAATACAAATATGGGACGACTACGGGAAATACTTCAGCTTACTGCGGCTTCTCTCGGCAGAGAAATAATTCTGACCTCACAAAAAAATATGCTTGTTATGTTTATTGAAAACACAATACAGGACAAACGCAAAAACATAAATACTTTTCTTGATAAGGCTGAAGAGAATACAGGTGTTGATTTCCCGTTGATATATTTTTCATGGGGAATCAGTGAAATAAAAAGCGGCCCTACTGATTTCAACAGTTATTTCGTTCATGCAAAACTGGCCAAGGAGCTTTATGCAAACAGTCGCCGATACACAAAAAACCACAGATACAGCTACGAGGAAACTCTCATTTTTGATATGCTTTCAGTGCTTTCTGCCGACAGTCATATATCATCAAAAGCCTACGATATGGTTTCTCCGCTGTTTCAATATGACAGAGATAAAAATACAAATCTAATGTCCACATTACGTGCATATCTGCATGGCAGAAATATTTCAAAGGCTGCAGAAAGTATAAATATGCACCGTCAGACATTTATTTATCAGTTGAACAAAATAGAAGATCTCCTTGATCTCTCACTGAGAGACTCCGAAACATTATTCCTGCTTGAAATCTGTATGAGGCTTCATGTAGATTTTAAAAACATAAATTAAGAAAAGCAGCAGAGCCGATAAAAACGAAGCTCTGCTGCTTTTAATACTAATTATCAATATCTATTAATTCCTGTTTTTTCTTCCGATAATAAGTCCTACTATCATTACTGCCGCAAATATACACAGATATCCGAGTATCGGGCATATGAATCCGCCGCCTGCCGCTGCCGCCGCCTGCGCCGGCTGAATGCCATGAGCATATATTGCCGCTATAACCATGAATATTGAACCGCACAGCCCGAGTATCGGGATTACATATCTCTTTACCGGTCCGAAATCTGTCGCCTTTTTCATAAATCCTATAAATACAGGAATATACAGAGCATATATTGTAACTATAGGTAGCTCTGATGAGTCAAAACCGAAGAAACCGAGATAGTTTACTGTTCCCAGGTTTGCAAGATAGAAGAACAGGAACCAGATACCGCACATCATCAGACCAAGTATTGCTGAATTGTTTGCCATATTGGATTCAGGGTCAACCTGCGCAAACAGCTTAGGCTTAGGGCCCTCGCCTCTGGCAGCGATTGAGTAAATTCCTCTGGTGCAGCCCAGCATAAGTCCGTTTAATGTACCCATGCAGGAAATAGCCACAAACAGATTAAGCACTGTTCCGAATACTTTTCCGAATACATTTATGTATGCTACTGTAGCTCCGTCAGTTATAAGCTGCTCTACCGTAGCTCCGCCTGCAACGCCTATATAGTATGCGATATAGATTATAACTATGATAAGTCCGCCTGCGACAAGAGCAATAGGAAGATTTCTCTTTGCATTCTTGAGTTCTGAGTTTACAGATGTGGCAATAATCCATCCCTCATATGCAAAAGCTGTCGCAACTATTGAGGCAAACAGAGGGTTGCTTGTCGCTGTTTCGGCAAGGTCAATACCTGTTGTAGTCATATTCTCTATAAGTACTCCGTTCTCTGAAACAAGGCCGCATATAATGCCTACTACCGCCATAAGAATAAGAGGTACCAGCTTGATTACAGTTGTTGTAACCTGGAAATATCCTGCCAGTTTTGGGGAAATGGCATTTACGAAATATGCCGCGCACATAAAGAATACTGTCATAGCCATACATTCAGGTCCTATAACACACCCTCCTTCTTCTGCGGGAACCATCATTGGGAACTGCGGCCATGCTGATGTTATGAATACAAGAGTAAACCTTGCCGACAGCCATGCAAGTACGGAAGTAAGTGTAGGATAATAGATAAAGGTCATAAACCATCCCACCGCATATCCGTATTTCTTGCTTACCGCAGCTTCGGCATAGTCAACGATACCGTTTACTTTTTCATACTTTGTGGCCATTATTGCAAAGGCAAGGATACATGCCAGCATAATACAGCCGCCCACTATCCATGCCAGTATGCCAAGAGGCATATTGCCGTTGGTCTTTGTTAAAATTGTCTGAGCTTTAAAAAATACGCCGCTGCCTATTACAATTCCTACAACCATAGCAATTGCCGTCAGCAGACCGTATTTTCTTTCCAGTCCGTTATTCATTTTGACTTCCTTCTTTCTTTATATTTTATATACATGTGTTTTGTCGGTATTTAATTATTTTACATACTTTCAGGCTTAATGTCAATAATTACTATTATTTTATATTAATTTCTTATCCTTAGCTTAACTGTAAAAAACAGTCCAAAAATCGCTATTACGACAGACGGCAGAGCCAAGAACCGACTCTGCCGTTTTAATAATCAATGTCTAAATCTACTTATCAGCATTTTGTTTTTTCTTTTTCAGCATGAATGCGAGGGACACAGCGCAACCGCCCCAGAGACCTACGCACGCAATACACATCATTACTATTGCACTAGCACTCATTTGTGTCTACCTCCTTAATTAATCATCATAGCCGGGAGCATCTTCCGGTTTTTCGTAGAAGCTCTTCTTGCCCTTTGCTATTGTAAGAACTACAGCTCCCACTACCATAATAGCTACTATACCCCAGCCGAAACCTGACGGATATCCGCCGTAACCGTCTTTGATAAATGTAATCAGGTTAACAACGAATGTATATCCTAAAACGATAACAGTTATGAACTTCAGGCACCATGTCCACCACTTGCCTACAGAGAAGTTTGAGTATTCGTTTGCCGCTGCTCTGAGCTTTTCAGGCTTGAAGAACCAGCAGATAAGTATAAGCTCAATAACACCGCTGGCAACAATACCGATATTGTTGCAGATGTAATCTGTAAAGTCGAGGATATATAATCCTGCTCCTGTGATAAACAGTATACTCAGCAGGAAAGTAGGTACAAGAACTGCTGTTACAGTCTTCTTGTGCCCCATCTGGAATTTGTCCTCAATACCTGTAACTACAGCCTGAAGAATTGATACCAGCGAAGTAATACCTGCTGTAAACAGTGATACGAAGAAGCATATTCCAAACAGTGCATTAAGTGCAGGGAGTGTGCTGATTGCTGTAGGGAATACAACAAATGCAAGTCCTACGCCCTGAGATGCAACATCTTCAACACCAACGCCCTGCTGCATAGCCATATATCCCATGATTGAGAAAATACCTATTCCTGCGAACACCTCAAATCCGTGATTTGTGCATGCAGTAAGGAATGCTGTATTTACAACGTCCTCTTCCTTTGGCAGGAAGCTTGAGTAGCTGATCATAATAGCGAATGCTATAGATAAGCTGAAGAATACCTGTCCGTAAGCTGCTACCCATACGCTAGGCTCCTTGATTGCCGCCCAGTCCGGAGTAAACATATATGCAAGACCGTCTACTGCGCCAGGAAGTGTGATACCTCTTACTACTAATATAATGCAGCATACCATAAGTACCGGCAGACAAATCTTACATGCAATGTCGATACCCTTGTTGATACCCTTGTACATAATGAAGCCTACAATTATCCATATGATAGCGAACGGGATAATCAGATGAGTCTTGATGCCACCAAGCTGAGTAAGACTTTCGCTTATTCCCAGATACTCGTTAAAGAATGAGTTTGCATCGTCGCCCCATGCCTGAGTGAATGAAAATCCTATATAGCTTACTACCCATACAACTATTGCAAAGTAGTAGACAGCGATAAGGAATGAAATCATTACCTGCACCCAGCCGAGCCATTCGAATTTCCTGTTGATTCTTGCGAATGTTCCCGGAGCGCCCGCTCTGTAAGTTTTACCTAATGTGTATTCCAGAATAAGAATAGGAATACCTGCTGTTAAAATTGCAAACAGATATGGAAAAATAAATGCGCCGCCGCCGTTGGTCGCTGCTATGTACGGGAATCTCCACAGATTGCCCAGACCTACAGCAGAACCTATTGCAGCAAGAATAAATCCAAGTTTGCTGTTCCATTGTTCTCTCAATGTAATTCACTCTCCTCAAATAAAATTTCATAATATCTTTTAATACAGCAGAAATTGCTGTTTAATATGACTTCCCTATTATATGGCAGAAAAAAACAATTGTCAATATCAAATTGTTTTTTTTCACAAAAAAAATTTTCTATTTTTGTTTTATAACACAATTTCATTTTGCCGCTTTGTGCAGGATACACAAAGTTTTTATTGGAATTTTCACTCAACTTTATTTTCACCTTTATTTTCACTCAAACCCCGTTTTTTCTGAAACCTGATGCGAATATATTAATGTAGACCAAAGTGCTATGCCATCAGGCATCGGTATTATTGATTTTTATTTCAAAAAATGATATATTACTCTATATGATGTCAACTGATAACAGCATCAAACTAATTAAGGAGGCAGGCGCTTGGATTCAGTCAATAAAAAAGCCGTAAGAGCCGCACAGGACGATTCATACATGAATACGTTCATTGCCGAGAACAAGACATTCATTCTCAGCTGCGCAGGCAAACAGGCAGGCAGATATATATCAGAAAGCGATGACGAGTTTTCTATCGCCATGTACGCTTTCTTTACAGCTATAACTAAATATAATACGGATCAGGGTGATTTTCTTCCTTTTGCAGGGCTTGTAATCAAACGCAGACTCACCGATTACTACAGAACCCAGCAGAGATTTGCAGATGAGCACAGTGTATCCCCCGACGTTTTCAGCGGTAATACAGACGATGACGGCGAAGCTCAGGCCATACACTACGAGGTGGCTGAGAAACTTACCGACAGACCGGTACTTACAGCAGCGGACGAGATACATGCAGTAAATAATATCTTCAGCCGTTTCGGATTTTCTTTTATGGAGCTGTCGGATGTTTCACCAAAGGCCTCCAAAACCAAGAGGCAGTGTGCGCAGGCAGTCAGGGCACTGATAGCCACACCTGTTATCCTTGAAACGCTCAGATCCACTCATAAATTACCCATTAAGGCACTGTCAGCTCAAAGCAGCGTGCCTGTCAAGGTTCTTGAACGACACAGGAAATACATAATCGCAGCCACGGTGATACTTACAGGGAATTTTCCCATACTGGCTGAATATATGAAATATATCAGGGAAGGAGAAACAGCATGAAGGCGTTAATCGTCGAAACTGACAAAAAACATGCAGCGGCACTGTTAAGTGACGGCAGCATCATAAAAGTTCCGAAGCGCGACTATGTTGTCGGGCAGGAAGTCAGCATCGCTGTTTCAAAGAAGCCTCGCAGAAGCGGACTCATCGCCGCTGCGGCCTGTTTTATGCTTCTTGCAACAGGCGGAGCAGGATATGCTACAGCGGTTTCACCTTACTCTCACGTAACGCTGGATGTCAACCCGTCTATCGAATATACGCTAAACCGTTTCGATCAGGTTGTATCAATCGATTGTATGAACAAAGAGGGACAGGAAATCGTGGATAATATTTCAGATGACGTATCCAAATTCGCATCGTTTGAAGATGTTTTCAAAATGACGGTCGATGAGTTATACAGACTGGGATATCTTACAGGCGATGAACACGACTATATGGTACTGTCGGTATGCTGTGACAAGAACAGCAATAAGGCAGCAGCCCTTGAAAACAGTCTTTCGGCAATAACATCTGATTACACACTCACATCAGATGTTATAGAGGTTACCGAAAAGGACAGAGCAGAAGCATCTGATTTAAACACTACAGCCGGCAAACTGGCGCTGATTTTAGATGTGGTATCCAAAGAGGATAAACTAACCGAAAAAGACGTCAGGGATTTTGTTGACAAGTCGGTTAAACAGATAGCCGAAACTATAGACAACTACAAAAAAGACCCTGAAACTACCGCATCTGACAGCGAAAAGGTTTCAGAAACCACTACATCACAGGCTCCTGCAAGCGCTACCACTCACAGCAAAACGACTGACAGCAGCAATGCAGGCAAGTCAAATGACAAGACCGGCTCTTCGGATTCAAGCAATTCAAACAAGACTGACAAACCGTCAAATACAACCGTAAAGCCGGAACCTGAACCGCCTAAGCCGTCAGATAACGATGACATAGATGACAGCGGATTAAGCGGTCCGGGCAAATAACACCGGAGACTTAAAAGCGACCCCTCAAGGTCGCTTTTGTGTTATCTGAAATATTTAACCGCCGATCTGAACATATCAAGCTCATATTTTCCCGGCACATTCTTGTAAAGGCCGTAGCCTGCGCGTTCCGTATGTCCCATCTTGCCGAATATTCTGCCGTCAGGTGAAGTGATGCCCTCAACAGCATAGAATGATCCGTTTGGATTAAACTGTACATCGTTGGTCGGGTTTCCGTCAAAATCAACATACTGAGTCGCAATCTGACCGTTTTGGAGAAGCTGCTTTATCAGTTTTTCATCAGCAGTAAATCTGCCTTCTCCATGTGATACAGGCATAGTGAATACTTCTCCAACCTCAGTATCTGCAAGCCATGGTGACATATTCGATGCAATCCTTGTCCTTACAATCTTCGACTGATGTCTGCCAATTGTGTTGAGTGCAAGTGTCGGGCAGTTTTCATCGGTTTCAATTATCCTGCCGTAAGGCACAAGTCCCAGCTTGATAAGCGCCTGAAATCCGTTACAGATACCGCACATAAGACCGTCTCTTTTATCCATAAGCTCAGTAACCGCATCTTTAACGGCCTCATTTCTGAAAAATGCTGTTATGAATTTACCTGAACCATCCGGTTCATCTCCGCCGGAAAAACCTCCCGGTATGAAAATCATCTGCGACTCTCTGACCTTATGCGCAAACTCTTTAACTGAGTCTGCAATGTCATCTGCACTCCTGTTTTTTATGAGGAAGATTTCCGGAGCCGCGCCTGCCGCCGCCATCGCCTTTGCCGAATCGTATTCGCAGTTCGTTCCTGGAAATACAGGAATAAGCACCTTTGGCTCTGCCGTCTTAATCGCAGGAGCCTTTCGTGTTCCTTCAAACCTGTACTCTGCCGCAGGTATATCTGTTTTCTCTGTTTCAATATTACATGTATATACAGTTTCGAGCCTGCCCTCATAAATATCGGCAAGTTCCTCAAGCGCTACACACTCACTGCCGCATGATATGCAGCCTGCATCAGTTGTCTTACCTATATTGAGTACAGTTGCATTTCCTGCAGAAACCTTGGTTTCTGCATCAACCTCAAGCAGAAACGCGCCGTAGGCATATCCGAAGATTTCCTCCAGAGCAAGCCCTGCCTCAAACTCAAAGCCGATGCCGTTTCCAAAGCACATCTTCATTACAGCCTCTGCTATACCTCCAAATCCCGGCGTATATGCGGCATATACTCTGCCCTCTCTCATAAGTCCTGTGACTTCAGCAAATACTTTTTTAAGGCTTTTGAGATCTGCAAGACCATCGCTGTCTGTATCGGGCTTAATCAGAAGCACCCTGTGACCTGCCGCCTTGAAATCATTACTTATGATATTATCTATATCCTCGGTTGTAACCGCAAAGGACACCAGTGTAGGCGGCACATTTATATCCTCAAAGGTACCGCTCATGGAGTCCTTTCCTCCTATTGCCGCTATGCCAAGTCCCATCTGCGCTTTGAACGCTCCCAGCAGCGCCGACAGAGGCTTGCCCCATTTCTCGCTGTCTCTTCCCAGCTTTTCAAAGTATTCCTGGAAAGTCAGATATACGTCTTTAAACTCGGCTCCTGAGGCTATGAGTTTTGAAACAGACTCTATAACCGCGGTGTACGCCCCGTGATACGGACTTGCCGATGAAATATACGGATTATAGCCCCACGACATCAGCGAGCACGTTCTTGTATCCTTTTTTTCAACTGAAATTTTGTATGCCATGGCCTGCGACGGAGTTCTCTGATATTTGCCCCCAAAAGGCATAAGCACAGTTCCCGCACCTATAGTCGAGTCAAACCTCTCCGAAAGTCCTCTTTTGGAGCACACATTAAGGTCAGCCGCAAGCTCTCTCATACCCCTGCCGAAGCTGTCGGGTATTTCTTTCTGAGGCTCTGCCGCTTTTACTGTTTTTACGGTTATATGCTTTTCGGCTCCGTTGGAATCAAGAAATTCTCTTGAAATGTCAACAATTGTTTTACCGTTCCACGTCATAACAAGCCTTGGCTCCTCTGTTACATCGGCCACTACTGTTGACTCTAAGTTTTCGGAGTCCGCCAGCTCCATAAATTCAGCAGCATCTGCGTTTGCCACAACAACTGCCATTCTTTCCTGCGACTCACTTATGGCAAGCTCTGTCCCGTCAAGACCCTCATATTTTTTAGGCACTTTATCAAGATTTATAAAAAGTCCGTCTGCAAGTTCTCCTATCGCTACAGATACCCCTCCTGCGCCAAAGTCATTGCATCTTTTTATCATTTTTGCAGCCTGCGGGTTTCTGAAAAGCCTCTGAAGCTTTCTCTCTTCAGGCGCATTCCCCTTCTGCACCTCTGCCCCGCAGCTTACAAGTGAACCCAGATTATGAGATTTTGACGAGCCTGTCGCTCCGCCACAGCCATCCCTGCCGGTTTTGCCGCCCAGAAGAATTACCACATCCCCCGCCTGCGGCACTTCACGTCTGACATTTTCGGCAGGCGCCGCTCCCATCACAGCGCCGATTTCCATACGCTTTGCAACATAACCCTCGTGATATATTTCATCCACCTGCCCTGTGGCAAGGCCAATCTGATTGCCATAGGAAGCATATCCGTCTGCCGCTGTTGTAACTATTTTTCTCTGCGGCAGCTTGCCCTCAAGGGTTTCACTGACAGGCTTGAGCGGGTCTGCGGCTCCCGTAACTCTCATTGCCGCATACACATACGCTCTGCCTGAAAGCGGATCTCGGATTGCGCCTCCGATGCATGTTGCAGCCCCGCCAAAAGGTTCTATTTCCGTAGGGTGATTATGGGTTTCATTTTTGAAAAGCAGCAGCCAGTCCTCGTCTTTTCCGTCTATATTGACTTTAATTTTTACAGTGCAGGCATTAACCTCCTCCGACTCGTCAAGGCCGGGAAGCTTTCCTGCAGTTTTGAGGCATTTTGCCGCAATGGTCGCAATATCCATCATATTTACAGGCTTGCTTCTGCCTATTGCTGTCCTTGCCTCCAGATACTCGTTGTAGGTTTTTTCAATAAGCTCATCTTCAAATGTGACACTGTCTATAGTTGTCTGAAATGTAGTATGTCTGCAGTGATCCGACCAGTATGTGTCTATCATCTTTATTTCCGTCACAGTCGGCTCTCTGTTCTCTTTTCTGAAATATTCCTGACATACGGTAATATCGTCAAGGTCCATGGCAAGACCTCTGTCTGCTATGAACTGTCTGAGGCCATCCTCCGTAAGAGCGTTAAAGCCTTTTACGGTTTCAACCTCTGTAGGAATTTCATATTCTGTTTTGAGTGTGTCCGGCATAGCAAGAGATGCCTCCCTTGCTTCAACAGGATTTATAACGTAGGCTTTGATCTGCTCAATATCCTTTGCTGTAAGACTGTCTCCTTTGAGCATATATACCTTTGCGGAAGCTACAGCCGGTCTTTCCTGTTGTGATATTATCTGTATGCACTGGGCTGCCGAATCTGCTCTCTGGTCAAACTGTCCCGGAAGCGGCTCTACTGCAAATACATAATATCCGCTGCTGTCAGGCTCGTTATATGTGTCGTCCAGCTGAGGCTCCGAAAACACAGTTCCTATGCAGTATTCAAACAGTTCCCTGTCTATGCCCTCAACATCATATCTGTTGAGAATTCTAAGCTCCTCAAGGCTTTCGATGCCCAGAAACGCCCTTATATCCGAAAGCAGCCCTGCGGCCTCGCTTGCCGCAGCCTTTTTCTTTTCAACATAAATTCTGTAAACCATCGCTATTTCCTTTCTGCCTCAAGAGCTCTGCTTCCTATATCTTTTCGGTAATAGGCGTTTTTAAAGCTTACTTTCTTAACTGCCTCATATGCATCGTCAATTGCCTTTGCAAGATTTTCCGATACCGCGGTAACGCCCAGCACTCTGCCGCCCGATGTCAGAAGTCTGCCGTTTTCAAGCTTTGCTCCGGCTATGAATATATCTGCATTATCAGGCAGCTTATCCGCCGTTATTTCAAATCCCTTTTCGTAGGCCGCAGGATATCCTGCCGATGCCATTACAACGCAGCAGGCGCTGTTCTTACTGAAAACAACCTTTGTATCTGCCAGCCTTTCATCTGCCACAGCCTGCATAATATCAAGCAGATTGCTTTCAAGCAGCGGCAGTACAACCTGAGTTTCGGGATCTCCGAACCTGCAGTTGTATTCTATGACCTTAGGTCCTCCTGCTGTAAGCATAAGTCCGAAATACAGACAGCCTTTGAATGTCCTGCCTTCTTTGTTCATCGCTTTTATTGTAGGAATAAAAATCTCATTCATACAGCGCTGTGCGATTTCCTCTGTATAGTACGGGTTAGGTGCAACGCAGCCCATACCTCCCGTATTCAGTCCTCTGTCGCCGTCAAGAGCTCTTTTGTGGTCCTGTGAGGAGATCATAGGCACTATGGTTTTGCCATCGGTAAATGACAGTACGGAAACCTCAGGACCTGTAAGAAATTCCTCTATGACTATACGGCTTCCGCTCTCGCCGAAAACACGCTCCTCCATCATTGATCTTACAGCTGCTTTTGCATCATCTCTTGTTTCTGCAATTACAACTCCTTTGCCCAGCGCAAGTCCGTCAGCCTTGATTACTGCAGGAACAGCCGCAGTCTCAAGATAGGCAAGAGCCTTGTCCATATCATCAAACACCTCGTACTCTGCCGTAGGTATTCCGTATTTTTTCATAAGATTCTTTGAGAACACCTTGCTGCTCTCTATAACCGCTGCAGCTTTGTTTGGCCCAAAGCATTTAATTCCTATGGCCTCAAGCGCATCAACCGCACCGAGGGCCAGCGGATCATCAGGCGCAACCACTGCAAACCCTATATCATTCTCCTCAGCAAATTCTGTGATTTTTTCTATGTCCTTTGCGCCTATGTCTATGCACTTCGCATCTTTTGCAATGCCGCCGTTTCCGGGCAGCGCATATATAGTGTCGATTTCTCTGTTTTCTTTAAGTTTTTTAATTATTGCGTGTTCACGACCGCCGCCGCCAACTACGAGTATTTTCATTTTTATCACCTGTTAATGATGGAACAGTCTTATTCCGTTAAATATCATTGTCATATCGTATCTGTCTGCACACTGTATAACCTGATCATCTCTGATTGAGCCGCCCGGCTCTGCAATACAGGAAACACCGCTCTTTGCGGCTCTCTCAATGCTGTCTGCAAACGGGAAAAAAGCATCCGAAGCAAGAGCTGCGCCTTTAATCGTATCGAGGAAGGCTCTCTGCTGCTGCTCTGTAAAAGGCTCCGGCCTTTTGGTAAAGTATTTTTGCCATATGCCTTCGGCGCATACATCTTCTTCATATTTATTGATGTATCCGTCGATTACATTATCTCTCTCTGCTCTGCCAAGCTCTGCTCTGAACGGCAGCTCCAGCACTCTGTCGCTCTGTCTTAAAAACCACGTGTCAGCCTTGTCGCCTGCAAGGCGGGTGCAGTGAATTCTCGATTGCTGCCCCGCTCCGACGCCTATGGCCTGTCCGTCATATGCAAAGCACACCGAATTTGACTGGGTGTATTTGAGTGTTATGAGAGCTGTTATGAGATTTAGTCTTGCTTCATCTCCCAGTTCCTTACTCTCCGTAACTATATTCTCAAGAGCGCTGTCATCTATTCTGACATCGTTTCGTTTCTGTTCAAAGGTAATTCCGAACACCTGCTTTTTTTCAGCTTCCGCAGGCCTGTATTCAGGATCTATTTTTATGATATTGTAGTTGCCCTTTCTCTTTGACTTTAAAAGCTCAAGAGCCTTGTCAGTATATCCCGGCGCTATTACTCCGTCTGATACCTCTCTCTTAATTATATTTGCGGTGGTTTCATCGCAGATATCCGAAAGGGCTATGAAGTCCCCAAAGGAGCAGAGCCTGTCTGTCCCTCTTGCTCTGGCATAGGCGCAGGCAAGAGGCGAGTCGTCAAGCCCCTCTATGTCATCTACAAAACAGGCTTTCTTTAGTCTTTCGGGAAGCGCTCTGCCGAGGGCCGCCGAAGTCGGACTTACATGCTTAAACGATGCCGCAGCAGCCATTCCTGTGGCTTCTTTGAGCTCAGCTACAAGCTGCCATGCGTTAAACGCATCGAGAAAGTTGATATATCCGGGTCTGCCGTTTAAGATTTCAATTGGAAGCTCTGCGCCGCTTTCCATATATATCTTCGCCGGCTTCTGATTGGGATTGCATCCGTATTTAAGTTCAAATTCTTTCACTTGCTGCCTCCTGTCCGTTTTTGTTTATGAGGGTTTCAGTATACTCTCCTGTTTCAATATCCGTATATCTTACATACAGCGATATCTTATTCTCATTATTCAGACTGCCCCATATATATTCCGCAAATTCTCTGGCACTGTCACCTGTTGCTATTGCCACAGGCTCTCCCTCAAAGGCAGGCAGGGGACTGCCGTTTTCTCTGTAGGTATGTATGAAATGGCCGATGCCTGCAGCTTTTTCATAGCCGTAGACAAATCTGCCGCAGGAGCTTCCGTCTTTGTCAAGCGCCTTTAGTATGCTCAGCTTATATCTGTAACTGTCTTTATCAAGCACCGCCACGCCGCTTATTCTTGATGTGAAGTTAGGAGCATCAGGCTCAAATTCTCTTGTTTCAAGAGCCTCTTCAAAGCTTTTCCCGCTCTCAAGAAAGTCATATATCGTATCCGTCTGGTCGCCGTTTGTAACAATCAGATTGTTTCCCGATTTTCTTACCGCCGCATATATTATGAGGGAGGGATCCTCCATTTTGCTTTCATCAAAAGCCTTTGTATATATTTCATCATTTCTTTTTTCAAATATACGGTTTCTGCTGTTTTCGCTTCTGCCCATTATGAAATATGCTGCAACCGCTTTGGTTCCGTCGGGGCTTGTCCCGAGTATGATGCCTCTTCCGGGATATTCGTTTGAGGACAGCAGCTTGCCTATATCCTTATATGTATCCATTGCTTTCTTTCCTTTCTGCAATTGCTTTTGAGACCTCCTCCGCGGCCTCCGGAAGTATCACCCACTCCGCCTGAGTCATTACACGCTTCTGCAGAGTTTTAGGCGTATCGTCTTTTTTGACGTTTACTGCCTTTTGCCTGATTATCCTGCCGCCGTCTGGTATCTCGTTTACAAAATGGACTGTCGCTCCTGTAACTTTAACGCCATAGTCAAGAGCTGCCTCGTGAACTCTGATACCGTAATAGCCTTTGCCGCAAAAAGATGGTATGAGTGACGGGTGAATATTGATTATCCTGTCTGAATAGCGCTTTACAAAATCCTCTGACAGTATGTTTAAAAAGCCTGCAAGGACTATAAGTTCTATGCCGTATTCCTCCAGCTTCTCCAGAATTTCAGCTTCAAAGGCTTCCTGCGAGCCGCATTCTCTGCGGGTTACCGCAACTGCGTCTATGCCGGCCTCCTTGGCTCTTTTTAAGCCGTATGCAATGGAGTTTGAGGATATTACCAGCGTAATGCGGCCGTTTCGGAGTATACCGTCGCGCTGCGCATCTATAAGTGCCTGCAGGTTTGTGCCGCCTCCCGATATGAATACGGCTATCTTTGTTTTTACCATAATATAATCCCCTCGTCTGAGCTGACAGTTTCTCCGAGAATATATGCCTCTTCTCCGTTTGCCCTTAAAATCTCAAGGGCTCTGCCTGCTTCCTCAGGTGAAACTATGACAGTCATTCCCACTCCCATATTGAAAGTGTTGAACATTTCTCTCTGTGAAATACCGCCCCTTGCAGCTATATATTCAAATACAGGAAGAACTCTTACATCTTCTGTTCTGATTTTGACGCCTATGCCCTCGGGAAGACTTCTCGGAATGTTTTCAAAGAAGCCGCCGCCTGTAATGTGAGATACCGCCTTGACGTTTACCTCTTTAAAAAGCGCAAGCATCGGTTTTACATATATTTTTGTAGGTGTAAGCAGGACCTCTCCTAAAGATTTACCTGAAAGCTCCGCCACAGGCGCATTAAGGTCTGCTGTTTCGACCTCCAGCACCTTTCTTACAAGTGAAAATCCGTTGGAATGAACGCCGCTTGAAGCAAGAGCTATCACAGTATCTCCGGGTTTAATGCTGTTTTTGTCCGGCAGCCTGCTGCCGTCTGCAAGTCCTACCGCAAAGCCTGCAAGGTCATATTCGTCTTCGGGGTAAAAACCCGGCATCTCTGCTGTTTCACCGCCAATCAGCGCGCATCCCGCCTGCACGCAGCCCTCTGCCACGCCTTTGACAAGCTGAGCTATTTTTTCAGGCACGTTTTTGCCGCAGGCTATGTAGTCAAGAAAAAACATAGGCGCAGCGCCGCAGCATACTATGTCGTTGACGCACATTGCAACGCAGTCTATTCCCACTGTGTCGTGTCTGTCTGCAAGGAAAGCCAGCTTAAGCTTTGTACCTACTCCGTCTGTGCCGCTTACCAGCACAGGGTCTTTGATGCCGTAAAGCTCCGGTCTGAAAAGACCGCCGAAGCCTCCCACCTCTGATATCACTCCGTCTGTTACGGTTCTTGCAACATGCTCTTTCATAAGCCTGACAGCCTCATAGCCCGCAGTTATATCAACACCTGCAGCCGCATACGCATCTGCTTTTGAGTTCTTCATTTTTATTTATTCCTTTCCATTCCAGCAATAGGTGCAGACTCTGCACGGATCCAACCCGATTGCTTTTATGATGTTATCTATGCTCTGATACTCCAGCGAGTCAAAATGCAGCTTTTCGCAAAGCGCATTTCTCAGCGCGCGTCCTCTTTCTGTGGTGCCGTCGCTGTATTCTTCAAGGTGCTCTGCGCCCTCCTCTCCCTCAAGCTCCATAACAATTCTTCTGGCTATAAGCTCCATGTCGGAGTTCTGTCTTGAGAAGTTAAGGTATTTGCACCCGTACATTATAGGGGGACACGCTGAACGCATATGTACTTCCTTTGCTCCGTTTTCGTAAAGAAAATCAACTGTTCCCTTGAGCTGGGTACCCCTTACTATGCTGTCGTCTACAAACAGCAGCTTTTTGTCCCTGATAAGCTCTGTGACAGGAACCAGCTTCATTTTGGCAACATGACTTCTCTCCGACTGATTGGTTGGCATAAAGCTTCTGGGCCACGTCGGTGTGTATTTTATAAAAGGTCTTGCATAATCAATGTCACACTCGTTGGCATATCCTATTGCGTGAGGAACTCCTGAATCAGGCACACCTCCGACGTAGTCCAGATCAAAGCTCTTGCCGTTTATATCATCATATTGAGCAAGTAGTCTGCCGTTTCGGTTTCTCATCACCTCTACATTTACTCCCTCATAGGTTGAGTTGGGGTATCCGTAGTAGGTCCAGAGAAACGCGCATATTTTCATATCTCTGCCGGGCTTTTGCAGAATATCTATGCTGTCTTTGGATATCTCCGCAATCTCTCCCGGTCCGAGCTCTTTAACTGTTTCATACCCCAGTTTTTCGTAGGCAAAGGACTCAAATGACACACAGTGTCCGTCAGCGTCTTTTCCTATAAGCAGCGGGGTTCTGCCCATTTTATCTCTTGCCGCTATAATGCGGCCGTCTTCTTTTAGTATTACAATTGAAGCCGAGCCCTCGATAATGCTCTGTGCGAATTTAATTCCCTCAAGAAAATCGCTTTTCTGGTTTATCATCGAGGCGACCAGCTCTGTGGAGTTGATTTTCCCGCCTGTCATGGCTTCAAAATGTCCTCCGCTGAAAGCCAGAAACTGATCAATCAGCTCCTGCGAGTTTCTTACGGCTCCTACCGTAACTATCGCATAGGTCCCCAGATTTGAGCGTATCAGTATGGGCTGCGGGTCGCCGTCGCTTATGCAGCCGATGCAGGACCTGCCTCTCATGGTGTCGCATACACCCTCAAATTTTGTTCTGAAAGGTGAATTCTCTATATTGTGAATTTCCCTCTGGAAACCGTATTCCTCATCGTATGCAGCCATTCCGCCTCTGGCTGTACCAAGATGTGAATGGTAGTCCGTACCATAAAACACATCTAATACAACATCGCGTCCCGACACTGCACCAAAATATCCTCCCATTTATTCCTCCCTAGCATTTACTGAAGAAAAGCTCTGATAAAGTCATAGGATCTATATATTCTCCGTCCTTGTATACTCTCATGTTTCCCGATGCGATTTCATCTATAAGCATTACGTTGCCGTCCCTGTCGTATCCGAATTCAAATTTTATATCGTAAAGCACAAGGCCTTTTTCTTTCATATCATCTGCAACTATTCTTGTTATCTGCTGTGTCATAGCCTTGATATCGTCATACTGTTTTTCTGTCATAACTCCGAGAACAACAAGGCCGTCTTTAGTTACCAGCGGGTCTTCCTTTTCGTCGTTTTTGAAGGTCATTTCAACGTATTCAGGCAGGTCTGCGCCTTCTTCGATATATTCGCCGTATCTTCTGAAAAATGAGCCTACAGCCTTGTGTCTGCAGATTACTTCAAGTCCGTTTCCGAACACCTTTGCAGGCAGTACCTCCATTGTGGTTTCGTCAAGGTCTGCATTTACATAGTGGGTTCTTATGCCGGCTGCGTTGATTTTTTCAAAGAAGTAAATCGACATACGAAGGTTTACGTCGCCTACACCCTCAATTGTAAGGCCTACGGCGTTCTGACCGGGGTCAAACACTCCGTCTTTTCCTGTGCAGTCGTCCTTGAATTTTAACAGATAGTTTCCGTTATCAAGTGCAAATACATTCTTGGTTTTTCCTGTGTAAACGAGTTTCTTTTCCATTGTTTGTTCCTCCATAATAATGTTATTTATTTAACTGCGCTGCAATTGCAGCATCTTTTTCAAGTACTTTCTGTGCGTTTGCTTTTCTCTGTTCCGAAAGCTTTAACGCAAGAGCTTCATCCTCAATTGCAAGCATCTGAACCGCCAGAAGCGCCGCATTGGCCGCTCCGTCTATTGCAACGGTTGCAACAGGTATTCCTGATGGCATCTGTACGGTAGATAGCAATGCGTCAAGTCCGTCAAGGGTTGATGATTTAACCGGTATCCCTATTACAGGAAGTGTGGTGTTTGCCGCTATGGCTCCTGCAAGATGCGCGGCTTTTCCTGCCGCTGCTATGATTGCTCCAAAGCCATTTGCTCTTGCGCCCTGCGCAAAGGCTTTAGCCTCCTGCGGCGTTCTGTGTGCCGAATATATATGAACCTCATACGGCACTTCAAACTCTTTGAGGGTATCTATTGCTTTTGACACAACAGGCATATCCGAGTCGCTTCCCATTACAATTCCTATTTTTTTCATAAATCCTCCATAGTCATAAACTATCAAAAACAAAAAGGCAGACACGTATCCCTAATATATGAGATAGTTGTCTGCCCGGACAATCGGCTAAAGCTTCGCCTGTCACTCCCCTGCGGTACTCCGCTTATCGTCGGTTATGACAGGTACAGTAAAAGAAAAACAGGTTAAAACAACCTGTTTACTAATACGAAATACAATGCAAATCAGACCTCTGCTGCGAGGAAATGATATGCATTATTATCAACTAATAGTCGCTTTTTTTCGGCGCGCGGTAGAAACGTTCAGGCCATCATACAGAACATATATTAGTAAACAAAATCTATTCAACTGATGTCTTAATTATTACACAAAAAATATATGCTGGCAAGGGGCTTTTGCAATTAAAGCAAATAAATTATATGTCGCCTGTGCCGTTAGCCGCCGCAAAACGCCTAAAGCTGTGTCAGGCTCTGTGGATTGCAGGGGCTGACGGTACATCCCAAAACAGCAGCAAATTTATATATACCATACGGGCAGCTGGAGTATATTTTCCCTAAGCACTCCCGGCTGTGGACACATACATATAACGGCTCCCATGCCGCGTTTTTTGTCCGGTATCCCGTCAAGCACAGAAAATGCAGAAGTCTGATCTGCGGTCACTTTGCTGCTTCTTTTGATTTCAACAGGGTAAAGCGTTCCGTTTTCTTCAATAATAAGGTCTATTTCATTTTCTGATGTTTTTTTCTTATCTCTACCTCTGTAATAGGACACGCAATACCTGTAGTCTATGCCTCTGTTTGAATATGATTTCAGTATTTCCGAAATCACAAAGGTTTCAAAGAACGCACCGCTCATTGCACCGTTTGCAAGGGTTTCAGGGGTAAGCCATCTTGTCAGATATGCGGCAAGCCCTGTATCCCTGAAATATACCTTTGGTGTTTTTATTGCTCTTTTGAGTACAGACGAGGAAAACGGCTCCAAAAGATATATTATACCTGAAGCTTCAAGAACAGACAGCCATCTTTTTATAGTGCTCTGATCTTTGCCTACTTCATCTGCTATATTGGCATAATTAATCATCTGTCCGGTTCTTGCTGCGACTGCAATCATAAATTTCCTGAAATCATCGAGGTTCTGAACTGCGGACAGACTGCGCACATCTCTTTCGAGATATGTTTTTATATAGCTGGAATAAAATACGGACCAGTCAACTTCCGGGTTCTGAAGCTCCGGGTATCCCCCTCTGTGTATAACTTCCCATATATTATCAAAGGGTTTGACACTTTTACTGCGCTCCTGAACGTACTCCATTGTCGGAACAAAAGAGCGATTAAAGCTGTCGCCTTTGATTTCACGCATAGAAAGCCCTGAAAGCTCAATAATGCCAATGCGCCCTGAAAGGGACTCTGACACGCCCTCCATAAGCTCAAGCGGCTGCGATCCGGACAGGCAGAACAATCCGCGCTCGTCACTCTCATCACACTTTATCTTTATATATCTGAAAAGGTTCGGCGCTCTCTGTACTTCATCATAGATAACAGGCGGCGGATTAAGCATCATAAACATTTCCGGCTGCTCTACAGCCTGTTCTTCAATAAAGGGGTCATCTACAGGCACATATTTCTTTTCGGGAAAAAGTTTTTGAAGAACGGTTGATTTTCCCGTCTGCCTTGCACCTGTCACCAGTATGCTTTTGAAAGTCTTTTCCGACTTCAATACTATATCCTCAATACTTCTTCATACCCTATAGCTTTCTTTACAATAATCTCATTTTTCATAAAGCAGCACCCCTGTACTTTTGTTCTCATCATCAATTTTAGAATTCGGTTCTATGTGTGTTACATCAAAGATATCTATATCCTTGTCTAATGCCTTACGCACATCTTCTGATAAGCCTATGAATTTCAGACCTCTCAGCCCGCTGTCTACCAACAAATCCACATCACTGGTTTCCGTTGCCGCAGCTTTGCTGTACGAGCCAAATAATATTGCTCTGTTTATCTCATATCTGACAAAGACAGGTAATAATATGTTTCTGATTTCCGAAACAGAATAAACCTGATTTGTCATAAGCTCATCTCCTTTTCTTTAACACCATATTTTATTATATTCTAATATATAGTATTTACTAAATCAAATATAAAATATTTAGGCATTTTAGTTATCTGCTATAAATCACTCAGCATATGGCTGATACGCTCTTTTCATCAGGTAACAAATATAATTAATCACCATAGTAACGGAATTATGATGTTTAGTGCAAGGAATATGAGTAAAACCGCCCGGTTTCCCGAGCGGTCTTGTGTTCAAATGTCTTACTGTTAAGGCGTTTACATCATTCCCGGCATTCCGCCTCCGCCCATTGGCGGCATAGGAGGATTGTCTTCCTTGATGTCTACGATACCTGCTTCTGTTGTAAGCAGTAATGCTGATGCTGATGCTGCATTCATAAGCGCTGATTTAGTAACCTTTGCAGGGTCTACGATACCTGCTTCAATCATGTCAACGTATTCTTCTGTTGCCGCATTGAAGCCTACGCCTGCATCTCTGTTCTTAACCTCTGCGATTACAACGCTGCCCTCAAAGCCTGCGTTTTCGGCAATCTGTCTTACAGGCTCTTCTAATGCTCTCATTATAATCTGAGCGCCTGTTTTCTCATCGCCGGAAAGTGTATCAACATAAGCTGCGATTGCTGGAATTGTGTTTGCAAGAGCAACACCGCCGCCTGCAACGATGCCTTCTTCAACTGCTGCCTTTGTAGCGTTTAAAGCATCTTCTATTCTCAGCTTTCTTTCTTTTAATTCAGTTTCTGTAGCTGCGCCAACCTTGACAACTGCAACACCGCCTGCAAGCTTAGCAAGTCTTTCGAGTGTTTTTTCTCTGTCGAATTCTGAGTTGGTCTGAGCTGCCATAGTTCTCAGAGAAGCAATTCTGTCCTGAATCTCCTTGGCATCTCCGCCGCCGCCTACGATAACTGTGTTTTCCTTGTCAACCTTAACTGTTGCTGCTGTTCCCAGCATATCAAGCGTTGTTTCTTTGATGTCGTATCCCAGTTCTTCTGTGATAACTGTACCGCCTGTCAGAATTGCAAGGTCTTCCATCATTGCTTTTCTTCTTTCGCCAAAGCCCGGAGCCTTTACTGCAACACATTCAAATGTGCCTCTTAGTTTGTTTAATACCAGAGTTGCAAGTGCTTCACCCTCAAGGTCCTCGCAAACGATAAACAGCTTTCTGCCTGTGTTTACAACCTGTTCAAGCAGAGGCAGCAGATCCTGTATGCTTGAAATCTTCTTGCTTGTAAGCAGAATGTACGGATTTTCGAGAACTGCTTCCATCTTCTCTGTGTCAGTTACCATATATGCTGACAGGTATCCTCTGTCAAACTGCATACCCTCAACAACCTCAAGAGTTGTACCCATTGATTTTGATTCCTCAACAGTGATAACTCCGTCCTTGCCTACCTGCTCCATAGCGTCTGATATAAGTTCACCGATAGTTGCATCTGCTGCTGAAACTGCTGCAACCTGCGCTATAGCTTCTTTTGTTTCTACAGGAGTTGCGATTTTTTTGATGTTCTCTACTGCAACCTCTGTTGCTCCCTGTATACCCTTTTTGATAATCATAGGGTTTGCGCCTGCGGCCACGTTCTTGAAGCCCTCTCTGATAATTGACTGTGCAAGAAGTGTAGCTGTTGTAGTACCGTCGCCTGCAACGTCGTTTGTCTTGCTTGCAACTTCCTTAACAACCTGCGCACCCATATTCTCTACCGCATCTTCAAGTTCGATTTCTCTTGCGATTGTAACACCGTCGTTTGTGATAAGCGGTGAACCGAATTTCTTGTCTAAAAGAACGTTTCTGCCCTTTGGTCCAAGTGTGATTTTAACTGTATCCGCAAGCTTGTCAACGCCTGCCTGTAATTTTCTTCTGGCTTCCTCGCCGTAATATAGTTCTTTTGCCATTTCAATACCTCTTTTCTATTATTCTATAACAGCCATAATATCTCTCTGGCTCAGGATTGTGTAAACTTCGCCCTCGTATTTAACTTCCATACCGCCATATTTTGCAAAGATTACTTTATCTCCAACCTTTACTTCCATCTTGCATTCGTCTGTTCCCGGACCTACCGCCATAACTTCGGCAACCTGAGGCTGCTCCTTTGCCTGGCTTGCTATGATAAGCCCGCTGGCAGTCTTTTCCTCTGCCTCTTCTCTCTTAATTACTACCTTGTCACCCAGAGGTTTAATTCCAAAACTCATTCTGACTTCTCCTCTCTATATAATTTATATTATCGACTTGTTTGTTAGCACTCACTACTTTCGAGTGCTAACTATATTTTACCTTGTTTTTTCCCGTTGTCAATACTATTTCCCAAGTTTTATACTATTTTTCTAAACTTCTTATGTAATAGAACAGGTACTGCTGTGCAAATCCTCCTAAATTCATATATTTATCGGCGGCAAAGTTCTTCATCCCCTTTATATCCGACTCGTCAAATCCGTACAGTCTGTTCATAACTCTTTTGACCCATACGTCCACCGGAAAGCTGTCATACTGCTGCATGCAGAAAAGCATTATGCAGTTTGCAACCTTAGGTCCCACTCCGCAAAGACCGGTAAGATATTCATACACGACATTACCTGAACTGCTTTCGTCAAAGGCGCTGTCAAGAAACTCTGTACCACCGTCCGCCGCTATTTTTTTTGAGGTTTCTATTATATATTTTGCTCTGTAGCCCAGCCTTACCGGCGCAAGGTCCTCTATGTCAAGTGCAGCCAGCACCTGCGGCGCAGGCATTGAATAGTATTCTTCACCTCTGTAGGAGCCTGCATATTCTCCGAAATTCCTGCACAGGCTTTCGATGCAGCCTTTAATTCTCGGTATGTTGTTGTTCTGCGATATTATAAAGGAGATTATTGTCTCCCATCTGTCCTGATTAAGTATTCTGATGCCCTGCCCGTAGTCTATGGCATTTCGTATAACCTCGTCCTCTGCCGCCAGTGTCTTTTTAATCTGCCCGTAATCTCTGTCAAGATCAAGATAGTTTCTCCAAAAATCAAGTTCATCATCACCGGCATTGTCTATAACAACGGTGCTGTCCCTGTAGGCTATGTTCGCAGGTCTTTTCCCTGCAATGCCCGTATAGCTGCCGTCAGCCTCCCTGTTCCACCTGAAGCACTGCCCGCAGTCAAATATATGGTCTGTATTAAAATCTTTTACTCCGTTAATTTCAATCATTATCTCAGTCCCCGTATCTCAACGTCAACACGTTCTACATTAAATGCCGTCATATAGTCTATCTTTTCGTTTATGGATTTCTGAAGCTGTTTTGCCTCATTAATAATATTACAGCCTTTTCGCATAAATACCAGAATTTTTATTTCAAGGTTTTCTTCGTGCTGAAGTATATCTGCTCTGACTACACTTCGAACACAGCCTGACCTCTGCACCACATTGAAAATTATATCTTCAATGACTTTGTCCGATATCATGTAATCCCCCAGATAGCTGTAGGTAGGTCTTACAACGGATTTCTCAGAGAATATGCTGCCTTTGTTTTTGCCCCATGTTCTGAATATTTTGAGGGGATCCACAAAGTATCCCGCAAAATCACGCTTCAGCTGAAATGTAGGCACAGGTATTACGTGCTTGCCGAAATCTTGACGCTGATGTCTTGCCTCTTCACGCTCTTTTTCGGTGGTTATCTGTTCTATGCGTATTCTTTTTTGAATTTCGGGCAGTTCCAGTCTTGCAGCTATTCTGTTTACCATTTCATCTGAAGTACCCAGTATCAGTATGCTTCTGGGGTTTATTTCTTTTATTTTGGCTGCAACTGCTTCCTTGTGCTCATCTGTTGTAAACAGGGCTGTTTTGATTGCGCCTATCATAGTTGCCTGTCTTTTGGCCGATATACCTGCCACAACATCATTACCCTCTATGAACAGTCCGTCATCGATAATTGCCTCTATATTAAGTTCTTTGCACAGGTTTACAGCCTGATAACTTTTGCCTGTCCCACTTTTTCCGACCAATGCGTAAACTTTCATCTTTACTTCTCCATATCGTTCTGCTATAATGTGTAATATATCTTAATGATAAATCTAAAGGAGGTTACATAATGGCTTACAAAATTACAGATGCTTGTATCGCTTGCGGAGCTTGCACAGCTGAATGTCCGACTGATGCTATCGCAGAAGGCGCTGTTTTCACAATAGACGCTGACAAATGTATCGATTGTGGTGCTTGCGCTAACGCATGTCCAGTTGATGCTCCTGTAGAAGAATAGTAGATAAGAGCAGATTAAATATCAATAACCGTTTCTTTCGAAACGGTTATTTTACTGTTCATATATATGCAAACCATTCCTGCCTTTTATTTTCCTGAGGAATTCTGTACCTCGTAAGGGCAGATTTCCCCTCTTTTTTTGCATTCCTCGCCCCGTTCGGAGCACTTGTTGCATTTTTCTTTGATTTCTTTGATTTCCTTTTGTGCTGCGCACTCTCTGTTGATATGATATGCCAGTGAATGAAGGCTCTCTGAAAGCTGCACGTTTTCGAGGGCGACATGGCTTGGCACCTCGAGGTCAACAGGAGCAAAATTCCATATGCCCTTGATGCCCGCAAAGCACAGACGGTCCGCAACCTCCTGCGCGTTCTCTTTAGTAGTGCATATTATACCTATATCTATATTGTTCTCCTCAACATACTCTACTGTGTTCTCATAGTCCATTACATCTATGTCATTAATCTTGATGCCTATAAGTCTTGGATTTACTTCAAAAACTCCGCAAACCATAAATCCGGTCTTGTAGTAATATGTATAGTTTACTATGGCCTGACCCAGATTGCCTGCACCCATAATGACCATTTTGTACTGCTTGTCAAGTCCCAGTATGGCGCTGATCTCATTGTACAGCGCATTTACATTGTAGCCGTAGCCCTGCTGTCCGAAGCCACCGAAATTATTAAGGTCCTGTCTTATCTGCGATGCAGTGTAGCCGATAAGCTTGCTGAATTCATTTGAGGATATTTTGTCAACACCCTTGCGCTGCAGCTCTCCCAGATATCTTCTGTATCTAGGCAGTCTTTTGATTACCGCCTGTGAAATCTTAGTATCGTCTTTCATCGCCTGCCTCCTTTTCTTTCATTGTGAAAAAATCCCGCTGCTGCAGCGGGGATATAGCTCAACTAAGTTACAGATTTGCTTCAACAAACTTCACCAGATCGCTTACGCTCTGGAATTTCTCAGCGTCCTCATCAGGAATCTCTATGCCGTATTCATCCTCTATAGCCATAATTATCTCTACGGCGTCAAGGGAATCGGCTTCAAGATCCTTCATAAGATGAGTATCCATTGTAACATCGTTTTCATCTACGCCAAGCTGTTCTACTATTATTTCTCTTACTTTTTCAAAAACCATTTGTAAAGGCCTCCATTTCATTTATAAATCTTATTTAATACCGCACAGCTATGATAAACGCTCTGCGGCTTCTTAAATTTCATTTTGTGAATATAACAAAATCATTATAGAATATACCGTTATATATTGCAATGATTTTTTTAATTATTCCTGAATTTCAACCCATTTGTCATAAACCTCTGCAAGCTCATCTCTTGCGTTCTGACATTCCTCGTTAATCTTTGCCAGTTTGACGTGATCTGAAAGGTTTTCTTCAAGACACATCTGCGCTTCAAAATCCTCTATGGCAGCCTCAAGCTCTGCAATTCTGTTTTCGAGATTTTCAATTTCTCTCTTTTTGCGGCGGTCTGCGGCCTCCTGCTCTTTTTTGCGGCGGCGCTCCTCTGCTGAGCCTGTGTTTTCTGCCGCTTCCTGCGCCTTGGATGCCCCTGCCATTTCATTAAGATATTTTTTGCCTGATTCAATCTGCTGTTTTTTCTCCACATAATAGTCATATGTGCCGAGGAATTCGTGTATTCCATCGTTTTCAAGCTCCAGTATTCTGGTCGGAATCCTGTTAAGAAAATATCTGTCATGGGACACAACTATAACTGTACCCGGAAAATCAAGCAGCGCCTCCTCAAAGACTTCCTTTGAGTCAATATCAAGATGGTTGGTAGGCTCGTCAAGCACCAGCACATTGGCGCCGCTAAGCATTATCTTAATAAGGGAAAGTCTGGCTTTTTCGCCACCCGACAGCGAACCTACATTCAGAAAAACGTCTTCATTTCTGAAAAGAAATCTGCCCAGGAGAGACCGCATCTCTGTATCGGTGTAGAGTCTGTAGGACTCCTTGAGCTCTTCAAGCACTGTGTTTGCAGAATTGAGAAGTCTCTGCCCCTGATCGTAATATGCAAACGCCACATTATATCCGATTTTGATTCTGCCGCTGTCAGGCTCAAGCTGATCAAGCAGGATTTTGAGAAGTGTTGTTTTGCCCACTCCGTTAGGTCCCACTATACAGATCCTCTCTCCTCTCTTGATATCAAGATCCACATTGCGAAACAGTTCTTTGCGCTCAGGACCGTATCCGAAGCTTTTTGACAGTCCCTCCGCAAGAATAACGTCATTGCCGCTTTTGAAGTTCTCTTTAAAATGAAGCTTCATCCGGCCTTTTTCGGACTCGGGCATTTCAAGTCTTTCGATATGCTCAAGGCGTTTTTCTCTGGAGGCTGCGCGCTTTGCCAGTTTCTCTGTGCCTCTTTCTTTCATGCGCCTTATCATTTCTTCCTGACGGGCTATTTCAGTCTGCTGCTTCTGGTAGGTTCTTATTTCGTTTTCACGTATTTCCTTTCGCTTAACTGCATATTCGGAATAATTCCCCTCATATACTCTCAGCTTATGATTTGAAATCTCAAATATTCTGTTTACACTCTGATCAAGAAAATATCTGTCGTGAGATACAATTATAATGGTGCCTCTGTAGCCTCTCAGGTACTGCTCCAGCCATTTGAGCGTGCCTATGTCCAGATGATTGGTAGGCTCGTCAAGTATAAGTATGTCCGGTTTTTTAAGGAGCAGACAGCACAGCGCAAGTCTTGTCCTCTCACCGCCCGAAAGCATGCTTATTTTTTTGTTGTATGTATCCTCTGCAAACGCCATGCTTGAAAGCACGCCCCGAATCTCGCCTTTGTATGTATATCCGCCGGCTCTGTCGTAATCCTCCTGCATCTGATCGTATCTGTGAAGCAGGACTTCGATTTCCTGAGGCGATTTGCTTCCCGATGCCGTGGCTTCTGCAATCTGCTGTGAAAGCGCCGGCATTTCCCTCTCCATTCTGTGAAGCTCCGTAAATATGCCGTCTATTTCCTCTATGACTGTGTTTTCCGATGTGAAATCGTCATTCTGCCTCAGATAGCCGATTACCGTATCGTTTGAAACAAACACGTTGCCGCTGTCTGCATCAAGGTCGCCCGAAAGTATGTTAAGCAGAGTGGTCTTGCCCGCACCGTTAAGTCCGATAAGTCCCACTCTGTCACCTGCGTTTATGTGAAATGATATGTCCTTTAATATCACATCTGTTCCGTATGCTTTTGTAATGCCGTTTGCCGATAATATTATCATCTGTATGTCCTTTAGCTACAGGGGAAGATTAGGAAATGCATCCAGGTCAAGTCCGTCTGTTTCTCCTGCCTTGTATTTGTAGTAGGCTGCCGTACCTATCATAGCCGCATTGTCTGTGCAAAGCACAGGTGACGGACAGTAGAGTCTGATGCCTCTCCTGCCGCATGCCTCCTCAAGCATGGCTCTTAGGTGTCTGTTTGCGGCAACTCCGCCTGCCATTACCAGTCTGTCCTTGTGCATGCTTACGGCAGCTTCAACTGCTTTATTTACAATAACCTCTAAAACGGCCTGCTGAAAACTTGCCGCAACATCGGCTCTGTTAATCTCTCTGCCTGCCTGCTTCTCAGAGTTTGCATAATTAAGCACCGCAGTCTTGATACCGCTGAAGCTGAAATCAAGGCTGCCCCTTTCGAGATAAACTCTTTTAAACTCTATGGCATTGGGATTGCCCTCTTCCGAAAGCCTATCAATCTTAGGGCCTCCCGGATAGCCCAGACCTATAACTCTTGCCACCTTGTCAAAGGCCTCGCCTGCCGCATCATCTCTTGTGCTTCCCAGTATCTCGCATCTGTTGTAGTCTGTAACCTCAACGATATTGGTATGTCCTCCCGAAACCACCAGCGCCGTAAACGGCGGCTCAAGTTCTTTGTGCTCTATATATGCAGCCGAAATATGACCTTGTATATGATGAACGCCTATGAGGGGTTTGTCCCACGCCAGCGCCAGCGCCTTTGCCGCCGCTATCCCTATAAGCAGGGCTCCCACAAGTCCGGGACCGTAGGTTACTCCTATGGCGTCTATATCGTCTTTGGTGATATCCGCCTCTGTCATTGCCTGCTCTATTACAAAATTGATGTTCTCAAGATGATGCCTTGAGGCTATCTCCGGCACCACTCCACCGTAGAGCTTATGTATTTCAATCTGGGACGAAATTATATTTGAAAGTATCTCTCTGCCGTCTGCCATAACGGCAACTGAAGTTTCATCACAGCTTGATTCTATTGCAAGAATTATTGTTTTGTTATCTTTCATTGTCTACCTCTATGTAAAGACAGGATTACTCCTGCCTCATAGGCATACCGCTCATTTTGGCTATGCATTCGCCGTCAGAGCCCATATGCCTGCAGTTTTCACACGACTGATAGGTACCCATATTAAATGTGTCAAAATCGTGTCTGCGTGAAAATCTGCTGCAGTGATATGAAGCCACGCTCATATCACTGCCAAACTCATAATCATAATCTCCCTGTCGCATAAGAACCTCCATACTGCTAGTATTGCAGTTCTTTGCGGGGTTTATTCAGCAAGCCACATTATCATTGCAGCTTCTTTGTTATCCTCATAATATCCGGGTCTGTAGCCTGCGCTCTGAAACCCGAATTTCCTGTAAAGTTCCTGAGCCGCTATGTTGGAGGCTCTGACCTCAAGGGTAAAGGCTCTGATGCCGCGAGCTCTGCCCTCTGCAAGAAAAGCCTCAAGGATTGCCGTTGCAAGCTTCTGCCTGCGAAACTGCGGCGCTACGGCCACATTGGTGATATGACCCTCATCTACAATCTGCCAAAGTCCCGCATATCCTGCAATCTGCCCGTCAATTTCGGCTACAAAATACATGGCTCTCTCGTTTACCGAAAGCTCCTGCACAAACGACTCAAGGCTCCATGGCACGCTGAAGCATATTCTGTCAAGCTCAGCCATCTGCTGCGCATCCTGCAGCACTGCCTGTCTAATTACCGGACTGTTCATTTTTGAGTTTTTCCTCCAGCTTTCTCTCGGCCTCCGCCTTGCGCATATATAAAGGGAGCAGGCTGCCGTAGCTTTGCGTTCCCTCTCTGTTATATATATCAAGGGCCATAGCCGCAACAGATGAGGCTCTCTGAAGTCTTACAGGCTCCGGCGCAAGCACTGCGGAGGGCTCCGCTTCGAATATTCTCTCGCCGTACACTTTAATGCCGTCGCCAAAGAACATATGCTGCCCGCCGATCCCTTTAAGGCTTTCTAAAAATTCATCTATCATATATGCTCCGGGCTCTGTGACGGTTTCAATCTGTCCGTCTGTCCACCTGAAAGCTCCCGCATACACCTGATTTCTTCTGGCATCAAACACAGGGCATATCAGACCGTCAAAGTCCCTCTGATTGTAGCAGAAAGCATTAAGAGTAGGCACACCTATGGTCTCTATGCCCAGAGCCTGCGCCAGCGTCCTTGCTGTGGTAACGCCTATTCTGATGCCTGTAAATGAGCCGGGTCCCCTGGAAGCAGCCACTGCGGTTACATCGCTTAACTGCAATCCGCATTTTTTAATAAGCTGATCAACCATAGGTATCATAGTTTCAAGGTGATTGAGTCTGCCCGGATTTACTATCTCCTCTATATTGCCGTTTTCGTCTGTCAAAGCCACAGAAGCGTGAGGCCCTGTGCTTTCTAAAGCTAAAATGTACATTTGTATATTCTCTCTCCTTCTGAAGCTCCGTACTCGATATATATATATTTGGTATCGGCAGGAAGTATATCCTCTACGATATCGGCCCACTCTATAACGCAGACTCCGCCCTTTTCGTAAAAGTACTCCTCGGCTCCTATATTAAACATCTCCTCCGAGTCTGCAAGGCGGTAAACGTCAAAGTGATATAGAGGCAGTCTGCCATCGGTATACTCGCGGACAATTGTAAAGGTCGGCGATACTATGCTGTCTTTGATGCCAAGGCCCTGCGCAATATATTTAGTGAGGGCTGTCTTGCCTGTACCTAAATCGCCTATAAGGGCCAGCACATCGCCGGCCTTAAGCTCGTCTGCAAGTTTAAGAGCAAATTCTCTTGTTTCGTTTTCGTTTTTAATTATAAGTTCTCTTTTGATCATCATTTGTGTAAAAATCCTGAAATTCTCTTGTACAGGAAGAATGTAATAACGCTGTTTACTCCCGCTTTGATAAGGTTAAACAGCAGGATAAGCGGCATCATCTGCATTACAACATCTCTTGTAACTCCCATAAACAGCGGGGTAATGAAAAGGTTTGCAAAGAACATCACTACAACCCATGAAACAATTCCCGCTCCGAGAGCTATCATGGCATATTTTCTGGTCTTGTGCTTCCTGTAGATGTTGCCTGCAACCAGTACAAAGGTTCCTGTAGCGATTATATGCATTATTATACCATAGGCTCCACTGCCTGCGCTGACTGTAAGTCCCTGAATTAAAGATGTCACTACTGTGAGCGCTATACCGCCCAGCGGTCCGAAAGCAAAGGTCCCTATGAATATAGAGATGTCCGCTGGATCGTATTCCAGGAAGTTAAGTCCCGGAATAATAGGGAAGTGTACAAAGTACGCCAGTACTACGGATATGGCAACAAGCATACCCATTTTTGCAAGTCTTACTGTTTTTTTGTTGTTCATTTTTGATTCCTCTTTTCTTTTGGTTTTTAGGAATCTGTCAGGTCATTAAAAGAGCCCCGGATTTCGGGGCACACAAAAAACTAAAACAACTCTAGTTTCTTCCATCCGGACTATGACCGTTGGTACCGGAGTTTCACCGGTTCAACCCGAAGGCTCGCGGACTTTACCGCCAGTGAGGAATTGCACCTCGCCCTGAAACAGATTATTCATATATCTATTATATGGCTGCTTAAAGCTGCTGTCAATAGCTGTTTTTGCCTGTCTTTTTTAATTGGCCGCATTTTTTATCGCCGCATTTTCAGTTGACAGTTTGCCCAAATACTGTATTATTTATATAGATTTAATTTTGCCTCAGGCCGGATTTATCGGATATGCTGCCGGTCTGTTTGCTTATGTGTTTATCGGAAGTTATGGGCTTTCACACGCCGCAGTTATTTCTGCAGGTATTTTCCATCTTGACCTGATAAGCATCTCATAGGCAGAGGTTTAATGCGTATCCGGAAAGGAATTATTATGTCAGAAAAGAAGTACAAGAGGCGGCTCGGTGACAGAGGCGACGGCAGACTCGTCAGAAATCTTACACCTATGCACAAAATCACCCCGTTTATAATGGTGGAGCGAAACGACGCCAGTAATTTTATCAGAGACAGTATTGAGGTTTCAAAGATAGATGAGTACATACGCCGCAAGCGCAAATCAGGACTGAAAGGTTTTGGTATAATGCACATTATAGTGGCTGCATATATCAGATGTATATCTCAGAGACCTGCTGTAAACAGATTTGTTTCGGGTCAGAGAGTCTATTCCAGAAACCGTATCGAAATAAATATAAATGTCAAGAAAGAGATGACGCTGGAGTCACCTGATACGGTAGTCAAAATCGTGTTTGAGCCTACAGATACGGCAGACGATGTATATTACAAGATGAAAACCGTGATAGATGAAAGCAAAGGCGGTGAGCTTGACAGTGATTTCGACAACACTGCCAGAATTATAAATTACATACCGAGGCTAATCAAGAAGTTTGCAATATGGTTTCTCAAAACCATTGACTACTTCGGACTGCTGCCGAAATTTCTGCTTAACGTCAGTCCTTTTCATGGCAGTATGTTCATAACATCTATGGGTTCTCTCGGGATCCCGCCGATTTATCATCATCTGTACAACTTCGGAAACGTGCCTGTATTCATTTCATTCGGCGCCAAAAAAAGCGTAAATGAAATAGATGACAACGGTCAGGTGGTAAAAAGAAAGTATGTGGATTATACGGTGGTTACAGATGAGCGTATATGCGACGGCTACTATTTCGCATCTACCCTCAAAATACTGAGAGGCTGTCTAAGACACCCCGAAAGACTGGATACACCGCCTGAAGAGGTAATAGAAGATATATTCTAAAAAAATTCCGGCAGCACCCACTGCCGGTTTTAGTTCTGTGAGCTGTAGAGAATTTCTAAAGCTTTTTTCTCATCTTTGTTTGCTACATAAATCTGGTACTGATATGCCGCAGAGGCATCAATACAGGGAACTCCGTGATGGCGGCCCGGATTTGTGGGTGCATTTGTAACCACAGAGGTTTCGATACCGTTTTGTGAAAGAGTATCCCTGATTTTATTAAGTTCTTCCAGATTTCGAGTTGTTCTTATTTCCTTTTTAAAAAGCATAAACCCGCCCCTTTCTGATATATTTCCTCTATTATATCATTTTCCCTGCGCCCGCACAATGTTTTTTCAGATTTTTCTGTATATAATTTAGTACTTTATCCGTTTATAGTGTCTATCTGCGCAGTCTGACTTCAAAGGCCGTCTGCTCCTCATCAGACCTTATAACGCTTATGCTGCCCTTGTGAAGATCAACTATTTTGGTAGCTACCGCAAGTCCCAGTCCGTTGCCTTTAACGCCGTGTGAGGTATCTCCCTGATAGAATTTATCGAAAATCCTGCCTAAAACCTCCGGCGCAATTACTTCACCTCTGTCTGAAACCGTAACCGACACGAATTTTGCCCCCTGAAGTATAGTAATATTTATCTCACTGTCTTTATCTGCAAATTTAATCGCGTTGTCTATAAGGTTTATCCATACCTGCTTGAGCATTTCCTCATTGCCGTTTATGTACACCTCGCTGCAGTTAAGATTTATAAACAGATTTTTTTCTTCCCATCTGTTTTCGAGAAGCACTATGACTCTCCGCATCTGCTCGCTGAGATTAAACTCGGCAGTATTGGTAAGGATAGTCTGGTTCTCAACCTTTGACAGATTAAGCACATTGGCCGAAAGGTCAACAAGTCTGTCCGACTCCGCAATAATTATGTCAAGATACTCATCTGTTTCCTCTCTGCTGAGGTTGTGCTCCCTTATCATTTTGGCAAATCCTCGTATAGATGTAATGGGAGTCTTGAACTCGTGGGAAAAGTTGTTTATGAAATCGGAGCGAAGCATCTGGCTCTGCTCCAGTTCGTTTGCCATATTGTTAAAGCTGGTGTTAAGCTCCTGAAGTTCTCCGCCCATTTTGAGATTTATTCTGGCCGAAAAATCTCCCGCCGCAAGTCTGTCGGCAGCTTCCGCTATTTTGCGAAGAGGCTTTAACGGAATTCTGCTGAATGCCGCCGCTACCGCAGCCCCTATTACAACTGCGAGAAACGCAAGGGATATAAGCTGCCAGAGCCTTGGAATATCCTCTATAAATCCTATGCTTCTCAACAGAAATCTTCCCACAAACATAATTGCAAAGGATATAATCATAACCCCTATGGTTACGCCCGTATATGCCAGAGGAAGCTGGTGCTTCTGAAATATTTCCTTTAGTCTATTCACAGGTTTTCACCGCCTTATAACCTATACCTCTGATGGCTACGATCTTAAACTCATCAAAGCCCTCAAAACGCTTGCGCAGCCTGTTTATATGCACGTTTACGGTAGTATCCGCCGACTGGGAGTCCATACCCCAGATTTCGTCCATAAGCTGTATTCTCGTAAATATCTTACCCGGATATGACAAAAGCTTGTAAAGAAGATAAAACTCCTTTTGCGGCAGGCTCTGGGACACTCCTCCCTTTGTAACGGTCAGAGAGTCATAGTCGAGAACAACATCTCCTATGTAAAGCTTTCTTTCGTTTGCTATTTGCGCGCGTCTGAGCAGCGCCTTTATACGAAGCAGCAGCTCCTCTTCATTTACAGGCTTAATCATATAGTCGTCAGTTCCTGCGATAAAGCCTCTGCATTTGTCCTCGGGAAGCTCCTTGGCTGTAACCATAAGTATGGGCGTGTTATCTCCGCAGCTTCGCAGGGTGTCCGTAAACTCGTACCCGTCCATATTTGGCATCATAACATCTAAAACTATTAAATCTATATGCTGCCTGTCCATAAGCTCCAGCGCCTCTATGCCGTCAGCAGCGCACACCACCTCATAGCCGCCTCTTGTTATAATCGCTTTCATAAGCTTGGAGGTGTTTCTGTCATCTTCTGTTACCATTATCTTAAACATATCCTGCTGCTCCTTGTAAACTCTGTTTATGATTTAAGTATAGCAGAAAATAAACTGAAAATAAACTAAAACACAATAACAAAACCGCATTAAGCCTGTTACAGCCTCCTGCGGTTTCATATCGTCTATTTCAAATGCTTATTGAATTTCTTTGCGGCTATTGTAAACTCAGGGCAGCCCATATAACCCGGACCTGCCTGATATTTACTGAATACCAGCACTATATTGCCGTCATCGTCAAAATAGAAATTCTGTTCCCTGTCTATTTTGTCAAATTCATAGCCCAGCTCTCTGCCTGTGCCGAGCCAGTATGTTCTGGAACTGTCGGATTTCATCTGAGCCTTCATCTGATTTTTGACTTCCCTGCTGAATACACTGACATAATCAAAATTATCATCAAATAGATCTGAAAGTCCGGCGACTATTCCTTTTGTCTTGTCTATGTGATAAAAATGCTGCTCTGCTATACCGCTGCCTGCGGAATAGAAAACATTTATCCTGATGGTGAACCACTTGTCAGTATTCATCAGAACATCATAGCTTATATCAAGTCCGGTATGCGCCGTAAGATTCCTACGTTCAAGTTCTTTTCGCTCCTCCTCAAACTGACTGACAGCTATATCGGTCAATTCTCTGATATCCGCGTTGATATAGTCAATCTGGCTGCTCAGAGCCTTGTCTCCCTCAATCTGCGCAACCTCCACATTCTCGTGCCAGTCAGCTTCATTTATGTGTTTTTTGTTTATTGTTACAACCTCTACTATTCTGCCTATAACCGGTATGTCCTGCATCGCATATGCAGCGCTCTGACTTGCATTCGGTATAATAACAAAGGTGACTGCAACTACTGCGGCCGCAACTGCTGCCGTCTGCCACAGTCTCCTGCGGCTGCGTCTGTTTGTTGTCTTTATCTCATCAAGAGTTCTCCTGAAGGTTTCTGTGAAACCTTCAGGAACACAAGGTGCATCAGTTCTGAGATTTTTCCTGATTTTTCTGTCTGTTTTTTTCATTGAAAATCCTCCCTGTCGAGCATCTGACTTAAATGCCCCCTTGCTCTCTGAAGCCTTTTTTTGACGTTCGCCTCTGAAATTTCAAGAGTCTTTGCAATATCCTTTATTTTCATGCCTTCATAGTAAAAAAGAATTATAACCATCCGATATTCGTCATCCAGACGATTTACAGTCTCCCACAATGTAATCCTGTCATCGAGGTTTTCCTGTGTTTCCCCTATGTCCGTAAATTCATCTATATCCACATTGTATGTTTTGTCATTCAGCAGCCTGTAGCACTCGTTTATGAGGATTCTGAAAAGCCATGGTTTGAATTTATCCGCAGCTCTGAGCTGATCTAAATTCTCGTAGGCTTTAAGAATGGCGCTCTGCATGGCATCCTCTGCATCATAATCATTTTTGAGTGTGCTTACTGCCAGAAGGTACATGCTTTTTTCAAGGCTTTCGACTCTGCTGCAAAACCAGCTGCTGCTTTTAATATACGGCATCCGACTCCTCTTTCCCTGCCTGTAATTACTTGACAATCACCCTTTCTGCAATCCATGAGCCCCAGTCGCTGTAGTATTTACCCATAATATGAATACTATCAGATGTGTATTCTTCTCCAAGGCCGCCTTCTCTGTCATCGAACATTTCATTTGCATCAATATAAAAGACAGTTCGATTATCTGCAATCTGTGCAAGCATATTGTTGTACCTGTCAATCCGGCTGTTATTGAATATCTTGTCACTCTTTGAAAGTTTAGATGACACATGCAGATTGGCTTCTATATATATTATCGCGTCAGGCTGATATTTTTTTATTGTGTTCACCAGTTTTTCAAATCTGGCTGCAGTATCACTGAGCCTGTATCCAAGCTCGTTTATGCCAAGCATAATATATATTTTACCATATTTTTTGCTCTGTATTAATGTTTTAAATGAAATTGCACCAAAATTCTCTATATTAACGTTTTCTTTGTATATGCCGTAGACACTCATTCCCTCCGTGGCAAAGAAGTCTGCGCCTGATATATTGCCGTATTCTTTAAGTCCTACGGTACGGGAATCGCCTATAAACAATGCGTCTTCAAAATATCCGTCAGGAGCCTTCTGAAATTCCGGAGTTGTAAGACTTGCATTGCCGTCATATTTGCCGAGAGCCGCTTTGACCGTATCGGGCCTGAAGCTCTGCTCTGAAAGCAATCTGTCTATTTTCTGTATTTCCTTTATGTTTACTGCAGCCTCGCCCGCTTCGCTGTTTTCAGAGATTCTGTCTGCAAAAATTTTAACTCCTGCAGCCATGAATCCTATAATAAGGACAAGAACAATTATTATATATAGTTTGACTGATTTGTTTCTTCTCATAATACCCTACCCACCTAAAATCTGAAGTACAGGAACGGATCATTCATTCCCTTGTAAATGCAGTAAAAAGAGCCTGCCGCTACAGCTGCCAGAATTGCAGCTCTGATATATTTGTTCTGAAGCTTCCTGAAAATCATTCTCGGCAGAGGTGTGCAGAATATAATTCCCGCCAGCAGAAATATTCCATACTGCATGCCGTATTTAATGAAATCTCCTGCGAATACATTGACTCCGCCTGCACCGATCATTCTCTGAAAGAACACGCCGATATCCGAAACGTCTTCAATTGCAAAGAACATCCACGAAACAGGAATAAGTATTATCATGTATATATGTCCTATCACCCTGTGGGTTTCAAGAATCTTCAAAAGTCCTGATTTCTCAACTGCAATGACTGCAAACAGGAACATTCCCCAAAGAATAAAGTTCCAGCTCGCTCCATGCCAGAAGCCTGTAAGTGTCCACACTATAAACAGATTGAGATAGGTCCTGCCTATGCCCTTGCGATTACCGCCAAGAGGAATATACACATAATCTCTGAACCACGCGCCCAGCGTGATATGCCATCTGCGCCAGAACTCCGTCATCGACTTTGAAATGTACGGATGTCTGAAATTGTCCGGAAGCTCAAAGCCGAACATTTTGCCGAGGCCTATGGCCATAAGGGAGTATCCGTAAAAGTCAAAATATATCTGAAAGCTGAAGGCTGCAGCTGCCATCCACGCAAGAGGTGTGGATATTGATTCATAGCCTATGCCTCCGGCCGCCTGCCACAGCCCTGAAAGTCTGTTGGCAAGCAGCACCTTTGAGCCAAGTCCGGCTACAAAAAGCTTGACGCCGTATATGAAATCCTCTCTGGTGCATACTCTGTGCTCAAGCCTGTCACGAATTGTTTCATAGCGCACTATAGGCCCTGCCACAAGCTGCGGAAACATAACGATATATGTGCCGAGGTTGAGAATGCTTGTCTCCGTATGAATATCTCTGCGGTATACATCTATGAGATATGATATCTCCTGGAATGTATAAAAACTGATACCTATCGGGAGCACCAGCTCCTGCATAGGCAGATCCAGCCCGAATCTGTTGATGTTTTCGATAAAGAAGTCTGCATACTTGAATACAAACAGCACACTTAAATCAATTACAATCCCTGCTATAAGGAATAGTTTTCTGTATTTGTGAATCCCGGCAATGCACAGACCTGCCAGATAGTTTACACCTATCGAAGCAAGCAGAATCAGTATATATACCGGCTGCGCAAGCGCTCCGTAAGCATAGAAAATCATGCTAAATATAAAAATGCACAGATTTCTGTATCTGTCCGGAATGCTGTAATATGTAAGTAAAAAAAACGGCAAAAACCAAAGTATAAATTCAAAGCTGCTGAAAACCATAATTTCTCCTCATAAAAAAGTTTCTGCTTATATGATACACCTTTTCGCCAAAAGGTGACACACTTTCGACATAATTCATTTAAAAAAACCACCTTTTTCACGCACTTTTTTACACAGTGCCAACTCACAATTCTAACTATTGAATCAATATACATATCTGTCGAAATCCCGTTTTTTCTCCTATACGCAAACAGACAATCCACCTTAATTCAGTGAATTGCCTGCTTAACATTATTCGTTTTTCTCTCTCAAGGGAAACGGTATGCTGCTTAAATCCGTTTCCCATAACTTCTCAGAACATCCTATTACCTGTGAACTACTCCGACTTATATAAGTCGGAGCTTCCTGCTTCAACCACTACTGCATTGGCTGCGGTGTTACGCAACTCAATGTCTTACACAATGTCCACAGGCGTATAAGTTTGGGCTAATTCCATCCCTACTATATATTTTGTTTATGCTACTTCACTAAGCAGGCGTAATCCTTCGTTTAGGATATTGATAGCAGCGTTTTGGTCACGGTTTATTGTAAGACCACAATCACATACCA
>OLOV01000284.1_pt1 | contig 45021 bp, 43 predicted proteins | sample 1672931 | NCBI WGS metagenome assembly OLOV01 (sample SAMEA3136738, study PRJEB25190) | human gut metagenome | biome: human gut; feature: human-associated habitat; material: faeces | place: Austria | collected 2013 | reverse complement strand
TCTCTTTCAGTCTCATTATTATCCATTGCTCTTTCATTAACCTGTTCATTATCCCTAAAAGTTCCTGATTTTTGTAATAACTTATCTACAAAAGTAGTCTTCCCATGGTCTACGTGTGCAATAATCGCAATATTCCTAATTTTCATAAAATTCACTTCCCTTTTTTAAAACACCTTGCGTATTATATCACATTTTTAAAACAATGTGTATATTTTATTAAAAAAAAGAAAAAATGTACATTATAAACAATATCTATAACATACATCTTTAATAATTAAAAAAATCTTAATATACTTATTAGATTATTATTCAAAAATAGTATCATATTTAGCTGATATACCCTTTTTATACACCATAATTTTATCATTACTATCTAATGTTGCTAATAATATCTCATCAAGATCCTTATATCCTAAAACTTTAAGTTCATGACTCAACCATTTTTCATCCTTATTCATCGCCTTTAAATTATTCATCATAATCTTACCATCAATAATAATATTTGCTACCAAACTACTAGGAATAATTTTTAAATCCATATCTTTCTTAGTTACTGGCTTATCCCCATCCTTAGGTAAAAAACTAATCTTCCCATTAGTTTCCATCACAGCATAAGCAACCTCATCTATATTAAAATAACCAGCCCCTCTAAGCTCTTCCATTAAATCATTAATATCAAACTTAACCTTCTTTAACCCTTCTTCAATAATTTTTCCATTTTCTATAATAATACTAGGTGTCCCCGTAAAAAATCTTCTTAACTTAATGCTTTTTAAAGTGACATAAGAAACCAATGCTCCAGTAAGTCCAAACACCAACATACAAATAACACCATCTAAAAAAGATTTATTTAAATCTAAAGAAATATCCGCTGCCACACTTCCAATAGTAATACCAACAATATAATCAAATAAATTAAGTTGGGATATTTGTTTCTTCCCCATAACTTTTGCTAACAAAAACAAAACAACAATTGTAACTATACTTCTAATAAATACCGATCCCATTGTCTGATAATCCATAAATAATCACCCTTTATATTATAACCAAATTAAAAATTATCATACAATTTATCAAAAAAAGAGATTAATCTCTAATTTACATTAAAATCTACTAATTTTATTTTATTATTACTATAAACAAAAGTATATTCATAATAATCAAGCTTATCTTTTATATTATCATAATTATTATTCAAGTAATTTAAAGCTAAAGTACTAAAAGAAATCTTATTATTGTCTCTACTAATAGTTGCAATCTTATTATTTTTACTAACAAAATCAATATAGCTACCATATAAATCAATACTATTCTCATCATCAGCAGTATCACCAAATAAATAATTTAAAAAAACCGTATACCTATTATTATTATTTTTATATTCTACTACTCCCCCACTATCTTTGTTTAAGTCTTGGAATTTATATTCAGGCATTTTCAATTTGTTTATTCCTAGTGAATATGCTGTTTGTTTTAGCATACTTCCAAATTCTTCGTGATTTTTTAATGGTGCCATCCTTGTTGCTTTATATATTTCATTATATTCATTATCTCTTCCTAATATTCTATCTCTTATGATTTTTGCTGCTATGTGAGAGGTTGTCATTCCCCATTTTTTATAGCCTGTTGCAACATATAAATGTGGCATTAAATTTGAAAAGTCTCCTATATATGGTACTTTATCTAGTGAAACACAGTCTTGAGTATTCCATTTATACTTTGTTTTCATTGATGGGTATATCTCTTTTGCATAAGTTTCAAGACTTTTATAACACAGATCTAAATCTTTACTATTGTCTCCTGTCTTGTGTCCTTGTCCTCCAATTATAAGTAGCTCATCATTTATTGATCTAAATGATGCTACTGGTGTCTCTGCTGAAATATACATTCCTTCTGGTATTTTATAGTGTGGCTCTATTGCTATTTCATAAGATCTATCTTGATACATTTTTAAAAAGTATAGTCCAGGAAAACTTTTTATTGGATAATGTGTTGCCATAACTACATATTTTGCATTTATTATATGCTCATCTGTTTTTATATTATACGTTTCCCCATTTTTTTCTATATCTTGAACTCTCGAGTTCGTATATATTTCCACATTATTTTGTTCTAATATCTCTACTATTTTATATAGATATTTTAATGGATGGAATTTCGCTTGATTTGGAGCTTTTATTGCCAACTTTATTTCAAATGGCAGATCTATTTTATCTATTAGCTCCACTTCTAATCCTAATCTTTTTAGAGTGTCTGCTTCATCTTTTATTCTTTGAACATACTCATCTGTACAGGTATAAATGTAATTGTCTGTTCTTTTAAATTCACAGTCTATTTGCTCTTTTTTAACAATTCCTTCTATCTCATTTATCGCTTCTTCATTTGATTTTAAGTATTTTTTAGAAAACTCTTCTCCAAAAGTATCTTCTAAATACCTATATATTAAGTTATGTTGGCTTGTTATTTTCGCTGTAGTGTTTTCGGTTACTCCACTACAAATTTCTCCTTTGTCTATTAAACATATTTTTAGTCCTGAATCTAGAAGCATATATGCTGTCATAATTCCTGTTATACCTGCTCCTATTATACATACGTCTGTATTTAATTCTTTTTCTAATTTTAAAAAGCTTGGTCTAGTAGTCGTTTGAACCCAATATGACTCCATTTGAACCACATCCTTTCTGTTAAACTTACCTACTCCAAGCTTTTCCATATTTATTTTTTTTATTCATCTACAATTAAAGTTACCATTGCAACAGCATATTCTTGGCAATGTGATATGCTTATATCTGTACTTTTAATTTGATTAAAAGTTATATTTAAAAATTCTATTTTAGGATTTCCGTTTTCATCATTTACAACCTGAACATCTTTCCATGATATCCCAAATTTTTCTGGTAGTAATTGCGATATTGCTTTATATATTGCCTCTTTTGCTGCAAATCTGCCTGCATAGTGGTTATATTTTGCGTTTTTTCTACCTTCGCAATATTCAATTTCTTTTGCAGTATATACTGAGTTTAAAAATTTATCTCCATTTTTTTCTATAGATTTTCTTATTCTATCTATTTCAATTATATCGGTTCCACATAATATGCGCATCTTTTTCTCCTTGTTTTGTCCCAAGTGGGTACTGTCCCTAATTAGGACAATTATTTTGTATAGTAAAATCCTTCATCTGCCAAATGCCATTCTCTTATGAAGTCTATGTATATGCTGTTATCTAGGTTTACTTGTGGTTGTAAAACTACTTTTCCTCCCTTGTCTATTGAGCCCCAAAGTCCATTTTGTTTTATAGCTGAAAATCCATATTGATTTTGTTCTTTTGCTTCGTCATATATATAGTTTACTACTACATTCCCTTGGCTGTCTACGAATCCATACTTTCCGTCTTTTTTGCTTACAAATAGTGTGTTTTTTGTTAGTATGTCTTTTGCTTGCTTTTCTTCAAAATTATATGTGTAGTATTTGTCTTCTGTGCCTATTCTTGCTTTTATATAGTCTTTTTCAAATACAAATATTCCCTTTAGTTTTTCTGTTAGGTTGCTGTCAAATAGAACTGTTTCAGTTTCGGTTTTATCTGCTATTATAATTTCTTTATCTTCCCAATATTCCATTCTGATGTATTCTAGTGGTATTATTGCTGTATTCTCCGTGTTTATTATTCCATATTTTGAGTCTTTCTTTGCTATGTAATATACTGAAAAAGCATATCTTAGTTCTTCATATGTTGGCTCTATTTTTACTTCTCCTGAGGCAGTTATTATTCCATATTTTCCTCCATTTTTTGCTATTATATAATCTCCTTTTGAATATATATAGTCTTCATAACTATTGTTTATAACTTCTCCTTTTTTGTTAATTAAGTTCCATTTGTCTTCTATTTTAGCTGCATATACTTCTGTACTATTTAGATATTTTATTTCCTTATATGCTGGATTTACAATTATTGTACCACTAGTACTTATAATTCCAGAATTACCGTTTTCATCTACTATGATATATTCGTTTTTATACCCCTCTTTTAAAACCTTTATATCTTTATATTCTAATGGTATTATAACTTGCCCTACATTATTTATAACTCCTACTTTATTGTCTTTTTTTATTACTAAGTTTTCTTCAACACTTTTTAATGATGTGATTTCCTCATATTCACAATCTAGTAGGTTCTTACCATCGTAATCTATTAATCCATATTTGCCACCTTTTGAAACTCTAAGTAAATTTTTTTCATACCACACATTTTGCTTTGAATCAAAGTTTTCTATTGTTTCAACTTTATCATACCCAGTAAATAGTTCTTCTCCTTTTTCATTTATTACTTTTGTTTTGTATTCTCCTGTTGCATCATTTACATCATATGTACAAACAAATACCGCTTTTTCTGGGTTTGGAATTGTAATCATTTCATCATAAGTGGTATCTATTACTTTCTCTCCTTTGTTATTTATTACTCCCCATTTTCCATCTACATATGCTGAAAAGTATGTAAGTTTTTCGGTTTGGATTTTTTCTGCTTCTTTATTTAGAATCTTGTTAATTGTTATGATTATCATTACCGCTACTGCTATTGTAATAATTGTTCCAAATACTTTTTTTAAGTTTAGTTTTGGTTCATCATATCTTCTACCTTTTTTCATTAAAATTTCCCTCCATACCTCTTATTTGCTATATACTATATCATACTCCACAGGTATTTTTCAAGTTTTTTCGGCAAAAAATTTAGGCAGATTGCCCCGCCTAAACTTTTCTATTCGAACTTTTTCTCTTCTTCTTTTATTTTATTTATGAAGTTGCCTACACTCATTTGTCCTATGTCTCCATCTTTCCTTGAACGTACTCCAATTGCATTTGCTTCAATTTCCTTATCTCCTAAAATTACCATATATGGTATCTTTTGCATTGTTGCTTCTCTTATTTTATATCCTATTTTTTCATCTCTTTCGTCTAGTTCTACTCTAATATCAGCGTCTTTCAATTGTTGTTTTATTTTTCTAGCATACTCTCTATGTGTTTCTGATATTGGTAAAATTTTAACTTGTACTGGTGCAAGCCAGGTTGGAAGTATTCCCTTTGTTTCTTCAAGATAGTACGCCATAAATCTATCTATACTTCCAAGTATTGCTCTATGTAGTACTACTGGTGTCCTTTTGCTTCCATCTTTATCTATGTATGCTAAATTAAATTTCATTGGAAGACAGAAATCTAGTTGACAAGTTGATAGTGTGTATGCATTTCCTACTGCTGGTTTTACTTGAACATCTAGTTTTGGTCCATAAAATGCTGCTTCTCCTATTTTTTCTTCATACTCTATTCCTATATCATTTAAAACTTGCCTTAGCTTTTCTTCTGCACTATCCCACATTTCATCATCTGGATGATATTTAACTTTGTCATTAGGGTCTCTTAATGATAATTCAAAGTGGTAGTCTGTTATTTTTAGTTCTTTATATACTTCTAGTATTAAATCTACTACTGATTTGAATTCTGATTCTATTTGTTCTGGTGTTACAAATAAATGTGCATCATTTTGGCAGAAGGTTCTAACTCTTTCTATTCCTTTTAAAGTTCCACTTGATTCAAATCTACAGTCTCTTGCAACCTCACCAATTCTAATTGGTAAATCTCTATATGAGTGTATTGTATTTGCATATATCATCATATGATGTGGACAATTCATTGGTCTTAATACAAATTCTTCTCCTTCAACCTCCATCTTTGGAAACATATTATCTTTATAGTGTTCCCAATGTCCTGATGTTTTATATAAATTTACAGATGCAAGCGGTGGTGTTAAAACGTGCTTGTAGTCTAATTTTTTTTCTTTTCCTTTAATATAATTTTCTAGTATCTCCCATACTACATATCCGTTAGGTAGATACATTGGAAGTCCTTTTCCTACTAAATCGTGTGTCATAAATATGCTTAGCTCTTTGCCAAGTTTTCTATGGTCTCTTTGTTTTGCCTCTTCTAATTTTTTTAAATATTCTTCTAATTCTGAGGTTTTTGGGAAGGATATTCCATAAATTCTTTGTAAAGATTTATTTTTTGAATCTCCTCTCCAATATGCTGATGATTTAGCAGTTAATTTAAATGATTTAACTTTTCCTGTTGATGGTAAGTGTGGTCCACGGCATAAGTCAACAAATTCTCCTTGTTTATAGAAGGAAATTACTTCTCCCTCTGGCAAACCATTTATAAGCTCAATTTTATATGGTTCGTCTTTTTCCTTCATTAGCTTTATTGCTTCTTCTCTTGAAAGTTCAAACCTTTCAATTTTTAGGTCTTCTTTGATAATTTTTCTCATTTCTTCTTCTAATGCTTCAATATCTTCTTCTGTAAAAGGTGTTTCTACATCAAAATCGTAGTAAAATCCATTTTCTATTGATGGTCCTATGGTTAGTTTAACTGTTGGATATAATCTTTTTGCAGCCTGTGCTAAAATGTGTGCTGTTGTATGCCAATATGTGCTTTCCTCAACCTCCATAGTTTTTCCGCCTTCTAATTTTATTTTAAACATAATTTTTCCTCTCCTTTTCTTGTTAACCAGGAAGTTGACCCCTATACTCGTGTGGAAATCTACTTCCTTACATTATTTTTCATAAATTTCTTTTGAGACAATTTTTGTTAATGCCATCATCACAGCATATTCTTCTAATTCATCTCTATTTATTCTGCCATTTGTTAAAACTCCTATTGCTCCTTTACGTCCCTTTGCAGTGTTTCCAAAGATATCATACATATATCCTATTTCTTCTCCCTGTAAAACTCTCTGAACTGCATTTTGTGGATATTCAAATGATGGACTAAATCCCACGTAAAATGTTTTGCCATCATAAATTGCACAAATGCTTGCATCCATATATTTTGTATCAACCTCTGCAACTGGATACATTCCTGCTTCTATTCCAACACCGAAATCACATGTGCCGACATCTTTCTTCTGCATATTCAAATGCATTTTTTGCTCTATTTTTCGCACCTTTTATAGTTTCTTCTAGTGTTAATGGATTACATGAAACACCTGAAAATTTGTCTTTATCTTGTCCACTTTTATCATCTTGTCTTACTTCTTTTGGCATTATTATATATTGAATTTTATCTGTTTTATCAACCCATAATTCTGGATACCTTGAAAAAGCTCTCGTAATTGCTGTTACCTTTGGTATGCTTCTACTTCCTATTGAAACTAACATATTTCTCCTTCTTTCCTATTTATTAATTATACTACAAAATCGCTTGAAGTCAATAGCTTTCAAACGATTTTTGTTTCTATTAAATTCGATAGTTTTGCAAATTGTTCTAATCTCATTTTTTCAGGTCTTATTTTTAAATCTATCTCAAGTTTTTGTAGTGTTTTTTCTACTTGCTCTTTGCTTCCATATTTGCCACTATTTGCTAATGCATTTACTAATGTTTTTCTCTTTTGCATAAATGCTGTTTTAATGATGTCAAATAATTGTTTTTCATTTTTTACCTCTATACTTGGTGTTTTTAGTATGTTTAATTTTACTACTGTTGAGTTCACTTTTGGGGATGGTATAAATGATGTGTTTGGAACTTCTAGTATTCGTTTTGGATTAGTATAATAGTGTATTGCATATGTTATTGCTCCTGTATCGCCAGTTCCTGGTTCTGTTACTAGCCTATCTGCTACTTCTTTTTGTATCATTACTGTTATTGTTTCTATATCCAATTTATCTTCTAATAGCTTCATTATTATTGGTGTTGTTATATAATAAGGAAGATTTGCTACTATTTTTGTATTTTTGATTTTTTCTTTTTGTATTAAGTCTTTAAGGTTTACTTTTAAAACGTCTTCATTTATAACTTTGAAATTGTCATACATTGAAAATCTATCTTCTAATATTTCTATCATTCTTTTGTCTAATTCTATACAGATAACTTTCCCTGCTCTTTCTAATAATTCTTTCGTAAGTGTTCCAAGTCCTGGTCCAATTTCGATTATTAGGTCTTCTTTTGAAACGCTTGCGGCTTCTACTATTCCTGCAACTGTTTCATCATCTATTAAAAAATTTTGTCCTAAATTTTTATTCGCAGTTATATGATATTTATTCATTATAAATTTTGTTTCTTTTAAAATACTCATTAAATTACCTCTTTTCACATATATTCTATATTATTATACTTAAAAAGTAAAGTTAATTGTAAATTAATTTACATTATGTTATAATATTTTTAGGTGATTTCTATGTTCGAAGATATTAAGAAAAACAAGATAAAATCAAGTTTTATTATTGCTGGTTTTTTACTTATGATTTCTTTAATTATTTATTATATTTGTATGGCATTAGATTTTAGCGGACCTACTGCAATTTTTATTGCTATGTTATTCTCAGTTTCTTTGACGTTTGCTTCTTATTATAATAGTGATAAAATTATTTTATCTGTCACAAAAGCAAGGCCTGCAACGTTAGAAGAGGATAGAAAACTTGTACATATTTTAGATGCTCTTATGATCTCTTCAGGGCTTTCTCATAGACCAAAGCTTTATGTTGTAGAAGACCCTCAGCCTAATGCTTTTGCTACTGGGCGCAATCCTGAACATTCTATTATTTGTGTGACTACTGGTCTTTTAGAAAAGCTAGAATATTATGAGTTAGAAGGCGTCATTGCTCACGAAATGGGACATATTAAAAATTATGATATTTTACTTACTTCTGTTGTTACTGTTATGGTTGGATTTTTAGTAATGGTTTCTGATTTATTCTCTCGTTCTTTATTCTGGAAAGGTCATAGGGATAGAGATAGCGATAATAAGGGTAATGCAATTTTAATGGTTATAGGTCTTCTTCTTTTAATTATTTCTCCTATTTTAGGTAAGATTATGCAGATGGCCCTTTCAAGAAGAAGGGAATATTTGGCAGATGCCACAGCCGCTGAAATTACAAGAAATCCTCAAGGTTTAATTTCTGCTTTAAGGAAATTAGATAGTGACCAAAATGAGCTAAGAACTGCTAATAAAGCAACTGCTAATTTATTTATTGTAACACCTTTTAAAGATAAAAAAGAAGGCAAGAAAAAAGCAGGATTATTTGATACACACCCTAGTATTGATGACAGGATTGAAGCATTGCAAAATATACAATAAAATCTGTATAAATATAAATAAGAACCCCTTAGTTATAATTAAGGGGTTCTTTTGATTAATTTTATATTTTATCCTCCATTTGCGCTTAATTTAATTATTAAATCCATATTATCATCTTTAGCAGATTTGTTTTTGCGGATAGCTCCACATTTTTGGCACTTATACACTATAACATAACCTTTTTTAGGCTTAATTTCAATTCCTATCGGTTCTAGAAGTCCATGGCACTCCTCAGCTCTATCTCCTGGATTTATATCAACATGCTTTGAATATAAACACTTATTACAATGGTTTCTACAAGAATATCCCAACCTTGGCACAGTATGTCCACAATGTTCACACACGAATTCTTCATCAATTTCTGTAAACAAACTTTTCATTTTACTCTCCCTACACATTATTTATTAGTGATGCATAATATCATTCTTTAAATATGCTTCCTCCAATAAATTCTCTTAATAGTGAGTGTGATGGTACTGCTTCATCTGGTATGTCTTTAAAATATGAAAGCATTGATATTATTCTTTTAGCTTCTGAATATAGTGGAGATGTAATTTCTATCTCTTGTAGCAATGGAATTGCATATTTTTTTAATACACTTAATTCATATATCAATGATGAATTAAACATTACATCTGCTTCTTCTTGGAAAGTAAATATGTTCTTATCTTCTCCTCTATTTACTGAAGGCCATCTTTCTAATGTATGTATTGCATTATATCCTCTAAATTTATAATCTCTTACAATTCTTCTAATAAGTCTTGTATCAGTTGTAGATATCCTATTGTAATAGTCAATATTTAGAACTGTTAATGCACTAATATATATTTTGTATTTCTGTTTCTTTGGTATTAAATATGTAAGTTTATCATTTAAACAATGAATACCCTCCATTACTAGAATTTCATCTGATGCAAGTTGCATTTTGTTGCCTTTATATTCCTTGTGCCCTGTGTGGAAATTAAATGTTGGAGCATCTATTTCTTCTCCCTTTAGTAGTTTCACTAAGTCATTATTTAATAGTTTTGTATCAACTGCATCTATACTTTCAAAGTCGTAATTTCCTTCTTCATCTAATGGTGTTTCTTCCCTTTCAACAAAATAGTTGTCTACAGATATTATTTTGGGTTTAAGACCATTTAACCTTAGTTGCAAGCCAAGCCTTTTTGCAAAGGTCGTTTTTCCAGAAGATGATGGTCCAGCTATGGCAATTAATTTAATATTTTTATTTTCTGCTATGTGGTCTGCAATGGCTCCAACCTTTTTTTCGTGTAAAGCCTCATCTAATAACACATATTCTTCTATCGTCCCTTTTTCAACTATTTTATTTAGTTTATAAAGAGTATTTACATTTAATACTTTATGCAATTCTTGATATTCTTCAAGTGTGGCAAATAATTTTGGCGTATCCTTAAATTCTGAAAGTTGGTATGGATTTTCTTTGCTTGGATATCTTATTAAAATTCCATCATCATATTTTGAAATTTCATATGCTTCTACAAAATTTGTTGATATTGGCAAAACTCCATAAAAGTAATTATAATAGTCTTCACAGTAATAAAGTGTTACTTCTTTTTTCTGCTTTAAATCTAGTTGTAGTTTTCCCTTTAAAGTATTTTCTTTATCGTAAAATTTAATAGCCTCTTCTTTTGTCATAAAGCGTTTTTCTATTGGTAAATTGCTATTAATTATTTCTTTTACCCTGTTATTTACATTTTTAATTACTTCATTTGTTATTTTTAAATTGTCTACTGTACAAAACATTGCATTTGATAATTGGTAATTAATTGTCATTAGGGCACCTGGGTAAGTTTCGCAAACAGCTTTACTTATTATATAAACAAGTCCTCTTCTGTAAATTCTCATTCCATCTTTGTGTTCTAAGTCAATTAATTCTAGTTTTCCATCTGACTTTATTTTATAATTTAAACTTTTAATTTCATTATTAAATTTACACGCAATTACTTTGCATTTTGCTTTTTGTATTTCATCTTTTAATAACTCATTAACTGGCGTACTTTCTTTTACGTCTATTATTATATCTTTATAAATTATTTGCATCTTTAGTCACCTACTTACAACTCTTTTTCCTTGTCTCCTTTAATGCTTACCATCTTCATTATACTGTTGTTATCACTATTAATTCCTAGGAAGAATACCCATTTATCTGTTACGTTTAGATTTAATGCTTCTTTAGTGTTAGTGATTATTTGTTTATCTGTCCCATTATATTTTATGTGTTTTACAGTATATTCATTGTAATCTTCTGTAACTGTATAATAGATAGCTTTTTCTTGCATATTTATATATTGTACGTTAGCATCTAACTTGCATATTTGTTCTTTTTTCTCGCCTTTTTTATTCATTTTATACAAATAATATGTGTAATCATAGTTTTCATTTTGTTTTGCTACTATGAAGTATATTTTACCACCTTTTACATATACAGCTTCATATTTCCTATCTTCTTCTGCTTTTGATATTCTTTCACTTTTTTCTCCATCTAATTTCATTCTTGCTATGTATTGAGAACCTTCTATTTTGTAGATATAGTAAATCCATTTTCCATCTATATGATAATATGATATTTTTTTGTCTGATATTTTCTCTCGATCTGTGCCATCAAGCTTTACTCTATATAGATTGCTGTTTTTATTATAATAAACCCATTTGTCAACCGCCATTATTGGTGCTTCATCGATATTTTTTGCTAAGGTTTCTTTGTTGTTTCCGTTTGTTTTTACTCTTATTAAATTATATTGAGCATCATCTTCATTGTATTCTACACAATATATATAATTGTCTATTATGTTTAACCCAAAAATGTTGCCATCAATTACTTTTTCTGTTTTCTTTCCATTTTCTTTGACTTTGAATATTCCAGTTGGCTCATCGTCGTCCATTTCAATATAGTATATCCATTTTCCATCTTGAACAGCTATTCCAAAGTTATTGTTATTGCCTGATGAATTACCATATTTAGTAGATTTACAGCATGAACCAATAACAATTATTGCAATTATTATAATTAAACCTGCTAGTATTTTAAGATATAAGCTTTTATTTGAAATTAATTTCATTAACATATCTTTCATATATTTCCTCCTAATTCTAATATATCTTTATTATACATTTTTCTACACTTTTGGTCAATAGAAAAAGAGAACATTTTGTTAAAATGTCCTCCCTATTTTTCTAATTGCAAATATGTTTCTGGAACTTCACCTACTAGAACTGTCTCTACAAGCAAGACTTGGTTTTCTACTTTCTCCTTTATTGTTTTGTAAGAAGTAAGTATTGAAATATTACATTCTAAATTTAAATATATTCTATATAATGTTTGGTTTATTCCTGTTGCTTTAAATTCTGTTCTTATATCTGTTATTATATTTCCTGCTGATATAATTCTTATTTTTATTTTTGGTCCGCTTCCAGCTAGATATTGGCTACCAGTTAGTGCACCCATTGGTATTTCTACGTTTTGCCTTCCTAAGTCATCTAGTTCATTTTGTATTTCTATTGCTATGTCTGATATTATTTGGTTTAGTGTAACTATATCGGTTTTTAGCACACTATTTTTTTCATCCTCACTTTTTATTATTTTCACTGTATCCTGATAATTGTATTTTGCTAAGACTTCACTTGATTTACGGTTGGTTAAATCTGTTGCAATTCTTCTTGCTTTTTCTACACATAGTCCTTCAAATATTGGATCTGTTAATTTTAATATGGTATATACTGTTATTGTTGATATAATTAAAGTCAATACTATAAAATATATTTTGCTTATTTTTCTATTGTTTGGTTTTATTGTCTTAATACTGGGCAGTCTTATTTTAGTTCTTGAATATATTTTATCCATTCTAAATTACTATTCTATTTCTGCAAAATCTTGGTATATATAGCTGTTGCCCAATTCTTATTTTATTTATATTTTCTATATCATTTACTCTAGCTATGTCTTCAACTGTGCTTCTAAACATTTTTGCTATGCTCCACAAAGTGTCTCCTGGTTTTACAAAGTATATTACCATACTATATGTGTTGCAATCCTTGCTTTCCTCCATATCTACTTCCTCTATCATATTTAATACTTTATTCTTTTGTTCTGATATGTTAAACTGTATTCCTACAGTCATTTCTATTGTTCCATCTCTTACCACAAAGTCATTTTGCCTTATTTCTAACATTGTTTCCACAATAGATTTATCATCTATTTTTTCTGAATTCACATCAAAATTGAAAGGTAAATCTACAGTTCTTGAATTTACACTAGTATTTTGTTCAAATAATATTTGTAGGTTTAGATTTCCTTCATAAATAATTTTACCTTTTCTTACTTGAGTATTATTTATTGAAGGATTAATTTGAACATCTAAAACTTGACCTGTAAGTTCTGGCATTCTAATATTTTCTTGAACTATGCAGGTATCATTCATTTTATTTCTTTCTGTAACTGCATTTATGTCTTTTTTGGTGAAACTTAGTTCTTCCGTTATGCTATATAAATCTTCAATCATATTAATTTCTTTTGTTTCATACGCCATACATACTACCTCTATTTCAGCTTCTACTGATATAGAGTTTCCCTCTTGATGGTTTGGTTTTATGACCAGATTATTTAAATTGTTTTGCACTTCGCATTTTGAATTTTCATTTACGTTTTGTATTTCCACAAATCCCATTATTGGCATTTGAGTTGTAGCTTTGCAAATTCTATTATCCTCTGTTAAGTACATTATTTCTACCATTGCATCTGCTTTTGATAATACTTTGTTATAGCTTATTTTGGTTTCTTCATTTATTATTTTGAAATTAACTTTCATTATTTCTACTAAGTCATCTGATACATCTATTGCTATTGTGTCCTTTGCAACAACTTTGTTTGTTCCATTTCCTATCAAAGAGGTAATTTGCTGTGTATTTTTTAATAATTGAATATCATTTATTTTTTCAACTCCTGTTACAATGTTAAAGCTTTCATTAGAATATATATTTATAGATATCTCTAAATTTGCTTTTACATTTATTTTTCTTCCGTTTAGTATTCTTGTGTCAAAGTTTTTTACTTCGACTTTTACTTGTGCCTCCATACTTTCTCTCGCATTTTCCATATCTATAACTTGTGTAAAATCTAGACTTGTATTTAGGCTTCTTACCTGACTTTGCTTATCATCTGCCATATATATTATATAAGTGTTAATAGCTCCATCTATTCGTATTTTACCATCCATTACATCTTTTTTATAAATGTTAACTACACCATTTGTAGCTATTACATTTAATACATCTGGTTTAACATCATTTACTATTACATCGCTTTCAATCTGTCTATTTTCCTTCTTTTGTCCTACTATTTGATTTAAAACAATTTGATTTTTGGCTGTTTCTACTACCATAATATTCCCTCCCTTAATTATTATATTATATTAAGGAAGATAAAAAAAATTCCTATAGTTAGGAATTTTTTAAAGTTTTGATTTTATTGTTGTTGGTATTAATGGGAAATATTCTTTTCCATTAAATATTGAAATTTGTACATCATTTGTAAATAAGTTTTCATATTGATAACTATCATTGGTTTCTTTTTCTTCATTTTTTACATTGAAGAAATACTTATACGTGTTTTCTATGACTGCTTCTTCTTCTAAAAATCTTTTTCGTCCAATTGCTCTCCTCACCATTACCTTTTGTCCTATGTTTTGATCTAATTTTTCTTTAATGTTTAGAATATCACTAGGGCAAATCATATGACTACACATCCTCTCGATTAATTTGTCTCATTATATCATTCATAAGTTCAATTGTCAAAAAAAAGATTATTATGTCGGATTTTATTTTCCTTTGTGGCTCTAGGGTTTCAAGTCCTAAGTTGTGTTTTATTACATTTTTATTACATTTATGTTACATACTTGTTACTTTTTCCCATTGCACCTATTCCACTAATGCCTTTTTCTCCTTCTTTTATTTCCCTTGCTATGTCATAACTACTTACAAATCTATTTCTATCTGTTATTGCAATTTTCTCTGCTACAATAAGTGGATCAATAAAATCTATTAAAATTCTGCCTGGAGAAGAGGCAAAATCCGCACCAGCTTCTATTAATGCCTCAAAAAAACTTTGACAGGCTCCTGCAAATATAACTAATTTATTAGAAGATTTAGCCCATTTTCTGGCTTCAACAACTGTTTCAAAAAAGTTTTTTGAATTTCTATAATTGTATATGTTAGAAAAGTTCATCCCTTTTTTCAGCATTGCATCATGTCCTGTTATTATTAATATATCAGGATTGTATCTCTCTAGCAATTGTCTTACTACTAATGCTTGTTTATTTTCCGGGATATTTTTTACTATAGCATTTAAACCCATCTTTCTGTAATATCTTGCTGATTTCTCACTATATCGCCTATCTCCATCTAAATGAAGAATCCTACCGGTTTTTATAATGTTATTTCTATGTTCTATTTTATTGTTTTTTATTCTTTCTAAGAATAGTTTTTCTATTCTCTTTTCTGCTATTGTAACTTTACTTTCATCAACTCTCACTATATCTTCAATTGGGGCATCTGCCTCTATTCTGATTGTTACACCTTTTAAAATTACGTAAGCACCACCATCTTTTAAATTTATTATTTTGTCAACAACAAAAAGGACATCTTGTTTGTATGATTTTCTCGCAACAAAGTCCCCCTTTTTTATTTTCACGTTCATCACCTCAAAATATTTTGCTATTATATTTTATGTCGAATTTTGTAGTGGTGTGTCAGTATGTATTGACAATCTCTTTTTTAGTGATATAATTTGAACAGAATTTATAAGGAGGTTTTGCTATGAAAATACCATTCAAAAAAGCTGATATATTGTTACCTAAAGATGCTGATATGCACAAATGGTCAGTTGTAGCTTGTGATCAATATACATCTGAGCCAAAATATTGGGAGGAAGTTGAAAATATTGTAGGAGATGCTCCATCAACTTTAAAAATTACTTTACCTGAAATATATCTAGAAAGAGAGAATGTTTCAGAAAGAATTCAAAAAATAAATGATGAAATGGATAATTTGCTAAATACTAATTTCTTTAAGACTCTAAGCAATTCTTTAGTTTACTTAGAAAGAACTTGTAGCGATGGAAAAGTAAGAAAAGGTATTGTTGGTATGGTGGACTTAGAAGATTACTCATATGAAAAAGGTTCTCAAACTTTAATTAGAGCAACTGAAGGAACCGTTTTAGAGAGGATACCTCCTAGAGTAAGAGTAAGAGAAAATGCAAAATTAGAATTGCCACACGTAATGCTCTTAATTGATGATGAGAAAAAAGAAATTATAGAAGGTTTAACAAACAAGGTAAGTTCAGAAGATTTAGTGTATGACTTTGATTTAATGCAAAATGGAGGTCATATAAAAGGATATAAAATTCCAGATAATTTAACAGATGCTGTTTTTGCTGGTTTAGAAAAACTTGCTGATAAAGATAATTTTGAAGCAAAATATAATGTTAAAGATAAAGGTGTTTTACTATTCTCAGTTGGAGACGGGAACCATTCTTTAGCAACTGCAAAAGCTTGCTATGAGAATTTAAAGAAAGTATTACCAAGAGAAGAATATGAGAATCATCCAGCAAGATATGCTCTAGTTGAGGTTGTAAACCTACACAGTGATGCATTAGAATTTGAGCCAATACATAGAGTTGTATTTGGTGTTGAGCCAGAGAAGATGATTAAAGAATTTAAAAAATTCTATGATATATCTACAACTGCTGGAGAAGGTCAAAGAATAGAATATGTATATAAAGACCACTCAGAAACTTTATATATTAAAAATCCAAAATCAAACTTAGCTGTAGGCTCTTTACAAATATTTATTGATGAATACATTAAAAGCAATGGTGGAAAGGTTGACTACATCCATGGTGATGATGTTACAAAAAAATTAGGAAGCGAGCCTGGAAACATTGGATTCCTACTTCCAAATATGAAGAAAACAGATTTATTTAAAACAGTAATCCTAGATGGTGCTTTACCAAGAAAAACATTCTCTATGGGACATAGCTATGACAAGAGATATTACTTAGAAGCAAGAAAGATTAAATAAATAATTGCCAATGGAAACGGAGAATTTTGCAATTTAATCGTAATTTTTGAGTATATGTATAGGACGATTGTCAAAATTCTCCGTCTTTTAAATTGGTATAAAACCTTATTTTTTATGTTCTTTTTCATATTTTAGTTTTGTTGCCATTCCCCCTCTGATGTGTCTTTCAGCTTTGTTTTCATCTAGTACTTTTCTTACGTCTATTGCTAATACTCTATTTATATGTAAAAGTCTTTCGCTAACATCTTTGTGTACTGTGGATTTGCTTACACCGAATTTTTTTGCTGCACCTCTTACTGTATCTCCTGTATCTATTATATATTGTGCTAAGTTTATGGCACGTTCTTCTATTGATACTCCTCTCATATAAAAACCCCCATTTGAGAATACTTTTGTTTAAGTGTATTCGCATAGGGGTTGTATTATGATTTTTATTTATTAACTATATCTTTTAATTCTTTATGATAATGCTAATAACTATAATCATAATGTATTTCTTTCAAGATTTGAATTAATAAATTTATTAGCATTTCTGTATCATAATGAGTTTCTATATATAAATTCTTAGATATTTCTACTGGACTTCTCATCCCTTCTGAACTTTTAGATAATCTCTTACATACACGTCCTAATAATTTGTCACATAAAGCCTCTAGTCTAGATTTCATGTGTTCATCTTTAATAACTCCCTGCAAAATAGTTTTTGCAACACTCTTCCAAGTAGTGGTAATTATACGTCTATTACCAAACAATACAGCTATTGTTTTTTTCTTTAAATCCATTGGTATTTATTATTGGGTATATACTTTCATAGTCTTTTTCATACTCGTTTTCTGTTGCTTTTGTTTTTTGTTTAAAAATTACATTCTAGGTTCGCAGGTCAGGTTTATTCCTAAGTTTTTTAATACATTCATTTCACTTTTTTCTATAATATATGTTGAGTGTGCTTCTGTTCCATTTAGTGCTTCTAGGTTTTTTAGAGTTTTTTCTATTATTGGATTTATGCTTGAGCATATGCTTAGAGCTATTAGTACTTCTTGTACATTTAAACAGTAAGAGGTTTTGTATGATGTATGTTTTTTCATTTTTAGTATTTTTTCTAAAACATCGGCTGATAATAAGTATACATCATCTGGAATGTGGTTTATCTCTTTTAGTGCATTTATGAGCATAGCACTTGTAGCACTAAGTAGTTTTGATTGCTTTCCTGTAAGTATTTTTCCATTTTGTAACTCAATTGCAACTACTTCCTTATTACTTTCATCTTGCTTTTGTAAGGCTGCATTTGCAACCTTTCTCATATCTTTTGATAATTCTAGTTTATTCATTAAGATTTCTATTCTTTGGACTTCTTCTTTGGTACATAGCTCTTGCTTATAATCTGCAAGTGCATTATAGTATCTTCTTATTATTTCCATATTTGCAGCTTCTCTTACTGCTTTGTCATCTGTGATACATTTGCTAATCATATTTACTCCCATGTCTGTTGGAGATTTATATATAGATTCTCCCATTATTTTTGTTAGTATATTTCTTAATATTGGGAATGTTGATAAGTCTCTATTATAGTTTACTGCATTTTTGTTATATGCTTCTAAATGGAAGGAGTCTATCATATTTACGTCACCTAAATCTGCTGTGGCCGCTTCATATGCTATATTTACTGGATGCATTAAGTTTAAGTCCCATACGGGGAAGGTTTCAAATTTAGCATACCCTGCTTTTACTCCTCTTTTGTATTCATGATATAGTTGTGATAAAGATGTCCCTAACTTTCCACTATTAGGTCCTGGCGCTGTTACTATTACTAGTTTTTTTGTAGTTTCTATATATGGATTTTTTCCATATCCTTTTTCACTTACAATAAGTTCAATATCATTTGGATATCCTTCTGTTGGTCTATGTATGTATGTTCTTATATTTTTTCCTTTCAATGTTTCTTCTAAATGTTGTACAGCATTTTGTGCTGTAAACATTGTTATAACAACACTGTTTATGGAAATGCCTAGATTTTTTAAGCTATCTATTAATCTTATAAGCTCCATTTCATAGCTTATTCCATAGTCTGCTCTCATTTTGCTTTTTTCAATATCATTAGCATTTATGCAGAAAATAACCTCTGATTGATCTTTTAATTTTTTTAACAGTTGGATTTTTATATCTGGTTTAAAACCTGGTAAAACTCTACTTGCATGATAATCATCAAAAATTTTTCCTCCAAATTCTAGGTATAATTTATCAAACATTTTTATTCTTTCTTCAATTTTTTCTGTTTGAATTTTCAAATATAATTCACTATCAAATCCTTTTTTCATATTTTACTCCTCTACCTTGAAACAAGAAAAGTGGCAAAGCCACATTAGCAAAGCTAACGTAGGTCTTTTAAAATGCAATTTTTTATACAATAAAAAAGACCTAAAAAATCTCCCTTCTAGGGTTTTTTTTAAATCTACTATCTTAGTATACCATTATTATTCATTTTAAACAATACTTTTTTAAAATTTTTTAAAAGAGGGTTCCTATTAGGACACCCTCTTTAAAATTAGATATTTAACCCTTGCTCATACTCTACAAAGTAATCATAGAGTTGCCTACAGGTTGGAGTGATGAATTCTATAGCAGAATCCAATCTTTCCTTACGTTCTAAAGTTGCCTTTTTAAAGTATTCATCTCTAGTTCCAGCCTTGTACTGCCTCCAACATTCACTATCAGCAGCAAGATAATCTGCTCCTTTGATTAACCTTTTAAATTCCTTGTTTTTTTCATCCTCTAGCATAACCTTTTTCAAAGCATAAGCTATACTTTCCTTTACCTTTTGATACACATGAACATCAATCATCTTAAGCTCAAACCTTTCAGTAGCTTTTCTAAAGCCTGGCACTCTGTCTTTAATGGGTGATGGAATGTCTTTAGTCCAGTTTTCAGCAACATCATGATATATTCCCATAAAGAACATTCTTGTTGCCATCTCTTCATCTTCGGGATTGTTCTCAAGTGACATAAAATATGCCAATATCGCTGTATCAAATAGATGTCCTAAAACAGAACATTCTACGCTACAAAAGTGTCCAGCCCATCTGTTTTGGTTCCTAAGTCTTGAAAGGTTCTGAAGGACTTTGAAAGTTGGTGACTCAACATTTGTAAATTCAGTTACACCAGGAATCCTCTTGTATTTTTCTAAACTTGCTACAATCTGCTGAAGTTTAAAAATATACTCTCCATTCATTTTGCTCTGGTTTTCCATAAGTTCTATATAGGTTGCAATCTTTGTTGCTGCCCGATATATTTGATTCTCAAAAGTGTTACGTCCCTCACAGATAAAACTTGCGAATTGCAAATCTGTTTCCTTGGCAATTATTTCTCTTGTCACCTTTTCAAAGGCATTTTGTTTAATACCTTCTAGGGAACAAATTTCATCAATGGTATCCTCCAAAATGTCAAAATACACATATGCCTTTTGGAAAGACCTGTATATTGCTATTTTGGGAAACATTTCCCATCTCACCTTTACTCCTGCAGTTTCTATATGTGTTGCCAACATATAAGTTACGATACAGTTTAATGATTGTTTTGCCAATTCATTATACTTGTTTTCTGATACAAAGTCAGTCCATCTTCCCAACTTGCAAAGTCTACCAAATACATTGTTCACTGCCTTGAGTGTTTTAAGGGTTAACTTCATTTTCGCTTCCTCCATAAAATTATTTCTTTTGTTGTATATACTTTGATGTCTTCAAGGAAGACTTTTATAAATAGATATAGTAATATTATATCACTTTTTTATGTAGACTTCAAGTTGGCAAAATTTTCAAAAAAATATGGTCAAATTTCTACATCCTTTTGACCACATTTTTACCACAATTTTATTCTTTGTTTATTTTTTCTAGTAAGTCGTCTACATCTATTCCGTGTACTTCACAAGCTTCTTCTATTGTTTCTGCCTGTGATGCTGGACAACCTAAACAGTGCATTCCAGCTTCTATTAATATTTCTGCTTTTTCTGGTGCTGTTTCTAATAACTCACCTATTTTTGTTGTTCTTTCTATCATCTTTTTCCTCCTTGAATTTTATAACTTATCGTTACTATACCCTTAATTTACTAAATTTACAAATTAACCCAACGCAGGAGTTCTATATTTAGAATAAATATAAAACTCTGACGAGATTTGGCGAATTTTTTAGTAGTAAGTCTGAATAGTAGCAACTTATTTGAAATTTTAACATATTTTTTTCAAAAAGTATAGACAATTTGAAAAATTTGTAGTAGAATAATGAAAAATTATGAAAGGTGGTGTAAATATAAAATATTAATTCATTTATTTTTTGCATCTTTTATTTTAAACATTTTCATAACATTTTATTCTATTTATTTATTTTTTGAAATGAGTATATTTCATGGATTACAAGGTTCAAAATTAAAATTTAAGAAAATCTCTTAAGGAGGAAATTATTGAAGTTTATATCTTTTTTGTTGCGTTTTGTTTTTAGTATTTTACTATCACTATTATTAACTATCCCTATTTTATTATTTTTTAAACCAATCTACACAGCCTCCAGTTTAACTATTCCTTATGCAATTTATCCATTTGATATATGTAAAGCTAGTCCTGTTGCTTGGAGTTATATAAAATTATCTCATTGTTTTACATGCTTTTATGTGTGTATGCTTTTTGTTAATTCTATTTTTAAAAGGTTTTTAAAAAACAAAGTTGTTTTTGGTACAAGGGTGGAAAATCCTTTTAAAGCCCCATCGGCCGGAATATGTTTGTATCTAGGAGAAACTGTTACTAGTAAATTACCAGTTTATTTGCCAGAAAAAAGTCTTTGGCAAAATATACTCGTAACTGGTACAATTGGTACTGGTAAAACTAGCTCTAGTATGTATCCATTTGCTAAACAGCTTATTGCTTATATGTCTGATTCTGATGATGAGAAATTAGGGATGTTAATATTGGATGTTAAGGGGAATTTTTATAAGCAAGTAGTTGCGTATGCGAAAGAATTAAATAGGTTAGACGATCTATATGTTATTGAGCTTGGTGGCACTATTAAATACAATCCACTTGATAATCCTAATTTGAAGCCTTCTGTTTTAGCCAATAGATTAAAAACAATTTTAACACTATTTTCACCAAATAATTCAGAATCCTATTGGCTTGATAAGGCTGAAGAAGTTTTGTCTGAAGCTATAAAACTTTGCAGACTTTATAATAATAACTATGTTACTTTTACCGAAATTCATAAATTAATAAATTCTCCCAATTATTACAATGAAAAGGTATTGGTTCTTAAGGATTTATTTAGGTCTGGAGTTTTAAGTTCTTCTCAAATATATGATCTTCATTCTGCTCTTACATTTTTTGAAAATGAATTTAAATCACTTGATTCAAGAGTTCTTTCAATTTTAAAATCTGAAATTTGTAGAATGACAAATATTTTTATGTCTGATTATGATATTCAAAAAACCTTCTGTCCAGAGCAAAAAGACGTAAGTTTTGCTGGTTTTAAAGAGGTATTAGAACAAGGTAAAATTGTAGTGCTTAATATGAATATTTCCATATACAAAAATTTATCAAAATTAATTGCAGCTTATTTGAAGCTTGATTTTCAAGCTGAAGTTTTGTCTCAACTTAGCACTAACAATGTAAAGCCTTCTGCTTTTATTTGCGATGAATTTCACGAATATGTAACAGCAACTGATAGCAATTTTTTTGCTCAAAGTAGAGAAGCTAAATGTATTAATATTGTTGCTACTCAAAGTTATACTTCACTTTTAAATTCCTTAAAAGATCAATATAGTACGAAATCTATTATTCAAAACTTAATTAACAAACTTTGGTATAGAACTGATGATGTTTTTACAATAGAAGATGCTCAAAAACAAATTGGTAGAGAAGATAAAACAAAAATATCAAAGAGTATTTCTGAAAATGCCCAAGAAACCAAATACAACTATATTACTAATTCCTTAAACTCTAGTAAATCTAGCGTTTCAGAAAGTATATCGACACATATTAATACTGATTATATTTATGATTTAAATTTCTTTACCCAAGAATTGGAAACGTTTTCTTGCCTTTCTTTTCTTTCCAATGGAGATAAAATTTTACCTCCCACAAAGCTTAAAATGAAGCCATATTTTTTGGAGGACACATCGAAAAGGAAGGCAAAAAATAAATATAAAATAATATAGGAGGTTTTTATGAAAAAGATTTATTATATACTTTATATTTTGTTTTTATCATATGTATTTTTAAACTGTTTTTGTACCTTTAGTTTTGGAGCTTATCCTAAACTTGTAAATACTATAACAAACGCATTTAAGACAATTGAAAACTGGCTCTTACGAGTGGCAACACCAGCAGCTGCTGTTGCTGTTGGTTCTGGTGTTTTTATGAAGAAATTCAGTTTTGGAGATGAGGATAGAATTAGAACTGGTAAAAGAATTATTAGAGGGAGCTTATTCTCATATGCCTTTATTCTTTGTATTGATTTAATTCTGTCTGCAATTCAATTGCTTGTTACAAAAACTGAAGAGGGGTGATTTAGATTAATGAAATAAATATTACAAACTTTTTGGTATATGCCATTAATAATATGTTGGCTAATCTCTTATCCTCTATAAATACTAACGTTACTGAATTTTTAGATAGATTAATTTTTATTAATTCTGATGTTACTCTTAACTTAATAAATGTTCTCGGAAAAAATAGCTATTCTGGTATTAATTTAATTTGCAATTCCCTTATATATGGTTTTTTACTTTACTATGCCTTTTCATACTTACTTTCTCACTTAACTTTTGCACAGATTGAAAGCCCTCATCAATTTATTTTTAAGTTGATTTTGTGTGTTTTTGCTTTAAACGCAAGTCTTGTACTTTGTTCTGGTCTTATTTTTATATTCTCATATGTTTCAAATATGATTCGTGAGCTTGGTAATTATTTATTGGGTGTTGATGTTTCTTTTACTGGTTTAATTAGTAATGTTATTCCTAAAGATTATTTTATATCCAATTCATTTAGTTTGTTTAGTTTTGATGGTATACTTAAAGCCTCTATTTCTTTTGGTTTTTTAAGTCTTACTATTTCATATTCTATTAGATATATACTTATTAAGGTTTTAGTTATTCTGGCTCCTTTTGCAATTCTTTCCCTTTGTAGTAGTAAGACTAATTGGTTTTTTAAATCTTGGTTTAAGAGTTTATTGTCAATGCTTTTTTTACAAATTTTCGTTGCTATAATTTTATTGGTTTGTTTTATTGTTGAAAACAATGGTGTTGCATCTTTGCCTTCTCAAATAATTCATTTAGGTATGATTTATACCCTATTTAAGGCCAATTCATTTGTTAAGGAATTTATTGGTGGATTTGGTACAGATGTTAGTTTAAATGCTTCTAGTTTGTCAAGTTTTTTTAGAGGTGGTGATTTAAAATGAAGTTTATAATTCCACAAAATTATACCTTTAAAAATAAGCTTTTGGGTTTTATGGATTATTCAACTGCTATTTTTAATGTTGCCTGGGCTTTATTTATATTTGTACTTATTAATATTTTTCATCTTTCTATAAATATTAAAATTGGTTTATTCATTTGTTTTTACTTTCCGTTACTTCTTTTTAGTATTTTTGGCTTTAATAATGAAAACATTATTTACGTGCTCTCATATATTTTAAAATTTATTAAAAATAGTAAGGTTTATTTTTATGGTAAGGATTGACAAATTTGGCTTTTGAGGATACAATTAGAGAGTAATTTATATTTATAAAAGGAGTAATTATATGTGGGGAGATATAGCAGTTGCTTTTCTTTTGGCATTTATTACAGCTTATGTTTTTACGCCTTACACCATAAGACTTGCACGAAAAGTTGGAGCACTTGATATTCCAAAAGAATCTAGAAAAATTCATAAAAAGCCTATGCCAAGACTTGGTGGTTTAGCTATTATAGCTGGTTTTACTGTTTCAGTTATCTATTTACTTATTGTAATGTCTCTTGAAAATACCATTAATCTTTTCGGTGAAGAACAATATTATATTAAATTAATAGGTTTCTTTGCTGGGGCAATCGTTCTTGGAGGATTCTGTTTTATAGATGATATGAAAAATATTAATCCTTTTGTTAAATTAGCAGGTCAAACTTTAGCTGCAATAATTATAACCTTATGTGGTATTCAAATTAATAGTATTTCCGTATCATTTTTCACCACCGTTTTTGCTGAAGATATTGTTGCAAAAGTGTTTACTGTTGTATGGATTATAGGTATTACAAATGCTATCAACCTAATTGATGGCTTAGATGGCTTGTCTACTGGTGTTTCACTTATATCTTGCTTATCTTTATTAATAATATTTGCATTAAATGGTTCTCCTATAATTTCTATACTACTTGTTACTGCACTCGCTGGAGCTCTTCTAGGATTTTTACCCTATAATTTTAATCCTGCAAGAACTTTTCTTGGCGATACTGGTTCAAATTTCTTAGGATATACGTTATCAATAATTTCTATCTTGGGTATGGCTAAAACTTATACAGCAATTGTTATTATAGCTCCTCTTATTGTTTTTGCACTTCCTCTTTTGGATACAACACTTGCTATTATTAGGAGAATTATAAAAACAAAATCTTTTAAAGGAGTATTTAAAGCTGATAAGGAGCATTTGCATCATAAACTTATGAAACATGGATATTCTCAAAAGCAAGCTGTTCTTATGTTATATGGTTTAAGTGCAACATTTGGTATGTTCGCTATTATTCTATTAGATAGTGGACTTTGGAAGGCTTTATCTTTTGCTTTAATGATTATTGCAATTGTTGCTATTGGATATAAAGATATTTTAAGAATAAGGAATGATAATAATGAGGAAAAATCTGAAAGTAAATAATATAATGGATAAATTTTTAGTTATATTTTTACTTATACAACCAATTTTTGATGTTAAATTTTTTTATAACTCTATATCAACCTTGATTAGAGTTATTATAATATTTTCATTAACTTTGTTTTACTTTTTTAGAAGAAGTGAAAAAGGTAAATTTAAGTTTCTTGGTAAGTGGCAATATGTCTTATTGGCTTACCCTATTTTGTTTGGTGTTTATTTTATATTTCATCATATTAATGCTTTAAACTTTACTTCTTTAGTGCCTGGGAATTTTAATTATTCAGTTATTAAAGAATTTTTATATTTTGTAAAAATGTTTTCCCCATTTTTACTTATTTACTGTATTTATAAATCTTCTATTTCAAGAGATAATATTATAAACATTATGAAATCCTTGGTTTTGATAATTACTTTAGTTATTGTTATTAGCAATTTATTTGTATTTTCTTATGGAAGTTATAGTGATTCTATAATTAAGGATAACTTCTTTGGGTGGTTTACTCAAAATTCTGGATATAATTATAAAGATTTGGCATCTAAGGGGCTTTTTGAATATGGCAATCAAATTGGCGCAATTTTAATTATGTTTCTACCTTTTATGATTTATTTAGTATTTAAGGAATGTAACTTTATTAATTGCTTTACTTTGTTTTTTAATGTTTTTGCTTTGTTTTTGTTATGTACTAGAGTATCTGTGTTAGGTGTATTTGTTGTGTTGATTTATACTGTATTTACTTTTGCATTTATTTACTTTATACAAAAACAGCATTTTTCAATTAAGAAATTTCTTCCTATTGGTTTAGTCTTAATTGTCTATTCCACATTACTACCAATAAACCCAATGTTTAATAGAATAGATGAGCGAAATACAGTTATAGAAACCTTTAGAGAAAGTGTTGCTGATGAAAGTATTCCAAGTGAAGTTGAAACTCCTACTGTAGTTTCTGATAGTAGGATTAAATACATAGAAGAAACCTATGAAAAACAAAAACTTCATAAGCAATTTTTATTTGAAAATTATCCCTATAAGTATGATCCGGATTTTTGGTATGATTTTTTACATAAAGATATTTCTTTAACCACAAATTATCGATACATTGAGAAGTCTATAATACAGCGTGTAGTTGAAATAAATAACAATCCTCTTGATAAATGGTTGGGAATTACTAATACTAGATTGCAAAATATTTTTAATATTGAAAGGGATTTTGTTGTACAATATTACGCTTTGGGAATTATTGGTACAATACTTGTTTTTGCACCATATTTTGCTTTGCTTAGTTGGTTTGCATATGTAACAATCTTAAATAAATTTAAGAACTTAGATGTTGTAAATACATTAGCTTTTATTACAATTGTATTCTTGTTAGGAATTTCTTATATGTCTGGTAATTTGTTAAATAGTTTGAGTTTTACAATTTACTTTACATTGTGTTTTGATTTATTAGTAAAAAAAGAATCAGGAACGGTAGGTTCCTAATTCTTTTTATTTATTATTTTCTTCTATTTCTTTTTGAGTATTTTTTTTCATTATGAAATAGTCATCTCCTAATATTTTGTTATTATAAAAGTTTGAACTTTTTGCTAATTCTTCATCTACATATGAAATTCCATATTCTTCAGCTAGTGTAGGTATTCCAGAGTATAGGTTCGTTCCTAGTCCAATCTTTTCTCCTTCAATTTTTGCTCCGATACTCGCAAGCATTGTTGGATACATATCCATTGCAGTAAATATTCTATTTATATTGTTGTTTTTTTCGATTGCTGGATTTATTACAACATTATATATTGTTCTATAGTATTCATTTTTAGTCTTTTCTGTATAAAATCCTGTTTGCATTCCTAAATGGTCTCCAACAATAACTATTGTCGTATTTTCATAGAAGTCTTGCTGTTTTACCCATTCTACAAATTCATATATTGATTTTGAAGAATATGCATATACATTTTCATATTGTGTTTCAAATTTTTTTTCTGCATTTGGGCTTAAATATCCATCTGTAAAATGAGTGTCTGCTGTAAGCATTATGTAATTAAATGGTTTTCCCTGTAATGCAAGAGAAGTTATTTCTTCTTTTGACCAACTGAAAAGCTTATCATCTTCAAAACCCTACCATACTTTTTCAGCAGCTGTCATTTTTTCATTTTCAATTGCATAGTTTAAATCAAAGATTTTATATTGCCCATGTGTATTGAAATACTGTGTTCTTCCTCCAAAATTTCCATCTGAACCCATTATTATCTCTAAATTATATCCTGCATCTTTTAGCACATCTCCTAAAGTATACGCTCCTCCTAAATAATTTCCATTGCCTTTGTATGCATTTATATCTGATAAAACATTCCCTGTTCCTAAAGGAATTCCAGCAGTAGTTGCTACAATTCCTCCTGCTGAAAAGCAAGTAATAGATAATTGGTATGCTCCACCAATTTTATCCGTATGTGAAAAGTTTGTGTTTTCTTTTGCTAATTGTTCAAGTTCTGGCATTATTGAATAATCCCATGCTCCACCATTTTCTTTACTTAATATTGAATTTTCTAAACTTTCTGCTATAATAATTATTAAATTTCTCTTTTTTTCTGGAAATGTTATTTTTACATTTCTTGCATCAACGTATTGTTCTTCATAAATTTTAGTTTCCTGAAATTTATTTTTTATATATTTATCAATTTTAAATCCATAAACAACCATTATTATCGCTATTAAAAAAACTATTGTTAGATAGATCTTTCTATGTTTAGCTATTATTTTAATTGGATAAATTTGAATTTTTATTTTTTTATTCTTATTTTTTAGTATCAAGTATATGATATTTTTTGTTTTCTGTATTGAAATTATACACAAAATTGTGCATGTTGCTATTAAAGGTATCATGCAAGAACTTATAATATTTTTAATAACACTTGGTGATGTATTTTCCACGCCATTTAATAAATAATATATGATTTGATCAAATTCCTGCTTTGAATAATTTGTACTATAATATACAGAGCCAACCATCATAATTGACGCTAATAAAAGGATAAAAAAAGCCCATATATTTTTAATCTCTTTCTTCATTTTTTTCCACTCTTATTTCTATATTATATTTAATTATTTTTTTTACTAAGGGTATAACTACTGCAAACACTAATGCTAGTACTATATACTTAATCGTAAATTGATTTGTAAAGATAAATAGTGGTATCTTAAATATATACACTATTATTATGTAAGAAAGTAAATTTATGAATAAGACATAACTAAAATATAGTTCTATTCTATCTCTTAAGTTTTTTACTTCACCAAAAATCTTATCATGCATTTTTAAACTAATTATCCCTGGTAATAATAATCCAATTAATTGATTCATCTTTCTTTCATCCTTTTTATTATAAGACAAAAGAACGTAGTTTTGTCTTATAATAAATATTTTTTTATAATTATATCTGTTATTCTTTTGCTTGCTGTTCCGTCGCCATAAGGATTAACAGCTCTACTCATTTTCTCATAAATTTCTTTATTTGTCAATAATTCTCTAATCATGTCATATATTGTATTTTCATTTGTACCAGCAAGTTTTAGTGTTCCTGCCTCTATTCCCTCTGGTCTTTCTGTTGTATCACGTAGCACTAATACTGGTTTTCCAAGTGAGGGAGCTTCTTCTTGTATCCCTCCACTATCTGTTAGTATTAGATATGATTTATCTATAAAATTATGGAAGTCTACCACCTCTAGGGGTTCTATTAGTTTTATTTTGTCATCATTTCCAAGAACTTCATCAGCAATTTCTCTTACCTTTGGATTTAAGTGTACTGGATATACTACTTTTACATCATTAAATTCATCTACTATTCTTTTTATAGCCTTGAACATATGCCTCATTGGTTCTCCTAAATTTTCTCTTCTATGCGCTGTAAGTAATATTAATTTATCGTTTCCTAGCCATTCGAAAATTGGATGTTTATAATCTTTTTTTATTGTTGTTGTTAATGCATCTATTGCTGTATTTCCTGTAACATATATCGTTTCTGGTTTTTTTCCTTCTTTTAATAAACTATTTTTGCTATTCTCTGTTGGTGTAAAATGCATATCTGCCAATACTCCTACCATTTGTCTATTCATTTCTTCTGGATATGGAGAATATTTATTCCAAGTTCTTAATCCTGCTTCTACATGTCCAATATCTACTTGATTGTAAAATGCTGCTAAAGCACCTGCAAAAGTTGTTGTTGTATCTCCATGCACTAGTATAATATTAGGTTTTACCTCTTTAATTACCTCTTCTAATCCCTTAAGAACTCTACTTGTTATATCACTTAGAGTCTGTCCGTTCTTGCATGATATTTAAATCATAATCTGGTTCAATTTCAAATACTTCAAGAACTTGATCTAGCATTTGTCTATGTTGTGCTGTAACACAAACAATACATTCTATTTCCTTTCTTGATTCTAATTCTTTTACAAGTGGTGCCATTTTTATTGCTTCTGGTCTTGTTCCAAATATGGTCATTACTTTAATTTTTCCCATTCTTTTCTCTCCTTACTAGATACATAAATTTCAATAATTTCATTTGCCTTCCTATTCTTGATGGTTCTTGAAATAATCTGTATAGCCATTCCAAATTGCATTTTATAACCCAGTTTGGTGCTCTCTTTTTTGTTTTGCTTATTACGTCAAATGAACCTCCAACTGGCATAAATATCTTAACGCTTGGAAATTTTTCTTTGTTTTCTATTATGAATTCTTCTTGCTTTGGTGAACCTAAACCAACAAACACTATGTCTGACCTTGCTTCCAGTATTTTTTGTGTAGTTTCACCTTTATCACAATATCCATTACATTCTCCTACAATATTAATATTAGGAAACTGCTTTTTTAAGTTTTCCTTTGCAGTCTTTGCAATACCTGGTTTTGAGCCATATAGAAATATTCTAGAGCCATATTTCTGAGATTCTTCACAAATATCTATCATCAAATCTATTCCTGTAATTCTTTGTTTTATATTACCTTTATTTTTTTTAGATGCCCATACAATGCCTGTTCCATCTGGAATCTGATATTTTTGCTCATTTAGTATTTCTTTGAACTTTTCATTATTATAATTTGCTATAATAATTTCAGGGTTTATATTTACTATAAATAGTTGCTCTTGTTTTTTATAACTTTTAAATATGTTTTCTAGCATCTCTTTAGGGCTTCCCGTACACACATCAAATCCTAGTACTTTTTCTTTATTCACCTATTTACTCCTCTTTTTTTAATAAATTTATTATTTTTCTTGCTTTATTTTCCCAAGTATTTTCTAACGCTTCTTGCTCTAGCATTTTGAAGTATTCGATATCTGTTTTTTTGTTTAATTTTAATGCCTTGTCTATTAATTCTACAAACTCTTGACTGTTTTTTGCTATAAATATTGATTTGTATTTTTTGCATTCATCCATAGCTGTTGTTACTATTGGTTTTGAAAGTGCCATATATTCAAAAATTTTTAGTGGTGATGTGGCTTTCGTAATATCATTTATAATAAATGGTACTGTACATACATCAAATTTTGCTGCATAATTTTTTAGTATTTTATAATCTCTTGTTCCTAGAAGATGAATGTTTTTCATCTCTTCTATTTTAGATTTCTCAAGCGAATTATCATATTTTGTCCCTATTAAAACTATGTTGTATTCCGGTCTTTTTATTGCTAAATTTTTTATGCAATTGTAATCAAACCAACTTGCAAAAGCACCATAATAGCCTATTATTGGTTTCTTCTCATCTAGAATTTTTTGGAATCCATCATCAAATTTGAAATCTTTATCTATATTTTGATAATGTTCATAGTCTACTCCATTGCAAGCAAATACTAGTTTTTCTTTCCCTCGTTTTTGCTCAATATCTTGTTTTAATTTGTCTGCTGTAACTACTACAAATACGTTTTTCTTGTCTTGAAGCATATATTCATACTTTTCTTTTATATTAACCGGTATTTCTTTAGTTCCAGAAAGTATTGGGTTTATTTCATCTATGTACTCATATATTATTTTGTATCCACTTTGTATATATTGTTTTAATTCCTCCAATTTCATATTCCAATCTGTTGAATATATTTGTATATATCTAGGTTTATTAACATTTTTCAATTTTGTAAACAATAATTTTTGAATACTTTTATTTTCTAAATTAATTAATACTAAATTATCATTTGCCTTTTTTATCCCTCTAATTTTATCTGTAAAATGTGTAACTTCATAAAATACTAGGCATTTTTGCTTTGCTAAATTAAGTGCTATATGTTGTGGTCTTTGAAATAATGGCACATTCCATCCAAAATTACTTCTCCATATAATTATTCTATCATAATTTTTGTTTTCAATAATTTCATCTAAACTTTTTGATAGTTTTTTGTTTTCGATAAAGTTTAAACTATGTAATATATTCATTATTATTGAAAATACATAGTTTAATACCTTTTTGATGGTACCTAAAATACCATATTTTTTTATTAAAGACTTAAATTTGCTTATTTTATCTTTCATATTTAATCCTTTTTCTTAAATATTTGATTTATTTTAAATTGTATACTGTTTTTTAGTCTATCTCTATCTGTTAATAACAATTTAAGTGCATTTTTAACTTTTACAAAGGTACTATTTGTTCTTTTCTTTGACAATAAGTCATACAATTTGTTGTTGTATTGATTGATTATTTTTTGCACTTCCTTATTTGAGTAATCTATTTTTCCATCTATATATTTATCCTTTTTAAATATTAGTTCCTTATATTCCACACTTTTTTCTTTAAAGTTAGCCTTTGTAAATTTATTTAATTCATATTCAATTTTCATGCTTTCATTTGAATAATAATTTATATTTTTCGATAAAAATGTATCTTGGCTTTTTCTTTCTGGTATTTTTTTATATAAATCAATAAGGCTATTATTATAATTTTCGATATTGTACTCTTCTTCACAAATTTTTCTGCCTAACTCGCCACGCCTTTTTCTTTCTTCTGGGTTTTTTATTAGTTTATCAATTGCTTCCATTAGTTTATTAGAATTTTTATTTTCAACTAGTACACCACACTCTGGAGCGTGAGTTACCGCTGGTAAAGCAGTGTTATCAAATATTATAACTGGTCTTGAACACGCCATTGCTTCTACTGCCATTAGTCCAAACGTTTCTCCAAGTGATGGCATTAGAAAAATATCACAAGCATTATATGCATAAATAAGTTCTTCATTGTTCATCCTTCCAATATCAATTATATTGTACTTACCATTTATTTCGTTAAGTCTGCCTTTTTCATCACAAGTAAGAATTGTTATTTTTCTATCAGTTTTTAGCATTTTTAATGCTTCAACAATATATGAAGTTCCCTTAAATGCCTCTTGTGCTCTTAAAAACAATACTATATCATCATTCGAAATATTAAATTTTCTTCTTGCAACTTCTTTACTAATTTCATTGCTAAAATTTTTCAAATCAATTCCTAAAGGTATAATATGTACATTTGTAAAATGTTTAGTTAATGGACTTTGTTTTATCAACCTATACATATATTGGCTAGAAACTATAATTTCTGGATTGATTTGGCTATATACCATTTTTTTTAAATTCCACATTGAATTACAATTATCTTCTTTAAATTCAAATAATGTGTTTAAATCTAAACAATCATTACAACCCGTTTTCCATTTATCACATTCTCCAAAATGTACACATCTACCAGTAATTACCCAAGGGTCATGAATAGACATTACAACTTTTTTTTCGTTACATATTTGAAGTAGTGATATTAATGAGAGTTTTGTATTATGGAACATATGAAAGTGGATTATATCTGCTTCCTTATATTCTTTACTATTTATTAATGCAGGTGATGTTATTGATAAGTTGGAGTGCACTGATAGTTCTTCAGTTTCAAACTTTTCCATATCTTCAAGCATTTGCATTTGCTCGCTATCTTTTAATAATCGATGTACTTTATTGTTTTGGGATTGCTTGTATATTACTGCTTGGATTATATCAATGTCTTTTTTAAAAGAATAGTCTATCAAGTCATAGCCATTAAATCTTCTCCCAGGCAAATCTATATTATTGACTTCTAATACTTTTATTTTTTCTTCCATATCTTACCTTTCACTTTTTGTACTATCTTACAAATAGTTTTCTTTGCTCCATTTTTTCTTAAATACATTTTTCCTCTTCTTGCTAGTCTTATTATAGCTAATTGCTGTGTTTCTTTTGTTTCAAAGTCTGCTCCTATTCCGCCATGTCTTGAAACTAGGTATTTAAACACTGCATATTTTTCAATCATTTTTAGTATGTCAATTTTTACCTCTTTGTATTGTTCATCTGTCCAATTGTAAAAATCTCTGAATTCTTTGGCTGTTTGTTCTAAAAACTCGTTAATCTCTTTAACATCTTTAATAACAGGTTCATCGTCTTTTGTATAAAACCAAGTTAAAAATTTATAAAAATCTGGGACTTTATTTTTGGTAATTTCATTATAATATTTTTCACTTATTTTAAGTGAATTCTTAAAAGTTTCCTTTCTATTTTTGTTATATGTGCTTTTTTCATTATATCTATAATAATACAAAGGAAGATTAATCATATATACCTTCGTTTTTGTTATAAGTTTTTCTAGAAAGTCATAATCCTCTGCTGTTTTTAAATCACTAAATGTTATATTATTATCTTTTATGATACTTGCTCTATACATACATGGTGCATTTGGAATAGGGTTTGTCCAAAGAAAAGTCCATTCTGATGGGACTTTTTGTTCTGGGTAAACATTCTCATTATATGTGTTTCCTAAGTTATCCATCATGGCAATATTTACAGAGCATACACCATATTCTTCATTTTTATCTAGAAATTGTACTTGTCTTAATATTTTTTCAGGAATAATAATGTCATCACTGTCCATTCTTGTAATGTATTTTCCTCTTGACATTTGTATACCAATATTCATAGATTCTGAAATGCCTTTATGTTTCTCATCTTTTTTGTAGTATATTATCCTGAAATCATTTTTTGCAAATTTTTTAATAATTTCTTGTGTTCTGTCTGTTGAGTTGTCATCTATTATTAGTAATTCAAAATTTCTATATGTTTGGTCTAAAACACTCTGTATAGCTTTTTCTATATGTTTCTCCGAATTATAACAAGGCATTATGATACTTACTTTAGGATTAGATTTCTTATAAAGTGCTTTTGCTTTTTCGTATGCAACAGGATATGCATCATTATACTTACTATTAAACATTTGAAAATATAAATCCATATATACATTAAATGGCTCAAATCCCCAACTTTCTATTTCTTCTATTGTAAGGTTATTTATTATATCTACCCATAATACATTTGCTTCTTTTAAGGTGTATGGAGATTTATTTGTGTCTTGATTTTTATGAATTCTATATTGTATAAGAGGTTCTTCAATTAGATATGATTTAAAATTTTTAAATAATCTCAACCACATTTCATAATCATTTGTAGTTCTTAACTTTTCATTAAATAGTCCTACTTTGTCAAAGCAGTTCTTGGTAATTAACAATGAACAACCATTTACGCTACCTTTTATTACTGGATATATGCCTTGGCAAAGTTCTTCATGTTTTAATAGATTAGAATAGTTGGTGGTGCAAAAGATTTCACCTTTTTCATCTATTAACTCAACATTAGAAAAAATAATTGTATTTTTATCTTCTAGGTTGTTTAGAACTTCTACTTGTCTTTCTAGTTTATATGGTTTATATATATCATCATGGCTTAGCCAAGATAGATATTCTCCTTTCATTTGCTTTATTGCCAAGTTGAGTGCAGTAGCCACTCCACCATTTTCTTTTTTAATATATCTTATTTTATCGCCATATGATAACGCTATTTTTTCAGTTTCTCCATTATCTGTTGAGCCATCATTGATAACTAGAATTTCCTTATTTTTATAAGTTTGGGCAATCGCACTATCAATAGCTAACCTCATAAAGTTTGAGCCATTGTATACCGGTATTGCTATTGTAATTTTAGGGTTAAATGCTTTCATATTTCTCCTTTATCTTTAAATTTATTGGTTAAATTTTTAATTTTTCTAATAGGTTTTGTTAGCTTCCAACTTGTTGAATTTAATATTTTTTTAATTTCTTCTTCTTTATTTTTTAATAAATCTTGTGTATCTATTAATTTCTGCTTAATCTCATTCTTTTCTTCATTTATCTTGTTAATCATTATTTGCATGCTTTTTAGTTCATCATTTATATTATTATATTTAAATTGCATGTTTTCTACTTTCTTACATTGCTCAATATATTTTTCATTAAGTTCAACATAGTATATTTCTAAATTTGAAATTCTTTCATTTTTACTACTATTTACCTCTTTTAGATTAATCCATTCTTCTTCCATTTTTCTAAGTTTTTTCTCTGTAAAACTTTCTTTTAATGCTTTTTCTAAAAATGAAATTGATTTTTCTTTTTCTTCTTGTAATTTACTTTCAATAATATTGTAATTAATATTATATACTTTTTTCATGTCTTTAATATCGCTAAAGTCATTAAAAAAGCTATCTTTAATATTAAAAATGCTAAAAAGTGAATTAAATCTACTAAATGATGTGCAATTTTTAGTAATGCATATAAAAGGTTTTCGATATATAATTGCAAACAATACACCATGATATGAATCAGTAATTACTAATTTAGAATTTTTAATATAGTTTAACCATTGAGATATTGAATTGTAAACAAACATTTTCTTTCCAAGTATTATATCATCTTTGCCTTTTACATTAATTATTTTTAAATTTTCTCTTTGTAATATATTTTTTAATTCTTGACTATTTTCGTTATTCCTGTCTTTGTCAAATAAAAAATAATATGCTGCATAATCTTCTTTTATTTCATCATGATTTTCAAAATCAATTATTGATTGATATTCTTTATCTGTTAACAATAATGTTGGATCTAATGTCTGATATGCATCTATTCCAAAGATTTCTTTACATATATTTACTCCATCATTTTCACGTACGGATATTTCATCAAATCTCTTTATAAGTTTTTTTACTTCTATGGTTTCTTCTTCATTTCCTTCCCATTTATCTGTTCCAAAGCTTGCCCCATAGGATAATATTTTTTTTGAAGGATTTACAAAATCCAAAAAGTAATGATATAAATTCGCTGCTGTTATCGTTTTTCTCCAAACTTGATCACTACCTACAATGAATGTATCAAAATAATTATTTAACTTATAAAGCTCTGAGCCATTTGAAATTTTTGGTGTTTGTTTGAAAAAATATTCCTTAAATATTTTAATTTTATTGATTTGTATTTTTTCCATGGGTTTTAAATCTTCAAATGGGTCATAATTTATAATTTTTGCATTAAAACCTAATTTTTCAATTGTTTTCATTAAAGAATATGCTACTAAATTTGCTCCATAATTATAATTTTCATAATGAAAATTTAAAATTCCAACACTTTTTTCTTTGTATTGTTCTTCTTTTTTATTGTCAACATATTTTAATAAAAGATTTTTAATATCATTGGTTCCTTTTGAATATTCAGAAAAAAATTCATCACTATTTGTATGTTTTAAAGATGGTAATGCAATTGGATAATTATTATTTATTGCTAATTCTAATGGTACATTATCATATAGCTTAATCCTATCTTTTTTCAATATATTTATTATTTCATTTCCTTTTTCTGTATGAACAATTATTATAGATATACCTTTAAAAGAATCTATATTTTTGTTATATTTTTCTTCTCCCCAAAAATCGCCTAGTGTAATATCACTTTGGCTATTTAATGTGGAATATTTACAATCATAACAAGATTCTCTTAAAATCATATTTGTTAAAAAACTTCTCCCATATATATCATCAAAAATTGTACACTTTTTAATAATTTCGTCATTACTTTTTATAACAAATTGTGGATTTTTCCACCCTTCTGATTTATCTTTGAAATATATAGTCGTTACATGTTTACCTTTTTCCTTTTCAATTTGTTCTATATAATCTTTAAAGACTTTTGGACTTGGTACACCATGGCATATAATATCTACAGTTATTAAATTTTCATATTTCTTTTTTAAAAAGCTTTTTAATCCGGCTATTTGACATGGTGTTCCTGAGAAAAGTACGGTTTTTCCTTTTTCTAATATTATTTTTACCTCTTTAAATATTTTTCCCAAATTGCTTTGAACGTATTTTGAACCACTTAATTTATATAGTTCTTTTTCTTCTGAAATAATTATATGCTCCACTTCATGTTTTGAATTCATATATGCTCCACAAACAAAGCCCCCATGCTCTAGGACATTTTCTGCAATTGCAGAAAAAATTCCACCAGATGAACTTGACATTCTATTTTTTTCATTTAATATCCAGCCCTCGTACACATTTTTAACTGTTTGGGTTTTATTTATGTTGAGTGTAGGACATACTTTTTTACATTGTCCACATTTATTACATGTTTTTTGGTTTATTACTGGTATTAAAAAACCGTTTTTATTTTCTTTAAATTCTATAGCATTTGTAGGACAAACATTCATGCAAGCTGTACATCCTATACACAATCGTTCATCAGTAATACGCATATTATTCCTCCTGTTTACAATGTATTATTTTAAATACGTTCTTCTCTAAAAGCAATTATTGCAACCTTAAATTTTCGTCTAATTTTAACAGGTATAATTTTTCTATATATTTTTACAAAAATATTAGATTTTTTTACTAGTGTATATTCATCTACATTTATTTTTTCTGGTATTCCTAACATTGTTTCCTTTTGTATTTCTTCTGGATTTTTTTCTAATATCAAATTATTACAACTGTATTTTTTTAATTGCTCTAAAACAATTTTTTTATTGTATTCTACATGGTGATTTTTTATTATGTCTTTGTAAATATTAATCATTCCATTTAAATAATTTTCTCTATTATAATTTTGTTTTGCATATTTAACTGACTTTTCACCTCTAATTTTTAATTCATTTGTATTATCTATGAAATATTCTAATTTTTGTGTAAAATTTTTCTCATCTACTGCTAGTCCACATTCTGGCGAATTAATTACTTCTGGTAATGCTGTTCCTTCTCCTGTTATTGATAATACTGTTTTGCCACAACTCATAGCTTCAATTGCCATTGCACCGAATGTTTCTTGTCTAGATGGCATTAGGAATATATCACATGCTTGATATAATTTTGCTAATTTTTTATCATCTGTTACCCAACCATATTCAATAATATTAAATTTATCAGCAAAGTCTTCTAATAATCCTTCTTCTCCAACAGCTATTATTGTAATGTTTTTTCTGTTTTTTATCTTAGATAATGCTTTTTTTATTATATCTAGTCCTTTATAACTCACGCTATCTTCTCTAAACATTATAACAAAGTTGTTTTCATTAATATTTAATTCTTTTCGAATATCATTCTTTATTGCTGGTTTGAAAATATTTTGGTCTGTTCCAAATGGTAAATAATATATTTTTTTATTTTCCCATATTGGAGATTGTTTTACTTTATTTTCCATCCACTTTGAAGCTACAATTGCTGAAATATTTGAATTTTGAATGGCATTCTTCTTTAATTCAAAATTCAATGCGGTATAATCATTGTCAATTGCAAACATTTTATTTAAATATCTACAATCTGCACAATGTGTTTTCCAACTATTACAATCAAAATGATGTACACAATGTCCACCCAAAAAGAATGGATCGTGTAATGTTATTACTGTAGGTTTTAAACTTGTCATTATTGGTAAATAATTTAAATCAATTATATTGTGTACCATGTGTAAGTGTATAATATCTGAATCCAGAAACATTTTTTGGCTGATTAAATCTTTTGTGGCTGTTTTTCTTGAAAAATCATAGTAGAATGTATTTATATCTTCAGATTGTTTATACCAAACTACTTGTTTAGAATCTACACCTTTATCTCTTAACATTTTGTGTAAATTATGTCCATTAAATTTATTGCCAATTAAATCATATGATGATATTTGTAAATTTGAAAACATCTTTTCAGTTATATATTTATATGCTATTGTATATCCAGCACAATCAAAGAATTCTTTCATATCTGCATAGAAATCAGCTCTACTTGGCGCTAATAAATTCATATCTTCTTCTGTTAGATTTTCAATTATTTTAATAAATAGTCTGCTATACTCCTCGTCTCCCTTATTATGACTTCTTCTTCCCTGCCTGTTAGATGAATCCCTTGCTGTAACTAAAACTTCTGGAATAAGTTTATGTGGAAATTTTAAAAAAGCTCTATAAAAGAATTCAAAATCCTGTGCAACCAATTCCTTTTCATCAAAAAGTCCTACCTCTTCGAAACATTTTTTTGGTATTAATAAAGTACATCCATGTGTTTGATTATAGATAATTGGATGAATATATGATCTTTCTCGATTTGGATAAGCTTTAATATGTTGAATATAATTTGTTTGATAAATCTTTTCATAGTTTTCATTAATTCCATCTAAATCAGTCATCATTATTGTGTTTTTATTGTTCAATTTAGATAATTCTTCAATTTGTCTTTTTATTTTGTCAGGATAATACATATCATCATGAGAAAGCCATGAGAAATATTCTCCTGTCATATGTGATATTCCTACATTAAGAGCTGTTGATGTTCCACCATTTTCCTTACGAAAGAATCTAATTTTATTACCATATGATTTTGCAATTTCCGCTGTCTTGTCTTTTGAACCATCATCTACTACAATTATTTCTAAATTATCATAAGTTTGTCTTAATGCACTATCTATAGATTCTCTTAAATAGTTTTCTCCATTGTATACTGGTATTATGATTGATACCTTTGGTTTAAATTCCGTATTCATATTATTACTCCTCATATTATTACTATAATCAAATTTAAATAATTTTATTAATATTTTTTCCACACTGTTCTATTTATATAATCTGTGTAGCTTAATATTATTCTTACCACTTTTGCTGCTACGTGGTCTGCATCGTAGTCGTTTACTATATGCATTTTTTCTTTTTGACTTGTTACTACATTTATTGCTGTTATTATATCTTTGCTTTCTAGTCCACTCATTATTAGTGTTCCTTCATCCATTCCTTCTGGTCTTTCGTGTGCTTGTCTTACTGTTATTGCTGGGAATCCTAATATTGAAGATTCCTCTGTTATTGTTCCACTATCAGATATTACACAAAATGCATTTTGTTGTAGTTTATTATAGTCTGCAAATCCTAGTGGTTTCATATATTTAACAAGTTCGTTAAATTTAAAGTTTAAGCTCTCTATTTTTTTTCTTGTTCTTGGATGTGCTGAAAATATTATTGGCATTTTGTATGTATTTGCTATTTCATTTATTGAGTTTAGTAAATTTTCAAAATTCTTTGGATTATCTACATTTTCTTCTCTATGTGTACTTAGTACAAAATATTTTCCTTTCTCTATTCCAAGTGCTTCCAAAACCTTGCTTTCTTCTATTGTTTTTGCATTTTTTCTTAACACTTCTTTCATACTAGAACCTATTTTTATTACAGTCTCTGGTCTTATTCCTTCTTGTATTAAGTATCTTCTTGCGTGTTCTGTTATTGTCATATTGATATCGCTTGAATGGTCTATTATTTTTCTGTTTATTTCTTCTGGAACTCTTTGGTCAAAGCATCTATTTCCTGCTTCCATGTGAAATACTGGCACTTTGTTTCTTTTTGCTGAAATAACTGCCAAGCATGAATTTGTATCTCCATATAAAAGTATTGCATCAGGTTTATGTTCTTTTATTAATTTATCTGAAATTGCTATTGTATTTCCTATTGTCTCTGCTGGTGTTTCTCCTGCTGCATTCATATATATATCTGGTTTTCTTATATTCATTCCATCAAAAAATATTTCATTTAATTCATAATCATAATTTTGCCCTGTATGTACTAAAATATGGTCTGTGTATTTATCTAGTTCTTCAATTACGCAAGCAAGTTTTATTATTTCTGGTCTTGTGCCTACTATTGTCATTACTTTCATTTTATTCCTCCATTTTTTTTATTAAATTTGGATATAAGTCTTCATTTTCTAATACCCAGTCTTTCATTTCTTTCACCATTTCTTCGTAACTTGGGATACGAAATCTATAATCATTTTTCCTTAGCGCAAGGCTTTTATCTGAGACATAACTATCATCATCTACAACCTTTGTTGATGGTTTAAAGTATTTTGCAAATAGTCTTAGTAAATCTGCTTTTGCAATTTTTTCTCCATTTACTGCATGGTACAGACCTGATAAGTTGTTGTTAATTGCTTCCTCCATACATTTTGCAAATTGTATTGTTGTTATTCCTGTCCATATTGCTTTTGAATAACCTTTTGTCTCTCCTTCTTGGTTCATAAACCATTGGAATAGCCCTATTCCTCTTGGATTTTCATCTGGTCCAACTATTGAAGTTCTAAGTGTCACAGTTCTATTATTATTTACTTCGCCTAGTGCTTTTGATTGGCCATAAAAGCTATATGCATCTTTAAAACTATCTACTGTATACTTACCTTTTTTACCATCAAAAACGCAATCTGTACTTACGTGTATAAATTTGAAATTTGCTTTTTCTGATAGCTCATCTATATAATGTGGTAAATAGCTATTTACCAATACTGCTAAAGATTTGTTTGCTTCTGCAACTTTGTTTAATAAACCTATACAGTTTATAACAACTTGTGGTCTTATTCTATCTACTATTTTGTCTATATTCTTTATGTCTTCTGCTACGTCAAAATAATTTTCACTTTCTTTGTTTCTGCTTGTGAAATATACTTCATTACTTTGTTTTTCAAAGTATCTTCTAACTACGTGTCCTAGCATTCCTTCTCCGCCTAGAACTAAAATTTTCATTCTTCAATTTCCCCCATTTTAATTAATAATTTTATCATTCCCTCTACATCTAGTCTTTCTGTATTATGTGATGTATATTCTTGCATTTCGTTTATTCTTTCATTTCCATGTATCTCGTATTTATTGTAATTTAGGTCTCTATTGTCAGCCGCAATCCTGAAATAGTTTCCTAAGTCTTCTGCGTTTAGCATTTCCTCTTTTGTAACTAACACTTCATATAATTTTTCTCCGTGTCTTGTTCCTATATGTTTAATATTTTCCTCTACATTTTCCATCTTACATACTGCTTTTGCTAATGTTTCTATTGTTGCTGCTGGAGCTTTTTGTACAAATAAGTCTCCTTGTTTTCCATTTTCAAATGCATATATAACTAAATCTACTGCATCATTTAATGTCATCATAAATCTTGTCATTTCAGGATTTGTAATTGTTAATGGATTACCTTCTTTAATTTGTTTTCTAAATAATGGGATTACAGAACCTCTTGAACCCATTACGTTTCCATATCTTGTTCTGCATATTATTGTTCCATTTTCTCCAACATTTCTACCTTTTGCTACTGCAACTTTTTCCATTAGAGCCTTACTCATCCCCATTGCATTTATTGGATATGCAGCTTTATCTGTACTTAATACAATAACTTTTTTAACATTGTTTTCTATTGCAGCATCTAATACGTTTCCGGTCCCGATTACATTTGTTTGAACTGCTTGTAATGGGAAAAATTCACAAGATGGCACTTGTTTTAGTGCAGCTGCATGGAATACATAGTCTACTCCCTTCATTGCCTCTTGTACACTATGTGCATCTCTTACATCCCCTATATAAAATTTCAACTTATCATTGCTGTATTTTTTCCTCATATCATCTTGTTTTTTTTCATCTCTTGAGAAAATTCTAATCTCTTTTAAATCTGAATTTAAAAATCTTTTTAAAACAGCGTTTCCAAATGAACCTGTTCCTCCTGTAATTAATAATACTTTGTCTTTAAACATATTTTTCCCTCTTTCTATTTTATATATTTTAATAACTTAGGATTTATTTTTTTCCATTTTGAAACAAAATAATCTCCTTTACTTTTAATTAAATTGTCGTGTTCTTTGCTACCACTTTTTGTGGTTTGATGTGGAAGATGTCCTACCCCTAAATATGTTGTATATGCAATTTCTAAGCCTTCATTTCTTACCTTTAGTGATAAGTCTGTATCTTCATAACATGTTGGATCATAATGCAAATCAAAGCCTTCAATTTTATCAAATAGTTCTTTTTTTAAAATCATACCGCCTGTACCCAAATAACCTATATCACATCGATACAATCCTATTGGTGGCATATATTTATATGGAAAGCTGTCTACTACATGGTAAGAATATCCATCTTTATTAAACCAGCCTGCTGCCCAACCTAAAGCTCCTACTTTTTTATCTTTATTTAAGATTTCAATATATGGTTCTAGCCAGTATTTATGTAATATCCATTGGTCGCTATCTAAGAACATTATATATTCTTTAGTTGCATTCTTTACTCCTAAATTTCTACCTGATGAACATCCATTTTTTGAATTTCTATATAATTTAATTTTTTCTTTGTATTTTTCTTGTAATAGCTCGTAAGAACCATCTGTGCTTTGATTGTCTACAACTATTATTTCTACATTATATCTATCATTGAATTTTAGTATTGAGTCTAGGCAATTTTCAATAACATTTTTATTGTTATAATTTAATATTATAATAGAGATATTATCATAGAACTCTATATCACATTTTTTACTTTTTTCTAAATTTTGGATTATTTTAGAAGCTCTTGAATACCAATCATTTTCTGATATAAAGTAATTTCTTTCTTCTTTGTTAAAATCTATACCTTCATTTATCCACTTTATCCAGTCTTTGCTATCATTTGAGCAATGTACATTTTTGTATTCTAGAATATCATCTAGTGGCGTTGAAATTACGGGTTTATTCATAGCTATATATTCAAATATTTTTAGAGGAGATACATATTTCCCTATTTCATCTGTTTTAAATGGCAATATAGCATAGTCTGAATAGTATAAATAACTT
>OLOV01000273.1_pt1 | contig 46053 bp, 37 predicted proteins | sample 1672931 | NCBI WGS metagenome assembly OLOV01 (sample SAMEA3136738, study PRJEB25190) | human gut metagenome | biome: human gut; feature: human-associated habitat; material: faeces | place: Austria | collected 2013 | reverse complement strand
CGGCAGCGGTCTGCGGCAGGTCGGCGGCAGCGGTGAGCATCCCGTTTACAGATATTCAAGTCCTGTGCTTCTGGGGGTGTCGCTTTGATACGTGAAGAGCATCTTGAGGTGTATGACCTCACGCTGACGGCTAAGGCCCCTGTGTTCGTCGGCAGCGGCAAAAGCTACGTGAAAAAAGAATATGTTTTCCTCGACCCGCGCTATGCCCGCGTTCCGGACGCACAGGTCGTGCTGATGGACGAGGCAAAGTTTTTCCCCATGCTGCTTGAGCGGGGTCTCGTGGATAAATATGAGCGCTTCATGCTCGGCACGCAGCCGGATCTTTATCGTTTCCTCACCGCTGAGTGCGGCTTTCGCCTCGGCGACATAAGCGCCGCGAGCCGCTGCGTCATATCTGCGGCGGACGCGCTGGACGGTGAGCATTCCCTGAAGGAGATCCACGCGTTTGTCAGGAACGGCAGCGGCCGGGCCTATGTTCCGGGCAGCAGCGTCAAGGGTGCGCTCAGGACTGTCATACTGACGGACATGATCCTGCGCGAAAATGCCGTTCACGCCGTGCCGCAGGGTAAGCGCCGGGGTATCCCGGAGGGGGAATATCTCAATACTCTCGCCCTGAAAAGGGACAGAGAGGGGCGCGCGGCTGACGACGCGGTCAACTGCTTTCTGCGCGGCGTTAGCATTTCCGACAGCGCGCCGGTCGATGACGGCTGCATGATGCTTGCCGGGAAGATCGACGCCGGTATTGACGGGAAAACGCATAAGATCAACCTCTGCCGCGAGTGCATAAGGCCCGGCACAAAGCTGCACTTCAAGCTGACGCTTGACCAGTCCGTGCTGAAGGGCTGTGCAACGGCGCAGCGCCTCACCGCGGCCATACAGGCGTTTGATAGGTTTTACGCGGATACATACCTTTCGCGGTTCACTAATCCATCCGGCATGGCGCGGGTGTCGTATGACAATGCGCTGCTGCTCGGCGGCGGGGCGGGGTTCTTTTCCAAGACACTGACCTATCCGTATCTTGGGCAGCACGCGGGGCTGGCGGCAAGCATTAATGTGCTTGACCGCGCTTTCAGCAGGCACCGCCATCAGGATGATGCCGGCGGCGGCATCTCCCCCAGAACGGTGAAGTATGCTTCCTGCGGCGGGCGGCTTTACCCCTACGGTCTCTGTGAGGTGAATATCACTTGATAACATCGTATAAGCTCATTCTCTCCCCGTCAGACGGCATGCGCATTATGCCGTCTGACAGCTATAAGCTGTATTCGTGGCTGCTCTCCGGGATACCGGTCGAGTATGCCGATGAGCTGCACATACAGCAGGGGCACCCGGTCTCTCAGTCCGTCTGTTACGATGCGGAGGTGAAAGCACCGGTCTGGCGCGTGAACCTGCTGACAGACGAGGCGTCGGCGCTTTTCTCTCCCGTGCTGGAACGGGCGGAGTGCATCGCGCTCCACACCGGCAGCATCGGCATCGCGCACAGGGAAGCGGCCTGTCAAACGGATTTCAAGGCGCTTATCCTTCGCGGGCGGGAGCTTTCGTCAAACCGCGCGGAGCTTCGTTTTATCACGGGCGCGTCCTTCAAGCAGAACGGCAGCTATGTGATCTTCCCGCAGGAGCGGCTCATCCTGCAAAGCCTTGCCAACCGCTGGAACAGCTTCTGCCCGGAGTACCCGCTGGCGGATGCCGACGCGCTTGCCATGCTCGCGTCGGGGCTTTGCATAAGCGATTACTCGCTCCATACCGTCAGATACAATCTGAAAAATGCGTATATTCCCGCCTTCACCGGCCGCGTGACCGTGACGGCGCGTCTGCCCGTTCCGCTTCTGGAGCTGTGGAACGCGCTTCTCTGCTGGGCGCCGTACAGCGGCATAGGCATAAAAACTGCCCTCGGCATGGGCGGCGTTGACGTGCGCTTTGCCGAAAAGCGGACGGCGCAGGGCGAATAGGAGGGCTCTATGGACGATTACGGCATCACGATCGACGGCGACGCGCTCCGCCGCGATTTAAAGAACGACTGCATGGGTGCATATTTCGGCGGCGGCTATGGCGCGGCGCTTGCGGATGCCTTTGACGTCGATACGGCATCCCCGGAAGAGCTTCTCGCCCTCGCACAGCGCTTGGGGCGTAATATTTACGACTATCAGTTGGATTGATATATTCTTCTCCCATGCGCTGGCTGCGGCATCCCGCCAGAGTAGACCGTGCTGATATAACGATGCTCGCAAAATACACGTGTGCCCGGCGGGGTTTCCCGCCGGGCACAGCTTCAGCATATCCAAAAAGCCGCACGTAGTTTCGCCGCCCTCCGGGTTTTTGACAGTATAAGGGCACGGTCATCGACCGTGCCCTTATCACGCCGCGTTTACGCGGCATTATTATTGCTGCTTGTATTATTACTGCGCCGCGGGGGCTTCCTCCGCGCCGGTATCCTCCGCCGCGGGCGTCTCCGCCTCTGCCGTCAGGTTCTCCACGGGAACGAATATGCGGTGGTTCTGCTCGGACAGGCTGATGAAAGCGCCGCTCTCGTCGGTGACGATCTCAAGGCTATAGTCGAATTCGCCGTCGTTGTACTTCACGGTCGTCGCGCTGTCCAGCGCCCATGTGAGCGCGTCCTCTTCGCCGTTGAACAGCTCCGTGCCGGTGCCGTCAGCTCTCAGGATGATGGTGTTCGTGGGGTTATCCTGGCAGGCAAGCTCCCTGCCGATGAAAAGCTGCTTTATCACATCCGGGTCGCCGCGGACGTACCACGTCTCGTTCTTGTAATCATAAGCCTTGAACTCGTCGGTAAAGACGATGTCGATGCTGCTCTCCCCGGCAGGGGCCTCTTCATCGACAAGGTGGTTGTCCTCCGTCATGGCGCACACGACGGTCTTGACGGGCTGGCCCTTCTCAACAAGGACGTAGGCGAGGCCGATGCTGCTGTTGTCGGCAGGGGTGAGATAGAAGTAATCCTCACCGCGCACGCCGTTGACATACCATGCGTCGCCCGTGTGCTCCTCGCTGATGGCGTGGCCGATGTTCAGCGTGGAGGGGTTGATATTGGCCGCAGGCTCCAGCTTGGAGACGTCCTGTATGGTCTCGCCCTCGGTCGTTTCAAGCTTGCCGGTGCCGACGGTGTTGGCGTCCTCCGCCTTGGCCCCGCAGGCCGCAAGGCCGAGCGCCATGACCATGACGAGCGCCAGTGCAATTATTCTTTTCATTATATGTTCTCCTTTCGGTTTTCAGTTGGTCACATATACATAGCCTATAATACCACAAGCTTTCCCAATATGGAACCGTTTTTCGCAAATTTACATATTATTTTTACAATTCGCCGTATACCGGCCGCCCGTCAACGAACGCGGCCTTAAGCTCAAGCGCCTCGTCCAGCACAAGGATGTCCGCGCATTTCCCCACGTCCAGCGCGCCGATGCTGTCAGAAAGGCCGATGCTTCGCGCAGGCGCGGCCGTGACGGCGTACACCGCGCTCTCCAGCGCTATGCCGTAGCTCACGACGTTTTTCAGCTCCTGCAGAAGGTTCGTTGCGGAACCGGCGATGGTCCCGTCATGCAGCCTTGCAAGGCCGTCCTTCATGGTTATCGGCAGTCCGCCCAGCTCATACTCGCCGTCCGGCATTCCCGCACAGCGCAGCGAGTCGCTTATTATCACAAGCTTTTCGCCGAACATCTTGTGCACCGCGTTTATCATCGCCGGATGGATGTGGAAGCCGTCGCAGATAAGCTCCGCCTCCGCCCCGGCCGCAAGCGCCGCGCCCACAAGGCCGGGCTTTCTGTGGTGGAACGGCTCCATGCCGTTGAAAAGATGCGTGGCGTGGCGCGCCCCGGCGTCAAACCCGGCCATCGCCTGATCGTAGCTGGCGGCGCTGTGCCCCAGCGAGACCGTGCACACCCCGGAGGCGTAGCGGATGAAGTCCAGCGCGCCGTCTATCTCCGGCGCAACGGTAATCAGCCTCACCATGCCGCCGGAGGCCTCGTTTATCCTGTCGAACATATCCCTGTCCGGCGCGTGGAGGTTGTCGGGGTTCTGCGCGCCGCGCTTGGAGTAGGATATGAACGGCCCTTCAAGGTGTATCCCGGCGCACTTCGCGCCCTTTTCCGGACGGACGAAGCCGCGGACGCACTCCGCGGCGCGGATGAGCGCCGGCTCCTTCAGCGTCATCGTCGTGGCGCAGAAGCTCGTCACGCCGTGGCGGGCGTAATACTCGCTCAGTCCGGGCAGCGCGGCGGCGTCGCCGTCGCTCACGTCCGCGCCCACCGCGCCGTGGGTGTGCACGTCTATGAAGCCCGGCACGACGTATGCTCCGTGCGCGTCGATTCCGCCCGCGCCGTCAAAGCCCGTGATCCGCGCGCCGAACTCTATCCCGCCGGGAACGAAGCGCCCGTCTCTATACACCCTTGCGTTGCTTATTTTCATGCGGTATCTGCCCCCTTTGAAAATGTTTTATCCCCGCGCCGCCGGCGCCGGGTCTTACAGCACGAATTTTTCTATCGCCGCGGCGACGCCCGCGTCGTTATTCGACAGCGTGATATAGTCCGCCGCGTTTCTCACGTCCTCCATCGCGTTCGCCATGGCGACGCCGAGGCCCGCCGCGCGCAGCATGTCCGTGTCGTTCGTTCCGTCGCCGAAGGCGACAGTCTGCGCCATGTCCACGCCGAGATGGCGGCACAGCGCGCGCAGGCCGTTGGCCTTTCCCGCCGCGGCGCTGTTCACCTCTATATTATTGCTGACGGATGACGAAAACAAAAGTTCCGGGAACCTGCCCGGCAGCTCCTTGAGCATCCGCGCGCGAAGCTCCATGTCGTTGAAGTACACCTGCATCTTCTCCAGCGTCTCGCCCTTCGCGGCAAGATGCGCCTTAAGCTCCGGCACGGGCACGCGCAGCGATTTTATCAGGCACAGTATGCCCTTGTCCGGCATGAACTCCTCCGCCCGGTCATACATCCTCCGCGTCATCCAGCCGCGGCCATCCTGATAGCAGTCGTATATGACGGGCAGCGTGTCCATGTATTCGTAAAAGCGCAGCGCCGTGTCAAGCGGTATCTCCGCGCGGTAAAGCGCCTCGCCGGTCTGCGCATCCATCACGGCCGCGCCGTTTATGCACACGTAGTAGCGTATGAAGGGCAGGGCGCTCAGCTCCTCCGGTATGCCGCCGAGTATCCGCCCCGTCGCCGGCACGATGTACGCGCCCTTTTCCGCCGCGCGCCTGAGCGCCGCGATATTCTCCGCCGGTATCCTCTTCTCGCTGTCGAGCAGCGTTCCGTCAAGGTCGAACGCTATCAGCCTGTAATTCATCTCCGCCTCCATGCACACTTTGTATATCTCGCTTAATTATCCCTCAAACGCGGCCTTTTGGCAAGTGATTTTCCCCGGCATTTCGGTGAAATTTGTCCTGTGGGATTTTTGTGGTTGAAAGGCCGGGAGAGAGCGTGTATAATTTAACCCGATCATACACAAGGAGGCTGACGCGATGACGCTTCAGGAAAAAGCCAAGCAACTGAGGATCGATATCATAAACGAGCTGTATGAGGCTCAGTCCGGACATCCGGGCGGGTCCCTTTCATGCCTTGAGACCCTCATCGCACTGTATTATAACGTAATGGATGTCCGCCCCGGCGACCCGCACTGGGAGGACAGGGACAGATTCATCATGAGCAAGGGCCACTGCTGCCCCGCCCTCTATGCCGTTCTTGCCGACAAGGGCTACTTCGGCAAGGAGGAGCTTGCCACTCTGCGCAAGCTCGGCAGTCATCTTCAGGGCCACCCCGACATGCGCAAGACCCCCGGCGTGGACGCCAACACCGGCTCTCTCGGTCAGGGCATCGCCATCGCCATGGGCATGGCGCTTGCGGCGAAGCACGCAAAGAAGGACTACCGCGTGTTCACGCTCGTCGGCGACGGCGAGTGTCAGGAGGGGCTTGTCTGGGAGGCCGCCATGTCCGCGGCGCACTACAGGCTCGATAACTTCACCGTCATCATGGACCACAACAGGCTCCAGATAGACGGCGACAATGACGACGTTATGAGTCTCGGCGACATTATGGGCAAGTTCGCCGCGTTCGGCTTCGACACCTATAAGGTGGACGGGCACGATATCGACGCCGTGACAGCGGCGCTCAAGGCGCCCTTTACGCCGGGCAGGCCGAAGTTCGTCTGCTGTGAGACGGTGAAGGGCAAGGGCGTGTCGTTCATGGAGAACAAGGCATCCTGGCACGGCTCGACCATCAAGCAGGCTGATTACGAGGCCGCAATAAAGGAATTGAAGGAGGCGCTCTGATGGGTAAATCAACTAGAGAAGCATACGGCGAGGCGCTTGCCCTGCTGGGCAAGGAAAACGACAAGATCGTCGTCATGGACGCCGACCTCGCAGGGGCGACAAAGACCGGCACCTTTAAAAAGGCCTTCCCCGACAGATTCTATGATTTCGGCATCGCCGAGGCGGACATGATCTGCGCCGCCGCTGGCTTTGCCTTCACGGGCTATGTTCCCTTCGCCAGCACCTTCGCCATGTTCGGCGCGGGCCGCGCGTTTGAGCAGATCCGCAACTCCGTGGCCTATCCCGGCGCGAACGTGAAGCTCGCCTTCACCCATGCCGGGCTCAGCGTCGGCGAGGACGGCGGCTCCCACCAGTCTCTTGAGGACGTCGCGCTCATGCGCGAGCTTCCGGGCATGACGGTTTTCTCCCCCTGCGACGCATCCGAGACCTATAAGGCCGTGAAAGCCGCGATAGATATCCAGGGTCCCGTGTATATCCGCCTGACCCGCCCCGGCACGGACGACGTCACCGATGAGGCAACGCCCTTTGTTCCCGGCAAGGCCGTCGTTCTGCGCGAGGGTACGGACGCCGCGATATTCGCCACCGGCCTGATGGTCACGCGCGCCCTCAAGGCGGCGGAGCTTCTCTCCGCCGAGGGTATCAGCGCCGCGGTCGTGAACTTCCACACCATAAAGCCGCTTGATGAAGAGTGCGTCCTTTCCTACAACAGCAAGGTCCGCGCCATCGTCACGGCGGAGGATCACTTCGTCACCGGCGGCCTCGGCTCCGCCGTGGCGGAGGTCATTGCCGGCAAGCCCGGTGCCGGCTTTGCCCGCGTCGGCGTGGAGGATAGGTTCGGCCAGTCCGGCTCCCCGGCGAAGCTGTATGAGGAGTACGGCCTGACGGCGGAAAACATCGCCGCGAAGGTCAAGGCTCTTCTGTAATATACTTCTGATATAAGAACTCCGAAGCGCGAAACTCTGCGCTTCGGAGTTTTTTGTTGTTTTTGTTTATAGTATTTATAATTCCATCGACGGGTTTTCCGCGTCTATAAGCCCCGCGGCGGCCTCACAGCCGAAGATGCGCATAATAAGGGCCTGCAGCTCATCCCGCGCGGCGATCACCCGCTCACGGTTGAAGTCCGTGAAGCCGTCAATGGGGAAAAAGATGTCCGACGATGCGGCGGTTATCTTACCGTGCTCGCTCTGCCGCCATGTCCAGCGGCGCGTGCGCACCTGGTCTCCGACAGCGTAGACCACTTCGCCGCTGTCGGGCGCTTCCTCCGTGTCTCCGCCGAAGGGGAGGAAGCTGTCGCCGGGCCGCGCAAGGCGGATGCAGATATCCTCACTGCCGCCGCCCAGATCGTGCGCGCCCGTCGGAAGCGTGTATTTCAGTGACACGGCATTGCCGAAATACACGCTTCCGATGGGGAACAGATTCTTTTCCATGCGCATTCCTTCTTATAACCCTTTACATTTGCATTCATATTATAAACTCTACAACGGTTATAGAGTCAATAGCGGATTTTGAGTTTTTCGATTTTGCCGCTTTCATGCTCATATAAAAAGACCCACATGCGGACAGCCGTTTTTCCGGCGGTCGCATGTGGACTTTAGTCATATATGCTTTTTTACATGCTCTTTTTCGCCTTGTACTTCTCGAAGAAGCCGAGGAAGCTGTCGAACAGCAGCCGCGTCTTGCCGTGCAGGCCCGTCTCCTTGTGGTAGTAGGCGCAGACGCTTTCAATATCCGGCAGGTACGGCAGGGGGAAAAGCTCGATATCCGTGAGGTAGTCCGCCTGCACGTCCGGCGCGAGCATATCCCAGAAAAGCTCAGGATAGATGAACACGCCTATGCCGCTTATGGCGAGCTGGAACGCGTTCTCCACATTCGTAAGCTCACACACGAATTTCGGATTTATATCATAGTATTTCAGATAGCTGTTCAGCGTCCTCCCGCCGGATGAAAGGCGCGGGATCTTTATAAACGGCAGGCTTTCAAAATAGCTCAGATCCGCCCCGGCGGAAAACTCCGCCTTCTTCTCCTCATACTCATCCCCCGCGAGGCGGCGCAGCATCGGCTTCGGCACGACGAGGAGCTGCTCCTTCCGGCAGAGGGGGATGGTCTCATACGTGTCGGGCGTGTTGTTGATGGAGCCTATCACCAGATCCACCCCGTCATAGCTAAGCGTCTTTTGCAGCACCTCCGGCGACTCCTCGCTCAGCTTCACGTAGGTGTCGGGGTTCCGGCGCAGATAATCGGGCAGCACGTGCGGCAGTATCGCGCGCGCGACGGTGTGCTCTATCCCCAGCCGCACGAAATGCGCGCCGCTTATGCTCTTCGACGAGCTTTCCTCGTACTGCTGCTTGAGCTGCAATATCTGCTTTGCCGTCTGCAAAAACTGCTTGCCGTCCTGCGTCAGCACCAGCGGACGGCTGCGCACGAAAAGCGGCGTGTCCAGCTCCTCCTCCAGCTTCGCTATCTGCTTGCTGAGAGACTGCTGAGATATGAAAAGATGCTTCGCCGCCGTGGAAAAGCTCTTCTCATCCGCCACCGCTATAAAGCTTTTCAATAGTGAGAAATCCATAATATACTCCAATTATAATGCACTGTCCGCGCCCTGTGCGGCGCGGCGAAAAGTATAGCACGCAGGGGTAAAATAGTCAAATTCTAAACAATTTGCCCCTAAATCATGCCGTTTTTCGACCGTTAGTCAAACAATTAACTTTCTTTTTATTGCTTTTGCATAAAACACTGCGTTTTCCGGGCCTGTTTTATGTATTATCTGGTGAAAGTGTGAATGACCTATTGCCAAAATCAACTTTTGGTTGTATTATAATACCGAAATGAGCGTAATTCAAGTGTTACGTTCATAGCCGGAGAAAAATTTTTCAGTGCCGCGCAGTGCGGCTGCAATATCCGGCGGGATCATAAAGGAGGAAAAAATCTCATGAAAAAACTGTTTGCACTTTTGCTTGCGCTGAGCATGGTATTTGCTCTGTGCGCCTGCGGCTCTTCCGATGCGAAGAAGGAGACCCTCACGTTCACCACCGGCGGCGAAGCCGGCACCTATTATGCCTTCGGCAGCGTCCTCGCCCAGTATGTCTCCTCCAATTCCGACCTCAACGTCGTCGCCGTCACCGGCAACGGTTCTCAGGCGAATATTGAGGATATGGATGCAGGCGACGTCCAGCTCGGCTTCTGCCAGTCCGACGTTATGAGCTACGCCTACGCCGGTACCAACCTCTTCGACGGCAAGGCAGTTTCCAGCTTCTCCGTCGCGGCGGCGCTGTACATGGAGCAGGTGCAGATAGTCACCATGAACCCTGACATAAAGTCCGTTTCCGACCTCAAGGGCAAGACCGTCTCCGTCGGCGCTCTCGGCTCCGGTGTTTACTTCAACGCGCTGGACGTTTTCGCCGCCTACGACATGACTCTTGACGACATCAGCCCCGTCTACCAGAGCTTTGGCGACAGCGCCGAGAGCCTGAAGGATAAGAAGATCGACGCGGCGTTTATCGTCGCCGGCGCGCCCACCACCGCCATCACCGACCTCAGCACCTCCGGTCAGGTCTACCTCGTTGCGATAGACGACGAGCATGTCGATAAGCTCATCGCCGCTTCCCCGTACTACTCCGCATACACCGTCACGGCCGACACCTACGGCATGCCTGAGGACGTCCAGACCGTCGCTGTCGCCGCTGTTGTCCTCGTGCGTGACGATGTGTCCGACGATGCGGTCTACTCCTTCGTCTCCACCATCTTCAACAACATCGACGCCATCGCTGAGCAGCACGGCAAGGGCGCGGAGCTGAACGTTGAATTTGCCGCCAGCGTGACCAGCGTTCCCTACCACCCCGGCGCCGCCAAGTACTTTGCCGAGCAGGGCCTCGAGGTTGCGACCAAGTAAAGAATAAACTTTTGTGTGCTTGACCTGCGGCGCATATCCACGCCGTAGGTCTTGCTGCAAAATGCCTCCAGAAAATCTTAGCAGTATATTAACGCCATCCGCTGCCTCCGGCAGCGGTCGCGCCGTTTTATAGTACACTATATCAATTTAAAGGAGCGTTAGGAATGTCCGACAAAAAAAAGCATGAGAGCTTTGCCGAACACGTTGTGGACACGACGACCGACATCGAGTATGTTGACGTCGGCACGGCGGAGGACGTGGAAAAGCTCATGCGCAAGTATGACAGGGAGTCGAACACGCGCATATGGGAGGGCAAGGTCGCCGTCATCGTGCGCGCGGTCATGGTCATCTTCTCTCTCTACTGCATTTATTCCACCCTGTTCTCCGTCGCCGCGCTTGAAAAGCGCCTGACGGCTTTTCTGGGTCTGGTCGTGATAATGGGTTATCTCACCTACCCCGCCAGCAAGCACCACGTGCGCCACAACTACGTTCCCTGGTACGATTTCGTGCTGATGATAGTTGGCGCGGCCTGCTTCTTCTACTATTGCTTCAGCTATGACTCTCTTATCAGCGTGCTCACCAGCGCCGCGAAGATGACGGATCTTCAGGTCGTCATCGGCGTTGTCGGCATCCTTGTGCTGATGGAGCTGTGCCGCCGCTGCGTCGGCGTGCCCATCCTGTGCGTGGCCGGTGTGCTGCTTATCTACACCTTCTCCACCGGCCTCGGCCTCAAGCGCCTGCTGTACACCCTTTTCTACTCCACCAGCGGCATCATGTCCACCCCCGTGCAGGTCTGCGCGAAGTACATCGTCGTGTTCATCATCTTCGGCGCCTTCCTTGAGCGCACCGGCATCGCCGCGTTCTTCATCGACCTTGCCAACTCCCTCGTCGGCGGCTTCGCCGGCGGCCCTGCAAAGGTCGCTGTCATTTCCTCGGCGCTGTGCGGCATGGTGTCCGGCTCCTCCGTCGGCAACACCGTCACCACCGGCTCCGTCACGATCCCGATGATGAAAAAGGCCGGCTACAAGCCGGAGTTTGCCGGCGCTGTCGAGGCGTCCGCCTCCACCGGCGGCCAGATAATGCCCCCCATCATGGGTGCGGCGGCCTTCCTCATGGCGGAGTATATGAACGTCACCTACGGCGAGGTCGCCCTGCGCGCCATTCTGCCTGCGGTGCTGTACTTCACGGGCATATTCATTTCTGTCCACCTCGAGGCGCGCAAGCTCGGCCTGAAGGGGCTTGAGCGGTCTGAGCTTCCCAAGATTGGCAAGCTCATGGGCAAGATATACCTGCTGACCCCGCTGGTCGTGCTGGTGTGGCTCGTCACGACCAACACCCGCACCATGCAGTTCTCCGCCTCCATCGCCATCCTCTGCGCCATCGCCGTCAGCCTCTTCGACAAGGATAACCGCATCACCGTCGCCAAGATACTTGAAGCCCTTGAGGCCGGCGGCAAGAGTGCCATCACCGTGGCCGTTGCGTGCTCCATGGCGGGCGTTATCTCCGGCTGCATCACGGCGACCGGACTTGCCTCCAAGCTCATCTCCGCCGTCGTCTCCGTGTCGAACTCCGTCACCTTCATTGACCCGACCTTCGTCGCGCTGTTTCTGACGATGATATGCTGCATCGTCCTCGGCATGGGCGTGCCCACGACCGCGAACTACTGCATCATGGCCTCCACCTGCGCGCCCATCCTCATCACCATCGGCGTGCCAAAGATGGCGGCGCACTTCTTCGTGTTCTACTTCGGCATCGTGGCCGATATCACGCCTCCCGTGGCGCTGGCGGCATACGCCGGTTCCGCGATAGCGAAGTCCAACCCGATGAGAACGGGCATCAACGCCACAAAGCTCGCCATCGCGGCGTTCATCGTGCCGTATATCTTCTGCATGAATCCCGCGATGCTGCTCATCGACGTGACGGTGTGGAGCATGATCCAGATCATCGTCACCTCCCTCGTCGGTCTGTTCGGCGTTGCGGCCGCGCTGGAGGGCTTCCTCCTGCGCCCGATGAACCCCGTGTTCCGCATCGCCACCGCGATAGGCGGCATACTCATGATGATCCCCGGCACCTTCACCGATTCTATCGGCATCGCGCTGTTCGCCGCCGTCGTCGTCATCCAGCTCATCCAGAAAAAGAAGGCCGTGGCCGCGTAAGAGCGCGTCTTTCTGAAAATGATATGATATAAGGGTATGCGCCCGCGGGCGCATACCCTTATACTGTCAAACGATTCATGCTTCAAGGTAAAGAGACCGCGCAGCGGGGGAGCTTGAGGGGGCAAGGCCCGCCTCAAATTGGATAAACCGCCGCAGAAAGGCTTGATGTATCAAGACTTTCGGGCGAAGCTGTATTTTGAATGCTTTCAAAATACTCGGCGGATAAGCGCGGTCAAAAAAGTCAAAGACTTTTTTGACAAGCTGATGTCGGTTCAGCCTCCGCTGTGCGCGGAGAGGAAAGCGGGCGAGAACGCGCCCTGCGCGGCCTCAGTACTGCCGCTTATGGACGCCGCCGCCCCGGCAGGCATGACGCTGACGCCGGAGTACGCAACGCCCGGCGCGTCGTGCACGGCGCTGTAATCGTTCACGCTGTAAAACAGTGCACACGAGGTGAGCACAGCCAGTATGAGCAGTATTCCGACACAGACCACGGTTTTTTCCTTCATCATTGTACTACGCCTCCTGTAAAAATATTTTGGATATATATAATACGAATTCCGCGGGAAAAAGTTCCCGCGGAATTCACAGCTTATCAAAAAAGTCTCACAGAGTTTCGCGTCCGCAGACGCGAAAACTGTATAATTCGTTTTCTGCCGCGACATGTGCGTGGCAGAAAACACTTTGCGCGGAGTGAGCGTCGAATTGTCCGCTGTCAGCGGACAACAGAGGCGCAGAACGCAGCGAAGCTTTCTCGAAAAAGCGGCAAAGCCACTTTTTCGACAGTCTAGAACCACAGAGGATGTCTTGCACATCCTCTGTGTTTTCAGCCATGCTTCAGCTCTTTCAGCCTCTCAAGGAAGCTGTACGGCACGTCGAGCTTTCCGTTTATCCCCCTGCCGAGGGAGATGTGGGGCTTGTTCGCCCCGTGAAAGTCGCTGCCGCCGGTCTTGACAAGGCCGTATTCGTCCGCGAGAGCCTCAAGATACGCCACCTTCTCCGGGCCATAGCCGGAGTAGCGGCATTCGATGCCGCGCAGACCGTGCTCCATGCAGTGCTCTATTATATCGCGCAGGCCCGCGTCGTCGCGCTTATACTGGAACGGGTGTGCCAGCACCGGAATGCCGCCGGCCTCGTCGATGATCTCGACAGAGCGCTCTATCGGCAGAAAGCTGCGCGGCAGGTAGTAGCGCTGGCCCTTCTCCACATAGCGGTCGAAGGCGTCCTGCACGCTGGAGGCAAGGCCAAGCTCCACAAGCACCTCCGCGAAATGCGGCCGTCCGATGACGCTGCCGAAGCGCGCGTGCATCGCCTCATAGCTCACGGGAAGCCCGTCCGCCGCCATAAGCTCCGCCATTTTGCGGTTGCGGCTGTCGCGGTCGTGCACTATCCAGTCCAGCACGGGGCGCAGCTTGTCGGAGGTGGGGTCAATATAATAGCCGAGTATATGGATGGCCCCGCCGTACTTCGTGCTGATCTCTATCCCCGGCACGACCTCCACGCCGAGCTCCTGCCCGGCCTGCGCGGCCTCGGCGTAGCCGGAGACGGTGTCGTGATCGGTGACGGCTATCGCGGCAAGGCCCGTGTCCGCGGCAAGCTGCACGGCCTCGCGCCCGGAAAACGTCCCGTCGGAGGCGGTCGTGTGCACATGCAGGTCTATTTTTTTCATCCTACTATCCGTTTTTTCCATTCGCCGCACCTTTCGTATATATCCCGCGCGCTCTCGTCGAGGAAGAATTCACCGTTTTCGTACAGTATTTTTCCGTTGACCATGGTCAGATACACGTTCTCCTTCGAGCCGGAGTAGACGATGTTGCGCGCGATGTTGTTCACCGGCTGCATGTTCGGCCTTTCAAGGTCGAGGACGGTGATGTCCGCCAGCTTGCCGGGGGCGATATCGTCGCACTCGTCAAGACCCATCGCCCGCGCGCCGCCGACACAGGCCATTTCCAGCGTCCTGTCGGCGCTTCCGGCGGCGGCGTCCATATTTTTCAGCTTTTGCAGCGCGGAGACGAGGTACATCTCGCGGAACATATCGAGCGCGTTGTTGCTTCCGGCCCCGTCCGTGCCGATGGCAAGCGGAACGCCTGCCGCGGCAAGCGCGTCCACCGGGGCGACGCCGCTTGCAAGCTTGAGGTTGGAGCCGGGGCAGGTGACGGCGTACAGCTTTTTCTCCGCCATGAGGGCGATGTCCGCCTCGTCCATCCAGACGCAGTGGAACGCGCCGCCGCCGTAGCGGAAGAAGCCTATTCTGTCGAGAAGCTGCGGCGGCGTGAGGCCGTAGCGTTCGATGCAGCCGTCAACCTCCGCCTTCGTCTCGCTCATATGCGTATAGCACGGGGCCTTGTACTTCTCCGCGAGGGAGACCATGTACTCCATGCGCGGCATCGACGTGGTATACTCCGCGTGTATGCCCAGCCTGTAGGACACAAGCTCGCTGTAGTTATTGAACTTGATGTATTCGCGCTCGATGTTCGTTATGTCGGCGTCGAAGTCGTTCAGCGCGGAGCATATGACCGTGCGGAAGCCCGCGTCGGTATTGGCCTTGGCATAGAAGTCGTTCTTTATGTACATGTCGAAGCTTGCCGTTATGCCGGAGGAGAGGTATTCCATTATGCCAAGCTTCGTCATGTCGTACACGGCCTCGCCGGTCAGCTTCCCCTCGCGCGGCCAGACCTGTTCGCTCAGCCAGCTTTGCAGCGGCATGTCGTCCGCCAGAGAGCGGAAAAACACCATGGCCGTGTGCGTGTGCGCGTTTTTGAACCCCGGCATGAGCAGCTTCCCGGAAAGGTCTATCTGCCGGTCAAATTCCGGCAGGACGCCGGGCGCATCCCCCACGTGGACTATTCTGCCGCCGTCCGTCCAGACCTCGCCGCGGCTTATTTTCATCCCGCCGCCGAAGCTGAGGATGCGGCCATTATAAAATCTTATCATATCTCTTTATATCTCTTCCTCTCTGCAAACTTATAGCTTGGCGCACATCTCGTCGTGCGCGGCGAGCTCCGCCGCGTTGTCGAGCGGGTCGAGGGCGTCCACGCCGTATTTGCGCCGCAGCGCCGTCAGCAGCAGCAGATCGCACAGCGCCGGGTTCTTCGGCAGCAGCGGGCCGTGGCTGTAGCTTCCGAAAAGGTTCTTATAGTGCACGCCCTCCGTGCCGTCCTCGCCGTTATTGCCGAACCCGGCCAGCACCGTGCCGAGGGGCTCCACCCCTTTGCCGAGCCACGTTTTGCCGCTGTGGTTTTCAAAGCCGACGGCGACGCTTCCGCCCGCCCCCTCGGAGCAGCGGAATTTATAATTGCCTATCATGCGCTGCTTTGAGCCGACGGTGTAAAGATCCACCGCGCCGATGAAGTCGCAGCGCTTGTGGTCGTAGGTCTCGTAATAGCTGCCCATCATCTGATAGCCGCCGCATATGGTGAGGAAGGTGACGCCGTCCTCGATGGCGGCGACGATCTCCTTATCCTTGCCGCGGTGAAGGTCGTCCAGCAGCACCTGCTGTTCAAAATCCTGTCCGCCGCCGATGAAAACAATGTCGAAGCCGGCGAGGCTTTCCCGGCGGCCTATGGGCAGCTTCGTCACGCTGGCGTCTATCCCGCGCCATGCGAGGCGGCGCGTCATGCACAGCACGTTGCCCCTGTCGCCGTAGAGGTTGAGCACGTCAGGATACATATGGCATATTTTCAGTTCCATTTTCATATCCCCCCGTTATTCCCAGAATTCACTGCCGCCGCAGTGGCGTATCACGGCCTCGCGCAGCTCCAGCATGGCGGTATAGGTGGGCATGATGTACACGGGAAGCTCCTGCCCGGCTATCCACTCCACAAGCTTTGCATAGTCCGTCTGCGTCTCTATGGCCGCGTCGTCTATACCGGCGTATTTTATGCGTATGCGCATGTCCGCCGCCCTGTCGCCCGAAACGATGACGCGCTGGAGCCTGCCGGAAAGTGCGGTCAGCTCCTCAAAATCCACGTCCCATATCCACGATATGTCCGTGCCGTCTGCGCCGCGGTCGTTCAGACAGACGACGAGCACGAACTTTTCCTTTATGTTCTGCAAAAACTCGACGACCTGATTGCATCCGGCGGGATTCTTCACCAGCATTATCTTCGTCCCGCCGCCGAGGTCGAACTGCTCCATCCGGCCGAAGCCGCACTTGAAGCCGGAAAGCGCCTTCACCGCCGCATCCGTGCCGAGACCCATCTCAACGATGGCGGCGGCCGCACCGGCAGCGTTATATATGTTGTACATCGCGGGCAGGTTCACGCTGACGATGCGCTTTTCCCCGCGCATGCTCATCACGACGGTGCTGCCGTTCGCGCCCTGCTCGACAATGTCCGTCACGGCGAAATCGGCGGCGTGGCGGGCGTAGCCGCAGTTCGGACAGCGGAAGCCGCCGAGGTGGCCGTAGCTTATATAGTCGTATTCGTACTCCGCCTTGCAGCGGATGCAGTGGCTTGCGTCGGAAAGCTCCGTCGCCTTGTGCGAGGGGGCCGCGCCCTTGTCTATGCCGAAGTACACGACCCTGTTCGGAAGCTCCAGCGCGAGGGAGGACGTCAGCGAGCAGTCGGCATTGAGGCACAGCACCGCGTCCGGCACGGCGCTGACGGCGGTGCGTATGTTTTCAAGCGTGTGCGTGACCTCGCCGTAGCGGTCGAGCTGGTCGCGGAAGAGATTCGTCACGACGATGACGCGCGGCTTCAACTGGCCGAACACGCGCACGGCGGCGGCCTCGTCGCACTCGATAACGGCGTACTCCCTGCGGCACCGGCCCGTGAGCGTGCTGTTCATGGCAAACTCCGTCGTTATCCCGCTTATGAGGTTCGCGCCGGAGCGGTTGGCAAAGTAATTTTTCCCTTCATCGGCGAAGGCGGCCTCCACCATGCGCGCGCTGGTCGTTTTGCCGTTCGTGCCCGTTATGGCAACGACCTTCACGTTCTCCGCCAGCACGCCGAGAAGGCCGGGGCAGAGCTTCAGCGCGACGCGGCCGGGCATTGCGGTGCCGCCGCGGTGAAGTATCCTTGAAGCAAGGCGCAGCGCCTTGCATATGAGCATGGCCAGTATGACCCGAATTTTCATGTGCGGTACATCCTTTCCGGAGCTGTTGATGAGAAAACTATTACAACTTAACTACCCTCGATTGACAAGGACACACGCGGTTTTGACGGGCAGAAAAGACGCCCATACATCCTCAAAGGCCTTGCAAATACACAAAGTATTCCCTGCGGCCTTTTCGTCGTCTGGCCGCCTTTCTGCTCCGGCAAAACTGCTTTGCACCTGACAGCGATGGATTTTCGAGTGATTTTTGGCTTTTGAGGCGCAGATGTGTCGTAACCCATCAAGACGAAAAGGACAAAAAGCGCCGGAAAGACACGCTGTCAGGCGTGTATGCTCTTGTCAACCGAGGGTATTATATCATAATATACGAAAAAACAAAGAGCAAAAATCGTCAGAAGAAGCTTGCGCCTCGCGGCGAAAACTCAAAAACAAAAAGGAACGGGGGAAACCGTTCCTTTTTGCTTATATGGTTGAGGACAAAATGAAAAAGATGAAAAACTGTTACTTGCGAGTATTAATATACCCGAAAGATGTTTCGTATTAAATATAGATTTTGTTACAGAAATGTAAAATAAAAAATGAGTCAACATAAAAACTGCGCTTTCGCGTCCGGCTCAGTCGAAGCTGAGGCCCCACACGCATCCGGCGGGGATATCGCCGTCCGCGGCGATGTATGCTTCGCCCTTTTCCGCGGGCAGGAAAAGCTCCGCCGTCTCCGCGCCGAGGTATGCGCCGATGGCGGCCGCGGCGGCGTCCTCCGCGGCGTGGGAAGCGCACAAAAGCTCCCGCACGAGGGCCGTTCCATCATCGAGATACGCCGCGCCGATGCCGCCCTCCGCGGCGAAGAAGCCGCCGCCGTACTCGGCCAGAAGCTGCCCTTCAAACTCCATCGAGCACGCGGAAAGGCGCAGATGCGGCCTGCCGCGCAGAAGCTCCTCACGCCGGTGCGCGTATTCTGCGGCGCTCAGCGGCGTCACGGGGGATGCCGCACGGCAGGCGAGCTGCCGCCGCGCCCTGTAAAGCCGCGGCGTGACGCCGAGAAGCTTTTCATACCACGCGTAGAGCGACGCCTCCGCCGGGAGGGTGCTGATGACCTGCGCGCCGAGGTTGAGTGACAGCGCGCGCACGGCGTGCACGAGCGCGCCCCCGACGCCCTGTGAGCGCGCCCGCGCCGAAACGCCGACGCCGTAGATATAGCCCACGCGGCGCGCACCTTCGCCGCAGACGAGCTCCTGCGCGTTAAGGGTGTAGGCCGCGCCGAGTATCTCACCGCCGCGCACGGCGGCGACGCCGCTGCCCATGCCGGGAAGGGCGGCGAAGAACTTTTCAGTAAAGCCGGGGCCGTCGCCGAAGCACTCCGTCCACAGCGCGGACAGCGCGGGAACGTCATCGCGGCGGTATTCGCGCAGTTCAAAATCGCTCATTCCGCCGCCTCGCCGCATTTCCAGCACGCCGTGTATTTTTTCAGCATGAACTCCGGCTTGTAGGAGAGCTTTGAGAAGCGCAGCGCCTCAAGCCCCATGTCGTCCTCGCGGTTGATGTATTTAAGCTCCGGATGCCGTGCCATGGCCATGCGCGTCATCTCCCGGCACACCATGGGGTACGCGCCGTTTATGCTGCCCTCGGCCTTTTCAAAGTGCACGTCAAGCGTGTCGCGGCTTGCAAGCTCGCCGACGGTGAAGCCGACTATCCGCCCACCGCTTTTCAGCACGCCCCCCTCAAGGCCGAGCTTTTCATACGCGGCAAACGCGCGCACGATCGCGTCATGCTCATAGGTGATGCTTTTTTCAAGCCGGTCGGAGTTTTCCTCGCTCCACACGTCCAGCATGTCCATGCACCCGGGGATAAGCTCACGCGTCAGCGGCACGAACTCCCAGTCGTTCTCCGACTCGAAGCGGTTGCAGTGGTTCTTCTTTCCGTGCAGCGCCTTGCCCGAATATGTGGCGAGCTTATCGGCCGAGTATATATAATCGGCGAAGTCCGAATCCTCCGTGAAGTTGAAGCAGCCGGGGAATTCATCCTCAAGCTGCTGCTTATGGCGCTCCGTTATGCCGTGCATCCGGAAGGGATAGCCCCTTTCCGCCGCAAAGGCGCGCAGCGCCTCCACCGCGGGGCGCAGCGGCCCCGTGCCGATGGGGAAAACAAAGCTGGGATGCCCCTCATAGCGCAGCTTCGTCAGCATCCTGCCCTCAAACGGACAGATGAGCTGGCGGAAGTGCTTGTCCCAGATGTAGATGTTGCCGAAGTTATAATCGGCGCTGGGGCTGTTTTCACTAAATACTATCTCGTCCACCCACGCCTTGTCGGCGAGGGTGACGGTCTTGAATTTCAACATGATACCTCCGTGAGACTGTCGAATAAGCGGCTTTGCCGCTTTTTTTGAGAAAGATGCGCCGCGTCAGTAAGTGGCGGTGCAAAGCGCGCGTATCTCGCTTCTCAGCGCGCGCAGGTCCGTGAACGCGTCAGGCCGCTTGAACGGGTCGCGCAGAAGGGCGGACGGATGGAACGTCGCCATATACCGCCGCGCGCCGATATCGAACCACACGCCATGCTCGCGCGTGATGCGAAAGTCGCTTTTTATCAGCGCCTGCGCCGCGATGCGGCCGAGGCAGACGATTATCTTCGGATCCACCAGCGCGATCTGCCGCTCCAGCCAGCCGCGGCACGCGGCCTCCTCTGTGTCCTGCGGGTCGCGGTTCCTGGGCGGGCGGCACTTGACGATGTTGGCGATATACACCTTCGTCCTGTCTAAATCTATCATTTCAAGCATCTTGTCCAGAAGCTGCCCCGCCGGGCCGACGAAGGGCACGCCCTGCAGATCCTCCTGCTCCCCCGGCCCCTCGCCGATTAGCATGACCTCTGCCCGCTCGTTCCCCACGCCGAACACGAGGTTGTGCCGCGTCTGGCACAGCGGGCACAGCCGGCAGCCGGCGCAGTCGGACTTGAGCATTTCCCAACTGTCGTTCATGGTCAGTCCTCCGTTCCCTGGGCAAGCGACAAAAGAAGCTCTCTTCTGTTGTTGTCCGGGTATTCTATAACGTAATCCAGCAGAAAGCGCAGCATCTCGCCAAGCTCCCGCCCGCGCAGCCCGAGGGCGAGAAGGTCGTCCCCCGTGACGGCGAGGTGCTTCATGGAAAAGCACTCCCCGCTTTTGAGGATGGCCTTGAGCTCCTTATGGCACTGGCCGCCGCGCAGCGCGTCGCGGCACAGCGCCATGCATGTCACGCTGTCAACGCCGTATTTGTTCAGCGCGCGCTTCCACTCTGCGCGGCTTGCGGGCCTGTCGCCCTGAAGCATGAGCTCAGTCTGCTCACAGCAGCGTATGGTCCGGCTGTCCAGCCGCAGCCGGGTGAGAAAGTCCGCCGCCGACGTGATGCAGTCATACCGCGTCAGCACCGCGCACAAGGCACACCAGCGCTCCAGCGCCTTGCGCGGCATACGCCCGATGCGGGCGAAAAGCGCCCCATCTGCCGGGCGGCGGATGAGATACGCGTCCAAAAGGCCGAGAGAGATAAGCTCATACGCTTTCTCCGGCGCGCCGGTGAGAAGCAGCTTCTCCACCTCGTCGCGCACGCGTTCCGGCGCGAGGCTTGCGACGAGCGGGGCCTTCTCGGCGATGGCGGCCATGGTCTGCGCCTCTATCTCAAAGCCGAGACGCGCCGAGAAGCGCAGCGCGCGGAACATGCGCAGCGCGTCCTCCTCAAAGCGCAGCGCCGGTGCGCCGACACAGCGGATGACGCGGTTTTGTATGTCCTCCACGCCGCCGAAGGGGTCGGCCAGCAGCCCGTCGGGCGGCAGGGCGATGGCGTTCATGGTGAAGTCGCGGCGGCTGAGATCCGCGTTGAGGTCGCCCACGAAGCTGACGGCCTCCGGGTGGCGGTGGTCGGAATAGCTTCCGTCCGTGCGGAAGGTCGTGACCTCCACCGTGCGGGAATTCACGCAGACGGTGACGGTGCCGTGCTGTATGCCGGTGGGGCGGGAGTTGGGGAAGATATCGAGCACCTGCGCGGGGAGGGCGCTGGTGCACACGTCCCAGTCCTGCGGATGGACGCCCAGCAGGATATCCCTCACGCAGCCGCCCACAAGGTATGCCAGGTGGCCGCGCGACTGAAGCGTCACAAGCACCTGACGGACGTATTTCGGCGGGGTGATAGTTGCCATGCCATTGAATGCTCCTATGCTGATAATATTAAGTATTAAAAACACTGAAAGCCGGGAAAGGCCATATCAGTATGTCGAAAAAGTGGCTTTGCCGCTTTTTCGGCAATTTCATATAATAGTATGAAAAGCTTGCAATAAGGGCGGGGGGATAGTATAATACTAAAGTTACCGGCGGGGCGCGCCGCGCCCATGGCCGTACCCATTTGATTTTAGCATTTTATATCTGCAATGGCAATATATTAATTTTTCTCGACTGGAGCGTTTGCATGTTGGAATTTGATAATTATATGTCTCCCGGCAGAAGGGGGCATCTGGTCGGTATAGGCGGCGTGTCCATGTCGTCGCTGGCGGAGGTGCTCGTGGGCATGGGGCTGAACATCACCGGCTCAGATATGAACGAGGCCAACCCCAATGTTATCTCGCTGCGCGAGAAGGGGATAAAGGTGTTCATAGGCCACCATGCGGAGAATATCGGCGAGGACGTGGAATTCGTCGTGCGCACGGCCGCCGTCCACGATGAAAACCCGGAGATAGTCCGCGCGCATGAGCTGGGCATCCCGGTGTTTGAGCGCACACAGGCCTGGGGCGCGATCTCCAAGGACTACAGCAACGCCCTGTGCATTTCCGGCACGCACGGCAAGACGACGACGACCTCCATGTGCACGCATATCCTCATGGCGGCAGAGAAGGATCCGACCGTGATGATAGGCGGCACGCTGCCGCTGCTCAAGGCGGGGCACCGCATCGGCCACGGGAACACCATCATCATGGAGGCCTGCGAGTATTATAACTCCTTCCTCTCCTTCCACCCCACCGTCGCCGTCATCCTCAATATAGAGGCCGACCATCTGGACTTTTTCAAAGACCTCGGCGATGTGGAGCATTCCTTCCGCAGCTTTGCGGAGCGTACCCCGGCGGACGGTTACGTCGTGGCGAACCATGACGACGCAAACACCATGGCCACGCTTGCCGGGATAGACAGGCGCGTCATAACCTTCGGCCTCAGTCCGGAGGCGGATGTGTACGCACAGAACATAGAGTACAAGGGGGCAAACTCCCACTTTGACATAATGTACAAGGGGCGCTTCTTCACGGATGTGACGCTGCATGTGCCCGGCGTGCATAACGTGAAAAACGCGCTTGCCGCGACGGCCGCCTGCATCTGCGTGGGCGTTCGGCCCAGCTCCGTCAAATACGGGCTTGCCGGGTTCAACGGCGCGGGCCGCCGCTTCGAGTTCAAGGGCAAGTATAACGGCGCGGATGTCTACGACGACTACGCCCACCACCCCGGCGAGTTGAAGGCCCTGCTGGACGCGGTGGAGCAGCTCAACTACAAGCGCACCATCCTCGTCTTTCAGCCGCACACGTATTCGCGCACGGCGGCGCTGTTCGACGACTTCGTCGCCCAGCTCAAGCGGCCCGATGTGCTGCTGCTGGCGGAGATATACGCCGCGCGCGAGAAGAACACCATCGGCATATCCTCCGGCGCGCTGGCGGAGAGTGTCGGCGGCGCGGGCTTCTACTCCAGCTTCGGCGAGCTGGAGGACGCGCTGCGCGCCATTGCGCAGCCGGGCGATATAATCCTCACCGTCGGCGCGGGCGATATATATAAAATAGGCGAGGACATCATCGAATAAGAGCTTTAACAAAACAGCGTGGCAGTGGTCACGCTGTTTTGCCATAATCGGGCCTGACGGCGGGCTGAAAGAGGTGGATATCATGCCGCTGCAGATCGTGAGAAATGATATTACGAAGATGAAGGTCGATGCCATCGTCAACGCGGCCAATGAGTCATTGCTTGGCGGCGGCGGTGTGGACGGCTGCATTCACCGCGCCGCGGGGCCGGGGCTGCTGGCGGAATGCGAAGCGCTCCACGGCTGCAAAACCGGGGGCGCAAAGATAACAAGGGGCTATAGCCTGCCCTGCGAATACGTCATTCACGCGGTCGGGCCGCGCTGGCGCGGCGGGCGGCACGGCGAGAGAGAGCTTCTCATCTCCTGCTATCGGACCGCCCTCACGCTGGCGAGGGAGCACGGCTGCGAGTCGATCGCATTCCCGCTGATATCCTCCGGCGTGTTCGGCTTCCCGAAGGATCAGGCCCTGAAGATCGCAATAGACACGATCGGCAGCTTCCTTCTTGAAAATGAAATGACGGTGTACCTCGTCATTTTTGACCGGAAGGCCTATCAGATAAGCAGCAAGCTCTTTGCCGACATCGCATCATACATAGACGACCGCTATGTGGACGAGAATGAGGATGACCGCCGCGCCCGGATGAGCAGAAGGCAAAGCCCGGAAGAGGCCGTCTGCTTCTATTCCGACGCGCCCATGGCGGCGATGGAGCTTTCCCTCGACGACGCGCTTGACCGGCTCGACGAGAGCTTTTCGGAAATGCTGCTGCGGAAGATAGACGAGTCCGGCATGACGGACGCACAGTGCTATAAAAAAGCGAACATTGACAGAAAGCTCTTTTCAAAGATAAAGGGCGACAAATACTATAAGCCCTCAAAGGCCACGGCCGTTGCGTTCGGTCTGGCGCTTGAGCTCCCCCTTGCGGAGCTTAAGGAGCTTCTCGGCAAGGCCGGATACTCCATGACCCGCTCCAGCAAGTTTGACATCATCGTGGAGTATTTCGTGCAGCGCGGAAATTATGACGTGTTTGAGATAAACGAGGCGCTGTTCGCCTTTGACCAGAGTCTGATAGGCGCATGAAGCTTCATGCACCAGCGTTTGCATAGCAAAAATGTCGCTTCTGAAGCGACCAATTGTGTCCTGTGAGCTGTTATCTTATATACAACAAATCACAGGAGGTATTTCTTATGAGTAATACAACGGAATTGGTTTTCATCCTTGACCGCAGCGGCTCCATGGCGGGGCTGGAGGCGGACACCATCGGCGGCTTCAACTCCATGATAGCAAAGCAGAAGAAGGAAACGGGCGCGGCACTGGTCTCCACCATACTGTTCGACAATGAAAGCGTGGTCATTCATGACCGCCTGCCGCTGGAGAAGGTGCCGCCCATGACGGAGGCGGAGTATTTCACCCACGGCTGCACGGCGCTGCTGGACGCCGTGGGCGGGGCCATCCGCCATATCGCAAATATCCACAAATATGCCCGGCCGGAGGACGTGCCGGAAAAGACGCTGTTCGTCATCACGACCGACGGCTGTGAAAACGCCAGCCGCCGCTATGATTATGAGCGGGTGCGGCGCATGATAGAGCATGAGAAGGAAAAGTACGGCTGGGAGTTCCTTTTCCTCGGCGCGAATATCGACGCGGCAAAGGAAGCGGCCCGCGTCGGCATCGGCGCGGACCGGGCGGTGAACTACAGGTGTGACGAGGCCGGCACGGCGCTGAACTATGAGGTCATAAGCGAGGCCGTGTGCAGCTTCCGCGCGGCGCGGCCCCTCGGCGGCGACTGGAAGCGCCGCATCGACGAGGATGTGAAGAAACGGGGGAGATAATGAGCATGTACGGCGCTATTCTGGGCGACATCGTGGGCAGCCCATATGAATTCGACTGCAACAATTATAAGGCGAAGGACTTCCCACTGTTCGGGGCGCGTTCCGAATTCACCGACGACACGGTGATGACGCTGGCCGTGGCGGAGGCCCTGCTGGAAACGCGCGGGCAGGATGACGCCGCCGTCAAAGCGGCGCTGGTGCGCCATATGCAGCGGCTTGGCCGCGCGTACCCGAACTGTGGCTACGGCCTGCGCTTCGGCAGGTGGCTGTACGCGGACGACCCGCAGCCCTATCACAGCTACGGCAACGGCAGCGCCATGCGTGCCTCTCCCGCGGCGTGGCTGGCGGGGAATATGGCGGAGGCGCTGCATCTGGCGCGCCTCACCGCGGAGGTGACGCACGACCACCCGGAGGGCGTCAAGGGCGCACAGGCGGTCACTGCGGCCATATTCCTTGCCCGCACCGGACACGGCAAGGCAGACATCAAAGCGTATGTGGAGCGGGAGTTTGCCTATGACCTCAGCCAAACCTGCGATGAGATACGGCCAACATACCGCCATGTGGAGAGCTGTCAGGAGACCGTGCCGCAGGCCATGACTGCCTTTCTGGAGAGCACGGACTTTGAGGACGCCCTGCGCACGGCGGTGTCCCTCGGCGGCGACAGCGACACGCTGGCCGCCATCACCGGCAGCATCGCCGAGGCGTTCTACGGCGTGCCGGAGGAACTGAAGCAGGAGTGCCGCGCGCGGCTGACGCCGGAGCTGGCGGAGATACTGCAAGAATGGGAAGCCGCGCTTTAAAAGCGGAAAGAATGCAAAAGAACCGCAGAAAAACCCGAAGGGTTTTTCCGACAAAAGGCTTGCAGTCTGCTGCGCGCATAATTTGCCCGCCGGTGGCGGACAAATTCCACACTTGCAGCCTGAGAAGTATTTTCTCTCACGCACATGTCGCGAGAGAAAATGGTTAAAAAATTTTTTGCCGCCTGCGGGCGGCAAACTCTGCGAGGCTTTTTGACATGCTGAGGCCGCGGATATCCGCGGCCTCTTATGCTATTTCAGCTATATTGGACGGAGAAGCTCACTCCTCCTTGCTCTCCGGCTTCTTTTTGAACACAAAAAGCTTGCTGAGGACATAGTTCCCGACAAAGACGAGCACAGACTTGATAAACCACGTCACATACACGTTCACGCCCAGCACTGTGCCCAGAAGCTGCGTGACGGCCCAGTCCATGCCAAGCGTGGCGAGGCGGGAGGCGACGAAGCCGCCGGCCTCGGCAAGGATGTTGGGGTTCTTGCTCTGAAAGACGAAGCGGCGGTTCGTGGGATAGGCGAAGGCCACGCCGGCGACCCAGTCCACAATGGACAGCACGGTGTTCTGCGCGAAGCTGGGATGGGCGGTGCCGCCGAAGAACAAGAAGTTGAAGCCGAAGCGCGCCAGCGCCGCGACAAGCGTCGTCAGACAGCCGACAATGAAGTAAACTATGAATTCCCTGTATTTTATGAGCAGCGCCTTTATCTTATCAACCATTCTTCTTTCCTTCCTCTTCCTCTCTGCCGCAGATGCGGGAGATGATGTATCTCGGGCGGCCCTTTATCTCGTCATATATGCGCGCGATGTAGTAGCCGACGATGCCGAGGCTTATCATGATGATGCTGCTGGAGAACAGAAGCAGCAGTATCACCGTCGTAAATCCGCCGAGCGCCTGCCCCGTGAGCTTCTGCACGAGGGAGATGATACTGAACACTATCGCCACGGCCAGCATTATAAGCCCAAGCACGGTGACGATATGCAGCGGGGCGGAGGAGAACGAGCCGATATTCGTGATGGCGTATTTTATCAGCGACTTTGTGGACCACTTGCTCTCGCCCTCGGTGCGCTCACGCACGCTGTAATACACCGTCGCCTTTTTATAGCCCACCCAGAACGACAGCGCCCGGAAAAAGACGTTGCGCTCCGGCAGACTGTTCAGAGTGTCCACGACCTTGCGGTCAAGCAGCTTGAAGTCCGACGAGGACGACATGTCCATGCCGGTGGCGCGGCTGATAAGGCCGTAAAAGCTGTTCGCAGCGAACTTGTGGAAGCCGGACTCCTCGCCGCGGTCCTCCTTTATGCCCTCAACGACCTCATAGCCCTCTTCCCACAGGCGGTACATCTCCACTATCTTCTCCGGCGGATGCTGGAGATCGCAGTCCAGAACGACGCAGCAGTCGCCCGCGGCCTTTTCAAGCCCGGCGAACATCGCGGCCTCCTTGCCGAAGTTGCGGCTGAAGTGGATGCCGACGACGTGGCTGTTCACCTGCGCGGCCTTTGTAATGTTTTCCCATGTGGCGTCCTTTGAGCCGTCGTCCACAAAAAGAAGCTCAAAGTCGATATTCTCGCGCGAGAGTATGCCGGAGATGGTGTCAGCCGCCGTGAAGATCATCTTCTCCTCATTATAGGACGGCAGAATTACAGATAACATTTATGCGTTTCCTCCCTTGAGAACGTAAACAGCGGAAAAGCCGTTGCTGTAAAGCTCGGTCGCTTCGGTATAGCCGGTGCTTGTCTCAAGCCCGGCGACGACCTCCCCCGCGTCATAGCCGCTTGCCCACTCGCCGCTTATGTCGATGAACACCACGGTCTCCGGCGCATCCCCGATGTAGCTGAGCATGGCCGCGGAGGCGGTGTCATTCGTAACGAGGAAGTCATCGAATATCATAAGCTGCAGCATGTCGAAGGTGATGGGGGAGAAGTAGTTGTCGTCCACATATACGCAGGGGGCGGCGCTGTGCTGCTCAAGCATGGCGTCATAGTCGCTGTACTCGTCGTAAAGATAATCCGGCGGCAGGCAGCGCGCCTCCCACAGGCACAGCGCGCCCACGAGCACCCCGGCGATAACGGCGGCGCGTCTGTTCAAAGCGCCGTCAGGAAGAGACGCTTCTATCACGTGCAGCAGCAGCGACACGGCCAGAACGAGCATGGGGATGAGGTTGTATATATAGCGTATCTCACTCACGGGCGAGATAACGGCGATGAGCACGAAGCTCAGTACAGCCGGAAGGATGAGCACCAGCGCGTCAAGGCGAATACTCTGCGCCTTGGCTGCGGCGCGGATGCGCTTAAAGCATATCAGCGCGCATACGACCGCCGCCAGCGCAATATATATCACGGCCTTCGTCCTGTGGCGCGTGTCGGCGATGAAGATGCCGAGGCGCGCCTTATACTGGCCGAAGCTCATAAGGTTGTCCACCGCATTGCCGCCGGACACGAGCGCATCCGCAAAAAGCTGGTCGAGACAGGCGGGGAAAGCGGGAAGCAGGCACAGCGCGCCTATCAGCGCCGCGGCGGAAAAGGCCGCGAAGCCGCGCCAGTCCTTCTTCACAAGCGCGCGGATGTCATAGGCGAGGCAGACGAAGAAGGCGTAGAACACAAAGTAATACTGCGTCATCAGCCCGGCGAACACCGTCAGGCCGATAAGAACGTACAGCACGGGCTTCTTTTCGCGCATGAGGCGCGCGATAAGATATGCGAGCAGCACCGAAAGCAGCGTGATGAGCACGTACATGCGGATCATCAGCATCGTGGAAAGGCCGATAACGCTAAGCCCGTAGAGAAGCACCGTGCACACGGCGTTCAGCCGGCTTTCAAACAGCAGCATCGCCAGCTTGTACAGCAGCACCAGCGTGAGCATGTACAGCACATAGTTCAGCGCAAGCCCTATCCACATTGAAAAATGCCCCGGCACCAGCGAGGAGACGAAGTTCAAAAGCCAGTAGTAAAGCGGCGGGTGCACGTCGCGCGTCTGGTTATAGTACACCGAGCCCGCGGCGAAGCGGTCGTTATCGCCGACGGAGAGGTAATCAAAAAGCTCCTGCCGCGTGACGACCTTGTCTATAAGATCCCCGCCCTTTACATCGGTGATATACGGAGCGTAATAGCTGTTGGAAAGGCCGAAGGTGTATATCTCGTCGATAAACATGCCCTCCTTCCGGCCGGAGAAAAGAAAGCACACCCCGCTTATCACGACAAGCGCGAGTATCAGCGCAATATATTTTTTCATCCATGTTTTCATAGTCGGTATCCTGTCATACGGAGAAGTGATCTGGACTGCAATGTAAAGAAACAGAGCGCCCATGCCTCCCTTGAAAAGGGAGGTGGTAAAAATTGAAAATTTTTGCCGGTGGGATTGGAGTGCCGAATGTCTGTGATCATATCATTGAAAGAACTAGGCCGCAATCCCCCAGTCATTGACATATAAACATGTCAATGACAGCCCCCTTTGCAAGGGGGCCAGATCGTCAAAGTCCGCTTGACCTTTGACGATCTGATATAAAACATAAAATATATCATGTCATTATACGCCATGCGCGGATAATTGGCAAGAAAAAACTGACGTTCCGCAGTTTCGCGGAACGTCACAGCATGTCAAAAAAGCCTCGCAGAGTTTCGCGTCCGCAGACGCGAAAGCAGTATTATACGTTTTCTGCCGCGACATGTGCGTGGCAGAAAACACTCTGCGCGGAGTGAGCGTCGAATTGTCCGCTGTCAGCGGACAACAGAGGCGCAGAACGCAGCGAATCTTTCTCGAAAAAGTGGCAATGCCACTTTTTCGACAGTCACTGACGTTCCGCAGTTTCCCGGAAAACCACGGAACGTCAGTGGGAAAGCCTCAGACCCCGGCGACGACGAAAAGCGTGTCCGCGCCGCGCTGTGCGCCGATGAACGCCGTGCCGCCGAGATAGCAGAGGGAGACGAAATCAAAGGATGTGCTGCCGTAGGGCGAGGCGTACCAGCTTTGATTTTCGGGCTGGGCGCTGAGAAACGGGGAGTATTTGCCCGTCTCCGGGTCATAGCGCCCGAAGGTGAACGCAGTGTTCATGACGATGCTGCCGTCCTGCGTGCGGCATCCGCCCGCGGTGAGCGACGCGGCGTTATCCCCATACGCCGGGTAAAGTACCGGCGTGCCGTCCCACTCTATTGCTTCCGCCGCGGCGGCGCTGTCCTTGGCCGGGTCGAGAAAGCCGAGCGTGGAGACGATGGAGGAGAGCGACTGCGCAATGTCCGGCGGCGCGGCCGCGGCAATATGTCCGTACAGCCTCTCGCCGTACACCCCGGCACTGCCGGAGCATATCGGGTACACGCGGTAATCCGCAGTGCTCAGCGTGTGCAGCACCTCCCCCGTGGCGGCGTCGAGCGTGAGAATGAGCCTGTCCGAAAAATAGTACCCGGAGAAGTACTGATACGGCATCCTGTCCGCGTCCATGATTCCGCCCTCGATGAAAAGCTTCCCGCCCTCCGCTGCCCAGATGCGCCCCGCTGCATCGGCGGGCAGGGTGAGCTCCATGCTGTCCAGCACCTCGCCACCGGCGGAAAAGCGCGTCAGGCGGTAGCGCCCGGCGTAGCCGGGATTTTCATGATCGGCGAAGCTGTCCGCCCCTGTCACGGCGCGGTAGGCGCGCGGCGGCTCCCCCGTCAGGACGAGGAAATTTCCATCCGGCGTCGCCGTCATGCCGCACAGCCATTCCGCGCTTTTATCCGCCGCCTCCGCGCCGCGCATGATGACGCGCCGCTCCGTTATGCTTATCTCTCCGCCGTCGTTTGTAAAGCGCGCCCACACAAGGGCGTAATCGCGCCTGTCCGTGTCGCCCGCGATGAGCGCATCCCCGATAACGGCGGCGTCATCCGCCGTGTGGCCCGCGTCCATCACGGGAAGCGCGTATATCCGCGACGCGGGCACGGTCTCCGCCTCCGCGGCAATGCCGTCCTCGCCGCGCGTGTCCGGCGCGAGCTCAAGCGCCGCCTCCGGCATGGGGCCGGGATCATAGCTGAGCTTCGGGAAAGCAAGGTCGTCCGCCGCGCTTTCCGCGCCGCAGGCGGCAAGCAGCAGCGCCGCTGAGGCGAGTATCATCACAAGCCGTCTTTTCATATCGTCACCCCTTTGCCGGTATGATGGGAACGTACCCCGCAGGGGCCGGTGGCAGAAGCCCTTCGTGTACGTCCGTGAACACGTGTATCTCAAGCTCTGCCGCGATCTTCTCCAGCACGTCGAAGCCGTACATCGTGCTGTAGATAAGCACCGCATAGCCGTTTTCTGCGTCGAATATCATGATATAATTCGCGCTCTCCGCACCGGGGGAGGCGTATTCCGTTCCGCTGTAGTCCGCGGAGATCTCCGTTAATGTGAGGTTATCGCGCGTCTCCGTGCGCACTATCTCGGCATTGCCAACAAAGGCGAAGCCCGCGCCCGGCGTGGGATAGAGGACCTCCGCCCGGTACGGGATGCGCGGGTCCTCCGCATCGCCGGTGCCGTCCTTGTATATCGCGCCCGCCCATTCACAGCCGGGGGCGCAGGGCGTGCTGCATGACGGCCCCTCCGGCAGCCAGTTTGCCTTTATCCCGGCATTGCGGCTGTACTCAAGCCCGTCGAAGTCGAAGGTCAGCCCAACATCCTTCACGGTCGTAACTACGCCGCCCGATACGCGGTCAACATCGCCGCCAATGCTGCGCGCGTGCAGCCCGATATATGCCGACACCGCGTAAGCCGCCGCGCCCAGCAGCGCCGCGATAACTGCCGCGATGAGCGCCGTGCGCAGGGCGCGCCGCCATGCCGGGGTACGGGAGGACCTACGTGCGGCGGGGGAATACATATAGTCAAGCGCCTCCTCCACAAAGCGCGCATCCGCGCCGCCGATGGCGAAGAGGATATCGGTTTTCATATCAGCCCCTCCTTTTCCAGATGCTTTTTCAGCTTATTCCGCGTGCGGTGCAGCGTCGTTTTCACCTTGCTCTCCGTAAATCCGCCGCGCGCGGCGATATCCGCAACAGAGCAGAGCAGCCAGTACCGGCACATGAATATGCGCCGCTCCTCCGCGCCGAGCGCCGCGAGGAAGCGGTCGATCTCCTCAACAAGGCGGGAGCAGGCATACGCGTCCTCCACCGAGAAGCCGGCGGGCACGGCGTCGCCAAGCTCGTCCAGCGCGAGAGGAACCTCGCCCGCGCCGCGCCGCCGCGTGCGCCCGTCACGGTACCGGCGCAGGCTGATATTGCGCGCCGTTCCCGCGGCATAGGCGCGCAGACGCGCGGGTCGATTCGGCGGCATCGCGTTCCACAGCGCGAGATAAGTGTCGTTGACGCACTCCTCCGCGTCCTCGCGGCTGGAAACGATGCCCTGCGACAGCGTGCGCAGCAGCGCGCCGTATTTATCGTCCGTGGCGGACACGGCGGCTTCGTCGCGCTGCCAGTACAGCTCTATTATTCTTTCGTCGTCCATGGCGGCGGCCCCCTTTCATATATATATAGTTGCGTTTTCGGGCGCGGAGGTTACAGCCGTTCCGGCGCACTTGACAGAAAAACGGCTTTCATGTATACTATACATATAGTATAATTAATATAATAGTATAATAATTATATGATTTTTGCGGCTGAGTGCCCCATGCGGGCGGCGCAGCCACTAATGGTTTAAAGGAGAGTAATTGATTTAAATGTTTTCCAATGGCAGATCTGACGCAGCAAAACTCAGTGATAACGGATTCCTTTCGGGGCCGGTGGTCCCGGAGCTGCTGAGGTTTTCCGTGCCGATACTGCTGTCGCTGTTCCTTCAGGCGTTTTACGGCGCGTTTGACACGTGGGCGGTCGGGCGCTTCAGCGGCGCGGCCGACGTATCGGCCGTTTCAACCGGCAGTCAGGCCATATTGATAGTGACGGGGCTTATCACCGGGCTTTCAATGGGCACGACGGTGCAGCTCGCGCTGAAAATGGGCGAGAAGGACGATGCCGGCGCGGCGCGCGCCGTGATGACGAGCGTGTATATCTTCACCGGCCTCGGCATTCTTATCACCGTGGCGACTGTCGCGGCGGCGCGGCCGCTGGCCGTGCTGATGAACGCGCCGGAGGAAGCGCTGGAGCATACCGTGGCCTACATCCGCATATGCGGCGCGGGCGGGATATTCATCGCGGCCTATAATCTTATCAGCGCCATATTCCGCGGCATGGGCAATTCGCGCGCGCCGCTCACCTTTGTGGCGATAGCGAGCGCCGTGAACGTCGTGGGCGACGTCGTGCTGATAGACAGACTCGACATGGGCGCGGCCGGTGCCGCCATCGCCACGACGTTTGCGCAGGCCGTCAGCGTGGTGCTGTCGCTGGTGTTCATCAAAAAGCACGGCCTGCCCTTCCCGCTGACGAAGGACAGCTTCCGCCCGCACGCGAAAACGGCGGGGCGCGTCGTCGCGCTGGGCGCGCCGATAGCGCTGCAAAGCATGTGCAACGAGTTTTCATACATGGCGGTGCTGGGCTTTGTCAACGCGCTGGGGCTGACGATCTCCGCGGGCGTGGGCATCGCGGCAAAGCTGTCGATGTTCATGCTGCTGACGCCGACAGCGTATATGCAGGCGCTGTCCACCTTCGTGGCGCAGAACATCGGCGCGCGCCAGCTTGAGCGCGCCCGCCGCGCCATGTGGGACGGGATGCTGACCGCCGCGGCGCTCGGCGCTGGGATGTCGCTCATCGGCTTTTTCGGCGGCGGCGTGATGACCTCATTTTTCATAGACGACGCGGCGGTCATAGATGTTTCGGCGGAATTCCTGCGAGCAAGCTCCATTGAAAGCTTCGTCCTCTCGCTGGCGTACTGCTTCGTGGGGTACTTCAACGGGATAGAGAGGACGCGCTTCGTCATGGTGCAGGGGATATGCGCGGTGCTGCTCGTGCGCATTCCCGTGGCGTGGTATATGAGCACGCGCGCAAACCCTGTGGTGTTCAACATCGGCCTTTCGGAGACGCTTGCGGCGGCGTTCATGCTGCTGGGGTGCATTATATATTACGCGGCATACCGCGCGCGGCAGGGTGACGCCGCAATCATGGAAGCGCCCGAGGCCGAATACATATAGTTATAAGGGTAAGGAGAAGAGCGAAAATGAATATGCGCTTTGTCGATCTCCACTGCGACACGCTTTTGGAGATGTATTCAAAAAACAGAGATCTGGCGGAGCTGGACGGGCACATCGACCTTGCCGCGCTGCGGCAGGGCGGGGCGCTGATGCAGTGCTTCGCGGCCTTCCTGCCGACGTATGACTGCGCGCAGCGCCACGGCGTAACGCTGCCGCCGTATGAGCTTTTCCATGCCATGGCCGATGTGTTTGACAGGCAGATGGAAAAGTACAAGGATGAGATCGCCCCGGCGCGCTGCTATGCCGACGTGCAGAAGAACGCCGCCGGGGGGAAGATATCCGCCATGCTGACGGTGGAGGACGCCGTGCTGCTGGATGGGAAGATAGAGCGCGTGGATGAGATGTACGCGCGCGGCGTGCGCATGACGGCGCTGACGTGGAACTATGAAAACTCCCTCGGCTTCCCCAACTCGCCGGATGGCGCGCTGCACGCGAAGGGGCTGAAGCCCTTCGGCATTGCGGCGGTGGAGCGCATGAACGAGCTTGGCATGATAGTTGACGTGTCGCATCTGTCCGAGGGCGGCTTCTGGGATGTCAGCCGGTACAGTAAAAGGCCCTTTGCCGCGTCGCACTCCTGCGCGCGGGCGCTGTGCGATCACAGCCGCAACCTTACCGACGCGCAGCTCAAGGCGCTGGGCGACGCGGGCGGCGTGTGCGGCGTGAACTTCTACTCCGCCTTTCTCAACGGGCGCGAGGACTATACGCCCAACGCGGACATCGTCCGGCACATGCAGTATATAAAGGATAAGGCCGGCATTGCCGCCGTTGCGCTGGGGTCCGACTTCGACGGGATAGACTGCGCTCTGGAAATGGGCGGCTACGCGGGGATGCCGTCGCTTGCGGAGGCGATGAGCGGCGCGTTCACCGACGACGAGATCGACCTGATATGCGGCAAAAATGCCCTGCGCCTCCTGCGCGACGCCGTGGGATGACAATAAAAAACGGCAAGAGAGATCCTCCCGAGGCTTCGGGAGGATCTCTCTTATTTTTGCGCCTGCTTACGCCGCTTTTTCGGCGGAAGCGGGCGTGACGTCTGTCAGGTCGTACAGCGCGGTCTCGCCGCCGGTGAAGCGGTAGTACGCCGCCAGCGCGCAGTAGCCCTGCGCCGTGGCAAGCGCGTCGCGTTTGCCGCCGGAGGTGTGGCTGAAGCCGCCGCCGTCAACATAGAAGCTGCACAGCGAGTCGAGCACGCTCAGGCCGTTTTTCACAAAGCGCGTATCCTGCGCGGGGTCTATGCCGAGCGCCGTCAGCGCGATGATTATCTGCGAGGCGGATTCGCTGTTGAGACTGCCGTAGCTGACGAAGCCGCCCGTCGTGCTCTGCATGGCGGAGAGGGCGTCCACGCCGCGGTCAACGGCCTTCTTCACGTTCCGCTCAAGCTCAGTACCGGGCTTCTCCGCATAATAGCCTGCCAGCGCCTGAAGCGTCATGGCGGTCATGTCGGGCTCCGCCGTGTCGCCGGAGTAGGCCCAGCCGCCGTCGTCAAGCTGTGCGTCGAGAAGGTACTCTATCAGCGCTTCGCGCGATACGGGGCGCTTCACGCTGCCGGCGGCCTCGGGAAACTCATACTCGCGGCAGTCCAGCGCAAGAAGCGCGTATATCACGCCGCTGAGACCCTGCTTTTCAATATAATCCATATCGTCCAGCGCGGCTGTGAGGTCGTGCCCGGCGAAGTCGGACGCGTCCACGCCGATGGCGGACAGGGCGAGAATGAGGCGGGAGTTATCCGTGGACTTACCGGAGCTGAGGCGGCCGCGCTTGTCGGTGTGGGTGGAGACATAGTCCTCGACGGCCTTGAGGTATTCCTCGGGCACATCGCGCCCGCTGCGCGCCAGACCGAAGATCAGCCACTCGCTTCCGAAGGAAGAGAGCGTATCGTCCTCGTCGTCCAGAATATAGTCGCCGGTGGTGGTGTAGATATCCAGCGCCTTCTGCCGCGCCTTGATGAGCTTGGCATAAGCGCGCTCCGCCTCGAAGAGCGTGTTGCGGTTGGTGACGCGGCCCTTGTCGGCGAGACTGAGCGCGTCATACGCCGCGCGCGCCGCGGCGAGCTTATCTCCGCTTGCGGCGGTGACGGGGCCGATGGCGTCGATGAGCTTTATCACGTCCTCAACGGTCGCGGTCTTTGCCATGCCGGAGATCTTCGTGTAATCGTCAGTATAGAAGAAGGAGATGTTCGCGTTGTCCGTGATGTAATAGCCCGTCATGACGACGTTGGGGATGCTGCCGTTGACGGAGTACATCCAGCCGGAGTATTCGCCCCTGTCCTTATTGCTGAGCGTCGTGCCGTCGGGCCGCGTGACGCCGGTGACGAAGCTGCCGCCGGATGCGCTGTAGCCGTTTTCGGCAAGCGCGCGGGAGAACACGTCGTACACCGTCGTGCCGTCGGCAAGGTCGCTGTATTTCGTGCTGAACCACACGCTGCCGTTATCGCTGAGCGTGAAGCTGGCGCGCAGACCCTTGTCAACGGGCTTGTCAGAGCTGGGCGCGGTGCCGGTGACGGTCAGGGTGACGGATACGGGCTGCTTATAGAGAAGCTTGAACTTTTCATTGTTGGGGTACTGCTCGGCATACTTGCCGTATACCTCGCTGGAGAGCCAGCTCGTCACGGTGACGGTCTTGTGCTCCTTATCGCGCGTGACAAGAAGGTTTTCATGGCTTATGACCTTGGCGTTGCTGGACTTGAAGGTGCGCCACTGTTCCGTGGCCTCCCAGCCGTCCATCGCCACGGGCACTATGCCCTGCCCGGTCATGGAGGTGTAGTCATACGCCCACACGATGGAGTCGCCGTCGCCCTGCGACGCCTCAAGGAAGGGGTGCAGGTCCGTGGTTATATCGCCGGGGTCGGTGTTCGCGTTCTTTATGCCGTCAAAATAGTGCGCCTTGACAAGCGCCATCAGCGCGATCTCCCTGTCGATATCGGAAGAGTCCAGCGGCTGGACGGTGACGGTGATATCGCGCGCGGCGCTGACGCCGGTCGCCTTGTCGGTGATGGTGACAGTCAGCGTCACGTCAACGACCTCTTCGCCCGGCAGGGGGCGGATCACAGACACGCGCGCGGAGTTGTTGACGTCGGGCGGGATGATGACGCGCTCGTTGCTGCTGGAGATGGAGACGGGCTGATACTTGCCGTCCACGCCGAAGTCGGACGGCGTCGGAAAGCGGATGTCGTTGACGACGTTGCCGGTATCAAGCGGATCGCCGGTGACGATGTCGCACAGACCGGGGGAGCGCAGCCCCGCGTCCAGCTTCTGCTCCAGCTCGTGCTGGAGGATCTTGTCGGGGTCAGTCTCGCTGCCCTTGACAACGACGGTGAAGGTCTTTTCATAGCTGATGTTGTCCACGCTGTTGCACACGAGCGTGGCCGTGAGAGTGACACTCTTATCAAAGCTTTCGGGGCGTATCGTCACGGCGTAGGGCGCGGAGTGGCGCCATGTCGCGGCCGTGCCGATCTTTATGAGCTTTTCGTCGGACGAGGTCCACGTCACGGTATTCCAGATGTCGAACATCGTATCGTCATAGCCGCCCTCGCCGGGATCTGCGTCCTCCTTCGGCGTATGCTGATACAGCACGATAGAGTCGCTTATCTCCGACGGCACAGGCAGGCGCCCGGCGGCGGTTTTGAGCTCCGCCCGGACCCTGTCGCTGTCCCAGCAGAGAGTGGTGCGCAGACTCTTTTCCACGGATGCGCCCTTGCAGCTGAAAACGAAGGGCACGTCAAAGGAAATGGGGCGGCCGGACATCGCGGGATTGAAGTAGTAGCTTATCTTCCCGTCCGCCGCGATGGAGGCAAAATTGCTGCTGTCATGCGCGGCCTCCTTCACGGAGACCTTTATGCCCGTGAAGTCCTTATCCGCAAGAAGCTTGCCGATGGCGGTGCAGGCGTTCTTATCCGTGTCGTAGTCGGGGGTGAAGCTGCGGGGGAGGCTGTCCACGGCCTCCGTCAGATAGTTCTCCGCCTCCGCGGCCTCGGGGGAATAGATCGTGACGGTATATTTGCGCGTCTCGGTCTCATCGGTGGCCGTGTCTGTCACGGTCACGGTGAGCTTCACAACGGTGCTGCCGGAGGAGGGGAGCTTTGCGACCTCCGCCGTGCCGCCGGTGATATCCATAAGGCTGGAAGAGCTTTCATATTCCGCCGTCCAGCCCGTGCCGGATGCGGGAAGCGTAAACGATCCTGTGCTCTTTACGGGGTCAAGCTCCTTTATCGCGGCGGAAATGGCCGTGAACGCCTTGTTGAAGGTCGTTTCCTCCCACACGGCATAGACGGGGTATGTCTCGCCGTCGTCGTTATCCCAGCTGTCATACTCGCGGTTTATGGAGGTGACAGTTCTTGTGGAGTAAGATGAGGTGCTCCAGCCCACGAAGCGATAGCCCTCGCGGGTGAAGCCGCATTCGGGCAGGTCATAGTCCGTGTCGAAATCGACATAAACGCTGTCCATCGTGCCCTGACCGCCGCGGGCGTTGAAAACAAGGAGGTAGCGCGGATTCCTGTAGTGGGCGTACAGGGTCATATCCTCATTGAAAACGAAGCTGTTTGTCAGCGCCGTGCCGCCCTCGCGCTCTGCAAACCAGCCTTCAAATATCTTGCCGCTGGGCGGAGTGGGCTTGAGGGAATAGTCGTCAAGCGCCAGCGAGGAACCGGCGGGGATGACCTTTTCCCTGACGCCCCACATTCTGCCGCCGTTCGGCTCAAAGGTGACGGTGACGGCCTTTGTCCAGTGCGCGTATATGGTCATGGGGCTGTCGGAGGTGAATTTGAACTGGGCGTCTATTTCCGTGCCGCCCGCGGCCTCGGTGAACCAGCCGTCAAAGATGTAGCCGGTGCGCGTGGGGTCGGGGAGCCTGCTGTAGTTCGTCTTGCCCGTCGCTTCATCGTAAATATAGTTATAATTCTCGCCGACGACGCAGGTGCGCGTGTTTAAGCGCCCCTCCGTTTCATAGTTGAGGTCAACGGTCAGCGTCAGGCGGTTCCCGGTCCAGACGGCGTAAAGGGTCACGCTGCCGCCCTCCTGCGCGCACAGGCCGCTCACCTGCTGCCCGGCGGTATACTGTGCGGAGCTAGCGCCGCTTGACAGCGCCCAGCCCGTGAAGGTGTAGCCGTCGCGGGTGAAGCCGCACTCCGGCAGGGTGAGCTGCTGCTCATATGTAAGCGTGCAGTCGCCCATCGCAGGGCCGACGCCGCCGTTCGCCGCAAAGCTGACGGTATACGTGATGGGCGTCCACTGTGCCTGACAGGTCATATCGCCCGTCACGGGCACGGCCGGGTCAAAGGGCGCGCCATTGCATGTCCAGCCGGAGAATATATATCCCGTGCGCGTGGGGTCCGCAGGCATCGCGGAAGCGCCGAGGGGCTGCCCCTGAATGACGTTCACACTGCCGCAGCCGTCAAAGCTGACGACAAAGGCGTCCGCCCAGACGGCGTAGAGCGCCAGCGGCTGCTCAGGCTTGTCTATGGTCTGGCCGTCGGTGTACACGACCTCGCCGCCGGGCGTGGCGGACCAGCCGAGGAACACGCCGTGATCCTTCGCAAAGCTGTTCAGGCGCAGCGCCGCCGGGCCGAAAAAGCCCTGAGTTTCGGTGGCGTCCGTACCGTCGTTGGCATGGAAGGTGACGGTGACAGGCTCAGTCGCGGAGAAGTTCCATACATAGGCGCAGTCGTCGTTCTTGTTGCCGGAGCTGTCCTTTTTGTAGGTGAAGGTCAGCACGTCTCCGTTGTGCATTTCAAGCTGAAGGCTGCCGCCGTTGACGCCGCTTGTTTTGACAAGCTGAGTGCCGTTGTGCGAAATGGTGAAGAAGTCGTAACTCTCCTCAGAGGAGACGGCATACTCAAACGAAAGATACGTATCCGCGGTAAAGGTCAGCGTGAGGGTGCTGCGGGCATTCGATTTTCCCGCGATGCCGGAGGCGAGCCGCCCGTTGAGCGTTCCCCACTTGGTCGTTCCGGCACCGATATTATAGTCCGCAGGGATGCCGTTGAGCAGAGAGGCGTCAAACGCGCCGAGCGCCGCATACACGGCGATGAGTTCATACTCCGGAAGAAGCTCATCCTCCTCCGGCTCTTCCTCCACGGACTCATCCTCTTCGGCGTCTTTATTGCCGCCGGGTTCATCCGCACCGGCCTCGCCGCCCGGCACGGGCGACGCGGAGGGGGAAGGGGCGGGCGCTTCGGATGGCTGCGCAGGCTCCGTCGAAGGCTGAGCGGGTTCGGCAGACGGTTGTGCGGGCTCTGCCGACGGCTGTGCAGGTTCAACCGAGGGCTGCACCGGCTCGACCGCCGCAGCGGGCGCGCCGCCGGAAGCCCCGTCATCGGCGAAGGCCGCCGCCGGGAACAGGCCCAGCAGCATTATCAGCGCCAGAACGAACGATAAAGTACGCTTTTTCATAGATTCTCTCCCGAAGCATATTTCATCCGCCGCGAAAAGAAAAGCGCCTTCTCCATTCGGGTAAAGCGCCGCATAACAAACCGGACCCGGGTTTCCCCGCGTCAAAAACAAACCCGGGTTTCCCCGCGTTTGCGTTACCAGCCTTATCCTCCTCGGGACGGATGATAAACGGCCTGCGCGGCAAGTCTTCTGACTCACGGGTCATCCGCAGGCAGGCCTTCCCGGGAAATATCCCAGTGGCGTGTTCTGCCCTTGTCGCCGTATACAGCAGCGGGACTGCTCCGGATTCACACCGGATTCCTTGTTAGGCTTCGTACATTGTACGCCGCACCGCACAGGTCATTAAATTTTATCCGATTATACCACACGCGCCCCACGTGCGCAACGCCAGCGCACGAAAAAAGCCCGCCGCGGCAGCGAAACTGTACAATTTTCAGTTTTTGTATACATTTCCAACAAAACAGTTGTAATAACGCCGGGTTTGCTGTAAAATTATCAATACAATGCAAATAAATTTTTGTGGAGGCGTACAATGAGCAAGAACGTTATATTCTGCTTTTCCGGCAGCGGCAACTGCCTGGATATAGCGAAGAACATCGCAAAAGAGCTTAAGGACACGGACATAGTCATGATGCGCGGGGAACCGGCAGTGAAGGACGTGACGGACGCGCGCCGCGTCGGCTTTGTGTTCCCGTGCTACGGCGGCGGCCTGCCCGGCGATGTGGAGAAGTATGTGAAGATGCTGAAAATAAGCCCGAACGCCTATACCTTCGGCGTTTGCAGCTATGCCGGGTATCTCGGCACGGGGCTTTACAAGATAGACAGCATCGTGCATCTGGACTACTGGACGGGCATATCCCATCAGTGCTCGTGCATATGGCTGTTCCCGCACTTCCTCATGCTGCCGCCGGTGACGCCGTCCATGGCGCAGGCGCGTGCGGAAAGGCTTGCGAAGAAGGCCGCCGGGGAGATACTCTCCGCCCGCCGCAGTGACAGACGCCCGCCCAACAACCCCATCAACGACGTCGAGAGCAAGGGCTGGCCGAAGATATCCGCCCTCAAGGCGGCGAAGATGCGCGTCAACGAAAGCTGCATAGGCTGCGGCCAGTGCGCGTCCCTCTGCCCGCGCGGGAATATCCGCGTTGAAAACGGCCGCGCCGTCATCGGCGGCAACTGTATGCAGTGCCTGAGCTGTCTGCAATACTGCCCGAAGAAGGCGATAGACCTCGGCGGGATAAGCGTCCGCCGCGCCCGCTATCACAACCCCAACGTCAGCGCGAAGGAGCTGAGCGAGAAGGTCATCCATATCGACTGATATCCCTCTGCGTTTTCACCAAATGCCCGCCTGTCCGGCGGGCATTTTTTTGCGTTCTATTTACTTGTCCGGCGGGCATTTCGTATGCTATGATATAATAAGAAAGATATAGGGCCGCGCGGCAAAAAGGATCATCCAAAAGGCCCTGTATGTTTTTTCAACAAAATATCTGTAAGTTTTTTAACAAGCCGGAGAAAGGAAAGAGTATGGACGCATCGAACGTTATATCGCTCCTGGGGGGCGTCGCGCTTTTCCTGTTTGGAATGACGCTGATGGGCGAGGGGCTGAAGAAGGTCGCCGGAAGCAGTCTTGAGCTTATTCTTTTCCGCCTGTCCAGCACGCCGCTCAAGGGGCTTCTGCTCGGCGCGGGCGTCACGGGCGTCATTCAGTCCTCCGCGGCGACGTCGGTGATGGTCGTGGGCTTTGTCAACTCCGGCATGATGAAGTTCAAACAGGCCATTTCCGTCATCCTCGGCGCACTCATCGGCACGAGCGTCACGGGCTGGATAATCTGCCTTTCAAGTCTGGAGGGCAGCGGCGGCTGGGCGGCGCTTTTTTCCACGGCGACGATATCCGCCATCGTCGCGGTGATAGGCGTGGTGCTGCGCATGTTCTGCAAGGACCCGACGAAGCGCCACACGGGGGATATCCTGCTGGGCTTTGCCGTTTTGATGTTCGGGATGCAGTCCATGAGCGGCGCTGTCGCCCCGCTGCGGCAGAGCAAGACCTTTATCGACATACTCACGACGTTTTCAAACCCCGCCCTCGGCATCCTCGCGGGCGCGGCGTTCACGGCCGTGCTGCAAAGCGCCTCCGCCGCCGTCGGCATACTACAGGCGCTGTCGGCCACGGGCGCGGTCACGTTCGCCGCGGCCTTCCCGATAATCCTCGGCATTGCCGTGGGCGCGGCGGTGCCGGTGCTGCTGTCCGCGCTGGGTGCGCGCGTCAACGGGCGGCGCACGGCGGTGTCGTACCTCGTGGCGGAGCTTACCGGCGCGGTGTTCTGCGCGCTGGTGTTCTATTCGCTGGACGCGGTGTTTGACTTTCAGATAAAATACGCCGTGATGGACACGGTCAGCGTGGCGCTGCTCAACAGCGTTTTCCGCACGGTGACGGCCTTTGCGCTGCTGCCGTGCATCGACCAGATGGCAAAGCTCATCTGCGCCATCGTCAAGGAAAGCGACGAGGAGCGCAGCGCCAACAAAGAGTTTGACCGCCTGGACGAGCGCTTTCTTGAGCATCCCGCCCTCGCCGTGGAGCAGAGCCGTCTGACCGTGAACTCCATGGCGCAGGCGGCGAAGGAGAACCTTCTCAATGCTGTTGCCCTGCTGGGAGACTATACGGCCGCCGGTTTTGAAAAGGTCGAGCGCACGGAGGAGCTTGTGGATCAGTTTGAGGATAAGCTGGGCACGTACCTTGTCAAGCTGACGGCGCTGGAGCTTACCGAGGAGCAGAGCGAGCGCGTGTCGAAGTACCTGCACGCGCTGAGCGATTTTGAGCGCATAAGCGACCACGCCGTGAACATCTCCGAGGCCGCGCTTGAAAAGTATGAAAAAAAGGTGCGCTTTTCCGAACAGGCGGAGGCGGAGCTTTCCGTGCTGGATGCCGCGATACGCGAGATACTGGGTGTGGCGGTGGAGTCATTCATAAATGACAACATAAACGAGGCCTACCGGGTCGAGCCGCTGGAGGAGCGCATAGACGTCCTGTGCGACGAGATGAAGCTGCGCCATATCGACAGACTCCAGCGGGGCGAATGCTCGCTTGCGCACGGCTTTGTTTTCAACGACCTGCTGACGAACTTCGAGCGCGTGGCCGACCACTGCTCCAACATTGCGATAGCGCTGATAGAGCTGCACGCGCACGAGTATGACACGCACAGCTACGTCATAAACCTCAAGGAGCTGCACTCCCACGATTTCGACACTCTATACGCGGAATACAGCGAGAAGTACAGAATATAGATACATATAAATAAAATATAAAAATATTAAATACCGGATATGGAAATCTATTTTTTCTATATCCGGTACATGATTTCGTAATAATTATAAGTTAATATTATAAGAAAAAGCCACTGGGAGAGGAGAAGCATATATGAAGCATCCGGCGCTTACAAGGGTGTTGTCGGCTGCGCTTGCGATAATGTGCGTCATAATGCTGGCCGCTGGGGCCGTCGGACTCGGCAAGGCGGAAAGTCAATATGACGACGACACGGCGGATTATGAAAAGCTCACCGGCAGGGTGACGCTTTACAAAGAGCTTGACGAGAAGCTCAAAAACGGCACGACCTACAAGGAAGACAGCGAGCGCCTTGACGCGGCGCAGAAGCAGCACGACAAGGACGCGGCCGAGTACCGCATGGAACTGGCCGAGCGCACGGCGACAAAGGGCGGCCTTAAAATGGGCGAGGACGCGCTGGCACAGGCGCAGGCGATGATAGGCCCGGCGTCGCAGATGTTCCAGACGGCGCAGGCGCAGTTTCAGGCCGAGGAGGCCAAGTACAGCCAGATACTGAGCGCGGCGGACCAGCTCATCGCGGGGGCGTATGAGGTCGTGGCGCGCCTCGCCCCGCCGGTGGAGCCTGTGAAGCCGGAGGAGCCCGAAAAGCCGGAGGAGCCGCAGTACATAGACACGACCGGCCTTGAGGGCGAGGAGCTTGAAAAGGCGCAGGCGCTGAATCAGGAGCTTCAAGCCGGGTATGAGCAGCAGCTTGCCGCCTATGAGGCGGAGTATCAGGCGTATCAGGATGCGCTTGCGGCGTATGAGAGCGAGTACGCGGCCTATCTTGCCGAAAAGGAGGCGTATGACGCCGCGGCGGGAGAGGCGCTGAACGCGGGCAACGAGCTTCTGCGTGCGGCGGGGCTGCCCATCGTGTCGTCGCCGGAGCAGGCGCTGGCCCTGCTGAACGAGCTTATCGGCATGGCGCAGGATCGGATAAATGACGCGCGCACCACGCTGGACGATGCGCGCCGCCAGCTTGCCGAGGCGGGGGAGCAGCTTGCCGCGGCACAGCAGATGATACAAAGCAGCTATGCGCAGATGTGGGCCAAGCAGAGCGAACTGGACGGGCAGAACGAGAGCCTTGCCAGCCGCCGCGACAGCCTTCTCGGCGAGGCGCTGCGCCTCGCGGCGGAGAAGAACGCCGCCGACGAGAAGAAGGAGAACGAGCGCCGCTTCAGCTCCACCCGCGCCCTGCTGAAGGGCTATGACGGCGTGAAGGCGAAGCTCGACGCGGGCGGCGTCCTGCCGGACAGCGCGGAGGAATATGCCGCTGAATACCATGAGGAATATAACCGCCTGCACACTGTGCGGCGCGTGATGTGCCTGCTTGAGGTCATCGGCGGCGTGCTTGGCTTCCTGTGCATCCCGGCGGCGTATGAAAAGAGCAAGAGCCGCTTTCTTCTCATTGCCCCGGTGTGCGCAAGCTTTGCCTGCGCCGCGGCGGCGGAGACGGCCGGCGCTGTCAACGGTCTGGGGCAGAGCTACGCGGCGATCCCAGTGATGATATTCGCCGCACTCTACGTCCTCGCCGCCGCACCGCGGATAAAAAGCCGCGCACAGGCGTGATGGCGTGATATCGGATAATAAGCTTTGCATAAAATGAATACAAAAAGAGCATTGGGAACGGGAGGTTCCCAATGCTCTTTTCAGCTTGTCAAAAAAGTCTTGCGAGACTTTTTTGACCGCGCTTATCCGCCGAGTATTTTGAAAGCATTCAAAATACTGCTTCGCCCGAAAGCCTTGATGTATCAAGCCTTTCTGCGGCGGTTTATCTGATTTGAGGCGGGCCTTGCCCCCTCAAGCTCCCCCGCTGCTCTGTTCCATTACCTTGCAGCATGGATTCTTTGACAGTCTCAAAAGAGCATTGGGAACGGGAGGTTCCCAATGCTCTTTTTTAATAAAGCTCTATATTACTCTGCCTTGGGGCCGGCGTTGGTGATGTTCGCGGGCATGTCGGGGTACTTCTTCGCAAAATTCTCCTGGAACTTCTTTGCCAGCGCCTTTGCGGAGGCCTCGTACTTGTCCATGTCGGTCCAGACGTTGCGCGGGTTGAGGATCTCAGCCGGAACGTTGGGGCAGGACTTGGGGATGTTGAGGTTGAAGATGGGGTCAAGCTCATACTCGACGTTGTCCAGCTCACCGGCGAGGGCGGCAGTGACCATTGCGCGGGTGTACTTGAGCTTCATTCTGGGCACGGTGCCGGCAGCGCCGCCGCACCAGCCGGTGTTCACGAGGAACACGTTCGCGCCGGTCTCCTTGAGCTTCTCGCCGAGCATCTGCGCGTACACAGAGGCGTTGAGCGGGAAGAAGGGAGCGCCGAAGAGCGTGGAGAAGGTGGTGACAGGCTCGGTTATGCCGCGCTCGGTCCCGGCCAGCTTGGAGGTGTAGCCGGAGACAAAGTGATACATTGCGCTGTCGTTGTCGAGCT
>OLOV01000272.1_pt1 | contig 46179 bp, 40 predicted proteins | sample 1672931 | NCBI WGS metagenome assembly OLOV01 (sample SAMEA3136738, study PRJEB25190) | human gut metagenome | biome: human gut; feature: human-associated habitat; material: faeces | place: Austria | collected 2013 | reverse complement strand
CCTCGCTTTCTGCCCCTATTGTACCAGCCGCTGCGAAAATGCGCAAGCGTTCGTGGAGGGTCAGTCGTTTTTGTTCGCCGCCACCAACAAAAAGTTCCGCCGGTGCAGTCGCACCGGCGGAACTTTTATTAATATCAGCAGAGTGACACGGGCTGTCCACCCTCTGCGGTATACTCGACAGCAGAAACGACAAGGAGGGCAAGCTCATGGATCGATGTGAGGAAATGCGGGCGCAGTTCGACCGCTTCTGCGATGGGCAGCTGGCGGACTCCGGCACAACACAGATACAGGCCATCAGCAGCTTACAGATGAAGAACATCCGCAAGTATTTTGTGCCGGGGATATACAGCTTCGACATCGTCGGTTTTCTGGATACCACGCTTCTCAAGACCGGCAGGGAGGGGTATCTGTTCACCGTGGACGGCGTGTACTACAAGGAGTTTCTGGAAAAACCGGGACACTTCCGCTACAACGATGTGGCAAAGACCGAGATCATCCTGCCGAAGCCCAAGGACAACGAAAGCACACTGGAGATCAGATTCCAAAATGGCCGCTGGGTGCGTCTGGTTGGTTACTCGCTGTACAAGACCGGCGCGAAGCAGCTGCTGGACGGTCTGTGCGAGATTGCGGCGCGATACCCCGACGAGGACGATGAGGACGAGGCGTAGGCACCATATACCATTTTATGGAAAACGCCATATCCGCAGCGGTGCAGCGCGCAGAATTTGGTAAAATCTGCTGACACAATGCGTATTTCGTGGTATACTGTGGTCGAATAAAAACGTTACTCGTCGAAGGTCAGAAATTTGTACGGCGGCACGTCCAATGCGGCGGCCACGTCGAACAGCGTGTCCAGCGACACCGCCTTGTTGACATTGGGCGCCTCCACATGGCCGATGAACGCCGGACTCAGCTCCAGCTTCTCGGCCAGCTGCTCCTGCGTCAACCCCCGCAGCTTGCGGTAGTAGGCGATCTTCAGCCCGATCTGACGGTATTTGTCCGCATAGATAGTCTTCATGCACATCATCTCCCGCTACTATGGTAACGAAAAGGGACAATAATTGACATGAGCCAACGGACATAGTATTATATTTAGTGGATATAAATATGTGTTTGACGGTGCATGAGAAACGGAGGAAATATGGAACAGCGATCCGAGCTGAAATCGGCGCGTCTGTTGGAGATATACACCCGCTTGGAGCAGGGACGCACCCTGAAAAAAGCGGATCTGGCGCAGGAATTTCACGTCACGCAGCGGAGCATTCAGCGTGACGTGGAGGACTTGCGCTGTTTTCTCGCCGAGCGCCACCTGGAGCGGGAGGTCATCTACGACGGCAAGCAGCGGGGCTACCGCATGGTGTCCGGCAACCCGCGGGGACTGACCAACAGCGAGATTTTAGCGGTGTGCAAGATTTTGCTGGAGAGCCGCTCCCTGCCCGCCAAGGATATGGGCGGCATACTGGACAAGCTCATCGACTGTGCCGTGCCGCAGGAGAGCCAGAAGGCCGTGCAGGAGCTGGTGGCCAACGAGAAGCTGCACTACATCCCGCCCCACCACGGGCAGAGTGTGCTGGGCAGCCTGTGGGAGCTGGGGCAGGCCATCCGCAATCAGCAGGTCATTGAGATCGGGTACGAACGCATGAAAGAACCCAAGCTGGTGCAGCGCCGGGTACAGCCGGTGGGCATCATGTTCTCGGAGTATTACTTCTATCTGACGGCATTTTTGGAGGACAAGTCCGACTTCGACAACCCCGACGACCTGTTTCCCACCATCTACCGCATTGACCGCATCCGGTCGGTGAAGGTGCTGAACGAGCATTTCCGTGTGCCGTATGCCAAACGGTTCGAGGAGGGCGAGTTCCGTAAGCGCGTCCAATTTATGTACGGCGGGCGGCTGGAGCATATCCGCTTCCGCTACACCGGCCCGTCGCTGGAGGCGGTGCTGGACAGGCTCCCCACGGCGCAGGTGCTGTCGCAGGACGAAACCAGCTGGCTCATCTCCGCCGAGGTCTTCGGCAAGGGGATCGATATGTGGCTGAGAAGCCAGGGGGAGTGGGTGACAACAGAAAGGGAGAGTACAAAATGAAGCATCCTTTGGAAAAGAAACGGACATCGATTAATGCAAATTGCGCTGCTTTTATCCAAGAAGCAAAAAAAGTACAGTCAGAAGTTGACCAGATTGGAAAAGAATATGGGCGTGTTGTAAATATTTCCTCTGCACCCGCAGTAATCATCGATGATATTGACAAGCAGTTTTCTGCTGCGGTAAGACTAAACAAAAAGGACATCACATTTCTGTTTATCGCGACCGCGCTTCAACTTGCGCGTCAATATTTGTTGACCCCACTGACCGAGAGGTTAAATGATCAAGATGCCGCGGATGCCGCAAAAGGCGGCGAAAAAGAACATTCCAATCGGCATCATCGCTGGTATAACCCACCTTTGGAAGAAATTATTACGAATCCAGTGCCATTCGACGCAAATATTGGCGCGAATGGTGCATTAAAGGACTTTGGGTTCTTGGGACACCGAGGCGCGACGCCAGGGCACGACCCCCTTTTGGGTTTTGTATTTGGTACGGCAAATATCGCCACCAGTACGCTTACCACATGGAAGATGAACTCGTATCACATAAAGACTGGCTTGGTAAATGGCAGAGGTGGACCGAGGGCAGTGGATGTGTTCTCCAACCGGGCCAGCACTGCAACACTACTAAACAAGACATTTAATGAAAAACTTTTCAACAATGGTATGGACGGCAAGGTTATCGTTGGCACGTCCATTCTCAAGGAGATGCAACACCTGAAGTCGGATGTGTACTCTAAAAATAGTTTACCTCTACCGGTAATTTCCGCCATCGACCCCAAATTTGCGGGAGAATTGGCAAAACGCGGACTGGATATGGCAAAGGTGCTGGATGTTGGCAAGCAATTTGCCATGGCGCGAAGTATTGACGTCCTTATCGCAATTATCCACGGGATGCTTTGTACTGAAGATGAAAAGCAAACGCCAGGCCTATATGAGGTACGCACGAGACGAATCCTTGTCTGGTCAAACCTGATTGCCAGCACCAGCAATGCCGCATTCTGTGGAATTGCGACATACGCAGGTGCGGACATGGAGCGCTTCTTTGATTGGGGCGGTTATTTGAACACTATTCACAGGGTCGCATTTGACGCAAAAAAGATTTCGGAAATAAAAAAAGACTTTCTCAAGAACGCACTTTATGACAGAATTACAGGCGATGAATATGACTTTATGAAGGAGGAAAATCACTAAAATGAAAAAGGAAACAGAGTACAGACGGGGTGCAGAGGATACGATGCAAGCATATGTAGCTTTCGGGAAAAAACAGGAAGCCGCTATCCAGCACGCCAGCGAACAAATTGGTACTGTTAGCGCGACCGTATCGCAGATACAGAATGATGTCAATGGCATTATTGATTATGCTATTGATAGCGAAAAGCGCGGGAAACTGGGGCTTTCCGCGCAGCGGAGCATTACTGATTTGGAGAAAACGGACGCTGATTATCTTGTGGCAGCCCTCATGCAGTTAGCCAAAGAAGAAGGCGGGAATTTGACCACGCTACAGCAGAAATATATGAGTTCTGTGCAGAGGTGCTTGGGAATTACCGCCCCCCAGCCTGGTATCGTGCTTGAGGGCATTGAAAGCATTGACGATGTACAGGCGCAAAAAATTATTTTACAAACGGTTTTGGAGTTTTGGAGACTCGGTGATAAACCACAGGACTTCAACGAAGCGAGAGAATCCTTTTTAGATTGCTTCCAGCTCAACGGAAAAGCAAAACGTGAAGTTGCTGCTGATGTTGAAAGTATGTTTCAATTTCTTGGCGCAGATGGTGTTGCGTCCCGCTATGCGCCTGCCGCACAGTCGTCAGACAATGATGAGACCGTTTGCGCGGGCCAAGAGTATACCGTCGATGATGACGTACGCATTATAAAAGGCCAACGAAAGATTTATCAAGATGCAGTCGTTCACATGAACGCAAATATTCTTTGTGAAGGTGAACTGTGCTTCAAGAACTGTGAGATACATTATCATGAGTTTGGTGGAGAAGAAGAGATCAAAATCGGGCAGACAGGCAGCTTGTCCATGTATCGCTGTACGGTCGTTTGCCACGGATGCGGAGAGCGTGCATTTATCGATTCCGAAGATGCACAGGAATCGGTTTCCTTTGAAAAATGCCAATTCAATGACTGCGCTTATTTTGTAAAAGGTGGTACAGTGGTATTCGAAGGATGTCGGATGAACACGCCCAGCCATTTGTTTGTAGACTGTTCCGACGGTACAGTTAAGTTCAGTAATTGCGAGATGATAGTTGCTGATCTGACAAACAATGCAACTGATGTAAGTTATCCCGTTGCCATTAAGGGGCGTGAATGCATTCTTTGGGGATGCAGTATCAAGCGTAATGACCCACACAAAGACGGAACTTGCTTAGCCAGAATTATCGATGCGAACAGTCTCAGGGTCGAACGTTGCATGATTGCAAAGCTCTCAGAGAGATTTTCCAGATGTAGTGAAGCCGCGTCCATTGTGGCAAGCAAAGTTGTCGCTACTTGTTATGAATTATCTGACAGTCTTTTCGACTTCGACGGTTCTATTTCGCTTTCTTCATTCAACGGCTCACTTAGAGATTGTCAATTCATCAACTGCAATCACATCATTACCATTGTCCCTGTCTCAAATTCGAATTGCACTGTTTCAAATTGCCAATTTGTTGGCGGAACGGGATGGCTAATAGAAAATAATAGAGGAAATCTTGAGATAGAATCCTGCAATTTCGATAGTTGGAAAACCGACGAAGATCTTGATTACGAATTTGCTGTCGCTTTTGGAATATTCTACACAAGAGAACCCATGATTCTTTTGTGGAACGATGCAAGTCTTGTTGTGCATAATTGTTCATTTGAACGCATATACGCGGTAGGCGCACCAATATTCAAATGTGATTTGTTTGATCCCGAAAACATGTCCGATATACCCATACACATCAGAAGCTGCAGCTTTGTGGATTGCACAACTATGCGTGGCGAAAAAGTGATGAGCTTCTATGCCCTTAACTGCGAAGCACCAAATGATCCGCACAAAAAGATTCCCTGCTTTGATAAGAATTGCCGTGTGATAAAAACTGATAATCACAACTCATACAGTACAACCATGAAAGAAAGTGATGATGCTTTTCCTACAACAATGTTTTTACAGGGTGAAGTCGGCGCGCGGCTGAGTAACTGCAACGTATAGTGTGCCACTGTAAGTTGACCATATCTCTTGATGGTAGCGTTTGCCTAAGGATCATATGCATTTGTGGGAGGAAATATGACATATTGCAGCATAAGAAAGGTATCACCCCCAAAGATCTATGAATATATGCAGCCTTTATACGGGAGCAAAAGTGACAAAAAACACTCTAAAAGGGTATGTAGGTTATGCAAAAAAATTGTGAAGAGACTTAAAAATAACAGCGTTGATAATATTCAAAGTGATTTGCTTTATAAGGCAGCATATTTACATGACATAGGTAAAGCAAATTACGATGGGGATGCACATCCTTATATGTCGGTGGTTTGTATGTATGACAGCTTTGATTGCTCCGGGAAAAAGAGTAGAAAGTATGCAAGGAGGATCAGTCATATCATAATTGCTCATAAAAGTGACTTCTGCCCGCCAAAAGATGTCGCAATAGAAGCCGCAATTTTGCGGATGGCAGACAAGATCGATAAGTATAATAAGTCCAAATATAGATTGAAGAAGGCCCGAAAATCCTACGAAAAGAACCTTGAAAAAATCAGGGAATACTTCCGCGACAACGGTTTGGACGATGAATTTAAGCAAATCGAGACCGCCTGTGAGCATGAGCGTAAAAAAACGAAAAAGCGACAGATAAACGCTACTTAAATTTCTTTTTGTGTTCATAAATGTATAGCGGGGCTCCTTCGCAGCCCCGCTATACATTTATATTGTCGCCTACTCCCCCTCCCCCATCATCCGCCCCACGCAATCCCCCTTTTTCGGCAGATAGCGGATATGCTTCATGCTCTCGATGTAGTGCGCCGGGACGCGCAGCTGCTTGCGCAGGTAGTTCTCGATCAGCTTCGGCATTCCCTGTGCGGCGTACTTCCCCTTGCGCACGTCCTCCGAGATTGCCCACGGCAAGCCGTTCTCCCTGCGCTGTTTGGGCGGCGTATGCTGCCGCAGTAGGGCGTACACGTCCTCCCGGAACGTGAGGACATCCTCAAACGCCAAGCGGCCTCGCTCCACGGCATCCCGCTCCGCGCCCGTCCATGCGCCGGAGGCCAGCCGCAATCCCAAGCCCTTGATGCGCCGGTGCGCCGTGTGCAGCGGCGGCACATCGGACGGCAGCGGGTCGAGCCGGTCGGTGGGATACAGAACGCGCACCTCGAACATACCCTGCACGCCCTCCGGCAGCGTGAGCCGCAGCCCCATGACCTCCGCGTCGCTGTACGGCTCGGTATCGGTCTGGCAGTCCCGCTGCGCCCAGTAGTCCCGCAGCCACGCGCATACCGGCGCGAACCGCTCCTGCGGCACTTGCAGGGACACAACGCTTCCGCCGATCAGCGACCGGCTTCGCAGGTTATGACCGTCCGCCGCCATCGGCGCACCGCATTTGGGGCAGACAAGGTCTGGCAAGTCCCATCCGTCATCCGCGTGGGCATCGAAGCTCAGGTGGTGGCAATTGGGGCAGTGGTAGTGGGGCGGCAGCGGGTTTACCGGCGTCGCACCCAACAGGTGCGCCAGCAGTGAGTCGTTGGTGCAGCCCAGCACCAGCATGTTTTCCCCGCCGAACGCCCGCCGCAGCGCCGCCGTGCAGTGCCACATGGGCAGCAGCGGCCCGCCCCGCGTCAGCCGCTGCTCCTCCAGCAGCCGCCCGTAGACGGGGAACGCCCCCGCGCCGTAATGCTCCTCCGTCAGCCGTAACAGAAAATCCTTCGTCATTGTACGCCCTCCTTGTCCGTTGTGGTAAGAGGCAGTATAGCAGACCGGGTGGACAGGGGCTGTCACAGTACAAAGAAGACTGTGCATTTTGCGCTGCTGGAAACAATAAAAGGCAGCGATAAGAATGCCGCTTCAACCTCTGCGGCAGGCAGCAATATATGGGCGATCTGGTAGAACTGATCTTTCGAGACCGTCTCAGGGTATTTGCGACGGATGGATTCGTAATATTTCATGCTTTCAGTCATGCGGATAACCACCTTGATTTTGATGTTCGGTATCGGTAGGTGTCATCTGCACTGGACTGTGATTTCTCCCCATCTTCTCCCCAACGGGCTTTTTTCTCCCCAAAACCGGATTTCTTTCGAACTCCTTGCTCTGTCTGGGCTTTCGGGATTTTCGACCTTCAAGGGCGGAAAAATGCTGATTCTTCAAGGGTTTGCAAACTCTCGCATTGTCCGTGAGTTTCCGCCGTTTTCCTTCAAAGTCCGGATAGCGACTCTAACTCGAAATCTCGTAGGGCATGAATAATGTCGCCAGGGTTCAAATCCCTGACTCTCCGCCATCCAAAGGAAAAAGCAGCCGCGGGGCTGCTTTTTCCTTTTGGGACAATACCTGTGAAGGTGCCAAAGGCCGCCGGGATTCCGGCGGCCTTTGGGCGTTTGGGGGAGGATGTTGTTGAAATCGGAATGAAATTACCCCTCCGGGTAGAGGATCTGGTGCTTGATGGGCAGCCAATCCTTGATGGCGATGCGCAGGGTCTCGTCCCACAGATCCCATTCGTGGCCCAGGCCCTTGACGACCTCAATTTTGGTTTCATAGCCCCAGCTGCGCAGGTCGGCTTCGGCCTTCTGCGCCCGGTACAGGGCGTGGTCGCAGTCGCCAACGCGGAAGAACATCTTGGGCAGCTCCTTCCCTGCGTCCGCGTTGGCCTTGGCCACGGCGTAGACATCATTGACTGTGCCGCGGATGAAGTCGGGATCCTCAATTTTTTGAGTAATTTCTCCCAGGGGAATCTTGGGCTTTGGAGCATCAAAATCGAATACGCCGTCCTTGGTAGGCACCATGGTGGGAACGCCCGGGCGGGTGGATGCGCCGGACATGCACAGGCAGGCGGCGAATTTGTCAGGATTATTGATGGCGATCTTCATGGCCCCGTGGGAGCCCATGGACAGACCGGCGATAAAGGTATCCTCCCGCTTGTCCGAAATGGGGAACATGGTGCGGCACACCAGAGGCAGCTCCTCGGTGAGGAAGGAATAGTACTTGATGGAGCCGTCCAGAGAGTCGGTGTAGCAGGCGTTGTAGTCGTTGGGCATGATGACGGCGATCTTGTTGTCGTCGGCATAACGGACGATGTTGGTAAAATTCACATAATCGCTGTCATCCCCGCTGCCGCCGTGGAGCAGGTACAGCACCTGGTATTTCATGCCTGGCACATATACATCCGGCCGCCCGTTGTAGGCATCCGTAAAGCTGAACGAGGGCAGGCAGACGGTGATGTTGGTCTGGAATCCCAGCATCTTGGACAGAAAATTCATTTTTACAACAGCCATTTGAAAAACTCCTTTGTGTTTGTTATGGATTTGCGGGCTTGGTTTTGATAAAGTAGCGGACCAGCAGGGTCAGCGCCGTGAGCACGGTGCAGGTCTCCGCAATGGGGGTGGCCCAGACCACGCCGTACATTCCCAGGGAGGTGCGGGTGAGGATCACCATCATCAGCACGTCGATGGTGCCCTTGCGCAGCAGGGAGATGACATAGGGCTGGCGCTTTTCCCCCACGCCCTGGAAGGCGGTGATGGACAGGGAGATCAGTGTGGTGGTGGGGATGGCAAAGCAGATGATGTTCAGGAAATTCGCGCCCAGGGAGACTGCCTCCGGGTCGCTGAGGAACAGGGAAATGATTGCCGCGGGCATCAGCTTGAATACCGTTACGCAGATCAGGCTGAAGGCCGCTCCAACGCCCAGGGCAAAGAAAATGGAATTGCGCATCCGCTTTTCATTGCCGGAGGAATGGTTGTAGGCCACCAGGGGAAGCACACCCTGGCCCAGTCCCTGAGTGATGGAAAAGGCGGTGGAGTTCACCTTCTTGGATACGCCGATGGCGGCCAGCGCCGCACTGCCATAGGGGGACATCAGCTTGGTGGCGGCAATGTTGGAGATGGTGGACATGATGGCCAAGAAGAAGCTGGGCAGGCCGATCACGAAGATCTCCCGCAGCAGCCGCAGGTCCCACATTTCCCGCTGGGGCTTCAGCAAAATATTCGTTCGATCCTTCCGCTTCTGGCCCCGGATGAACAGCAGGAAATAGAGAACGGCGGCCACGTTGGAAAGGCAGGTGGCAATGGCCGCGCCCTCGACACCCAAGCCGAAGCCGAAAATGAACAGCGGATCCAGCACCATGTTCAGCACGCCGCCCAGGGCCACGCCGATGCTGGCCTGGGCGGAATTGCCCTCGCCCCGCACCAGATAGCCCATCACCGGGTTCATTGTGGTGGCAATGCCGCCGATGCATACCGTCCAGGTCAGGTATTGCATGCAGTAGCCCTTGGTATTGGCGTCCGCTCCCACGAAATCCAGCAGGGGAGAGCGGAAGCAGAACACAATCAGGGAAAACAGCGCGGAGATCACCGCTCCCGCCCAGAAGCTCAGGCCGGACACGATGCCCGCCCCTCGGTGGTCCCGGGCGCCCAGCCGCTGGGACAGCAGGCTCCCGCCGCCCACGCCGATCATGCTGGACAGCGCCGTCAGGGCCAGAAAGATGGGCATACAGAGCGTGACGGCCGCCACCTGGTTGTTATCGTTCAGCTTGCCGACGAAGAAGGTGTCGGCAAGGTTATAGATGATGGTAATGGTCTGCCCGATGATGGCGGGCACGGCCAGATGCAGCACCGCCTTTGGAATGGGGGCGGTTTCAAAAAGCTCCGTTGACTTGGTTTTGTCCATCGTTGATCCTCCTGAAATAAGACGTGCGCGCTTTCGTGCACGAACACAAAAATGATTTCTTCTGCCCAATGATAAATCCGATCCCCGTGTTTTGTCAAGCGATAAAACGGATTTTTATGTTTTGTACAAAAATCAGAAGGAAATCTTATGGGAACTAAACAAAGTTGAAAAATGAGATAAATGTTGATTTTATGGCTTTTATACAATATAAAGGGAAGCTTTTGAACGGGCTTGTGCTTTTAATGGCGAATGGGATGATCTGACGGCGCAGCCTGGATGCATGGGCAAACTGCGGAACGTGCACATGCACGTATTCTACAAACAGTAGGGGGAGAAGGCATTAGTGCACCTTGCATAAAACGGTCAATGGAAAACTTGACAGTATCCACAAAAAAGAAATCGTGCTCGAAAAACATATTGACAAATCGGATAAATCGTGCTTATTATGAGGATGTCCAAACGGAAACCAATGCATGCGCGGCTGATGTGGAGCAGAGGATCCGCTGCCTCGCAATCGTGCACGTATAACATTCCGAAAAGAGACGGTACAAAAACAAAAGGAGATTGGATGATGAAAAAATTTACCAAACTGCTGTCGCTGCTTCTGGCTGTCCTGATGGCAGCCTCCCTGGCCACCGCGGCATTTGCCGACGGCCATCCGTCCGTTGTCAGAGTTCAAATTAGCGGTGATGTGGGCAGCATGGCTCCCTGGGCGCCCGACGGTAACGGCCGTACAAATGTGTTCCCTGAAATTTACGAGACGCTTTTCTATCAGCAAACGCTGGGCGGTGACCCCGTTCCGCTGCTGGCGAAGGGCTATGATGAAATCTCTGAAACGGAGTATCGCATTTACCTGAATGAAAACATCCATGACTCCCAAGGGAATCCCATCAATGCAAACGATGTGGTGTATAGCTACACGACCTGCACTGCTGAGGGAAATCAGAAGCCCTATGTGGGTAACATTGAATCCATCACGGCTGAGGATGATTATACGATCAACCTGAAGCTCATTACCGCAGGTGTTGGCGCGTTGCAGGATGCTATCTGCTCCGTTCGGATCGTGTCTGAGAAGGCCTATACCGAGGATAAGATGGGTACCGTCCCGGTTGGTACTGGTCCTTATGTCCTGAAGGAGTGGGTGACAGGCGCTACGATCACCCTGGTCAAAAACGAGAACTACTGGGCGGATGGCAACCGCGCTGTGATTGCTCAGGCCAACTGCGATGAGATCGTTTATAAGGTTATTACCGAGCCGTCCCAGATCATGATCTCTCTGCAAAATGGCGAGATCGATTATACCAGCGCGATTTCTCAGGCTGACATCACGCATTTCCTGGAAGGCGGCGATCTGGCTGACCAGTACATGGTGAAGTACCAGCCCGCGACACTGGCACAGGTTCTTTTCTTCAATTGCTCCGAAGGCAATCCCTTTGCGGATGTAAGGATGCGCCATGCTGTTTCCTACGCCATTGACAACGAGGCTGTCCTGGAAGGTGCTTATGAGGGCCGCGGCGCTGTGTCTCATGCGTTCGCCGGTGAAAAGTCCGCCGATTACCAGGAGAAGTGGAAAACTGAGGATTACTACGAGTATAACCCCGAAAAGGCAAAAGAGCTTATTAAGGAAGCCGGTTATGACAAGGGCCTGAAGGTTCGCCTGATTTGTGATGCGCTCCCCACCCATGTGATGATGGCACAGATCATTCAGCTGTACCTCGGACAGGTCGGCATCGAGGTGGAGATCAACTCCTATGATGATGCCCTGTTCAACACCTATCGTTACGATCCGACTCAGTGGGATCTGCACATCAATAACAAGGCTGGTGCGTTCGTGGTGCAGCAGTGGCAGTATAGTCTGGACGCTCGGCTGTTCGGCGGCGCGACCTGCAATTTCCTGGTAGACGAGCAGTGGCAGCAGCTGTATGAAACCGCATCTGCGCTGTCTACCCATACTCCTGAGAACCTGGATGCCGCATGGCAGTACCTGAAGGAAATTGATCCCGTTTACAGCATTTGCTTCAGCTATGATTACTTCGTCGGCACCAAGGTGTTTGATACCTTCTATCTCACCGATAAGGATTTCCTCATCCCTGGCGCTTGCGTTTACGCAGACTGATTCGTAAATTTATTTCTGATAGCCACGCGTTCGGCCGCCTTTTCCGGGCAGGAATGGGCGGCCGAATTCATCAAAACAACCCATATGTGAGGAATAGAAAATGAGCAGATACATATATAAGCGGCTTCTGCTGATGATTCCAGTGGTCATTATGGTGGCGGTGCTGATTTTTACAATTATGTACTTTACACCCGGTGACCCGGCAATTATCATACTCGGCCCCAATGCATCCTTGGAGCAGCTGGCTGCCAAGCGGGCAGAGCTGGGGATCGACCAGCCATATCTGGTACAGCTGTGGAATTATTTGAAGAATGTATTCATTCGTTTTGACTTCGGCAATTCCTTTATCAATGGGCGCAGCGTTTCCTCTCAAATTATGGAACGCTTCCCCCGCACACTGATGATTGCGGCGCTTTCTGTGCTGCTGTCGATTGTGGCCGGAGTGCCGCTGGGTATTGTTGCCTCTGTTCATCAGTACACATGGAAGGATAACGCTTCCATGTTTGCCGCGCTGATTGCCGCGTCTATGCCCGGCTTCTGGATTGCCCAGATGATGTCGCTTTTGTTTGCGCTTAAGCTTGGTTGGCTTCCTGCTACCGGCGTTGATAGCTGGAAATGCTATATTCTCCCTGTGGTGGCCAATGCCATCGGCGGCATTGCCGCTATGGCCCGGCAGACCCGTTCCAGCATGCTGGAGGTCATCCGGGAGGACTACATTACCACCGCCCGGGCCAAGGGGCAGATAGAGCGCAAGGTGATCTACCATCATGCCCTGCGCAACGCGCTGATCCCCATTGTCACCTGCGCTGGCGGCGCTTTCGGCTTCCAGCTGGGCGGCGCACTGGTGGTGGAGACCGTATTCTCCATTCCTGGCCTTGGAAAATACATGATGGATGCGATCAATCAGCGGGACTATCCATCCATTCGGGGGACGGTTATCTTCCTGGCGATCGCATTCAGCATCGTCATGCTGGCGGTAGATATTATGTACGCGTTCATTGATCCCAGAATCAAGGGGCAGTACCAGAGCAAGAAGAGGGGGAAATGATATGGCCGGAAAGAAAAGAAGGAACAGCCAATTCTGGCTTACCCTGGGACGGCTGAAGCGGAATCATCTGGCGATGGTTGGCCTGGTCATCATTGTCGTGATGATTATCCTCGCATTGCTGGCACCTTACATCAGCCCGTATCCCTATGAAGCGGCGGATTTCAAAAATCGGTACGCTACCCCCAGCGCTGAGCATTGGTTCGGTACCGATGAGCTTGGTCGTGATATTTTCAGCCGCTTGCTCTATGGCAGTCGCTATTCGCTTCGGATCGGCTTGATCAGTGTGGCGATTTCCGCCATTGGCGGAATCTTTTTCGGAGCGCTTGCCGGTTATTTCGGCGGGGCAGTGGATAACATCATCATGCGTCTGCTGGATGTGCTCCAGGCGATACCCGGCATCGTGCTGGCCATTGCCATCTCGGCGGCGCTGGGACCCGGCCTGACCAACAGCGTCATCGCCCTTTCCATCAGCTCCATCCCGGGCTACGCCCGCATGACAAGAGCCTCTATCCTGAACGTCAGAAAGATGGAGTACCTGGAGGCGGCCACCTCCATCAACTGCTCCAATGCCCGCATCATCTGGAAGCACGTGCTGCCCAACGCCCTGTCCCCCCTGATCGTGCAGGCCACCATGGGCATTGCCGGCGCGATCATGGGCGCGGCCATGCTCAGCTTCATCGGTCTGGGTGTACAGCCGCCCACGCCGGAGTGGGGCGCGATGCTCTCCGCCGGAAGAAACTACCTGCGTGACTATCCCCATCTGTGTATCTTCCCCGGTATAATGATCATGATGGCGGTGCTGTCCCTGAACATGCTGGGCGACGGTCTGCGTGACGCGCTGGATCCCAAGCTGAAGGACTGAGGAGGGGACCAATATGGAAAAACAGAACGATATGCTGCTCCAGGTAAAAGACCTTCGGGTCTACTATACCGCCGGCGGCGAGATCATCAACGCAGTCAACGGCGTTGATCTGGAGGTCCGCAGAGGCGAGACCCTGGGCCTGGTGGGCGAGACCGGCGCGGGCAAGACCACCATTGCAAAATCCATCATGCGCATCCTGCCGGATCCTCCGGCCAAGATCGGCGGCGGCGAGATCTATCTGGACGGCCAGGAGCTGCTGCACCTGCCGGAAAAGAAAATGCAGGAGATCCGGGGCAAGAAGATCTCCATGATCTTCCAGGACCCCATGACGGCGCTGAACCCGGTGTTTACCGTAGGCGAGCAGATTGAGGAAGTCATCATGCTCCACGAAAAGGTGAACAGGGGCGAGGCTGCCGTAAAGGCCCGGCAAATGCTGGAGCTGGTGGGCATCCCCGGCGACCGCAGCGGCGACTATCCCCATCAGTTCTCCGGCGGCATGAAGCAGCGCGTGGTCATTGCCATGGCCCTGGCGTGCAGCCCGGAGCTGATTCTGGCCGATGAGCCGACCACTGCTCTGGATGTGACCATCCAGGCGCAGATTCTGGATATGATCAAGGCGCTGAAGGAAAAGCAGAATACCTCCATGATCCTCATCACCCACGATCTCGGCGTCGTGGCGGAGGTCTGCGACCGGGTGGCCGTGGTGTACGCCGGTGAGATCATCGAATACGGCACCAAGGAGGAGATATTCGACTATCCTACCCATCCCTACACCGTGGGCCTGTTCGGCTCCATTCCCAAGATTCATGAGGATGTGGAGTGGCTTGATTCCATTCCCGGTATGCCGCCCAACCCGGCGGACCTGCCCTCCGGCTGCCATTTCCATCCCCGCTGCTCCAAATGCACCCAGCCGTGCGGTGAGAAAGCGCCGGAAATGATAGAAGTTCGCCCCGGCCATTTCGTCCGTTGCCTGAATTGCACCGAGAAAAAGGAGTCCTGATTATGGCGGCAATTATTGAAGTTGAACATCTGAAAAAGTATTTTGATACCCCCAGAGGCAAGCTTCATGCGGTGGACGACGTCTCTTTCAAAATCGAGCAGGGCACCACCATGGGCGTGGTGGGCGAGTCCGGCTGCGGAAAGTCCACCCTGGGCCGGACCATCATCCATTTGCAGGAGAGCACCGGCGGCAAGATCTTCTTCCAGGGGGAGGACGTGACTCAGGTCAGCGGCAAGAAGCTGCGCCAGCTGCGGGAGGATATGCAGATCATCTTCCAGGACCCGTTTTCTTCTCTGAACCCCCGCATGACCATCCAGGAAACCATCCGGGAGCCGCTGCTGCTGTCCGGCCGCTTTAAAAAGAGCGAGATCGAGGCGGAGACCCGCCGCCTGATGGATCAGGCCGGTATCGCCCAGCGGCTGGCAATGGCCTATCCCCATGAGCTGGACGGCGGGCGGCGGCAGCGGGTGGGCATTGCCCGCGCCCTGGCGCTGAATCCCAAGTTTGTGGTGTGCGACGAGCCGGTCTCCGCCCTGGATGTGTCCATCCAGGCGCAGATCCTGAACCTCATCAAGCAGCTGCAGCAGGAGCATGGCCTGACCTTCCTGTTCATCACCCACGACCTTTCCGTGGTGCGGCATATTTCCCATAATATCTGCGTCATGTATCTGGGCCAGCTGGTGGAAACCGCCCCCTCCAAGCAGCTTTTCATCAGCCCGCTGCACCCGTATACCAAGGCGCTGCTTTCCGCCATTCCCTCCACGGATATCCACAATCCCCAGAAGCGCATCCTGCTTCAGGGCGAGGTGGTGTCTCCCATCGATCCCAAGCCGGGCTGCCGATTTGCCGCCCGCTGCCCCTACGCCTGCGACCAGTGCCATCAGCCGCAGCATCTGGAGGAGCTTCTTCCCGGCCATTTTGTTTCCTGCTGCCGGGCCAAGGAGATCAACAACCTGTAAGACTTATGCCGCCACGGGGGCTCTCCCCGTGGCGCTGTGCCACATCCCAAAAAGGAGGACTTAATAAATGGGTTTGCTTCGCTTCAACTACCGCAGCCAGGCCATTGGCCATTATGTGGATATAACCGTGGCCTATCCAACGGATGAATACAGCTATTTCGATGAATCCCACTCCAGGCAGCACCACCATACCGTCCCCGGCGCGGGGAAAAAGACGCCCTATGTCCCCGGTATGAAGTTCCAGACGGTCTACCTGGTGCACGGCGGCGGAGACGACGATTCCCTGACCTACCGCTATACCAACGCAGAGCTGTTTGCCCAGCGCAACCATGTGATGCTGGTCACCCCGGATATCTCCAACAGCTTTGGACTGGACACCGAGTACGGCGTGTGCTATCACACCTTCCTCACCGAGGAGCTGCCGGTGGTCATTCAGACCCTGTTTGCATCCTCGCCCAAGCGGGAGGATAACTTTATCATGGGCTACGCCATGGGCGGCAATGCCGTGCTGGGCGCAGCGCTGCTGCGGCCGGACCTGTACGCCGCCTGCGTGGATATCTCCGGCGGCATCGGCATGACCCTGGATACCGCCAAGCTTCAGGAGGAAATGACTTCCCGGCATTTCCTGGAAGACTTCAAGCTCTACACCACCACCTTCCCCAAGCCGGAGGACATTCCCGACTCCCGGTTCAACGTCTATGCCGCCGCCAAGCGCCACAAGGAGCAGGGGGACGCGCTGTGCGACTTCATTCTGGCCTGCGGCAGCAAGGAATTTATTCGCTGGAGAGTTGAAAAAGATGTGGAAATTCTGGGCCAGCTGGGATATAATGTAAAATATATTTGTGCGGAAGGATACGATCACGATTTCCGCATGTGGAACGACTACATCGAGATCGCGCTGGACAAGCTGCTTCCGCTGAAGCGCAGGGCCATTCTGCCGGGGGAATAAGCAATGAAAAATATGACTGTTCTTACCCGCGTGGGCAATCAGGGGCAGGAGGTTTATGCCTTCCAGTTTGAAAGCGACGCCCCGGTGAAAAAAGAAAAGATCTCCATCAGCGGAAACTATCTGGATACCTCCATCGACTGCTTCCTTGCCACGCAGACCGGCCGGATGGCCGACGGCGTGCAGGATGCGTGCTGGAAGGATGGGCTGCTGACCGTTCATGTCGCTCCCTTCTCCAGCCAGGCTCCCTATGAGCTGAAGATCGACGGTGAGGCATTCACCGCCAAGGATGCGCGGCAGGTAAAGACTCTCTGGGCGGATGATTTCCGCCCGGTGGAGGAAAACGGCATCCGCTATCGGCTCTATGAGCCGGCGGGGGCGGGGGCAAGGCCTCTGATCCTGTTCCTTCACGGCGGCGGAGAAGGCGGCACCGACAACTGGAAGCAGCTGGTGGGCTGCTTCGGCCCCACCTTCCTGGCCGAGCGATACCCGGACTGCTATGTCATGGCTCCCCAGGCCAACCAGCCGGAGCCCACCAAGGAGCAGCTGGTGGCCTTTAAGAAGCAGACCTTCTACAACAGCTTCAGCGCCACTGGCTGGGACAGGGAGACCCTGGCCCGGGTGTGCGACGTGATCCGAGGCATGATCGCCGCCGGTAAGGTCAATCCCAGACGTGTCTATGTTACCGGCCTTTCCATGGGCGGCGGCGGGACCCTGCGGGCCATGAGCGTGGGCAGCGACCTGTTTGCCGCCGCGGTGCCCGTGTGCCCCACTATGACGCCGGAGACCTTCCATATCCTGTGCGGCCTGACCCACGCCAAGATTTGGGTCGCGGCTTCCTACATCGACCATACCCTGTACCGTCATAAATACCTGGTGGACGCGGTGCTTGCCCTGCGGGATGCGGGCAACCAGGATGCCCATCTGACCCTGTTCTCCCCGGAGGATCTGGCGAAGTACGGCATCGGCATCATCCCGGATATGCCACTGGAGGCCCGCTTCGGCTGGAACCATACCTGCTGGATACCCACCTATCACGATGAATTCGGCATCATGTCCTGGATGATGAACCAGGTCCGGGATAAATAACCATTTTCTCCGTCGGAAGATCCGGCACATTCCTGGCGCTCTGTTTTCTTTGCTTTGACGGGGCAGCCGCCTCCCCCTTTCCGGCGGCTGCCCCCAGACCAAGTGCAGAGTATATTGCAGCTTAGAGGTGAAGCCTATGGTAACGATCAAAGATATTGCCAGTATGGCAAACGTCTCCCGGGGCACCGTTGACCGGGTGCTCAACAATCGGGGCGGCGTCAGCCCCCGCACGGCGGAGCGCATCCGTCTGATCGCGGAAAAGATGAACTACACCCCCAGCATCACCGGCCGGGGGCTGGCTGTGATGAAAAAGGACCTGAAGTTCGGCTTTATTCTCCCGGCGGAGCTCAACGGCCATACTTCCCTGAACCGCGCGCTGGTGCAGAAGACGGAGGAGTTCGCGGAGTATAGCATCACCGTCCTGCGGCGTGCCTATGCGGACAGAAATGTGCGGGAGCTGCTGAAGGCCATAGACGAACTGGAGGCCGAGGGCGTTGCCGGCATTGCCATGAGCCCCATCCCCCAGCCGGAGGTGGAACGGCGGATCAATGAGCTGAGCCAGCGGGGCATTGTGGTGGTCACCTATGAGTATGACCTGCCGGAAAGCCAGCGCCTCGCCTTTGTGGGCTGCGACTACTACCGCAACGGCCAGACAATCGCGGGTGTCGTCCGCCTGACCCTTGGAGGCAGGGGAACCGTGGGCATCGTTACCGGCGCACTGTCCGCCATGGCCCATGAGCGGCGGCTCCAGGGCTTTGTGGACCGGCTGACGGAAAATTGCCCCGGCATCCGTCTGGTTGCCCAGGCTGTCTGCGACGAGGACGACGTGAGCACCTATACCGCGGTGAAGAAGATCCTGCTGGAGAACCCTGAGCTGGACCTGCTGGTGGTGAATGTGGCCAGTGCTTTCGGCTCTATGCGGGCCGTCAAGGAGCATCCTAAGCCCCTGCACGTCATTTCAACCAACCGTGTTTCGGAGATGGAGAAGTACCTGGAGGAGCATACAGTAGATGCCATGGTCAGCCACCAGCCATGGGTGCTGACGGACCTGTCCCTGGATATCCTGTTCCAGTACCTGGTGTGGGGGAAAAAGCCAAAGGAGGAGGTCCTCTTTACCAACAACGAGATCGTCATCCCGGAGAACATGCGATTCAAGCCGCTGCTCCTGTGATCTGTAAATAAGAATGCCGCGAGAATGCTGTTTCTTGCGGCATTTTTTCTGCGCGCTTGACCACGTGACCGGCTGGGGCCCATGGAATTATTTGTTGCGGGATTCGGCCTAAAGAACGAATGATAGCTTTATAGATTCTGTATAGGGGGCAGATGGCGGATATAATATTCACAGACCTATTATTCGTTCTAAAGAGGGTGCTGTGATGGACATGAAGGCGGTTGGACTGCGGATCAAAGAGGCAAGAGAGGCGAAGAAGCTGACCCAGGAGGATCTGGCGGCCCTTGTGGAACTGAGCCCCACCCACATTAGTGTGATCGAGCGAGGGCTGAAGACCGTGAAGCTGGATAAGTTCGTCGCCATCGCTAACGCATTGGACGTTTCGGCGGATAGTCTGCTGGTGGATGTGGCGGTCCACTCCGTCGAGGGCGTCACCAGCGAGCTGGCCCAGGCCATCAAGAAGCTGCCGCCCCAGGAGCAGCGCCGGTGCATCCGAGCTATCAAGGCATATATTTCGGATTAAGAAAATTAAGGCAACACCGCGCAATTGTGTCTGCGAGCCGCAGCCGTCTTTTTGCCCCACATCTTCAGTTTGAAAAACGAGAAATACATACAGTATTCCTTCGTTTTCCAAACTTTGAATTGAGCCAAAAATCCAGGCTGGGGCTTCTTGCCAAATTGTGCGGTGTTGCCTTAGCTTTTTCTATTTTCCAACCAGAAGCGTTGTTTTAGTCCTTCCCTACATGCCCCCAAAGTCTCACAGAGCTTGCCGCTCAGGCCCTTTCATTTTTATGCCAACGCAGGTCGAAGGATGTCGAAAAATGGGACTTTACATTCCTTCGAAAATGTGTTATTTAGTTCTAAAGAATAAATTTAAATTCTTTAGAAAGAGTCGGATGCCATGAATTTTGGGGAGATCGTCAGCAGGGTCGCAAGCAAATACGGCACAACGCCGGAGATCGTGTACGCGCAAATGCAGAGCGCCATAGAAGAAGCCCTCCTTTGCGCATCCGCAGAGGCGGCAAAGGAATGGGCCAAGATCCCCACCCAAACCAACCGCCCAACCCCCGAGGAGGTGCTGCAATACCTTGTGGAAATGCTGACACCCTGGCACGGACCGATGCAGTAAAAACAACAAAACACAGCCCAGCAGTGCGGAATTGCCGCATTGCTGGGCTTTTTGCAGAAAGAAAAACCACTCGTTGACCGAGTGATACAAAAGAGCCTATGAAAAGGGATTAAAAGAAGTAGAGCGTCAACTGCAAGAATCAACATAACAGGAGGGCATTTAGATGCACCCGCACACGTAGTTCAAGAACGTGTCCAGCGTCAGCTGCCACCTGGCCGCCCGCCGCATCTCCGAGTCGTTGAAGAGTTCGCAGAAGCTTCTTACCGCCCCCACCAGATTGGCCGGCGCATGCTGGGTCGCTCCCTTTCCGGGCCGCAGCAGCATCCGCTGGAATTTCTCGCTGACGTTCTTGATCTGCTGCCGGTAGGTGGTCTGCTGGCTCAGCTCGATCCGCGCCCGCTCCCGCGTCCGCCCGGCCTTCAGCAGCCGGTTCAGCTCCTCCGTCGCCCGCTCCACGGCCTGGTCCGCCTTGGTCGCCTTCTGCCGGTTCACTCCCGCCGCCCGGGCCATCACGTCGTAGGCCATTTGCTCCACCGTCAGCTCCATGCTGTTTCCCTCCGGGTCCTTCGCCAGCTCCATGTACTCGCTGTCCAGCTCCCGGCTGTATTTCTGCTTGACATTTTCCTGATTCTGTGATACCTTTCCCTTAGGAGCCACCACAGAACCGTCTTGGACGTTAACATTGGAGCCTTTGGCATCAATGAGCTGTGAGGCTCCTGTTTTGTTTGCTCCAATATACGCGGTGACAATATACAGCGTCTGTGCTTTTGTATCAGGAACGGCCTGCACAGCGTAATACGTCCTTTCACCAATGTCCTTCTCGTACCTCACCGTGTCCGCAGTCCTGTTCCTGCTCCCTCGTGGCGCGGGTCAAAGATGGTAAAGTCTGCGTCCGTCTGGTGATACACCACCTTCGGCGTCCCGTCCGCGTTCACTACCTTGCTTGCATGCGCCGGGTCGTTCTGCCAGTCCCCGAACCACCGCTTGAACTGCTGGCTCTGGGTCACGGAGGAAATTTTCAGCTTGACAGGGGAGGCCGTATCTGTTAGACTGCGGATGAAGCCACCATCGTGAGTACCAGGCATCTTGGGCATTGGGACCCTTGCTCCCTGGAAAAGCGCGGTGGCTTTTTCTTCGTCCAGATAGTAAAGGCGGAAGTTCCCGTTTCTTTCCTGCTCAATGGCATCATGCAGGACCTTGGAGATAGAATTGTTCTTCCCGTATGCGCTTGTAATGGCATTGCTGTCAATCTGTATCCCGTTCTGAAATCCAAATCCGCCCACTGCGACAGGGACAATAACCTGCTTCCCATTGTGCCGGACTTCCAGCATTGCAACGACGCTGCTGTTCGGTTTCGTGCCGGAGGTCATAGGGGAGGGATCACTTCTGAAATTCCTTCACCATGCAGAATTTCAGTACGGAATCGATCTGGGGGGAGATCCATTTGTCCCGGTGGTGGAGCAGCTGCTTCCAGATGGTCACCTGGATTTCGGGGATGTCCAGGTAGACAAGCGCCCCGGTCCGGCGGGCCTTTTCGGTGACGAAGTCCGGCAGGAACGAGACACCCGCGCCCTTGCGCACCACGTCGCAAATCAGGTGGGGGTTGCCGATTTCCAGCACGGGGATGATCTCCAGGGAGCGCTGGGCCAGCTGCTCGTCCAGCAGGCGGCGGTAGCTCATGCCTTTTTCCGTGAGGATGAAGGGCTGCTTCACCAGCTCATCCAGAGAGATTTCTTTCTTTTCGGCCAGGGAGGAGGCGGAGGAGACCACAAAATGACTTGCCACCTGCTCCTCCCGGACGATGACATACTCCGTGTTGTAGATGTGGCTCTCCAGGGTCAGAATGGCGTCTACCTCGTTGTGATCCAGCAGGCGGAACATTTCCTCCGTGCCGCCGGACACGATTTTCAGGCTGGTGCCGGGGTTGTGCTCCAGAAAATCCTGGAAATTGTCCTCCAGCAGGGAATTACACAAAGAGTCCGCAATGGCCAGGCGGACGCGCACGGAGCGGGTGCCGTCGGTTTGCAGAGTGTGCTTCAGCTCGGCGGTCATTTTCCCAATCTGGTGGGCGTAGGCCAGCACCTCCCGCCCCTTGTCCGTGAGCACCACGGTGCGGTTGATCCGCTCAAACAGGGGAAAGCCCAGCTCCTCCTCCAGCTGACGAATCTGGAAGGAGATGGTGGACTGGGAGCAGCCAAGCGCCTGCCCGGCCTTGGTAAAGCTGCCCAGCTCGGCGACGCGGATAAAGGTGGTCAGGGTTTTCAGATCCATTATCGTTTCCTCCTGGCGTACAGCCTGGCCAGGCCGCCCTCGCTGGTTTCCCGGAAGCGGGTGCTCAGGTTGACGCCGGTCTCATGCATGGCCCGGCACACCATGTCATAGCTGATGTTCCGGGAGCCGGTGAGAAAATAGCTCAGGTTGCAGGCATTCATGGCCCGCATGGCGGCCACGGCGTTGCGCTCGATGCAGGGGATCTGCACCAGACCGCAGATGGGGTCGCAGGTCAGCCCCAGGTGATGCTCCATGGCTACCTCGGCGGCGTATTCCACCTGATCCAGGTCCTGCTGATACAGCTCTGCCAGGGCCGCTGCCGCCATGGAGCAGGCGGTGCCGATCTCCGCCTGGCAGCCGCACTCCGCCCCGGAGATGGAGGCGTTGCTCTTGGTCAGATTTCCGATGATCCCGGCGGTGGCCAGCCCCCGGCAGATTTGCGCGTCGGTAAAGCCGCGGGTCACCTGGGCGTATTTCAGCACCGCCGGGAGCACCCCGCAGGCCCCGCAGGTGGGGGCGGTGACGATGGTGCCGTTGTCCGCGTTTTGCTCGGCCACGGCGTAGGCAAAGGCGGCGATCTGCTGGAATTCGTTCAGCGCCGGAATGTGGGCGTCCGGCGTCTGCTCATACAGGAATTTGGCCTTGCGCTGCACGTTCAGTCCGCCGGGCAGCACCCCGGAGGCGGCAAGTCCCTCGTCGATGGAGCGTTTCATCACCTGCCAGACCTCTTGAAGGAAGTCCCAGATCTCCGGCCCCTCGTTCAGCTCCACATAGTCGCTGAGGGTGTGGATATAACGCCACTTGCAGAAATCAGCGATCTCGGCGAAGGAGTGCTCCACATATACCTCCTCCGCATCCGTATCCCGGTGGCCCGGAATGCGGATATCTCCACCGCCAACAGACTCCACCCGCAGCCGTGCCAGCTCCTCGCCGCCCCGCAGCGCGATCAGGTCCAGGGTGTTGGGGTGGGCCCCCGGCAGAATTTCCTGAGAAAAGACGATCTCCGCCGGGAAGGGAGCCAACGTTTCCCGCAGCACCCGGTCCGTCCCGTGGCCCACGCCGGTCTTGCTCAGGGAGCCGTACAGAATCACCCGGAACGCATCCGCCTCCGGGTGCTCGCCGCGAAAAAGCCGGGCCGCCCGCTCCGGCCCCATGGTGTGCGAGGAACTGGGGCCTTTGCCGATCTTATAAATCTCTCGAATGGATTTCATAGGGCACCTCTGTATCTTTGTTAGCGTTATAGTACCACGGATGAGGGAAAAGCGCAAGGCGGGGAAATGAGAAACTGTGATTTACTCCATTTTTTGCCGAATTGCTTCCGAAAATACTGTACAGACCTTGACAGATGTGCTATAATACATTCAAATTTATCGTCTGAAACCCGGTGATCCGGGTATTGCGATACAGGGAGGAAAGAATATGGCAAAAGAGAAAAAGGTGGAGCAGATCACCGATATGGAGGTGGACTTTGCGCAGTGGTATACGGACGTGTGCCGGAAGGCCGAGCTGGTGGAGTACGCCTCCGTCAAAGGCTTTACCATTCTGCGCCCCTATGGCTACGCCATCTGGGAGAACATCCAGCGGATCATGGATGGCGAATTCAAAAAGACTGGCCATGAGAACGTGGCAATGCCCGTCCTGATCCCGGAGAGCCTGCTGAAAAAAGAGGGTGAGCTGGTCAATGGCTTTGCCCCTGAGGTGGCCTGGGTCACCATGGGCGGCAGCGAAAAGCTGGAGGAGCGTCTGGCCTTCCGGCCCACCTCTGAGACCATGTTCTGCGACCACTGGTCCAATGTTCTGCAAACCTACCGGCAGCTGCCCATGCTGTACAATCAGTGGTGCTCCGTCATCCGTTGGGAGAAAACCACCCGCCCCTTCCTGCGCTCCCGGGAGTTCTGGTGGCAGGAGGGACACACCATCCACGAAACCGCCGAGGAGGCCAAGGCCGAGACGGAGCAGCAGCTGAACTGCTACGCCAGCTTCTTCGAGAACGTTCTGGCCATCCCTGTGGTGCCCGGCCGAAAGACTGAGAAGGAGAAGTTCGCCGGTGCGGAAGCCACCTACACCGTGGAGTGCATGATGAAGGATCACAAGGCGCTCCAGGGCGCCACCTCCCACTATTTCGGCGACAAGTTCAGCCGCGCCTACAACGTCACCTTTACCGGCCGGGACAATAAGCTGCAATACCCCTTCCAGACCTCCTGGGGAAGCACGACCCGGATGATCGGCGCGGTGATCATGACCCACGGCGATAACAACGGCCTGGTGCTGCCCCCCAAGATCGCGCCCACCCAGGTGATCATCCTGCCCATCGCCCAGCACAAGCCCGGCGTGCTGGAGGCGGCCCGGAAGCTGAAGCAGCGCCTTGTGGATGCGGGCTTCCGGGTAAAACTGGATGACTCCGATAATTCCATGGGCTGGAAGTGCGCCGAGTACGAGATGAAGGGCGTGCCCCTGCGGGTGGAGTGCGGCCCCAGAGATATGGAAAACGACCAGTGCGTCCTGGTGCGCCGGAACGACGGCGAAAAGACCATCGTCAAGCTGGAGGAGCTGGAGCAGGCCGTGGAAGCACAACTGGAGCTGGTGCAGAAGGGCTTGTATGAGAAGGCCAAAAAGAATCTGGACGAGCACATCTTCGAGGCGCACTCTTTGGAGGAAGCCAAGGAAGTGCAGGAGAAGAACGGCGGCCTGGTCAAAGCCATGTGGTGCGGCGATGTGGAATGTGAGCAGAAAATGAAGGAAGTGGCGGGCATGTCCTCCCGCTGCATCCCCTTCCACCAGGAGCATCTGTCCGACACCTGCGCCTGCTGCGGCAAGCCTGCCAGCAAGATGGTCTATTGGGGCATCGCATATTAATCATCGAGAAACGATCACCAAAAACCAGGGACGGTTCGCCGCCTCTGGTTTTTCAGCACCTTGGAAGAGGGGAGAAGGGCGTTTTGAATTTCGCTCTGTAATGTGCTACAAAACCAGCGCCAATAATCGTCAAGCCTTGCGCTATATTGCCTGATTTTGCAAGTTTTAAAAATAAACTTGCAAAAAGTGATTGCATTCCCAATGGAATTCTGGTACAATGGGCACCGTTGGTACGCGGAGGGAGAACATTTGCGTATGCAGCGCGAATCATCCCCCCGCTCTTTATTGAAGTACAAAGGAGTGCTTGAACAATGAGCTATGTAAATGAAGTTTTGGAACGTGTGAAGAAGCAGAACCCCGATCAGCCGGAATTCCTCCAGGCCGTCACTGAGGTGCTGGAATCTCTGTCCGCCGTGATCGAAAAGAATGAGGATGCTTTCCGCAAGAATGCCCTCCTGGAGCGGCTGACCACCTCGGAGCGGGTGATCATGTTCCGGGTGCCCTGGATCGACGACAAGGGCCAAGTTCAGGTGAACAATGGCTACCGCGTCCAGTTCAACAGCGCCATTGGCCCCTACAAAGGCGGCCTGCGGTTCCACCCCAGCGTGAATCTGAGCATCCTGAAATTCCTGGGCTTCGAGCAGACCTTCAAGAATTCCCTCACCGGCCTGCCCATCGGCGGCGGCAAGGGCGGCGCGGACTTTGACCCCAAGGGAAAGTCCGACCGGGAGGTCATGGCCTTCTGCCAGAGCTTCATGACAGAGCTGTGTAAGTATATCGGCGCCGATACCGACGTGCCCGCCGGTGATATCGGCGTGGGCGGCCGGGAGATCGGCTACCTGTTCGGCCAGTATAAGCGCATCCGTGACCTGTACGAGGGCGTCCTCACCGGCAAGGGCCTGAGCTACGGCGGCAGCCTGGCCCGTACCCAGGCCACCGGCTATGGCCTGCTGTACCTGACGGACGAAATGCTCCGCTGCAACGGCAAGAGCCTGAAGGGCAAGACCGTGGCCGTCTCCGGCGCGGGCAACGTGGCGACCTATGCCATCGAAAAGGCCTGGCAGCTGGGCGCGAAGCCCGTGACCTGCAGCGATTCCACCGGCTGGGTGTACGACCCCGACGGCATCGACGTGGCTACCCTGATCGAGGTGAAGCAGGTAAAGCGCGCCCGCCTGACCGAATACGCCAAGGCCCGTCCTGGCTGCGTGTACCATGAGGGCAAGGGCCTGTGGAGCACCAAATGCGACGTGGCGCTGCCCTGCGCCACCCAGAATGAGCTGACTCTGGAGGACGCCAAGCTCCTGGTGGCAAACGGCTGCTTCGCCGTGGCCGAGGGCGCGAATATGCCCACTACCCTGGACGCGACCAAATATCTCCAGGACAACGGCATCCTCTTCTGCCCCGGCAAGGCCTCCAACGCCGGCGGCGTGGCCACCTCCGCGCTGGAAATGACCCAGAACTCCCAGCGCTTGAGCTGGACGTTCGAGGAAGTGGACGCCAAGCTCAAGGACATCATGGTGAACATCTTCCACAACATCGACGATGCCTCCAAGGCCTACGGGATGGAGGGCAATTACGTGGCGGGCGCGAATATCGCCGGCTTCCTGAAGGTCGCCGACGCTATGAACGCACAGGGAATCGTATAAATTTCTCAAGGGATTTGAACGGGGCAGCTTCCGCATGGAGGCTGCCCCGTTGTGCTGCGAAAAAAGGGGTTGAAGTATAAAAAACAATCAATGCCTGATAAGTCCCATTAAAAGAAGACCGGGGCAGCCCCATTTTGGGAGCTGTCCCGGTTTTTGCAGCTGTGGAAAAAGTGAATTATTCCGCCTGCTTCTGCTTCTTTGCTGCTTCATTCGTATCCGTATCGTTGCGGAATACCACAAATTTATCGTACAGGAATTCGGTGACAAAATTGATGATCATGTTCAGCACGGTCACCACGTATTCATTCCAGCCCGCGCCCACCAGCGCTTTTTCCAGCCAGGTGGACAGCGGCGTGAATACGCAGTAGAACAGCGCTACCAGCGCCATGGCCTTGGGCACATTCCCGGCGGACTGGAAGGTGTAGCGCCGGTTGAAGGTGAAGTTCCACAGCACGGACAGCACCAGGGCAATCAAATAGCTGATGTGCTCCGAAAGGGGCGTCAGCTCATTGAGCAGGGTGAACGATACGATCTGAATGATACCGGCACTGATGGAAAACAGAGTAAATTTGATGGCCCGCAGTGTTTCTTTATTCATGGAATTTGCTCCTGTCTGTTTTTACTCTGGGAAGGATATCCTGCTGGATGGCCTCCACCAAAGCGTCCAATTCCTCCTGGGTGTTCAGCCTGCTCAAGCTCACCCGGAACGTGCAGTCGATGATGTCCGGGCTGACGTTCATGGCCGTGAGCACATGGCTGCGGTGCCCCTTGGCGCAGGCGCTTCCGGCGGAAACGCAGATGCCGCGATCCTGCAATATGTTGATGGAATTCTGGGTGTTGGAAGATCTGCACCATAACGATCAGCAGGATGACGGCGAGGATCATGACGAGCGTCTTGTAACGGTAGTAGCCGTAATTGATCGCGATCTTGCCGAGGCCGCCGCCTCCGATGATGCCGCTCATGGCTGAGTAGCCGAGAATCGTCGTAAGCGCGATGGTCGCGTTGGAGAGCAGTGACGGAACGCTTTCCGGGATCAGCACCTTGACGATGATCTGCAGCGGGGAAGCGCCCATGCTTTGCGCCGCCTCAATGACGCCCGGATTGACTTCCCGAATACAGCTTTCCGCGAGCCTTGCGATAAACGGGAAAGCCGCGATGACCAAAGGAACGATGGACGCGACCGTACCGACCGGCGTGCCGACAATCAGTCTGGTCAGCGGAATCACCATGATCATCAGGATCAGGAAAGGCACCGAACGCAGCAGGTTGATCAGAACGTCCAGCAGCGTCAGCAGCCATCTCGGAAGGGGCAGAATGCCGTCCTTGCCGCCGACCGCCAGCAGTACGCCGAGCGGCAGACCGATTAGAATCGCGATGGCAGTGGAAACGATGGTGACATAAAAGGTTTCCCAAATCGCGAGCGGGAATTCGTTTTGCAGGATCGTCACAGCATCGGCGAACTCCTTGGAAGCAAAAAACTCAGCGAACATGTGCGCTCACCTCCTCAACAATGATATCGTCAATCTTCTGCAGATAGGCGATCGCCTGCTGCAGGGTATTTTCATCGCCGGAGATGCCAAGCAGCATATTGCCGTAGGCCTTTCCTTCGATGGATTTCGTGTTCGCGCCTAAAATATTGGCCGCGATATGTGTTTCCATCGCGAGCTTGGCGATCAGCGGCGTATTGGCTGCGTCCGCACCGTTGAAGACAACGCGAATATGATGTTCACCCTCCTTAATCGGCAGCGTGTCCGCGATGCCGTCCGGAAATACCAGACGTTTGGCAGCCTCTGACTTCGGACGCGAGAAGACTGTGGATACGGTGCCATGTTCCACGACGGTGCCGTGGTCGAGAATGGAAACTTTGTTGCAGATTTCTTCTACGACGCTCATTTGGTGGGTAATCACGATGACGGTGATGCCCATTTTGCGGTTGATGTCCTTGATGAGCGAAAGCACCGAGCGCGTGGTCTTTGGGTCAAGCGCGCTGGTTGCCTCGTCGCAGAGCAGAATTTTGGGGTTAGTCGCGAGTGCCCGCGCGATGGCGATTCGCTGCTTTTGTCCGCCGGAAAGCTGGGCCGGATAAGCACCCGCTTTGTCCGGCAGGCCGACAAGCTCCAAAAGCTCCAAGGCGCGTGCCTTTGCTTCAGCTTTCGGAATACCGGCGAGCTCCAGCGGGAAGCAGATGTTTTTGAGACAGGTTCGCTGCGCGAGCAGGTTGAAGCTTTGGAAGATCATCGAGACACTTCTGCGCACCTGGCGAAGCTCCGCCTGTGAAAGCGCGCCCAGATCCGTTCCGTCAATCAGCACCTGACCGTCGGTCGGACGTTCGAGCATGTTGATGCAGCGCACCAGCGTGCTTTTGCCGGCGCCGCTCATGCCGATGATGCCGTAAATATCCCCGTCCTCAATGGTGAGTGACACGTTTTTTAACGCGTCTACTGTACCGTCTCCGCTGAGAAAGGTTTTGGATAGATTTTTAATTTCAATCATGTGTATTTCTCCATAGTATGATAACCGGCCGATTGCGGACAATCGACCGGTTTGTTTTGTATCAGTACGTCGACCTCTACATTATATTATATTTTGATTTGCGCGTCTATCTTTTTCTTTGACGGGGAGCTTGTTTCTAATGCCTTCGTTTTTGCTGCCTGTCCCCGCGGAATTACTGCAGAGCGTCCAGCGTGGTCTGCTTGCCGCCATATAAGCCCATCGGTTCTACGTGGATTGCTGCAACGGAGACAACGTGCGTGCCGTTCTGCGCGTTAAAATCCTCTAAGTAAGGGAGGTGCTGGAAGTAGTTCGCATCTACGTCGCCGCTGTCTACCACGTTGTTCGGCTGTACATAGTCAGTGAATTCAATGACCTCTAACTCAACATCCTTTGCAGCGAGGATTTCCTTCGCGACCGCGAGAATCTCAGCGTGCGGTGTAGGAGAAGCCGCGACCGTAATCTTCTGGCCTGCCAGTGCCGCGTAATCAACGGTTTCATCATATCCGTCTCCCGGATTTTCTACGGTGCTGACAACCGCGCCATCATATTCGCTGGCGATGAAGTCCGCGACCTTTTGGCTTTCGAGCGCCGCAACGAGCGCCTTGGTCTTGTCGGTCTGTTCGTTACCCTCTTTGACCGCGACGATGTTGCTGTAAGCAGAGGAGGAACCTTCTGTCAGCAGCGCGTCCTTAACCGGATTCAGGTCAGCGTCCAGCGCGTAGTTGGAGTTGATAACCGCGTAGTCAACGTCCTGCAGAATGCTCGGAAGCTGCGCGGCTTCAACTTCCTGGAACTTGATATTGTGCGGATTGTCTGTGATATCCTGCACGGTAGCGGTGATGCCCGCGCCGTCCTTTAAGGTGATCAGCCCGTTGTCCTGCAGCAGGAGCAGAGCTCTGGCTTCGTTGGTCGTGTCGTTTGGAACCGCGATTTCGACTGTGGACGCGGCATCGTCACCGCCGCTCCCGCAGCCGGTGAAAGCGAATGCCAGAGAAAGCACCAATGTGAGCGCGAGAAAACCTGATAATAACTTTTTCATTTCTTTTACCTCCTGAAACTAAAAAGGAGAGCCGTCATAAGCTCTCCCTCACTTTGATTCTTAAACCTCGTTTACAATGAAAACTATGCTATGATGGAAAGCGCATTCTGAAAAATTGTCATGCAAAACATGCACATGCTGCACATGCACATAGCCATCATCATCATAGCGCGCTTTGTTTCGATTTTGATGTCTGCGAAATTTTTCATGATGCGAATCTCCTTCCCTCAAGTCTTTTTTGTTTCTGTGGGCATAGTAACACAAGAATTATGATGTGTCAATAGGTTTTTTTAATTTTTTTGTGAAAAAACACGAAAGAGTTTAGCGATGCGTGAATATTGCCGCAAAATACAGCGGAATCAGCCGCGCTGCCCCGGCTTTGGCAGGCTCCAGCGATAGTGAGAAGCCAGAAGCCGGATCGCGACAATCAAAATCGCGCCGCTGAGCATCGCGATATGCTGCGGTACGCAGAGACGGAGCGCGCAAAACAGCAGCGCGCCCGCGATCGCCGCCGTCGCGTAAATATGCTTGACAAAGATATAAGGCGGATCACCTGCCATCATATCGCGCAGCAGGCCGCCGCCGACACCGGTGATGACACCGACGAAGACCGCGAGAAACACATTTGCCTCCGCGGTCACATCGAAAGCGCGCGCCGCGCCCGAAACGGTAAAGATACCGAGACCGATGGAATCTGCCAGCAGCATCAAAATGGAGTTTCCCTCCAAAAAATCACGAATTCGCGGGATGAAGACGATGAAGCAGGTGAGAATCGCTGTAATCGCGTAGATCGGGTCGTGAAACATCGCCGGCGGGAAGGCGCCGAGGATGATATCTCTTGTAATACCGCCGCCGACCGCGACGGTCAGACCAAGCACGCAGGCGCCGAAGATGTCCATGTTTTTGCGAATGCCGGTCATTGCGCCGGAGACGGCGAACGCCGCGGCGCCGATCAATTCCAAAATTAAAATAAAGAAATCCATAGCAGTCCTCTCCGGTTCTTAAGGTGAGCTTGTGAGATTTTAAGATGGGTTTGCGGCGCAGCAAGCTGGTTTGCGCCGCCGGTAAGGGTACTCCGCTCACACCTCTGAACCATAGTATAGCACAAGGCAGCGCACACGTACAAGCAAAACAAGCAGGCATTCCAAAAGAAATCAGAGGGACGAAAGGCGCGAATCAGGGATGAAAAGCCGGCGGGGTTTCGCGCAGCTCGTGTTATACTTAACACAAGGGAAAATGCTGTGTCCGCGGCGGATAAAAGTCATATCCGATTTGAGGGGGTGCCGATACAAAGCGGTGTCCGAAAAGCGGAAAATTCAGAAAAGGGAGTGTCCACGTTATGGGGTATAGTTTATTAATGGCACAAGATTTGCGACAGACAGACAGACAGACAGACAGACAGACAGACAGCGGTAGGAAGCCCTCCCTGTCATTCTGTTTCTTTGATTTCATCTAAATACTAAAACGACGTATCCTTCGCATAAGTTTTTATGTGCGGGACGCGTCGTTTTTTGTATACCAAAACTCATGACAGGAGGTGGTGCGCGAAACATAAATCCGGGCGCGTTCGGTATGCCCTGACGGGATGTGTGAAGGGCAAAACGCGGAATTCGCTCTTGTTCCTCGCGCGAAAAAAGGCGCGCGGGAAACGAAGCAGGAATATGTATAAGTAAGAAGGAGGAGGACACAGATGAAACAACACAAGACGAAAAGAAAACGGCTGCTGGTGCTAGCGCTCTGTCTGCTCACCGCGCTCTCCATGCTGCCGGTGACGGCGATGGCGGGGGATCAGGGAAGACCGGACCCTAATCCGCCGGTTAATATTATGATTAACACGGTTGAAATCGAGGACAGCATAAGGACAAACGGGTGCTTTACCTTGAAGGTAACGGACTCCAGCGGAGAGAATGTGACGATAGAACAGCTTACAGACGCCGGATACACGATTACGTGGAAAAAAGGCGATAAGGAAGTCAAGCGAGAAAAGGTTCACGGCGAGGAATACAACATGGCGGCAGACATGTCATGGGTCAATGTGGCGTATGACAAGGGAGCGCAGGAAACCTATACCGTTACGGTAAGCAAGGGAGAAACCGATTCGAAGTCTGCTTCCAAGAAGGTCGATTGGTATGACGAACTTCAGAACGGCAGCTTTGAAGAGCCAGCTCTAAACTATAAGACAAGTCCAAGTAGCGGAGAATGGTTTCACAACGGTATTGTGCAGACCAGCCAAGACAATGTTCCTCACTGGAGAACAACGGCATCCGACCAAAAGATAGAACTAGGCAATGTTAGCAAGGTGGATAGGTTCGCATATGAAAATCCTAAATATCATTGGTTTTGGAATCCTTCTCGCTATATTTACAAGGAGGAAGTCGTCACAAAGCATTTTTATAATTGCGATACCGCCAAGGATAAAGAGCAAATTGCGGAGTTGAATTGCACAGATACGGGCGCGCTGTATCAAGATGTGCTTACAACCCCGGGCGCGGAGTTGAACTGGAATCTGTCTCACCGCGGGCGTGAGGGCGTGGACAAGATGGCGCTTGTCATCGCACCGCTGAAAGCTGTAGAGGGGAAAACTACGCAAGGCGCGCTTGAAGAGTACATAAAGGAACAACTCGGTACGCAGACGATAGACGCGCCGGATGGTTTTAGAACAAATGACGGCGTGTTTATAATGACCTTTTCTGATGGGCAGGAATGGAACACTAAGTCTGGTAAATTTAAAGTTCCTGAGAACCAATTTCTTACTCGCTTCTTCTTTGTGGCTGTTTCGACAAGTACCGGTAATTTGAGCGTCGGCAATCTGTTGGATTATGTATGGTTTAGCAGCAAAAATATTCCCCCTGCAGACGGTAAGGGAAGGTTGGAAATCGTGAAGACCATCTCCGGATTAAGCAAGGATGAAGCAACGCAGTTGATTAACAATGATTTTATATCCTATCAAATTGGTGAAGCTTCTGATGCAAAGAACGCCAAATTGAGTAATTTGGAAGAAAAAGAAACAGGCGTATTTACTGCTATGTTCACAGCAGAGGTAGATGTTCCAGCAAATCAGACTGTTGAAGTGATCGTAAAAGAAGATAAGGAGTCTGCAGCGGTTACAGGTTACAATCTGACAATTGATGGCGATGAAACAAAAAAAGTTGAGATTAAAGAGGGGAAAACAGGACTCGTTACATTTACCAACACTTATATTTCCACCAAGCCACAACCGATCGAAGTACCTATTTCTGCCAAAAAAATGCTGAATGACGATCTAGCAAATGGTTCGGACTTTACCTTTGTGCTTAAAGATAATGAAGATAAAGTAGTGGAGATCGTAAATAATCAAGGAAGTGACATCACCTTTACGCCATTAGTCTTCGCAGAAGCGGGCACATATGTGTACACAGTAAGTGAGCAGGCTGGAAATGATGGGACAATTCGGTACGACGCTTCTGTCTATACGCTAAAGATTAAGATTACGAAAGGTGAAAATGGCTATTCGCCAGAAATATCCTGCAAGAAGGACGGCCAAGATTATACTGGGACTGATCTTGTGTTCGAGAACTACACCAAGCCGCAGTTTGAAGCGGGTAGGCTTATCGTCAAAAAGACCGTTTCCGGCAGCGGAGCAGATCGTGACAAGAAATTCACTTTCACTGTAGAGTTGAAGAGAGCACCGCGACCGGATGCCAAGGCGGTGGCTCTGATGAGTGGCATGCCGAACAATGTAGGTCCGAGTATCGACAACCAGAACGATTCAGAACCCATCGAGCTCGGCGACGTTACATTCGTAGGTAATGATGATGCTATTGTAGGAACATTCACTCTCAAGCACGATGAGACCAAGGCTATCTTCCCTATCCCGCCAGGCGTTACCTACACCATAACGGAGAGTGATAATGACGGTTACACTGTGACTGTAAACGGTCAGGCGAAGACAAGGGTGACGGGCGTGATTGAAGAAAAAGAAACTATCGTAACATTCAACAACCACAAGGATGGCGGCTACACGCCGGGTCCGACCTATTATCCGCTGACCATCCAAAAGGTGGTGACGGGCCTTGAGAGCGTTCCGGCAGGCTACAAGGCGACGGTAAACGTCATGAGCAAATATAGCTCTGTGCCGACGCGTACACTGATGCTGGAGCCAAACAAGCCGCAGACGGTACATCTACCGTACGGCGAATACACGCTTACCGAAACCGCGCCGGCAGTGGACGGATACAAGCTGACGGGACAAACGTTCAGCGAAACAACCTTTATGCTGACCTACGGCGGGAAGAACGTGACCATCACGAACGCATACACGAAGGAGCAGGAGGAACCGGTTGTGATTCCGGAGGATCCGATGGGGCCGGAGGATGACAAACCTGACAAACCGTCCAAGCCGAAGGACGATACGAGCAAAGTACCGAAGACAGGCGACGACACACCGCTTTCGCTGGCGCTCTACGGACTGATTGCGGCAGGCGCGCTGCTGGGTATCCGCAAGGCGTCGAAACGAAAAATCAAATAAAAGATGGTAAGAATTTTGCGGGCTGCCGCTCCGGCAGCCGGATTCCATCAATTCTGCGAAAGCCCCATCTTGTAAGATGCTTTTGCCGATATTCCGGAGATCTCGCTGCACGAGGTTTCCGGAATAACAAAAAACCGGTGTATTGAAAACACCGGTTTTTGATTTGGTGGATCATCAGGGGTTCGAACCCTGGACACCCTGATTAAGAGTCAGGTGCTCTGCCAGCTGAGCTAATGATCCGCATAGATTTTTGTGCCGCTTGTTAGCACGTTTTATATCTTAGCAGTTTTTGTTTGTTTTGTCAACATAAATTTTCATAAAATCGAAGGTTTTTTGAAAAGATTTCGCACGCGGCGCGCAAGGACGCCCCGCGGCGGCATTTTTTGCCAAAACCAGACAGCAAGAAAAGGGGCGAGGAATGCGTATTTTCCTTTGCAATTCGAGCCGGATTAGTATATAATAAAACGAGTTACATAGATTCATCGGAAAATCGCGGGACGGGAGAAAAAATGCCAGTGGAATTACAGGAACTGTGGGAAACGGCAGTTCGGTTTTGTGAGGACAATGTGATAGGTGCAATCATAGCAGGAACTCTGCTGCTTTTGCTTGTCGCGCTTATCCTTTTGACCGCGCGGGGCCGCAAAAGACGCAAGCAGGAGGCGGACAAGTGGATGGCCGGCTTCGAGGAGAGAATGGCGGCCTTTGAACGAAATGAGAATCCGATGATGCCGCCGCGCGAATCGATTTTGAAGAGCCTGAGAGAAAACCGAAAGGCGCGGGGTGATGATGAAACGCCGGCGGACACGACGCGGACCGAGGCAATAAGCCGGAGCACGCCGGAAGCGGAACCGGAGACTCGCGAGGACACGCAGACAATGACGCGCCAGGCGCGGAGTCTGAACCTCAATTTGACGATTCGTGTGGAAAACGTCAAGATCAGCGAGGGCTTGACGGACGGAGCATGGACGTGCCTAACGGGATCGGAGGCGGAAACGGAACACGCGGAAGACAAAACCCCGCGGGAAGAGGCAGGAAGGGAAGAAACCGGCCGCGAAACCGCGGACGCGCCCGCGCCGGAACGCGGCGAAAAAGGCGGGCATTCTGTTTCAGTCAGCCGGTCCGGCAGAGTGTACTCGGAGGAGGAACTGCGCAGGCAGATCCACTAGACAGCGAGGGAAGCAAAAGCAGTAAACTACGGAAGAGGGAAAGAAATGTATTGTACAAAATGCGGAAAAGAATTATATCCCGATGACCGCTTCTGCGCGTATTGCGGCGCGGAGGTCAGGAATCGCGAAAAACCCAAACCCAAATACGAAGATATCGTGTTTAATCCCCCATTTAAAATAGAAGCGGAGAAGAAGACGCGCGAGATCCTGCAGGCGGCATCGCAGCCGCAGCCGGAGGAAACACCGAAGCAAACGGAGCCGGTTTCCTTCGACTGGAAGCTGGAAGAGCCCACGCGCAAGCAGCCTGCTAAAACAGAGGAAGTGGATTTTAACTGGGAAAGCGTTTTGGAACGAAGAAATTTGTCCCGCACGCAGGAGATTAATATTGAGAGGATTCGCGCCGCGCAGCTGGAAGCGGAGAGCGGACTCAGTTTCGCGCCGCGCGAGGACGCAAATCCTCCGGCAGAGGAAGAACCGGAGACATACGAGGAAGCGCGGATGAAACCGGAGGAGCCGCGCGAGATATCGGAACCGACGCATACGCAGCCGGAAGCCGCGCAAGCAGAGGCGGCCTCCATTGAGGCGCTTGAACGCGAGCTTTTTGGCACGAAAAAACCGGTACAAGAGGAAGGCGCTTCCTCTCAGCCGGAGCAGCCAAAAGAGCCGAAGCACGATGAACGCTTCCATACCTACCATCAAAAGACCGATGCCTTTGACGAACTGCTCAAACAGGAGAAGGAACGCGTAGACGCGATGCAGGAGGAATACGACAGGAGTCCGCGTAATCTGGACTATACGTGGGTCTCGGAGGTTTTTCCGCCAAAGCGGGACGAGCCGATAGCGGTCGGACAGGCCGAAGCGGAGAATATCCATCCAAAGCAGGAAGCGCAAAGCCCGCAGCCGAAACCGGAGACGAGCCCGGCGCGGACACCGATCGCGGAGGTTCCCGCGCAGCCGGATGTATCGGTAGAGGTCGTGCAGCCGACGACGCCAAAAACGATTGATTTGACTCTGTCGATCAAGATTCCGGAGGGAGAAGCGGAGCCGGAAGGGCCCGCGCAGGATGCGGAGCTGCCTCCCAGTAAAACGAAGCTCCGCTATTCGGACATCTTTCCCAGAGTCGATGTGGATCACGGCACTGGCGCTCCTGACGCTGCTGGCGCTGGCGGCCCGGCCCAAAAAGACCAAAAAGAAATAGTCCTGCCGGAGCTCGATGACGACGAGGAAGAAAAACCGAAAAAACATATTTTCACCCGAATCGTGATTACCCTTCTGGTCGTGATGATCATCGCGGAAGGCGCTGTTCTGGGCATTAAATTCTTCGCGCCGGACAGCGAGGCTTCGCGTAAGATCAACGATATGCTGGCGGCAGTCATGGATCTGTTTACGGGGCAGGAAAAGCCCGCGGATGACGACGAGCTGCCGCAGACCTCTGTCAACGCGGAGGAGGAATACTATACGCGGCTGGTCAATGAGGCGGCCGCGGACACCACAACGATCGGACAGACGCAGTACAACGCTGCTCTTTGCTATGATACAGACAAGACCTACGCATTTGAGGAAATTCCGGAGACTACAGCTTTTCAAGATATGGACTGGACTACCGATCAGAACGGCAGGACGGTTACCTACGGGCAGGCGCTTTTGCGGGCGGTTGTGCGCTATTATGACGGCTGGAAGGAAAGGAATCAAGATGATTCTCTGGTCGGCATCAATGTGTTGGAAATCGGCGAGATCCGCGTCGGCGCGGAAGGCTTCTATCTGCTCTGCAAGGTGACCTATGCGGGCAGTGACGGCAAGGATGAGGTCCGGTATCAAAGCGTATACGCGCGGGCGTCTGAGGATGCCATGTCGATCGATACGGTGAAGGAGGAAAAAATATAATGGAAAAACTCGAAAGAAAAATCATGTCAGTCATTCTGGTGATCGTGGTCATTCTGGCTCTGTTCTTAGGGCTGATTGACTTCATCTCTGACTTCATGTGGTTTAAAGAGATGGGCTATACGGCAGTCTTTTTCAAGCAGCTCGTGACCCAGCTGACGGTGGGAGTCCCGACGTTCATCGTCGTAACCGGACTGGTGATGCTTTATCTGCACCATCTGCGCAAGAGCTATTTCTCCAAAATCGCTTCGTCGGAAGCGACCGATATGAAAAAGCTGAAAAAGACCACCAATATTCTCGCGGTTGCTTTTGGCGCGATCGCGACCTTCATGACGGTGGCGCAGCTTTGGTTTGAGATCCTCAAATTCGCGAACAGCTCGAATTTTGATATCAAAGACCCGCTGTTCCATCTCGATGTGTCTTTCTATCTGTTTAAGCTGGAATTTTTGACACAACTCAATGAGATTATGATTGGTGTCATCGTCGGATTCGTGATTCTGACGATCATCTACTATATCATCCTGATGACGGTCAGAACACCGGACGTGTTCAAGGAGGAGGTCCCGCCGCAGGCGCAGGCCACCGATGAAGAACGCTATACCGGCGGTGCGAATCCGTTCGGCGGGCAGAACGCGCAAAGCAAGGACCCGTTTGCCAAGTTCGCGGAAGCCTTTACCGGCAAAAAATTCGAGCCAAAGCCGCTGCACCGAAAGAAACAGTTTGATGACGGTAATTTCAAGCAGCTGCTTTCGATTGCCTCCGGCAAGATCTCAATTTTGGGCTTTATCTTCTTCGCGATGCTGGGCGTGAACTTTTTCCTGCGGCAGTTCGACCTGCTGCACGCGCATACCGGAGCCGTATACGGCGCGGGTTTTACGGATGTGACGATTACCCTGTGGATGTACCGCGTGTTGTGCGCGCTGGCTGCATTGTCAGCAATCCTGTTCATCGTCAACATGAAACGCAAAAAATACAAGAGTCTGTTTACCGTTCCGGTCATCATGATCGTCCTCGGACTGATCGGAAACGGCGCGGGCTATCTCGTGCAGAACTTCGTGGTTTCTCCTGACGAAATCAACAAGGAAAGCAAGTATCTGCAGAGAAACATCGAATTCACGCAGTACGCTTACCAGCTCGATGACGTGGATGTCAAGTCCTTTGCGGCAGACAGTACTCTGAGTTCAAAGGATATCACCGAAAACGCGGAAACGATCAACAACATCCGTATCAACGATTTCGATCCGGCGAAGCAGTTCTACAATCAGACGCAGAGCATCCGCCAGTACTACACTTTTAACGATGTGGACGTTGACCGCTACACGATCAACGGCAAATATACGCAGACCTTCCTGACGGCTAGAGAAATCGATGAAACGAAGATCGATGACTCCTGGCTGAACCGTCACCTCAAATATACGCACGGCTACGGCGCGACGCTTTCGCGGGTAGATAAGGTGACTTCAAGCGGACAGCCGGACGTGCTGATCGGCAACATTCCGCCGGTTTCTGAGGTCGCGGAGATTGAGATTGACAGACCGGAGATCTACTTCGGCGAACTGTCCAACGAATATATCGTTGTCAATACCGATGAGCAGGAATTCGACTATCCGGACGGTTCCAGCAACAAGTACACGAGTTACGAGGGCGGCGCGGGCATCAAGCTGAACCCGTTCAACCGTCTGGTATTCGCGATCCGCGAGGGCAGTCTGAAGCTTTTGGTGTCCTCTAATATTGACAGCAATTCCAAGATTATCATCAACCGCAACGTAGTCAAAAGGGTCATGAAAATCATGCCGTATTTGAGCTACGAAAACGACCCGTATCTGGTGACCGTAGACGGCAAACTCTACTGGATGATGGACGCTTATACCGAAAGCTCGCTGTATCCGTATTCGGAGCCGATCTCCGGCAAGACGACGAACTACATCCGCAACTCCGTTAAGGTGGTTGTGGATGCCTACAACGGCGATGTGAAATTCTATATCGTCGATGAAGAGGATCCGATAGCGCAGACCTTCCAGAAGATTTATCCGACGCTGTTCAAGGACTTCAATGAGATGCCGGAGGGCTTGCGTTCGCATATCCGTTATCCGAACTACCTCTTCGCGATTCAGGCGGATATTTACGCGAAGTACCATATGGAAGACGTGAACGTGTTCTATCAGAAGGAAGACGTCTGGGATGTCGCTTACGAAATCTACGGCACCGAAAAGACGCAGATGGAACCGAACTACTATATCGCGAAGCTGCCGGGCGAGGAGAAGGCGGAATTCTTCAATTCCCTGCCGTTCACGCCGCGTTCCAAACAGAACATGACGGCGCTGATGGTGGCGCGCAATGACGGTGACGCCTACGGCAGTCTGGTACTCTATCAGTTCCCGAAATCGAGAACGATCTACGGACCGGAGCAGATCGAGGCGCAGATCGACCAGAATACGGAGATCTCCAAGGAATTCTCCCTGTGGAAATCCTCCGGTACGTCCTATCGCCGCGGCAATATGTTCGTCATTCCGATCAACACTTCGGTCTTGTATGTTGAACCGGTTTATCTGGAAGCGACCAATTCCAGTATTCCGGAGGTTAAGCGGATTATCGTGGCCTACGACGACAAGATCGCTTACGAAGAAACCCTGGCGGAATGTCTGGTTTCCCTGTTCGGTGATGAGGCCGAAAAAGGCGTGGAAACCACAGAGCCTTCCGGCGGAGAAGCAGACAAGGATAAGCTGACCACCAAGGAACTGGCAGCGCTCGCGGCCGCGGCTTACGAAAACGCGCAGAAGGCAATGCAGGCGGGCGACTGGACCAAGTACGGCAAGTATCTGGACGAGATGGAAGGCTACTTGAATGAATTGACAAAATAGCGCGCGGCATCCGTCGCCGCGCGTGCAATCATACAAAAACACTGATGAAGGAGGCAAAACATGCTGGATTTTAACCTTGACGCCATGTTGTTTACAATTCCGGCCGACAAACACGAAAAGACAGACTTGATGAGAATTTTAAAGGAGCATCCGGAGGTACAATTTGTATCCATGGCGGGCCTGGATATGGTCGGAAACGATACGGATGAGAGAATTCCGATCCGATTATTCCTGGAGGACATGGACGATATGCTCAAACACGGTGTACAGACAGACGGGTCCAGCGTAAATCTGCCGAAGATCGCTGAGCTGAACAACGCGAAGGTGGACATGATTCCGGACCTTGCGGTAAACTGGTATGTGGACTATAACTTTGACAATATCGACCGCATGACAGGACTGCCTGTCGGCACCCTGCGGATTCCGGCATTTTTGGTTCATAACGACAAGAACGAGGTCGGCTCGCGTGTCATTCTCAGAGACGCCATCGACAAATTCAAAGTGGAGCTTTCGCGGCTGCTGCGGGAGCATCCGTATGTATTCGCCTATATGGACGGCATCGGGAACGCGGACGAAATCGAAGAAATCCGCATTACCAGCGCGACCGAGCTGGAATTCTGGGTCAGAACGCCGGATGATAAGGCGGACAGAGAACAGCTTTCAACTTCGCAGGAGCTGAAGGAGCAGTACTGGAAGCGCACCTACGGGCCGGTCAGAACGGCACTCGAAAAGAGCATTGAGATTCTGGACCGCTATGGATTTGAAATGGAAATGGGGCACAAGGAGGTCGGCGGCGTCAAATCGAAGTTGACCAGCACCGGCGCGCATGACCATATCATGGAGCAACTGGAAATTGACTGGAAATACGCGGACGCGATGCAGGCCGCGGATAACGAAAAACAGGTCAAGTACGTCGTGCGCGATGTCTTCAATCAGTTCGGCTTATCGACGACCTTCATGGCGAAACCGATGCCGGGCGTTGCCGGAAACGGAGAGCATACGCATTTGGGCGTCTGCGCGAAGCTCAAAAACGGCAGGCTTGTGAACCTGTTCGCTCCACAGGCGTTCGACGCGGAGTTCCTTTCGCCGGTGGGCTTTGGCGCGCTGATGGGGATTCTCAAAAACTACGAAGCCATCAATCCGTTCGTCAGCTCGACGACCGATTCGCTGAACCGACTCAAGCCGGGCTATGAAGCACCGGTCTGCATCGTGACTTCGCTGGGGCACAGTCCGGCGGAGCCTTCGAGAAACCGTACCATCCTCATCGGTCTGGTGCGCGACGCCAAGAGCGCGTTGGCGACTCGTTTCGAGCTGCGCGCGCCGAACCCGAAGACCAACACCTATTTGGTGCTCGCGGCCGCCTACATGGCGATGCTGGATGGGATCAAGGCAGCGCTGACGGCAGAGAAAACCCCGAAGGAGCTGGAAGCCTCGCTTTCCAAAAAATACGGCGAGGAGGATTTCTATTTGGAAAAAGATCGCGAATACCGCAGCGAGCGGGACGTCTTTGAGGATTTCACCGAGGAAGAACGTCAAAAACTGTTTGGACGCGCGCCGGCGACGGTGTGGGAAAACCTGCAGGGATTTGCGGACTATCCGGAAAAGGTCGCGGCAATCTCCGGAGAGGGCGTGATTACGCCGATTTCGCTGGAATCCTACAAGGACTCCATTCTGAGTCAGTGGAAAACGGAGCTGCACAACCGCATCATTCCGAACTACATGGGAGAGGTGCGCGAATGTGTGCGCCTGCATGGGGAAGACGCGACGGATTACGATATCGACAACTGGCTGGAGATTCAACGCCTCAGAGTCCATATCGCGAAGAATTCTCTGGAGGCAAAGTGCCTGCTGAGCAGAGCGGCAGAGGCACTGGACAACAATGATTTCGCATTGGCCTCCGACTTGCAGATTGAGCTCTCGCAAAAGATGGAGCTTTTGCGGGCGAGGTATCTGAATTATAAGCGGAATTTGTTCTAAGCGCATGATCAGAACATGATAAGATAAATAACATCAGAGTTGAAGGAGAGATAGTTATGTTAGACATCAAACGAATCAGAGAAGACTACGAAGGCGTCAAGGCCGGCGTAGAGAGAAGAACCAAGGGCAGCTTCGGCATCGAGAAGATTCCGGCACTGGACGAAAAAAGACGCGCGGTTCTGGCGGAAGTGGAAGCGATGAAAAACAAGCAGAACACCGTATCCAAGGAAATTCCAAAGCTGAAAAAGGCGGGGGAGGATACCACCGCGATCATGGCGGAGATGCGGGAACTGTCCGACGAAATCAAGGTGCTCGATGCACAGGTTTCGCAGCTGGACGCGGAGATTAAGGATACCCTCCTGAACATCCCGAACGTGCCTGCGGACTTCGTGCAGGTCGGCGAGGACGACAGCGCGAACGTTGAGATTCGCAAATTCAAAGAACCGACCAAGTTTGACTTCGAACCAAAAGCACACTGGGACATCGGTACGGATCTGGATATTCTGGACTTTGAAAGAGCCGCCAAGATCGCCGGTACGAGATTTACTGTTTACAAGGGTTTGGGCGCGAGACTGGAAAGAGCGATCATGTGCTTCATGCTCGACCTGCATACGCTGGATCAGGACTACACCGAGATCCTGCCGCCGTTCATGGTCAACCGTGCGGCGATGACCGGCACCGGTCAGCTACCGAAGTTTGAAGAGGACATGTTCTATGTGCCGCAGAAGGACTTTTTCTTGATCCCGACCGCTGAGGTTCCGGTCACCAATCTGCTGGCGCAGGAGATCGTACCGGAGGCAGACCTGCCGATCCACTATACGGCATATACGCCATGCTTCCGCGCGGAGGCGGGCTCCGCGGGCCGCGATACCAGAGGCCTGATCCGCCAGCATCAGTTTAACAAGGTAGAGCTCGTGAAATTCTGCAAGCCGGAGGATTCCTGGGACGAGCTGGAAGCTTTGACCAAGGACGCGGAAGCGGTGCTGCAGATTCTCGATATCCCGTACAGAGTGGTCAGACTGTCCACCGGCGACCTTGGATTCTCCTCGGCATGCACCTACGACATCGAGGTTTGGATGCCGTCCTACGGCAGATACGTGGAGATTTCCTCCTGCTCCAACTTCCTGGATTATCAGGCAAGACGCGCCAACATCCGTTTTAGAAGAGAGGGCGGCAAGGCGGAATTCCTGCACACGCTCAATGGCTCCGGTCTGGCGATCGGTCGTACCACCGCAGCGGTACTCGAAAACTACCAGCAGGCTGACGGCAGCGTGAAGATCCCGGAAGCGCTCAAAAAGTACATGGGCGGCGCGGAAGTGATCACCAAATAAATCATTGCAGCAATGTGGAAGCGCCGGCAGACAGACTGCCGGCGCTCTTGTAATTGCCGTTAAAGCACTAAAAAGTACAGCCGGAGCGGATATTCGCCCCGGCTACGTTTCTTCTATAGAGCTATAAACGCGTCGATACCTATAATTCTTCGACTTCTTCGGCGGAAAGCCCGGTTACCTTTTTGATGATTTCTTTCGCAATGCCTTCTTTTATCATGCTTTTAGCAATCTCTCGCTGTTTCTGCGCTAAAGTGTACCCCTTGTCAAGGACATTTTAAGAAGAAGGGATTTCTAAATATCTGCCAGTAGATGGCTGTATCGTTTTATTCAGTTACCTTCTTCATTATCCATTTGTATTGAAGGGATTATCCCATTTAGAGGATATATCCCTGTTACTATGTAGTTATAATATTCATTGGGGGATAGTTTCGCCAGTTTCCATTGATAACGATCATTGTTATAATAATCCATCCAGTCATCAATAACTTTCTTGACTTCCTCAAATGATTCACATTTTTTAAATTTTTCTTTAATATGATCTTTCATCCTTCCAAAGAAACTTTCCTGTGGAGCATTGTCCCAACAGTTACCTTTCCTTGACATGGATTGTCGAAGTCCTTTATCTTTTACAAGCTGTATAAAGCTACAACTTGTATAATGGCATCCTTGATCGCTATGAATAATTGTCTGGGTCGTTAATGAAATCCCATGTTTTTCTATTAACTGATTTACCGTTTCTAACACAAAATCCACTTCCAATGATTCGCTTAAAACATATGACAAAATTTGCTTTGTATATGCGTCTATTATCGTTGATAAGTAGCAGAATGTTCCTCTATAGGGAATATACGTTATATCTGTTAATAGCACTTTTCTGGGACCGTATGACTCAAACTGTCTTTGAACTAGGTTATCTGCAACTCTATTAGTCTTTATCGCCTTTGCCATTCTACGATATGGATTAGCTTTCCTGATTTCGCATATCAATCCATATTTTTTCATCAATCTGCGTATCTTTTTAACATTCATAATCACCGGAGGTTCCATATGCAGGAGCCTCATGTAGATTCCCTGTGCTCCTTTATCGTATCCTCTATGTGTATATGCTGCCAATATTAATTCAAAATCTGATCGATCCCGAATTTCCTTTTCTTTTCTTTTTCTTTCGGATGAAACCCAGTTGTAATAACCGGATCGAGATACACCGGCTATCTCGCATAACATTTTTACGGAAAGCCTGTTATCGGATTTATTTATAGTTTCATGGATAATTTCAAATTTGTTATTTGATGTTTCCATGATTATTCCCGCTTTTTTGAATTGTTTGTCATTATAATTTTTTTTAAAAACTCAACTTCTTGACGAAGATACAAAAGCTCATTTTGCATTCGTTCTATCGATTGCGGAGACGACAATTCCTCCCTATTTGTTGCTTTCACAGGTATTCGTCTTTCACGATTTTCGCCTTCACGAAATCCATTTCCTGATAGTGCTTCTTTTTTAATTCTTTGAACAATAGAATCTATTTGTTTTTGACCAAAATACTCCAGATCATATCCTAAATCAGACAGAATTTTTCTAGGGGCATTCCCAGCCTGATAATTAATCCAAAAATCTTCCTTAAATTTTATTGTGAAGTAAAGCTTGTTTTTGGTAACTTTAAGCGTGTATGGATTCGCTTCAAGTTTTTTGATTTGTTTTGGTGTGTACTCTTTCATATTTCCTCCAGTAGATGTTTTTATTATACATCATCTACCAGAAGAAATCCCCTTCTTTTACTGTCCATAATCCAGGTTTTTATCCCTTCTGCTTATGTCCATTTTCAAGGAACCCTTCTTCTTGTTGTGTCCACTTTATAGGGTATATTTTAGAAAATATCCGAAAAAATCCCTCCGTAGAAGCCTTCTT